>ERZ827088.4283-NODE-4283-length-12015-cov-4.977508_pt1 | contig 12015 bp, 8 predicted proteins | sample MGYA00519922_ERZ827088 | MGnify/ENA primary metagenome ERZ827088 (study PRJEB31778, sample SAMEA3449254) | human gut metagenome | biome: human gut; feature: human-associated habitat; material: faeces | place: United Kingdom | collected 2010/2012 ... | reverse complement strand
CCGACGATGGAGCGGACATGCACGTTCTCGGTCTTGCCCGAAACGCCGGGCTTGAGGCACGAGATGCCGCGGATGATCATGTCTACGCGCACGCCGGCACACGATGCCTCGGCGATCTTGTCGATAACCTCGCGGTCGGTCAGCGAGTTGAGCTTAAAGAACACGCGGGCGGGCTCGCCGGCAAGGGCGCGCTGGATCTCGCGGTCAAGCCCGCGCATGATGAGCGGTTTCAGTCCGACGGGCGCCACACCCAGGAAGCGGTAGTCGCCGCGCAGGTTGCCCAGCGACAGATTGCGGAAGAACAGGTTGGCGTCTTCACCGATGCCGGGATGGGCTGTCATGAGCATAAAGTCGCTGTAGAGTTTGGCCGTCTTCTCGTTAAAGTTGCCGGTGCCCAAAAGCGTGAGGCGGGTGAGCGCCATACCCTCGCGATAGGTGAGCTGGCAGATCTTTGAGTGGCATTTAAAGCCCTCGGAACCATAGATGACGGTGCAGCCCGCTTCTTCCAGACGCTCGGCCCACTCGATGTTGTTCTGTTCGTCAAAGCGGGCGCGCAGCTCCACCAGCGCCACGACCTCCTTGCCGTTTTCGGCGGCCTCCACGAGGGCCTGCACGATCTGGGACTCCCGGGCCATCCGGTAGAGGGTCATCTTGATGGAGATGACGTCGGGGTCCTGCGCGGCCTTTTTGAGCATCGCAATGAAGGGGCGGATGGACTGGTACGGATAGCTCAGCAGCACATCATGCTTTTCCACCTCGGCGGTGAGGTCGTAGTCCTGCGGAGGCAGCATGGGCCGGGCCGACGAATAGAACAGCTCCGGGTGGCCGTCGGACTCCATCCGGCTCGTGAGCTTGAAGAAGAAGCTCAGGTCAAGGGGGCTTTTCTGGACGAAGACCCGCTTGTGGGTCAGCTCGAGGCGGCTGCACAGCAGCTGCGTGACCTGCGGCGCGGCAGGGATGACCTGCAGCCGCACTGCGGCCAGCTTGCGGCGGCGCTTGAGCAGGTCGGCCATGATCTCGCGGTAGTCGATGTCATGGTCCATCATCCCCTCTTTCACGTCGATGTCGGCGTTGCGGGTGACCCGGAAGAGGCACTTTTCCTGCACGTTCTCCTTACCGAAGATAAGAGCCGCATAGTGGAGCACCAGCTCTTCCGTCAGGGCAAAAAGCGTCTCGTTGTCCTTCCGGACGAGGTGCATCCGCTCCATCTGGCTCGAGATGGGCACGATGCCGAGGGTGTTCTCCGCAGAGTGCTTTTCGTGGAGGAGGACGCCGAGGTAGATCTCCTTATTGCGCAGGAACGGGAAAGGGTGGCGGCTGTCCACGATCTGGGGGCTGAGGATGGGGAAAAGCTCGCTCTGGAAATACTTTTTCCAGAAATGCTCGTCCTCCTTGGTCAGCTTATCGAAGTCCACCTTGCGGTAGCCGCAGGCGGCCAGATTTTCCAGCGCCTTGGCGTAATATTTGTCGCAGTCCTCCTGAAGCTGGGCCGTCTTGGGCATGATGGCGGCAAGCTGCTCCTCCGCCGTCATGTTGGTCTTATTCTCCCGCTTCTCCTTCTTGCCGCGCATGAGGTTTGCCCGCTCTTGGAGCGAGCCGACGCGCACCATGAAGAACTCGTCCAGATTGGAGCCATAGATGGACAGGAACTTGAGCTGCTCGGCCAGCGGGACATTTTTATCCTTGCCCAGCACCAGCACGCGGCGGTTGAAATCCAGCCAGCTCAGTTCCCGGTTGATAAAGATGCTCTCTTCACTCATGATGATTCCTCTTTCCTGCGAGGGGGTCTCCCCTCAGCTCAGATAGACGAGGCCCTGCCATCCGTCTATCATATCCTGCGTAACGCCCGGCACCTGCGCCACCTCGCCGAGGCTCCGGAAGGGGCCGTGGGTGAGGCGGTATTCCAAGACCGCTCTCGCCTTCTTTTCCCCGAGGCCGGGCAGGGTGGTCATCGCGTCCACCCCGGCGGTGTTGAGGTCCACCCGGAAGGACTCCCGCAGCGCCTCCGGCGCGGACGCCGGAACATCCTGCGCCGGGGCGGGCGGCACGGCGTACCACAGTGCCAGCCCGACGATGCACGCTGCCGCCGCTGCTGCCAGCGCCAGAAAGCGGCGCTGGCGGGGCGCGGACATAGTTTCTTTCATTGTACTAGAAATCCCTCCAAAAAGAAAGTCTCCTGCGGAAAATTTGCAGGAGACTTTACACAATTTTTACGAAGCAGCTTCAGCACTTCGCACAAGGCCATAGAAAAACTCTGCCGCCGCGCCGGTGTCGTGGTCGGTCAGGGTCGTCTGACTGGCGGCAAGGCGCAGCTCCACCGGGGCATCGGCCGGGACGACGCTCTGCCTAGCCTGACGGACAAGCTCCAGCATCTGGCCGCATCCGGCGGCGACGGTGAGCTGGTCTGCGGTGCAGTTGATGGGCAGGCAGACCGCCCCCAGCATCGCCTCCGCCGAGACCGTGCCCGGCGTCAGCACCATGACGTCCATGCCGATGCGCTCCGAGCGCAGCATGGCGGCATTGTCCCCCAGCGCCCGTTCCAGCAGGGCCTGAATGGGCAGCTGCTGGCGGTCCTGATAGAGCAGGATGCGCAGCACGTCCTCGCCCCGGACATCGGCGGGGCTGCACAGGGTAAAGGGGGTGAACTCCCGGCGCAGATGGCGCTCGAGGGCGGTGCTCATCCGCAGCACGCGGGTGGAGCCGTCGGCCATCTGCAGCGCGATGCCAAGCCCCACCGCAGCGGGCAGCTTCTTGAAGATGGACTCCTCACAGCCCGCGAAGCTGCACAGCGGCTGGCCGCCGCCCTCCGAGAATCGGTAGGCCAGCGTGCCGCCGCAGGTCAGCGCAGGCGCGGCGAGGCGCACCCCGCCCAGCACGGCGCGGACAGCCCGGGGCGAGCGCTGGGTGAAGACGGTCAGGCGGCCGCCCCGGCTGGAAAACAGCTGCAGCACGTCCCGGACGACCTGCGGCATATTGCCGTCACCGGCCAAGAGAAGGTGGTCCAGATCGCAGAGCACGAGCGCAGAATCGAGAAGTTTTGTCATACAGTCCCCCTCCTGAGCGATGCGATAAAGTGGGTGAAATACTCCGGCAGCTCCGAATCGAAGCGGAGCTGCTCCCCCGTGATGGGGTGGATGAAGCCCAGCGTCTTGGCGTGGAGGCACTGGCCGTGGAGCTTGGTGATGCAGTTGTGCGGGCCATACACAGGGTCGCCCGCCACGGGGTGCTGGATGGACGCCATATGGACGCGGATCTGGTGGGTGCGGCCCGTCTTGAGGCGGCACTCCAGCAGGGTGAAGCCCCCGAAGCGCTCCAGCACCTTGTAGCCGGTGTAGGCGTACTTGGTGTGCGGCTCGCTGGCCGGGTAGACCGCCATCTTTTTGCGGTCGGTCTTGGAGCGGCCCAGATTGGCCTCCACAAAGCCCTCATCCTGTGCAAAGCCGCCGTAAACGACGGTCTGGTAGGCCCGCTCCACGCTGTGGACGGCCATCTGCTGGGACAGGCCGATGTGGGTGGCGTCGTCCTTCGCCACCACCAGCAACCCGCTGGTGTCCTTGTCGATGCGGTGGACGATGCCGGGGCGTATCTCACCGCCGATGCCCGAGAGGCTGCCCTTGCAGTGCCAGAGCAGGGCGTTCACCAGCGTGCCGTCCGGGTTGCCCGGGGCCGGATGGACCACCATCCCCTTGGGCTTGTTCACCACCAGAAGATGGTCGTCCTCATACACGATGTCCAGCGGGATGTCCTGCGGCACGGCCTCGATGGGCTTTGCGTCGGGGATCTCCAGCAGGATGGTATCTCCCGCCTTGAGCTTGAGGCTCTTGGCGATGCTCCTGCCGTTGCAGAGCACATGGCCCTCGGCCACGAGGCCCTGCAGCGCGCTGCGGGAAAGCCCGGTGTCCTCCCCGCTGAGGAAGCGGTCGATGCGCTGGCCTGCGGCCTCCGCCTCCACGATAAATTCACGCTGTTCCATGCTTCAGCGCTCCTTCGAGGGCTTGTCGTCCACCTCTTCCAGCAGGATGACCAGCACCCAGAGCGCCACACCGACGCAGACGCAGATGTCGGCGAAATTGAAGACCGCAAAGTCGATGAACAGAGGGTTGATGTAGTCCACGACCTCGCCGTTGAGCACCCGGTCGATGAGGTTGCCGATGCCGCCTGCCAGCACGAGGATGAACGCCGTCTGCTGCAGCAGCTTGCCCCGGCTGCGGAAGAACAGCATATAGGCCACCAACAGCAGCGCAGCGGTGGTGGTGAGGATGAGGAAGAGCTGCCTGCCGCTGAGCAGGCTGAAGGCCATGCCCTGATTGAGCACGAAGCGCAGCTCCAACACATGGGGGATGAGGGTGATGGACTCCACCGGAGCCAGAGCCTGAACGGCCCAGAGCTTGATGGCCTGATCGATGCCCACCAGCGCGGCCACACAGACCAGATTCAGAATGACGTATGCCATAGTTTCTCCCAACGCTTGATTTTTTGAAAAAGGCGGCGCCCCCTTTTGCGCCGGGTGCGCCGCCAGAGATATAAGATGGATCAGCCCTCCACAACGCTGGCGCAGCGTGCGCACAGGGTGGGGTGAGCAGAGTGGGTGCCGATGTCGGCAGAGTACTTCCAGCAGCGCTCGCACTTGTCGCCGGTGGCGTGTGCAGCAGCAACGCCCAGACCCTCGACTGCGCTGGCTGCGCCGCCCTCGCCCTTGACCAGCTCCACATGGGAGACGATCATCAGGTCGGCCAGCTCGTCCATCGGGATGCTGTTGAGCAGGTCGTAGACGGCGTCATTGCAGTACAGGGTAACGGAAGCCTCGAGAGAAGCGCCGATCTGCTTATCTGCACGGGCCTGCTCGAGGACCTTCTTGACCTCGTCGCGGACAGCGATGAGCTGCGCCCACTTGGCCTTGAAGGCATCGTCAGCTGCGTACTGGCCAGCCTTCGGCATATCCTCGAAGACAACGTACTTGTTCATAGCCTCGGTCTTGGGCAGGAAGTCCCAGATCTCCTGGCTGGTGAAGCAGAGGATGGGGGCAATGATCTTGTCCAGTGCGACCAGGATCTTGTACATGGTGGTCTGGGCAGCCTTGCGGCCCACACCGTTGGTGCAGTACAGGCGGTCCTTGGTGGTGTCCACGTACAGGGCGGACAGGTCGCTGGTGCAGAACTGGTTGATGGCGCTGAACGCTTTGCGGAAGTCATAAGCTTCATAGGCCTTCAGCGTTTCCCTGATGACGGCGTTCAGGCGTTCCAGAATCCAGCGGTCCAGGATGGGCATGTGTTCCGGGGCGACCGCCTGCGCGGCGAAGTCAAATCCGCTGATATTGCCCAGCAGGATGCGCAGGGTATTGCGGAGGCGGCGGTAGGGTTCCGTCACCTGTTTGAAGAGGTCTTCCCCGAAGGGGACTTCATTTTGCCAGTCCACGGAGGCGGCCCACAGGCGCACGATGTCTGCGCCGTATTTGTCGTAGTAATAGGCCGCGTCAATGGGTTTGCCGCTCTTGGCGTCGGATTTGGAGGTTTTTTTTCCGGTGTCCTTGTCCACGACGAAGCCGTGGGTCATCACGGCCTTGTACGGGGCCTTGCCGCGCCAGGCGACGGAAAGCATCAGGGAACTCTGGAACCAGCCGCGGTGCTGGTCCGTAGCTTCCAGGTACAGGTCCGCCGGAGCATCCAGCCCGGGGCGGCTGTCCATGACGGCCATATGGGAACTGCCGGAATCAATCCAGACGTCCAGCGTATCCTTGCCCTTCTTCCAGGTCTTCGGCAGGCCGAGGCGTTCGCACAGGTCTTCATCGGAGAGTTCGAACCAGATGTTGGAACCGTGTTTCTCCACCATATCCGCAATTTTGCGAACCAGGGCGGCATCCAGAACGGCTTTGCCGTTTTCATCAAAGAAGACGGGCAGCGGTACGCCCCAGGTGCGCTGGCGGGAGATGCACCAGTCCGGCCTGGCTTCCACTGTGCCGTAAATGCGGTTGCGGCCCCAGGCGGGCAGCCACTGCACCTTGTCTATTTCTTCCAGGGCCTGCGGGCGGAGCTTGTCCATGGAGATGAAGAATTGTTCCACGGCCCGGAAGATAATAGGCGTCTTGGAACGCCAGCAGTGCGGGTACTGGTGGCGGTATTCCTCCACGCCGAAGAGGTTGTTGCCCTGTTCCAGCATGGAAATGATGTCCTTGTTGGCATCAAAGACATGTTTGCCCACCAGGGAAGGCACGCCCACTTCCTCCGTATATTTGCCGTCATCGTCCACAGGGGAGAGGACAGGCAACCCGTATTGGCGCCCCACGTTATAGTCGTCTGCGCCATGGCCGGGCGCGATGTGAACGATGCCGGTTCCGGTGTCCGTGGTGACAAAGTCCGCCAGGATGATTGTTGACGTGCGGGAAAGGAAGGGATGGCGGGCCTCGCAGTTTTCCAGTTCGGCTCCCTTGAATTCACGGATGGTTTCCGCAAGAGCCCAGCCCGTTTTCTGAGCGAAGGCATCCAGCAGATCCTTGACGATGACGAGGTTTTCCGTCTGGCCGTTTTTCATGAACCTGCCTGCCACGTAGGTGAAACGCGGATGGAGTGCGAGACCTACGTTGGCGGGCAGTGTCCACGGAGTAGTGGTCCAGATGACCATGGATGCTTTCAGGCCCAGGGGATTGTCCAGAAGCGGGAAGCGCACGAAAACGGAGGAACTGACCTTTTCCTTGTAGTCGATTTCCGCTTCCGCCAGCGCCGTATAGGCCCCATAGGACCACTGGACGGGTTTGCGGCTCTGGTACACCGCTCCGTCTTCCACCAGTTTGGCGAACACGCGAAGGATGTTGGCCTCATACGCCGGCTTCATGGTCAGGTAGGGATTCTCCCAGTCGCCGAACACGCCCAGGCGGCGGAAGGAAGTGCGCTGAATGTCAATGAAGCCTTTGGCGAATTCCGCACAGCGTCGGCGGATTTCCGCCGCATCCAGGTCACGGGCCTTCTGAACCACCTTGAATTCGATGGGGAGGCCGTGGCAGTCCCAGCCCGGAATATAGGGGGCGGCATAACCGGCCATGGTTTTTGATTTCAGGACCAGGTCCTTGAGAATTTTGTTCAGGGCCGTACCCATGTGCACGTCCCCGTTGGCGAAGGGGGGGCCGTCATGAAGGAGGAACCGGGGTGCGCCCTGTGCCATCCTGCGGGACAAAATTCGTTCGTACAGCCCGGTGTCTTCCCACTTTTTCAGGCGTACGGGTTCGTTTTTCGTCAGATCCCCTCTCATGGGGAAACCGGTCTCCGGCAACAGGATGGTGTCTTTGTAATTCTTTTCGGGCGCACTCATGCCCGGAAAAAGTACCACCGGGCCCGGTTCCGGTCAACCCTGCGGTGCGGCACACGCCGGTCCTAGCACATTCATTCCCGCCGTGTTCCGGAGGAAGTGCCCACTCCGGAGGGCGCACCCCCGCGGGCAGAAGCCGGGGAAGAAAGGAATCCCTGTTCCCTGAGCCATTGTTCGGCGGCCTCAGGCCATTGATCCGTGGGATGTCCGCGTTTTTCCATGCCATACCCGTGGCCTCCCGTGGGATAGAGGTTCAGACTGGCGGGAACCCCCTTTTCCCGGCAAGCCTGTTCCATCAGCCTGCTGTTGGCGCAGGAAACGCCGTCATCCAGAGCGTGGACGAGGAACACAGGCGGCGCCTGCTCCGTCACCTGTCTCTCCGCGGAACACATCTCCTCCAGGGCAGGGGATGGATGGTTCCCCAATATTTTGTTGCGCGTTCCCCCGTGGGTAGTATGGGGCGCCATGGTAATGACGGGATAAATGAACATGGAAAAATCCGGACGGGTGGAAATGTTTTTCAGCGGATTTTCCGCTTCTTCCGGCAGGGTGCGGTTCCACAGCGTAGAGGCCATGGCCGCCAGATGGCCGCCAGCGGAAAAGCCCATGACACCGATGCGGAGAGGGTCAATTCCCAGGGAAGAGGCGTTTTTCCGCACGGTCCTCAGAGCCTGGCGGGCATCCAGCAGGGGACCGGGAAACTTCCCCAGGGCATTGCTGGTTCCTGAAACGCGGTATTTCACGACAACCCCCACCATGCCGTGTTCCGCCGCCCAGCCGGCAATGCGGCTCCCTTCCTTTTCAATGGCCTGGATGGCATACCCCCCTCCCGGAAAAATACACAGGGCCGTGCGCCTGTCCTGCGGACTCCATCCGGCGGGAAAGTGAAGCTGGATTTGCGCTTCCCCCACGTCCGTAATGTGTCCGGCGGAGGCTTGTTTTTCTTTCAGGTCCGCCGCTTTGAGCCCAAGGGAAATCCATCCGGAGTGAAAGGCTTTTCCCTCTGAGGGAGGGCAGAAGGCGCCCAGAGCGGACGGCTCAGGCGGAACGGCCCCGGCTGAAGCGCAGGCGAATGTCAGAAAAAGCGCGGAGAATAATATCTGTTTCTTATTCATGGTTTGTTGGCGAGTGAAATGACGAGTTTGGAAAGGCCCTGCACCACTTCTGCAAACTGGGGATAGTCCAGCTTTTCAGCCGTATCGCTGGTTTCATGGTAATCGTCGCAGCGGAGGAAGGCCGTATCCGTGGCGGCAAAGGAGGGGATGCCTTCCTTCATGTATCCCCAGTCGTCAGACCAGGAAACGCCGCGGGTGTAATACGGGAACACGGCGGAACGCACCGGAAAGCGGCTCAAGGCGGAAAATTCCTCCGCGCAGGAGCGTGCCAGTTTGCGGCCCGTGTTGGTGGAGAGGAAAGCAACATAGTCGCAGCGGTCCGGTAGGCCGGCCAATCCGGCAACCACGGCGGATTGGCGTTTTTTATTCACCCGGGGGGAATAGCAGCCCAGCGTTTCCAGGGCAATCATGCCGATGATTTTTTCCCTGCCCGAATGATGGGAGACGGATTTGGCATGTACTGCGCTGCCCATGGCGGGCGTCTGGTAAAAAGGAGGCTCTTCATTGGCGTAGGCCACCAGACAAACATCGTGGAGGGTGGAAGTTGCTGCAAGGGCACGTGCCGTTTCCAGCAGGGCGGCTACGCCGGAAGCGTTGTCATTGGCTCCCGGAGTTCCGGTGCGGGAAGGCCGGGCAGGACCGTGGTCGTGCCAGTTGTCCATGCCCACTTTGGTATCGTAATGCGCGCCGACGATGAGCATTTTGGGCTGGGGGGAGGTTCCTTTCTTGATGGCGATGAGATTATATGCCGTCCAGTCCTTTACGGCACCGAATTCTCCGGAGGGCGGGATATGAACAGCCTGGCGCGTGACGGCATAACCCATTCCCTCCAGTTTTTGTTCAATGTAGCGGGCGGAACGCTCCATGGAGCCGGGGTGGTAGACGTTCCGTTCACCGATGGTATCCGCCAGGTGGAATACATGCGCTTTCAGGAGCGTTTCCGTTTGGTCCGTGTCCGGTATTTCTCCGCTTCCGCGGGGAGAAAAAAGCTTGGAACAGGAGCTGAGGGCGATGCAGACCACCACTATGAGCAGACCGAGCCTGAAAGTCATGGAAAAGAAATGCATAGCGGAAATTGAAGAGGTAACGCAGAAAGGGGAGTCCTAATGGGAAAGCGGAGGAAAATCAAGACGCACCGTTTCTCCCTTATTCATGGACAAATCCTTTTTCCGGCCCTGATGCATGAACCGGAATTTGCCCGGACGCGCAGCGGTAGCCGTGGCCTGCACCCGGCCGTCTTGCCAGGACAAGTCCACTTTAAGCCCTCCCCGCGTGCGCAATCCTGTGGCTGACCCCTTCTTCCAGTCGTCTGCCAGGGCCGGAGCCAGCAGGATAACCTGGAACCCGTCCTGCATGATCCGGCTCTGGATCAGGCATTCGGCCACGCCGGAGGAAAAGCCGAAGTTCCCTTCTATCTGGAACGGGGGATGGAGGTCAAAAAGGTTGGAGTTGATGTAGTGCTTCAGCATGGTGTACATCCTGTCCTCTGCGGCGTTTCCGTCTCCAAGGGCGGCGTAAAGATTGATGAGCCACGCCGTGCTCCATCCGGTCCTGATGCCGTTGTTTCCCATATCCGCATACTTGCGCCGGAAATCGGCTGACTTGCGTACGGCCTCCGCATATTCCGGAGTATTGAGAACATCCCATTCCGTGCCGGGGAAGAGGCCGTAAAGGTGGCTGATATGCCGGTGGCCCTTCTGCATTTCTTCAAAAGGCTGCCTCCATTCCTGCACCCTTCCGTCGGGACCGATGGCAGGCTGGGGAATCTTCCTGAGAAATTGGACGGCTTTAAGCAGGGTGGGAGTCCTTACGCCCAGCTCTCCGCAGGCGTAGATATAATTGCGGAGAGCCTCCCTGCCCAGAAGCTGGTCATGGGACGTGCCGTTGGAAACATAGGAAAGCACGTTGGGGCCTGTGCCGTCCGGCGCGTAAAATCCGGTCTCCGGAGACACCCCCGGGCCGGAGAGGTAACGGCCCTCGCCGTCGTCTTCAAACCAGGACATGATGAAACGCGCGTTGGATTCCAGAATGGGCAGCGATTTTTTAAGGTCTTCCCGGTCTCCGGTAAAGCGGTAACTGTCCACCAGGTGGGCGCATGCCCATGCCCCGTTCATGAGGCTGGCCCCCCATTCCGGATTGTTGCCTGAAAAATAGGTGCGCTTCCAGCAATCCGTATAGTGGCCGAAGCAGAAGCCGTCCCGTTTGATAAAGCGCGCAAACTCCTCTCCGTGGGGGCGCAGGCTGCGGACAAAATCAAGATAGGAGCTCTGGAATTCTCCCAGCCCGGTGACATGGGAGGGCCACTGGTTCATCTGGCTGTTGATGTTCAGGAAATAGCAGCCCATCCACGCCGCCCTCAGCTCCGGATTCCATAATCCCTGCAAACCGCAGGGAAGCTGCCCCGGCCTGGTGTGGGCAATCGTGCAGAAGCGGCCGAACTGGAAAAGCTGTTCCAGAAGATCCGGATCCTTCTTTCCCTGTTTGACCCGCTCCAGCCTTTGGGCGGTGGTCATGGCGGAAACCCCGGCCGGGGAATCCCCCAGATCCACCTGACAGCGCGTCATGAGCCGGGAAAAATAATCTTCCGTTTCCGCCGCCAGTTTTTTCCATTCCGCCTTTTGCGCTTTTGCCAGGATTCGCGCATTTTTAGCCGCCAGGGAATGCGTCAGGGGAGCTTCCGGCTTCCGGATATTGTAATCTGTGGAAATGGATGAAAGCACCAGCACTTCCCGGGCGGAATCAAGAATAATTGTTGAGCCTTTGCGGGTAACGGAGGCTCCGGGCGCCAGGATGACCACCGTGTTTTCAAACCGGGTGCCTCCGTTGCTTCCCTGTCCTTCCAGCACCCAGCCATTCGGCTGCGCAACAATTCGGGCGGACGGATCCGGGTGTTCCAGATTCAGGGAAACGCGGCATCCGGACGGCATCGTGCAGGCAATGTGGTAGGCGGCGCAGTCGCTGGACGGGGCCGCCAGGATTTCTGTGGTCAATTCCCCCGTGCCGAATTGGGCGCGGGTGGTTGCCTTGCCCCGCCGCATATCCAGCGTACGCTGATAGGAGGAAGGTGAAGGAAGCCCCTGGAATTCCACCTGAAGACGCCCCCCCTGCTGGTAATCCCCCGCAATGTTGCCGGGGGGAAGGATATTCTTACGGAATAGCTGGTCTGCACTGCGGTATTTTCCTTCCTTGCAAAGTTCGCGCGCCTTGTCCAGAGCTTCCGCGGCGCCTTCCCTCATTTGGAAATTTTTCTTTGCGAAAATGCTTCCTTCATTGAGGACAACGGTTTCTTTCGGAAAAACGCCGAAAGAGAGGATGCCCAGCCTTCCGTTGCCCGTGCCGTATCCTTCCGTCCATACCCGGGCGGGGGTGGAGGCGGTGACCTGCATGGGGGCCGGAATGGCTCGGAGGGGGACGGCTGCCGCGAAAAGGCAGAGCAGGAAGGAATGTTTCAAGGTTGCAGGGACGTTCATGGGAAAAGATAATGTTGCGAATGATAAAAGTAAAAGAAAGCTGGTGTAAAAAACGCTATTTTTTGAACCGGCTTCCGGCGACAATGGTGCAGGCGGAAAACAAGAAACGCTGGGATATTATTATGCCCAAT
>ERZ827088.4282-NODE-4282-length-12020-cov-2.684664_pt1 | contig 12020 bp, 7 predicted proteins | sample MGYA00519922_ERZ827088 | MGnify/ENA primary metagenome ERZ827088 (study PRJEB31778, sample SAMEA3449254) | human gut metagenome | biome: human gut; feature: human-associated habitat; material: faeces | place: United Kingdom | collected 2010/2012 ... | reverse complement strand
CAACATCGACATCGAGCTGAAGCTGAGCGGCGAGGTCAGCGACTGGGAAGACGGCGGTTCGCTTGACGAGGGCGACGGCGGGGAGGCTTCCGAACTGGAATACGGCGGCGATACCTACCGCACGGCGAAGATCGGCGGACAGGTATGGATGGCCGAGAACCTGCGCTACCAGCCTGCGGGTACGGAGATCGGCGATGGCGTATGGTATCCCGAGGAGGGACTTTCCGCGGTGGCGGAAAAAGGGCTGCTGTATGATTATAAGACGGTGACGGGCGGCGCCACGGTCCGGTCCGGGACTCCGCTGCGGGGCATCTGTCCCGAGGGCTGGCACGTTCCCGCATTGGCCGAACTCGAAGCGCTCCTTGCCGCCGGGCCTGCGGCCGGATTTTTCAGGTGCGCCGGATACTGGATCGTGAACGGCACGTCGAACAGGTACGGAGACGCCGACAAAGGTTATCTGATAAGCTGCGAGGCCACGGCCGAGCGGAGCGGCTGCCTGGTTTACAGCACCACGACCGATCCGGTGACCGGCGAGGTTCCGCTCGGATACGGCCTGTCGATCCGCTGCGTGAAAGACGACGCCGTGCGGTAGGCAATGAAAAAGGTCCCTTGTCAAGGGACCTTTTTCTGTTTAATCGCGGTTCAGGAAGAAGATCGGGATGTTCGCCAGGAAGACGTCCCTGCCCGAAAGCTGCGATCTTTTTTCGAGCAGTTCGCGCAGCGGAATCTCGCCGATCACGTAGTTGCTCTCCTCGCTGATGAACTGTTCGTGAATCTTCGAGAAGTTCAGAATGCCCTGCACGTCGGTCTCCTTGTAGCGGGCGTAGATTTTCAGCGTGATGTCGGTCGTGTAGTCGGGTTTCTCGATGTAGTTCATCTTCTTGTACTCGTAGCGGTAGTTGTTCAGCCGCGCCATGATGTCGCTCAGGATCGACGACGCCGTGGGCAGGCTGCCCGCGCCCTTGCCGAACATGAACTGCCGGTCGTAGCACTCGCCGCGGATCACCACGCCGTTGTACTCGTCGTCGACGCTGTAAATGTACTTGGCAGGCGTCACGAACTCCGGCATGACGAACATCGTGAAATGTTCGTCGCTCACCTTGACGACCTGCGCCACCAGCTTGATCTTCACGTTTTTCTCACGGGCGTACTGAATGTCCGAATCGTGGATCGTCGAGATGCCGTAGGTGAAGATGCGCTCCGGGGCGACGTAGGTTCCCAGCGCATGCACGGTGATGATCACCAGCTTGAACAGCGAGTCGTAGCCCTCGATGTCGAACGAGGGATCGCTTTCGGCGAAGCCCAGCGCTTGCGCCTGCGCGAGGGCGTTGGCGTAGGAGTCCTTGTGGTCGAAGACGCGCGAGAGGATGTAGTTCGACGAGCCATTCAGAATGCCCTTGACCTCCAGCAGCAGGTCGTTGTCGTAGTTGCGGATCACGGGGATCGAGCCGCACGACGAAGCGTCGTAGAGCAGCGCCACGTTGCGGGTTTTCTGAATCTCGATCAGCTCGGGAAGGTGTTTGGCGAGCATCGTCTTGCTGCCCGACACGACCGGGATGCCGCGCAGCATGGCCCGTTTGACGATGTTGTAGGCGGCATCGGCATCGTCGATGACCTCCACCACGAGGTTGATGTTCTGGTTGTCGAGGATGTCGTCGACCGAGGTGGTGAACAGCGAAGGGTCGACTTCGATCTTGCGCGGCTTTTTGGGGTCGCGGACGCAGATTTTCACGATTTCGGCGTGGGCGTTCTTCGATTTGCGCACCACTTCGTAGATGCCCTGTCCGACGACGCCGAATCCGAACAGTCCGATTTTGATTTTGGTCATGGGGTATCCGGTTTTTAATTGTTCATAAAAGGTAGCAGTATGTCGTTCAACTGTTCGTGTTCGACGAGGAATCCGTCGTGGCCGAACGGCGAGTCGATTTCGTGGTACGCGCTGCCGGGGATCATGGCGTGCAGGCTGCGCATCTCGGCGGGCGTGAAGATGATGTCGGTCGTGATGCCGACCACCAGCGTCCGGGCCGTGATGCTGCGGAGCGCCTGCTCCAGTCCGCCCCGCCCGCGGCCCGCGTCGTGCGTGTCGAAGGCGTCGAGGATCGCGTAATAGGAGTAGGCGTTGTAACGGCGGCGGAGTTTTTCGCCCTGGTATTGCTGGTAGGTGCACGCCCGGTGCACGGCGGGGCGCTCCTCGCGGTCCTGCTGGGTGAGGTTGTAGCCTTCGGGACCGCGGTAGCTCAGCAGGCCGATGGCCCGGGCCGCCGCCAGTCCTTTCATCCCAGCGTCGTCGCGCGGCTGGCCGAAAGTCGTGTCGGCCTCGATGGCCATGCGCTGCGTTTCGTCGATGGCGATGGCCCAGGGCGAAGCCTTGGCCGCGGTGGCGATCAGCACGAGCCGTTCGATCCGCTCCGGTTCCGAAACGGCCCACTCGATGGCCTGAAAACCTCCGACCGAGCTGCCCACCAGCGTCCCGATGCGCCCGATGCCGAGCGCGTCGGCCAGCAGCCGGTGCGCCCGCACGATGTCGCGAATCGTGAAGGGCGGAAAATCCTTGTACCAGGGCCGCCCCGTGGCGGGATTCACGTGCAGCGGCCCCGTCGTGCCGTAGTGCGAGCCGATGATGTTGGCGCAGACGACGAAATGGCGCGCGGGGTCGAGGAACCGTCCCGCCTCGACCGTGTGGGGCCACCAGTCGGCGACGTCCGAATTGGCCGTCAGCGCGTGACACACCCATGCCACGTTGTCCTTGGCGGCGTTCAGCGTGCCGTAGGTGTGGTAGGCGATCCGCAGCTCGGGCAGCGTATGGCCCGTTTCGAGTTCGAACGGTCCGGGAGCTATGTAAATCTGCGGTTCCATTATCCGATTTGTGCGAAAGCCTGTTCGAAATCCTCGATGAGGTCGTCGGCGTTTTCAAGTCCCAGCGAGATGCGCAGCAGCGTGGGCGTGACGCCTGCCGCCGTAAGGTCGGCGTCGCTCAACTGTTTGTGGGTCGTCGACGCCGGATGGGTCACGACGGTGATCGAGTCGCCGATCATGGTCATGTTGGCCGCCAGGCGGAGCGATTCGACGAAGCGCACGGTGCTTTCGAGCGTGCCCTTGAGTTCGACGGTGAAGACCGCCGATGAGCCGTAGCGGTAGTATTTGCGGGCGTTTTCATGGCTCGGGTGCGTGTCGAATCCCACGAAGCTGACCCGCTCGACCTTCGGGTGGCTGCGGCAGTATTCGGCCAGTTTCCAGGTGGATTCCACCTGATGCTTCACGCGCAGCGAGAGGGTCTCCAGCCCGATCATCATCAGGTAGGAGTCGAACGGCGAGGGGCAGCATCCCAGGTCGCGCAGCCCGTCGACGCGGCATTTGACGATGAAGGCCGCCGGACCGAACGCCTCGTGTAAATTCAGCCCGTGATACCCTTCCGAAGGTCCGTCGATCTGCGGGAATTTGCCGTTCGCCCAGTTGTAGTTGCCGCCGTCGACGATCACGCCGCCCATGGCCGTCCCGTGGCCGTTGATCCACTTCGTCGCGGAGTCCACGACGATGTTCGCGCCCCACTCGAACGGGTTGCAGAGGTAGCCCGCCGCGCCGAACGTGTTGTCGACGATGAACGGAATGTCGCGCCGCCGGGCCAGTTCGCCCAGCGCCTCCAGGTCGGGGACCGCGCAGGTGGGATTGCCCATGCTCTCGGCGTAGAGCGCCTTGGTGCGGCTGTCGGTCAGCGCCTCGAAATCCTCGGGACGCTCGCTCGGGGCGATGCGGCAGTCGATGCCGAGCCGGCGCAGCGACGTGCGGAACTGGTTGTAGGTGCCTCCGTAGAGGAACGGCGAGGCGACGATGTTGTCCCCTTCGGCCGCCAGCGAAAGCACGGCGATCAGGATGGCCGACATGCCCGACGAGACGGCGAGCGCCCCCACAGCCCCGTACAGGGCGGCGATGCGCTGTTCGTAGGCCGTCGTGGTGGGGTTTTGCAGGCGCGTATAGATGTTGCCGCCTTCGCTCAATTCGAAGAGCCTTGCGGCGTGGTCGCAGTTTTTGAACCGATAGGCCGCCGTGGGATAGATCGCCACGCCCCGGGCGCCGGTGGGTTCGTCGGGTTGCAGGCCCGCATGAATCTGGAGGGTTTCGAAACGGTACTTTTTTGAATCCATGGTATGTTATATCTGTCGTTAAAAAATCCGATAAAAAAATCCGACCTCTACGAAGCCGGATTGTGTCATTTTCAGTGCATGAAGGAGCTACACCCGGCGAAAACGGTTGCACATGCACATGGACATCATCATCGTTCCGCGGTGTTCTCCGCGGCGCCGACAGTCGTATGTTGCAGGGCTGGTCATTCGCTTCTGTTGCTCTTACGGTGCAAATATAGGAAATTTTTTCGGAAATCCTCTTTTTCGGCCGGAATTTTGTTTTGCGTGAAAAAATGGGCTTTTTTGTCATATAAATGAGCGGAATTTTGTAGTTGAGAAAATTATACTTATATTTGTCGCGAAGACAGAATGCATCACACTTTTAGAGAATTACGATATGAAAAAACTTTGCACGGCTTTGATGGCGGTGGCTGTTGTCGCTTCCTCCTGCCAGAAGGATCTGGGCGGAAGCCCTGACAGTCCGGTTGTGCCGGGGGCTGTTCCCGCCGATTTCGACTGGAAAACGACCCGGAACGTGACCGTTTCGGTGTCGGCGCCCGTCGTGGAAGGCGCGACGCCACCCTATGCCGTGATCCGCATTTACTCCTCGCCGATCCTTTCGGCGGAGAATCTGGCGGCCCGGGGCGTGGCGAAATCCGCTATGCCTTTCCGGTCGGCGTTCACGCTGCCCGCCGGGACCGAAAACCTCTATGTCCAGACCACCCTGCCCGACGGCACGAAGTCGGTGAAGATGGTCGGGGCGCACGGCACGGTCGCCGTGACGGGCGCTTCGATGAAGGCTGCCGCTGCGCCGAAGATGCGTCTGGCGGCGAACGCCCGGGTCGGGAGTTCGATGCCCGATTATCCGAAAATGGAGGCGCCCGATGCGGCGTCGTTCGATTCCAAAGCCGTGATCACCGCGATCGAGAGCGGCAAGAGCTACCAGCTGGGAGCCAGTTGGGCTTTTTACGCCGCTCCCGAATACCTGATCCCTGCCGGGGCGGAGGTTGCGGGCGAATTGGATCTCAACGGCGGGTTCAGCCCCTATCAGGCCCCGATCCTCTATGTCGCCGGCAAACTGACGCTTTCGTCGCTCAACATCGGACGGGCCAAACTGGCTGTATTGCCGGGCGGCGAGGTGAAGATCGGGACCCTGAAAATTCAGCCTTCCGCCGCCGACGGGGCTGCGGTCTACGTCTTTGCCGATGGCAAGCTGTCCGTCGGGAAACCCAATGTCAGCGGCAAATGCATCGTAAACAACGGTACGTTGACGGTCGATGGCAGCCTCGACATGAATAGCGGTCTGACTGTCTACAACACGGCGACGGCCGTGCTGACCGTGACCGACGAGATGAAGGTTTCGAACTCCGCGCGGATCTACAACGACGGCGCCGTTACGGTCGACGATCTGAAAATCAATTCCGACGGCGAGTTCCACAACTGCGAGAACGCCCTGCTCGTCGTGAACGACGAGTGCGAGTTGGAGCGCAATACGGCCATTTACCAGCGCGGCCGGGCTTCGATCGAAGAGATGACCGCCCGCGGTACGATCTGGGTGAACTGCCACACTTCGGTGAACGAGCTGGAGGCCCAGGGGGCGGAGTTCAATTTCAGCGCGAATGCCGGACTCGATGCCGGAAGGGTCGAATTCAACAATACGAACGTGTCGATGGCCCGAGGCGCGATCTTCACGATGGAGGAGTACAACGCCGACGAAAAGGGCGGCGGGAACAGATTCACGTTTACCGGCGACGCCGATCCAAGGGCCGTGGTCCTGATTTCGGAGAAGGCGTATACCCGCAAAGGGCATGAAACCTATTTCTCGGGAGCGATCGAGGTCGTTTATGACAACGACCGGGATAAGGATTACACGATCCGGAAGGATTATCTGACCGACGGAGCCGTGATGTCGGCGTCGCAGACGACGATCATCGCAGAAAACGGCTGCAACGGCGGCAAGGACCCCGTAAATCCTGATCCGGAGCCGGAACCCGACGAGTATGCGAACGTTCCCGGACATACCTATACTTATTGCTTCGAGGACAACTGGCCGTGGCTGGGCGATTACGACATGAACGACGTGGTCATCGTGAGCCGTATCGACCGTATGACGTCGAAGGACGGCGGCAAGGTCTCGGCTCTTACGATCAACTGGGAACTGCGTGCTGCGGGGACCACCTACGACATCGCCGGAGCCGTGCAGATGGACAAGGTGCAGACGTCGGACGTGGCCGGCGTCGTCTCGTCGCACGAGGGCTTCGGCAGCGGTGCGTTCGCTTCGCGGGGACTTGACGCCGACAGCCCCTGTGCCGTGATTCCGTTCTTCAACAGGACGGAGGAGCTGTTGAGCGCCTCGAACACCTGGAAGGGACAGCCCGCCGCCGCAATCCGGAAACACACCACGACGGTGACCTTCTCGCAGCCGGTGGACATCGCCTCGGTACTGGATTCGGAGATGAACTTCTTCATCGCGCCGAAGCAGCGCACCAGCGAAATTCACATGCCGGGCTATGCGCCGACCGCTTCGGGGATTATCGGCAAGGGTTCGTTCCTGCCTTCGGACCCCTACAAGTTCTTCGTGACGGAGGGCGACCAGACCAAGAACAACTACATGATGTGGGCGCTGATGATTCCGGGCGAGTTCCGCTACCCTGCCGAGGCGAACGACATCCGCGGCGTTTACGAACACTTCATGGCATGGGCCTCGTCCAACGGCGCGGAGCACGCGGAGTGGTATCTGGAGAGCGCCGATGCCGGCAGGATCTATTGAGAGAACGACCTGTTATGGGAAGAGGCTGCGAATCGTTCGCAGCCTTTTTCGCATCCGGAAGATGCCGGCGGACCGAGGGCTGCGCGGGTATCGAGGACGGCCGGGCCGTGCGGGGCTTCCGCAGGCCCGGGGACCGCAGGCTTTGAAACTCCGCGGGAACCCGCGGCTTCGCTTCGCAGAGGTCTGCGGGCCTCGGGCGGACGGAGACGCCTTTGCGGCGTCCGGCGGCCATGTCGTTTCCGGGCGTAAAAAAGCCCCGCAGTTCGGCTGCGGGGCTTTTTTACAGGCGTATTGCGAAACTCACGGTTTGCGGTCGATCAGTTCGATGCCCTTCCGGGTCCCCGCGCCGCGGAGTATCGTCCGGCAGAAGAGCCGGAGTTCCTCGCGGACCGTGCCGTTCAGGCGCAGGTCGAGGATCGTGTTCATCACCTGTTCGGCAAATGCCGGGGCGTCGATTTCGGGCAGTAGAAGCTGTTCCTGGCGGCAGGTTTCGAGGTAGTCGGTCAGTTCCCTGCGCCAGAATTCCCGGTGCTCGTCGTAGTGCTCCGCGAAGATGATCTTGCGGCTGATGTCCGACAGGAAACGGTGGTCTACCGTATAGAGGTTGTCGATGTATTCGTTCGTCAGCCGGAGCACCTTTTGCAGCGGATTGCCGCCGCGCCGTTTGCGGCAGGCGACGATGCGTTCCCGCTGCTGGTGGCTCATGGCGTCGAGGCATGCGCTTACGAGGTCATTCTTGTCGGTGAACATTTCGTACAGGGTGCGTTTCGAGATTCCCAGCGTCTGCGCGATCTCATCGACCCGGACGGCACGGATGCCGTTCCGGGCGATAAGCTCCTGCGTAGCGTGGATGATCTCCTCTTTGGTCACTCCCCGTTTCATTATTTTTCCTCCGTAATGTCACGTCCGCCGCCGAGAGCCTGGTAGAGGTTCACGGTTCCCTGGATTTCGTCGAAACGGTCTGCGATCTGCGACAGCTGTGCCGAAAGCAGCGACTGCTGGGCGGTCAGCACTTCGAGGTAGGTGGTCGAGCCGTGCTGCATCAGCAGTTCGGTCGACTCCACGGCGCGCTCCAGCGCTTCGATCTGCCGCTCGCGGAGGTCCGCCTTGGCGCGGGCCGACTGGCACTGCGTGAGGGCGTTGTTGACCTCGGCGCCTGCGTTGAGCAGCGTCTGCTGGAACGACAGCTTCGATTCCTCCTGCTGCGCCTTGGCGATCTTCACGCGGGCACGGTTGGCGTTGGCGTTGAAGATCGGTTGCAGGAGCGATCCTGCGGCGTTCCAGATCAGCTTGCCGGGATTGACGATGCCTGCGCCGCTGTTGTTGGTCCAGCCCACTGTGCCGCTCAGCGTGATCGAGGGATAGAGGGCCGAACGGGCGCTCGCCGTGGCGTAGTACGACTGCATGAGCGAATACTCGGCGCTGCGGATGTCGGGACGGTTCGAAAGCATCTGTACGGGCACGCCCACCGTCAGGTCGTCGGGCAGCCGCTGTCCTTCGAGCCGGCCGCGCTCGATCTGGTGCGGGCCTTCGGCCAGCAGCGTGCAGAGACTGTTCTCGGCCATACGGATCTGGTATTCCAGATCGTGCAGCGACGCTTCGATCGAAAGACAGGTGCCTTCGTACTGGGCGACGGCGGCTTCGTTGGCCATGCCGGCCTCCTTCATCGCCCGCATCGTGCGCACGCTCTCGCGCCATTTCACGGCGGTCTGCTCGGTTACCTCATATTGCCCGTCGAGCATCAGCAGCGTGTAATAGAGGTTTGCAATGCCTGAGATCAGCTGCGTCTTCACGGCCTGCTCGTACTCCCGGCTCTGGGCGTAGAGCGCTTTGGCTTTGCGCTTGGCATTGGTCAGACCGTTGAAAATGTCGATCTGCCAGCTTGCCGTCACGGGAATGTTGTAGGTTTTCGACGGCGTCGCCCAGTCGAAACTGCTCAGGTTGCCCTGCGGTGCGAAGTTGAACGACGGCAGGTAAGCCAGACGTGCCGATTTAAGCGTCGCCTCGGCCTCCTTTACCCGCCACTGCGCCGACTGCAGGTCGGTGTTGTTCTCCAGTCCCTGCCGGATAAGCGTCTGCAGGTAGGGATCAGAGAACATCTCTTCCCAGCCGATATTGCCGATCGTCATCGTATCGGCGGTTTCGGCCGTGCCGTAGAGTCCGTCGGTTTTCACTTCGGGACGCGTATAGGGCTTGTAGATGCCGCAGCCGGTCATGGCCGCTGCGGCCAGTATGATAATAAGCTTTTTCATCTTGTTACTCTTTCTCGTTTTTACACTCCTCCAGCTCGGCGCGCACGGCCCACTGCGGATCGGGATCGAACTCCAGCGGCTTGACCTTCTCCTGCAGGGTCTGGAAGACGATGAACAGCGTCGGTACGAGGAACAGCAGCGCCAGCGTTCCGACGATCATACCTCCCACGACACCCGAACCGAGGGTGGAGTTGCCGTTGGCGCCCACACCGTGCGAGAACACCAGCGGAATCATACCGAATACGCAGGTGAGGACGGTCATCAGGATAGGACGGAGACGGGCCTTGGCGGCGGATACGGCGGCCTGCGTGAGGCTCATGCCCGCGGCGCGTCGGTCGGCGGCGTACTCCGTAATCAGGATGGCGGTCTTCGAAAGCAGACCGATCAGCATGATGATACCCGTCTGCAGGTAGATATTGTTCTCCAGCCCCATCATCTTGGCGAAGAGGAACGAACCCAGCAGACCGCACGGCACGGAGAGAATGACGGCGAACGGAATCAGGAAGCTCTCGTACAGAGCGCTCAGGATGAGGTAGATCAGCAGGAGACAGATGCCGAAGATGATCGTCGTGTTGCTGCCTGTCTGCGCCTCCTCGCGGGTGATGCCGTCGAAGTCGTAACCGTAGCCTTTCGGGAGCACCTGCGCCGCGACTTCCTGAATGGCGCGGATGGCGTCGCCCGACGAATATCCGTCGGCGGCGGTGCCGTTCACGGCGATCGAGCTGTACATGTTGAAGCGGTTGAGCACTTCGGAGCTGTAAACCCTCGTCAGGTCCACGAACTGTCCCAGCGGAGCCATCTCCCCGTTGTTCGTACGCACGAAGACGTTATTGAGCGACTCGGTGTTGAGACGGTATTTCGGGTCGGACTGAATCGTCACATAGTACATCTTCGAGAAGCGGTTGATGTTCGAAACGTACTGGCCGCCGTAGTAACCCGAAAGCGTCGAGAGAATCGCGTTGGGCGATACGCCGGCGCGTTTGGCCTTCGCCGCGTCGATGCTTACGACGTACTGCGGGAAGTTGATGTTGAAGGTCGAGTAGGCCATTGCGATCTCCGGACGCTGGTTCAGCGCTCCGATGAACCGCAGGTAGATGTTGTAGAAGTCGGTCAGGCTGCCGTCCGACTTATCCTGCAGGTGCATGGAGAAGCCGGTCGAGGTGCCGTAACCCGAAATCATCGGCGGCGCCACGGCGAAGATCTGCGCGTTCTTGATATCGGCCGTGCGTCCGTAGATCTGACCGATGACCGCGTTTACGGCATCCGTTTTTTCGGGACGTTCCTCCCAATCCTTCAGCTTGATGATACACATACCGTAGGACGAGCCCTGACCGGCGATCATACCGTAGCCGGCCACCTGCATGAAGTCCCTGATCTGGGGAATGGCCTTGATGCGGGCGGAGACCTCTTCCATGACCTGATGCGTTTCGGCGAGCGAAGTGCCCGGAGCCGTTGTGACGTTGACCATGATCGTACCTTGGTCCTCGTCGGGCACCAGACCCGTCTTCGTGGTGTTCATCAGTAAGACAAGGGCGGCGAACGCCAGTCCGAGCGTGGACCACATCAGCCATTTGTGCTTGATGAAGAGCAGTACGCCGTGCTTGTATTTGTTGATCATGGCGCTGAATCCGCTGTTGAAAGCCTTGCGGAAGCGTGCCGCGAAGTTGTCGCGCATTTCGCCGTTCTCGTCGAGATACGGTTTGAGGAGCAGTGCGCAGAGGGCCGGGGAGAGCGTAAGGGCGTTGATCGCCGAGATACCGACGGCCACGGCCATCGTGATGCCGAACTGCGTGTAGAATACGCCCGACGTTCCGCCCATCATGGCTACGGGAATGAACACGGCCATGAAGACCAGCGTCGAGGTGATGATCGCCGAGGTGATACCCGACATGGCGTCGATGGTTGCCATATAGGAGGACTTATATCCCACGTCGAAACGCGCTTGGACAGCCTCCACCACGATAATGGCGTCGTCGACGACCGTACCGATGGCAAGGACGAGCGCGAAGAGCGTCAGCAGGTTGATCGAGAACCCGGCCACCGAGAGGAACGCGAAGGTTCCGACCAGCGCCACGAGGATCGAGATCGTGGGGATCAGCGTCGAACGGATATCCTGCAGGAAGACGTATACCACGAGGATAACGAGCAGGATGGCTTCGATCAGCGTCTTGATCACTTCGTTGATCGAGGCGTAGAGGAAGTCGTTCACGCTCTGCAGGTGTGCGATGGCGACGCCTTTGGGCAGTTCGCTTTCGACCTCTTTGAGCAGTGCGTTGATCTCGTTGACGACCTGCGTGGCGTTCGAACCGGCAGTCTGGAAGACCATCGTGCTAACGCCCGGATGGCCGTTGGTGTAGCCCTTGTAGGCATAGGATTCGCTGCCCAACTCGATGTCGGCGACGTCTTTCAGGTGCAGGATCGTACCGTCGGGTTGTGCGAGGAGTACGATTTCCCCGAATTCCTCCGGAGTCATCAGACGTCCGCGGTACTTCATCGTATACTGGAACGTGTTCTGCGAGTTTTCACCCAGCGTACCGGTTGCCGACTCGATGTTCTGCTCGGCGAGGGCCGCCGTTACGTCCGACGGGATGAGCTTGTACTGGGCCATCACGTCGGGCTTGAGCCAGATACGCATCGAGTAGTCGGCTCCCAGCGTGAAGGCTTCGCCGACGCCCGCGATACGGAGAACGCGCGGCTCGATGTTGATCTTCAGATAGTTCGACAGGAACGTCTCGTCGTAGGAGTCGTCGGGGCTGTAAAGCGAGAATATTTTCACCATGGAGGTTTGGCGCTTCATGGTGGTCACACCGATCTGCGTCACCTCCGAGGGCAGCTGTCCGGTAGCGCGCGATATTCGGTTCTGCACGTTGACGGCGG
>ERZ827088.4271-NODE-4271-length-12042-cov-4.273129_pt1 | contig 12042 bp, 7 predicted proteins | sample MGYA00519922_ERZ827088 | MGnify/ENA primary metagenome ERZ827088 (study PRJEB31778, sample SAMEA3449254) | human gut metagenome | biome: human gut; feature: human-associated habitat; material: faeces | place: United Kingdom | collected 2010/2012 ... | reverse complement strand
AGGCGAAACGAAACGGCAAGCAGCCCTCTCTGGACAATCTCGGGCTTTCCCCCTTTGAACGGGGCTGGGTCGTCGTTTTTGAAGACATTCCCCGACAGGCCATTGTCGACCGTATCGACACCTTCTATAGCGGACATCCCGGTCAGCGTGATCGGCACGTCCTTGACGTTGTCTGGAAGGAACTGATTGTTCCCGCAGTGCCTGCAGGCAAGTAACGGACACTTCCCCATCTTTGTGTGGTGTACCGAGTTTGAAAATATCTGCCGGCCGGACCTGTATTCCGGCGCGCAGGTTTCGCCCCTGAAGCCGGAACCTGCGCCGCAAGTGAGCCGGCTGTTCCAGTTTCGCGGCGAAGTCCTGCTCCGCCCGGGTCCGGGGGCATTCTCAAAGCGAAACATGTTCTTGCAACAATAACAAGGATATCGCCATGACCGCATATCTTCGCAAAAGTATCGTCGTTCTGCCTCTGGCTCTCATGCTCGCCCTCGCCTCCGGCTGCCAGCTTTCAAGTACCCAGAAGAATACCCTGATCGGAGGAACCGGCGGCGCGCTGGCCGGTGCGGGCATTTCGGCCCTCGCAGGGGGCAGCGCCGGCGTCGGCGCACTGGTCGGCGGCGGCCTCGGCGCCCTTGCGGGCGGCGTGTACAACTCTCTGTAGCCCCCCAAAAAAACAAACCGGCAGGCGCCTCTTCCTGATTTTCGGGAGAGGTGCCTGCCGGTTTGGAGCAGTTCCAGGACTCTGCTCAAATGCTCCGTTCAGGGGACACGCTGTCTGCCCGGCCAGAGCGGCAACGAATATGAAGCGTTCATAGGAAATACTCCGGCGGGTTTAAAAGCGAAAAATGCCGTGTAGTGTGAATCGTTCCTGGAGCGTTTTGCTCTCGAAAACATCTGCCGGCCAGCCCCCATGTTCCGGCACGCAGGCTTCACGCCTGAAGCCGGAGCTTTACGCCGCAAGTGAATTGCGGCTGTCCGGCGTTGCGGCTTCAGTCTCGCCCTGCCCGACTGAAGCAGAGCATTTCATGAGCGAAATGCTCTAATCCAGCCTCAAGTCCGTCACACGCTTGGATTTGCCGAAGGAACGCGGCAGCTTGCCGGGATCGACGATTTCCACAGCGGCGCGGGCCAGAAGAGCCTTGTGCAGTTCCTCCGCAAAACGTCCGGCCAGAGCATCGTCTCCATCGGCGGAAACATTGGCCCCGCGTTCCAGCTTGAGCAGCATGAAATCTCTGGCGCCCTCGCGGGTCAGCTCAATATGATATTCTCCCCCCAGCTCGGGATAATGCTGGATCACATCGCAAATCTGACCGGGATAGATATTGACGCCCCGGAAGATAATCATGTCATCGGAACGGCCCAGCAGACGGTCATGGCGCGGCATGGTACAGCCGCAGGGGCATTCGCCGGGAATGAAGCGGGAAAGGTCGCGTGTCCGGTAGCGGATAAGCGGAGCAGCCTCCTTGCGCAGGCTGGTGACCACCATCTCGCCCACTTCGCCTTCGGGCACGGGCTGCAGGGTCTCGGGATCGAGGATCTCGATGATGAACATGTCGGCCCAGTAGTGCAGGCCGTTGTGCTCGTCGCAGTCGATGGCCGTACCGGGGCCGTACATCTCGGTCATGCCCGCGATGTCATAGCTGCTTTCCAGCCCCAGCTTGCTCTCGATGGCCAGACGCATCTTTTCGCTGCGGATCTCCGAACCGCAAATGACCTTGCGCAGCTTGAGCTTGTCGCGGATACCGGCGCGCTCCACTTCTTCGGCCAGCAGCAGGGCCATGGAGGCCGTGGCGCCGAAACAGGTGGAGCCCATGTCGCGCAGGAGCTGCAGATGCATCTCCAGGTTGCCGGGGCCCACGGGGATGGTGAGCATGCCGAAGCGCTCGCTGCCCAGCTGGAAGCCCGCACCGGCCGTCCACAGGCCATAGCCCACGGCCACCTGCATGCGGTCCATGGGGCTCAGGCCCGCCATCTCGTAGCAACGGGCCATCTGCAAGGTAAAATTATTCACGTCATTGGCCGTGTAGGCCAGGATCTTGCGCTTGCCCGTGGTGCCGCTGGAGGCATGGATGCGCACCACTTCCTCTTCGGGCACGCAGAGCAGGGGCAGGGGATAGCCTTCGCGCAGGTCTTCCACGTCCACGGTGGGCAGACGGCGCAGATCGTCCAGCGAGGTGATGTCGTCAGGCGTGACGCCACAGGCTTCCAGACGTTTGCGGTACTGGGGGGACTTGAAAGCCTGGCGCACGGTGAAGCGCAGGCCTTCCAGCTGCTGGCGGGCGATCTCTTCGGGAGAAAGCCGGGGGATGAAACGGTGAGTCATGGAACTGTCTCCTTGAGATCATGGACCGTGGCAACAGGGGCCACAGGGGGCCGCCGGGACACATCGCCGCAAGGCGGTATCCGCCTGTGCCGGAGCGGCAAACGGCGAATCCCTTTCCGGCCGGGAACGGCCGATGCGCCCGCCACAGTTTGCCGCCCGTCATTGTGCGCGTTTTTGTCCCAATGGGCAACAGGGAGAGAACAGGCGTGGGGAAAGGGCGCTCACGCGCTGTGGGGTGCCCCTATGAAAATGGCCCCGCGCCCCTCCGCATCACATTCCCCCCAACAGGAGGACATCACAGTCCGGCGGGACGGGGCGCCACGGGCAGCAGGCCTTCCAGCTCGATACCGGCAGGGCTCACCGAGGCGCGGTAGGGATAGATCTCCACCCCGGCATCCATCGCCTCATAGAACAGGGCCGCATAGGCGGGGTCCACCACGTCCGCCGGGCCGAAGCAATGGCCGTCCGGGCGCTGCACCAGATAGAACATGGCCGCGCGTTCGCCGCAGCGCACGATGTCCATGAGCTCGCGCAGATGCTTCTGACCGCGCTCCGTGGCCGCATCGGGAAAGCAGGCCACGCCGTCTTCCACCATGGTCACGTTCTTGCATTCCACCCACAGCGGCGGCAGATCCGGCCCGGTGAGGCAGGCATCCAGGCGGCTCTCGCCGCGTTTGGCCTCCCGGCGGCATTGCGTGTATCCGGCGGCAAAGGCCAGCCGCCCGGCATGGAAGGCAACTTCTATCATGCGGTTGGGCACGCTGGTGTTGACGCCCACCCAAAAGCCACGGCCCAGGGCGGAGCCATCCGCGCCTTCCTCCCCGCCGGGCAGGGGCGGTACGGCCCGCTCGGCCAGCCAGACGGCCTCCTGCGTGTAGGGCAGCTTGCGCGCCGGATTGGCCGCGGGCGAGGCCAGCAGCGGGGCCCCGGCCAGGGTCAGGCCCAGCATGCTGCCGGAATTGTTGCTGTGGACCCAGACGTTCTGCCCGTCCAGCAGCATCTCCACACTGAAGCGCTTGTAACGCCTGATGAAACGCCCCACCACACAGCCTTGGGGAAGGGGCAGCAACGGTGTTTTTTCCATGGATCATCCTTAAAAGGGACACTGGGCCGCGGGGAAGGGCCCTCGTTTACAGTCAGATATGAACCTGATACGCTATTGCGCCGTGACCGGAGCGGGCGCGCCGCAGTCCGGCCACTCCTATTCCAGGCAAGGAGCACCCTATGCAGATTTCCGAACGTGTGCGCACCATGAAGCCCTCGCTGACCCTCAGCGTCAACACCCGCGCCATGGAGTTGCGGGCCCAGGGCATACAAGTCACCAGCCTGGCCGTGGGCGAGCCGGACTTCCCCACCCCCAAGCATATCTGTGAGGCCGCCAAGGCCGCCATCGACGCCAATTTCTGCCGCTACACGGCCGTGCCCGGCATCCCCGAGCTGCGGGCCGCGGTGGGCGGTTACTTCAAAAAATTCTACGGCGAGGACATCGCCCCCGAATGCACCATCGTTTCCGCCGGCGGCAAGCATGCCCTGTACAACTTCATGCAGGCCTCCATCAACCCCGGTGACGAAGTGCTGCTGCCCGCCCCCTACTGGGTCAGCTATCCCTACACCATCCAGCTGGCCGGCGGCGTGCCCGTCATCGTGCAGGCCTCGCTGGAACAGGGCTTCAAGGTCACGCCCGAGATGCTGGACGCCAAGTGCACCGACAAGACCAAGCTGCTGGTGCTCAACACGCCCAGCAACCCCACTGGCGCCGTTTACAATGCCGAAGAACTGGCCGCCATCCTGGACTGGGCCGACAGCCGCGACGTCTACGTGCTGACCGACGAGATCTATGACCAGCTGGTCTTCGCTCCGGCCAAGATGGCCAGCGCCGTGCACCACTTTGCCAAGAATCCCGAAAAGGTGGCCATCCTCAACGGCGTTTCCAAGAGCTTTGCCATGACCGGCTGGCGCGTGGGCTATGTGGTGGCCCATCCCGAGATCATCAAAAAGATGTCCAGCATGCAGGGCCACTGCACGTCCAACATCTGCTCCATCTCGCAAAAGGCCGCCCTGGCCGGCCTTACCGGTCCCCTGGATTTCCTGGGCGAGATGCGCAACGCCTTCCAGCGTCGCCGCGACCTGGCCATGGACATCATCAACGGCTGGGATTTCGCCTCCTGCCCCTGTCCGGACGGCGCCTTCTACCTGTTCGTGGATGTGCGCAAGTGCTTCGGCGGCACGGTCAAGAACTCCACCGAGCTCTGCACCTGGCTGCTGGACAAGGCCCGCGTGGCCGTGGTGCCCGGCGCCGCCTTCGGTGACGACAACTGCATCCGCTTCTCCTACGCCGTCAGCGACGACACCCTGCGCGACGCCCTGCAGCGCATCGGCGACGCCCTGTCCCAGCTGCGGTAGTGTACGACAGGGCAAGAGTTAGCTAAGAGGAGGGACGGCACACCGTCCCTCCTCTTTTAATTAATAATTCCAGTCCCAGAACATCTGATACAATTTTTATTTAGTCCACCACATGAACATCTTTCTTTATGCCCAGAACTGACTATTAACATTTTATTTTCAGAAGGGGATGAATAGGCTGCCAAGTCGTCAAAAAGAAATGATAATCCATAAGCAACATAAAATCTTGAAATATATTTTTTGCACTTTGATGGCAATTTTAAATCTTCAGGATAGGGCATTGACGTCACTATGGGGTCATTATTTTTTAAAACGTTTTTCTTAAATGAATCCAGCACAGAAAATTCATATAGACAAGGCTTATACGGACGAGGTGTGTATCCTCCGCCGCTGAAGATAAACTTTGTTTTTTCCCGCAATGTTTCCTGCTTGCTCACGCCATGACCTTCAGGAAGACATCTTCGTGTATCTTGTAATGTTTTTTCACTATCACTACGTACCTTATTAGAAACTTTATTTTTTGCAGCGGTAATGGTTTTATTTTCACTTCCACTTTCCTTTATCTTACGCCAGTACTCCATTTTTTGTATATCTATATTCTCACCGCAAGCGAATCTTTCTATAGAGCGAGAGCCATGTGGAAAAACATTCCCTGCAAAGTAATTTAATACACGTTCTTCTTGGCCTGCGTATGTAAATACACTTTGGTCAACAGTCCCTGCGCCTACATCTGTAAAAAAATAAATAGTGGTAGGATCAGGACTCGAGGCTGGCGACCGGATGAAAGCCTGAATATTAGCACTCACCTCAGGATATACCTGGCATAATTCATTTTCTGCAAAGCCATCATCGCTTAAAATAGAGATATATTCATTTAAGTCATCAATTTTTACAGAATCTTCAATTATAGACTCAGACTTTAACTCCCATGCAATAGTAAGCATAGAGCGAAACAGTTTGCGCACATTTTCATCACAAATATCAGCCACAGGTATTGCCATATTTACCCTGATTTGATCTTCCTTCATTTCTCCATAATCAGGATACTTGATAGTGATATCGGCAACGACTCGCTTTAACCATAGAGATAAAAAGAAAATGGTTGCCATTTTAGTTAGTTCTGATGGGGAGTATTTGCAATCTTTACCGACGATATTTTTATATTCATGAAAAATTTCCGCATTTATTTCATTAAGCGCAACTTTTTCCAGTGCAACTTTTAGATGATAAAGCCCGTTTTCTGGATAAAGTGTATGGATAGTATCATGAATCGTAAATGTGTCCCCATCAAACAAAATAACGCTGGGAATGAGCAAGGAGGATAGATTGTCCTTCTCAAAATGTTTAAATACCCATGCCTTATCTTTATTAATATCACGGATAACTATTTTTGATGAAGATGTACCAAAATCGAAGCCTATTTGAAATATATAAGGATCACGTTGACTATTTTCCACAACAGAATCCTTTACAGATTTGATATGAGAAGAAATACCACTATCTTTTTTTGTCCGTTTATCATCACCACGGAGTAAGCCAGAAAACAAAGATTTGATAACACTACTCAAAGTAGCCATAACCTTCCCCCTTAGTGCACAACATTAAGAAGCCCCACAACGACTAAATTAAACTCAGGATCAACAATTCTCTTACTATTTAGAAGATCAATAGTATTTCTTTTTTGCTCTTCATTTTTAACAATAGTCGCCCGTGTCATTTTTATAACATTTTCCCCACGCTTATTTGCGATGAGAGTATCGAGCCGACTTTTGCTTTGGGCGATTTTTCTATCAAACAAACTTGTCCGACGTCTGATTTTAATTTGTATGATATTTTCATTTTCCATCCCAAATTCATCTATATCACTATCTATTTGATCATATATAAACTCTTCAAGCTGTGCATACCTATCTCCAATGCATTTTTTATCATATTCTTTATAATCCCAGTCTGTGCCATATTTTAACATATCTTGTATAATATCTTCAGCTTCTGATGAAGTAATGCAGGTTCCATCTGATAAAGAAATCAGACCATATTTAAGAAGTTCTCTATCTATAACTCCCTTCATTTTTAATTTTTCAATTCTAAACAGGTATACACCACTAGGAATTTTATCTATATTTAATTCTATAGAATATACTTTATATGTATTATAGGAATTATCAACATTTTCTTTTGTTATCCATCGGATAAAAGGAGACATATGATTTGCAAAAAGAATATTCTTCCTACGAACTTTCCCTACAATTTCGCGATCGAATGTAATGACAAATGTTTTTTGCCGAAAAAGCATAGAAGCAACGGTTCGTTCTCCATCAATATATTTTCGAAACGATTCACGTGCATCATCAGAAAGAGAAATCTGTAAACATCCAGGATAGGGAGTATTATAATTTATGATCGTGCCGAAATAATATCGTTCAAAAAAATTTTTAACATAGGCTTCAAGCTCTGATGGCTGAATATAGCGTCCTTTACCACGATCCTCTTCTATCTTTTTTTGAACATAGTCAGAAAAAGCAACTAACCCTTCTCCAGATTCTTCTAGAAAAAGAATATCAAGTTGGCGCCTTTCTATTGCCTTTTGCGTTTGTACGATACGCCTATTCTCTTCTTCTTCTGTCAGATTTTTGCTTAATAAATCCATCGTCAAATGTTTTATTTCATATCCAATAACCTCATCCAAATCTCCGAGGCTATTGCTAAATTTTTCAAGCTTTTGATGTAAACGGGTAAATATTCGTTCCTCAATCGTGTTTTCAATTTTAAAGTTAACAATAGAAAGACGATCCGCCTGCTGACCAACACGGTCAATTCGACCTATACGTTGCTCAACGCGCATCGGGTTCCACGGAAGGTCATAATTTACAATGATTCTGCAAAATTGTAAGTCGATCCCTTCGCTACCAACCTCTGAGGAAAGAAGAATGCGTGCTCCTGCGACATCTCTAAAGTATTCAATTTCTTTCCAACGCTCTTCTGCAGAGATTCCTCCATGTATAATAGCGATTTTTTCACCATTTGATTCAAGCCTCTTTTTTAAATAATTCAAGGTACCTCTATAAAATGAAAAAATAATTACCTTCTCTTTATTTTCTATTTCAAGCAATCGAAGGAGACTTGCAAATTTTGAGTCATTTTTGATAAAATCATACTGAAAAAGATTAGAAATTTTCGGTAAAAAATCATCAGCTAACTGTGTACTCTCGCTTATTATATCATCGTCTCCAAAGGCTTCTGATAAAATTGACCCGGAAGGCTCCATAGATGAACTATTTATTTTCTCTACAAAAGCAGGCAAACAACTTGCCGCCATTAACTGCCATGTCATTACACGAAAAATATGAAACTCAGTATTATGCTTGGCGCAATATGTTTTTACTGCTATCAGTATCATCTGATATAAAGCCATTTCTTCTTTTGTGTATGACAAGTCAATAACTTTAGATACACGAATTGGACGTTTCTCTTGAACTTGTACTCGGCGCGTTCTGTTGACATAATTACCAAGAATATTCATTTTTTCTATAATATCTTGGCATTTTGCTATCAGCGCAACATCAGAAAAATCACCTTTGTCAAGCTCTAATATATACTCAATAAATCTTTTAAAATATGGAGATTCAGCAGCAGGGCTATTGGCCATCATTTCCAAAGAATTTAAAAGTAGTTTTTTATTTATAGGATGACTACTAAGAGCATTTCCAGCTCTGACTGTCGGCCGATTTGCCTCCAATAATCCCTCAAAGCTATATTGAGTTGCAAAAAAATCCTCATCAATCAGGCGTAATAAGCTATGTAAGTCCGTATTTTTATTATTTAAAGGTGTTGCAGAAACACACAGAATGCCACGTGCAGATGCAGATAGACATTCACCGAGTGAAAACGTTGTCGTTGAAGAATTTCTCATATAATGAGCTTCATCAAAAATAACGAGATCAAAAGGATAAAAGTCTTCTTCCCAAAAACGAATTTCTCGAAGCAACTGAACTTTGGGAGATATACTTTTCCCCTGGTCTAAAGGATTTCTCAGTTCATTTTGTAAATCCTTAGGGGGCCTTAATCCAGTATAAGTACCGATTAAAACAAACTGATATCCTTGCCCATAGTTTTTAGTATTATCTATTTCACACTTCAGATCTTCGAAGTTAACGATTTTTGCATCTATGAGAAACTTCTCTTCAAGTTCTGTTTTCCATTTTGCAGATAGGCTTTTAGGGCAAATAATCAGTAGACGTTTTGCTTGATATCTCGCCTGCATTTCAAGCCAGATTAATGTCGCTTCTATTGTCTTACCAAGACCGACTTCATCTGCAAGAAGTAACCTTTCTGAAGGTGAATTAATAAATTTTATTACTGGCTTATACTGATAAGGATAAAAATCTATCTGTGCCGCTTCCATTGAATAAATAATATCATGTAAACTTCCTTTTAATTTTTCATATGTAATGCATTGACGTAAATGCGAGGCCCCTTCAAATCGTTCCTGTTCGAGGAGATCAAAGGGATCTCGAAGGGCTTCCTCATTAGCAGCTAAAATCTGACTTATAGGCCTATATTTCATCAGCCCATTAGCAAAACGAATCTGAATCATTATAATACTACCTGTACAACGGCTTTTCCCCGTATATACAGCGATATCACTCGGATGATTTTTATCAATAACTTTTTGATCCTTGATAAAAGGGATGTTCATAGCCATCGAAACCCCTTAATTTTATGTTTTGAATCTATTCTAATATACTAAATATATTTTTCAATTTCAATATTATTAAGCAGCAAAAGACTACTCATAGCCCTCTCGACAAGTCACGGGAGAGGATGGTAAAAAACTCCTTTCCTCATCCTGTCCCTGCAAGGAGATTATCCCGTGTGCCAGAGTGATTTTCCCGCCTATCGCGGTCAGATGGAATATGTGTGCCTGCACTGCGGCCAGCGTTACCCCGGTGACAGCCTGCTCTACACCTGCCCGTCCTGCGGCGGCGTGTTCCTGCTGGAAAACACCAAGTTCGACGAACTGAAACAGCGCAGCGGCGCGGAATGGCGCGAGATCTTCGACCGCCGTGCCTCCACCCGCAGCACGGCCCTGCGCGGCATCTTCCGTTATTATGAACTGCTGGCGCCCCTGCTGGACGAGGAAGACATCGTCTATCTGGGCGAAGGCCTGACCCCCATCGTGGAAGCCGCTCCGGCCCTGCGCGACCGTGTGGGCGTGCCCTTTGCCTACAAGAACGACGGCCAGAACCCCAGCGCCTCCTTCAAGGACCGCGGCATGGCCTGTGCGTTCAGCTATCTGAAATGGCTCTGCCGCCGCCACCAGTGGGACGAGGTGCTGACCGTCTGCGCCTCCACCGGTGATACCTCCGCCGCCGCGGCCCTGTACGCCTCCTATGTGGGCGCGCCCCTCAAGAGCGTGGTGCTGCTGCCCCACGGCAAGGTGACCCCGCAGCAGCTCTCCCAGCCCCTGGGCAGCGGTGCCACGGTGCTGGAACTGCCCGGCGTGTTCGACGACTGCATGAAGGTGGTGGAGCATCTGGCCGAGAATTACCGCGTGGCCCTGCTCAACTCCAAGAACAGCTGGCGCATCCTGGGCCAGGAATCCTACGCCTATGAAGTGGCCCAGTGGTACGGCTGGGACGTGTCCGGCCTGTGCATCTTCGTGCCCATCGGCAACGCGGGCAACATCACGGCCGTCATGTCGGGCTTCCTCAAGATGCTGGAACTGGGCATCATCACCAGCCTGCCGCGCGTCTTCGGCGTGCAGAGCGAACATGCCGACCCCGTGTACCGCTACTATGCCGCGCCCAAGGACGCCCGCGTGTGGCAGCCCGTGACCGTCACCCCCAGCGTGGCCCAGGCCGCCATGATCGGCAACCCGGTCTCCTTCCCACGCGTGCAGCGCCTGGCCGAGAAGTTCATCGAAAAGGGCGGCGAAAAGGCCTTCCAGGTGGTGCAGGTGACCGAACAGCAGATCATGGACGCCATGATCGTGGCCAACCGTCACGGCCACATCGCCTGCACCCAGGGCGGCGAATGCCTGGCCGGTCTGGTCAACGCCCGTGCGCTGGGCCTGGTGGGCGATGACGAGCACGCCGTGCTGGACGCCACGGCCCACGCCCTCAAGTTCTCCGGCTTCCAGGACATGTACTTCAACGACAGCTTCCCCGAAGCCTACGGCGTCAAGCCCCAGGCCGAGCTTTCCAACAAGCCCGAACTGCTGCTGCCCGAAAGCGCCCGCGAAGGTAAGGACGTGGCCACCTTCGCCCGCATGGGCGCCGATGCCGTAGTGGCCCGCCTGGGCCTGAGCCGCAAATAAGCGCCGGTCCTCCACACAACGTCAAAAGCCCCTTTCCCGACGGGAAAGGGGCTTTTTTCATGGCAGACGGATGTGCGCTACTTTACAGTCTTGGGGGCCGGCTCGGCCATGGCTTCGGGCCAGCGCTCGGCGGCCATCTCGCGCAGTTTGAATTTCTGGATCTTGCCGCTGGCGGTCAGGGGGAAACCTTCCACCACAGCCACATAGCGCGGAATTTTATACCACGCGATCTTGCCCCGGCAATAGTCGCGCACATCCTCGGGAGCGACGTCCGCACCCTCCTTGGGGATAAGGAACGCGCCCACCTCTTCGCCGTAGCGGCGGCTCGGCACGGCCACGACCTGCACGTCGGCCACTCCGTCCATCTTGAGGAGGAATTCCTCCACCTCGCGGGGGTATACGTTTTCGCCGCCCCGGATGATCATATCCTTGATTCGCCCGCTGATGCTGACATACCCGTCCTCGTCCATGATGCCGAGGTCGCCGGAGTGCAGCCAGCCCTCTTCGTCGATGGCCTCGGCCGTGTCCTTGGGCATGTTGTAGTAGCCCTGCATCACGTTGTAACCACGGCAACACACCTCGCCCACGGCATTACGGGGGACTTCCTCGTTGGTTTCAGGATCGCGGATGGTGACTTCGATGCCGGGCATACTCCGCCCCACGGTCTTGACCCGGCGCTCCACGGTGTCGTCGGTGCGGGTCTGGGTCATGACCGGAGAACCTTCGGTCAGGCCGTAGCAGATGGTGATTTCGCTCATGCACATCTGATCCATGACCCGGCGCATGAGCGGCTCAGGGCACACGGACCCTGCCATGATCCCCGTACGCAGCGAGGAAAAATCGAAACGCGAGAAGACGCGGTGATCCAGAATGGCCTGGAACATGGTCGGCACGCCGTACAGGGCGGTGCACTTCTCCTGCTCCACGGCGGTCATCACCTGCACGGGGGAGAAGGCGTCGAGCAGCACCATGGTGGCCCCGTGGTTCACGCAGGCCATGA
>ERZ827088.4267-NODE-4267-length-12059-cov-3.138371_pt1 | contig 12059 bp, 15 predicted proteins | sample MGYA00519922_ERZ827088 | MGnify/ENA primary metagenome ERZ827088 (study PRJEB31778, sample SAMEA3449254) | human gut metagenome | biome: human gut; feature: human-associated habitat; material: faeces | place: United Kingdom | collected 2010/2012 ... | reverse complement strand
AGCAGGCGCTGAATGCCTCCAGCGCTACCTATAAAATTCAGATCGGCGAGAAGCTCACCGGCGGCAAGGGCGCAGGCTCCAACCCCGACGTGGGACGCAAGGCCGCTGAGGAGAGCCGCAACCAGATGGCCAAGGCGCTGGAGAACACCGACATGGTGTTCATCACCGCGGGCATGGGCGGCGGCACCGGCACCGGCGCAGCCCCTGTGGTGGCGGAGATCGCGCGGGAGGCCGGTATCCTCACCGTGGGTGTGGTGACGAAGCCCTTCGGCTTTGAAGGCCGCCGCCGCATGACTCAGGCGGAGCAGGGCATCGAGGAGCTGCGCAGCAAGGTGGATTCCCTTGTCATCATCCCCAACGAGCGCCTGAAGTACGCCACCGACCAGAAGATCACCTTTGCCAACGCCTTCGAGATCGCGGACGATGTGCTGCGCCAGGCGGTGCAGTCCATCTCCGACCTGATCCGCGACACCGGCTTCATCAACCTGGACTTTGCCGACGTCACCGCCATCATGAAGGACGCGGGCCTGGCCCACATGGGCGTGGGCCGCGCCGCCGGCAAGGGCAAGGCCGAGGAGGCCGCCAAGATGGCCATCTCCAGCCCCCTGCTGGAAACCTCCATCAACGGCGCTCACGGCGTTCTGATTAACGTCACCGGCTCCATGGACATCGGCCTGGAGGAGGTGGAGCAGGCCGCCAGCCTGGTCCAGGATGCTGTCCACCCCGATGCCGTCACCATCTTCGGTGCCACCTTCGACGAAAGCCTGGAGGACGAGATCCGCGTCACCGTCATCGCCACCGGCTTCGCGGAGAACAAGCCTGAGGAGGCCCAGCCCGCTGCCGTCCAGCAGACTGCCGCCCCGGCGGCCCAGCCCGCAGCAGCCCAGCCTGCTCCCCAGCAGCCCGCCGTCTCCCAGCAGGCCCAGCAGCTCAACGAGTCCGTGGACCAGGAGGCCAGAGCCGCCCGGGAAAGCATCGACCGGGCCTATGAGGATATCTTCCGGATTTTCTCCAAGGACAAATAATCCATAATAACCACAGCGCCCACTCCGTTCCGGAGCGGGCGCTGCTTTTCACCACTTGTTCTCCACCTTTTCCGCAAATCCGATCATATCCCGGACCCGGATCACGGTTCCGTCGTCCAGTGTGGCCGTTCCGGTGAAGCGCCCGAACACCTGGTGCTGGTCGGACTTGATGAGCTTCACGTCCGTGCAGGCGGCCCGGTCCAGAATGGGGACAAACTTCATCTCGAACCGCCCGTCGTCGGAGGTAAAGCGCCAGGGGGACAGGAAGTCGTCCCTCCCCTCCCGCTGGGGGATATGGAACCGCACCTGGCTGAGCTTGTGGGCCTTGCCGCCGTAAAACAGCATATTCTCGCTGGCGGCGGAGGTGTCGCCGAAGCCATAGCCGATGTTCCACCCGAAGGGCACGCCGTCCACCTGACCGGAGGCGCTGCCCCAATACCAGGTGTTGTGATAGGTCCACACCCCCCGGCCCCAGTCCAGCACGCCGAAGGAGTCCGCCGGGTCAAAGACGTAGGTTTTCTCCCCCAGCCGCACCTGGCCCCGGGCCCGCATGCAGTTGATCTTCTGGTTGAAGTAGAAGCACCCGGGCCTGTCAAAGGGCGTGCAGATGACCATGGACTCCTCCGGCTCCTCCGTCAGGACAATGGACCCGTCTATGGTCTGGCCGTCCAGAAATTTCTCCATGTGAAAGGTCAGCTCCCGGCCCTCCGGCACATGCCGGAACACCAGGGCATAGCCCCTTCCGGAGATAGCGGTGGTGCCCCTGTCCGACGACTCCGGCAGTCCGGTTTTCCCCATGGGAAAGGCCCACATGGGACTCTTGGTCCGCTCCCACCTCTCGTCGAAGTGCAGGAACGAAATGGAGTCCAGGCCCATGTACCCGTTGTCGTCGATGGTCAGGGCCACAGCGAAGTGGTCGTTGGTCACCAGGTAATAGTCCCACTCCTTGATCCGGGACGCCGGGGCCTTGATATCCGCCCGGCGATAGATGGGCAGGAGCCGCTTGGCATAGCCCGGCTCCCGCAGATTGCCGCTGCCGTCCAGCAGGGGCCCCGAGGTGGTGATCTCATGCTGCATCATAGTGCCCTCCCGTTGCGTTTTCTCCATTTTATCACACGCCGCCGCATTTTTCCACAGGGAATCAGCTTGTCAAAAAAGTAATTTTGACAAGCTGAGTGCGGTTTTTCAGAACTTAGAAAGTTCTGAAAAACCTGTGATTGCAAACGAAAGACACCCCTGATGGGTTTCTTTCGTAACTATCTTCCTTTCCGATGGCGGAAGATTTCCGGGTTTTTTGACAGTCTCAGGGGCTTCCCTTTTCGCCGAATTTCCTGTATACTGGACCCATCACACAAGGAGGCGACCCCTATGACGCAGGAAACCATCCGCCCCGGCCGGTGGCGGCATTTCAAGGGCAATGAATATCAGGTGCTGGGCCTGGCCCGGCACTCGGAGACGCTGGAGGACATGGTGGTATACCGCGCCCTGTACGGTGACGGCGGCCTGTGGGTGCGGCCCGCGTCCATGTGGCTGGAAGCCGTGGACCGGGACGGGTATCGCGGCCCCCGCTTCGTGCGGATCGGGGACTGAGCCATGGACTATGCCGTGGTGCACTCCGGCCGCCGGACCATCGCCATCCAGATCCAGCGGGACGGCCGGGTGGTGGTCCGTGCCCCCTATGCCGCCACGGCGGAGGATATCCGCCGGGTGGTGGACAGCCACCGGGACTGGGTGGAGAAAACCGTCCGCCGCCAGCAGGAGCAGCTGGCAGCCTCCCCTCCGGAGCCCACCGCCCGGGAGATGGAGGAACTGGCCCGTCAGGGTCGGGAATATCTGCCCCGCCGGGTGGCCTATTGGGCCGCCCGGATGGACGTGATGCCCACCGGCCTGCATATCACCGCCGCCCGGACCCGCTGGGGCAGCTGCTCCGGGAAAAACAGCCTCTGCTTTTCCCTGTTTCTCATGCGCTATCCCCCGGAGGCCATCGACGCCGTGGTGGTCCATGAGCTGGCCCATATCCGCCACAAAAACCACGGCCCGGACTTCTACCGCTTCGTGGAGAAAACCCTGCCCGATTACCGGCAGCGCATCGCCCTTCTGAAGCAGCCTCCGGCAATTAAAGTCCCTGAACCAAAATGAGATTTCCCTATTGTGCCCCCCGTCAAAACGTGGTATGATGGGAAAAGAATTCAACAACAGGAGGAAGGAACCATGAACGATACCTGGGATCTGAGTATTCTCTATAAGGGGTTTGACGACCCCGCCTTTACCGGCGACATGGCGGCTCTGGACGCGGCCATCCGGAGTATGAACGACCTGGCGGCCCAGGCCGCCGTCCTGCCCCACGCCGACCTGGTGCACCGCTATGTGGACGGCCAGCTGCAGCTGACTACCCTGATCAGCAAGCTGTTCATCTTCTGCAGCCTGCGCACCAGCGCCAACACCGCCGATAACCAGGCCAACAGCCTGTCCGACCAGATCAGCGCCAAGATCAGCGGCTGCGCCGCCGCCGACGCCTCCCTGCGCCACACCCTGGCCGCCTTCGACGATCTGGACGCCATCATCGACGCCGACCCCACCCTGGCGGAGTATCGCTATCTGCTGCGGAACATCCGCCGGGACAGCAAGTACCTCCTGTCCGACAAGGAGGAGGAGCTGTTCGCCCGGATGAACATCTCCGGCGCTTCCGCCTGGGAAAGCCTGCGGGATAACCTCACCAGCAGCGTGAAGGTGGAGTATAACGGCGGCGTCACCAACCTGTCCGCCATCCGGAACCTGGCCTACGACCCCGATCCCGCCGTGCGCAAGAGCGCCTATGAGGCGGAGCTGGCCTGCTATGACAAGATCAAGGACTCCGTGGCCTTCGCCCTCAACAGCATCAAGCTGCAGGTCATCAACGAGTGCCAGGTCCGGGGCTACGCCTCCCCCCTGGACAAGGCCCTGTACCAGAGCCGCATGAAGCGGGAGGCCCTGCTGGGCGCCATGGACGAGTATATGCCCAAGTTCTGGCAGTATCTGCGGGCCAAGGCCAAGGCCCTGGGCTATGAAAACGGTCTGCCCTGGTACGAGCTGTTCGCCCCCATGGGCAAGAGCGACAAGAAGTACACCACCCAGGACGCCAAGGACTATCTGCTGAACATCTTCGGCGGCTTCGACAGCCAGCTGCACGACATGGTGGAGCGGGCCTTTGACGAGGCGTGGATCGACTTCTATCCCCGTGACGGCAAGGTGGGCGGTGCCTTCGACTGCGGCGTGCCCAGCGCCAGACAGAGCCGCGTCCTCACCAATTTCGACGGCGCCTTCGGCGACATCGTCACCCTGGCCCACGAGCTGGGCCACGCTTTCCACGACCAGCAGGTGTTCACCCACCCCCTGATCTGCCAGGAGTACTCCATGCCCGTGGCGGAGACCGCTTCCACCTTCAACGAGGTCCTCACCGTCACCGCCGCCATCCAGGCCGCCCAGGACAAGGACGAGAAGCTGGCCCTGATCGAAAGCCAGCTGTCCGACGCCTGCCAGATCATCTGCGACATCTACTCCCGGTTCCTGTTCGAGTCCTCGGTGTTTGAGGCCCGTCCCCAGGAGTTCCTGGACGCCGACCGTCTGTGCCAGCTGATGCTGGAGGCCCAGAAGAAGGCCTATGGCGACGGTTTGGACCAGACCTGCCTGCACCCCTATATGTGGCTGTGCAAGGGCCACTACTACAGCGGCAGCCTGAGCTTCTACAACTTCCCCTATGCCTTCGGCGGCCTGTTCGCCCGGGGCCTGTACGCCAAGTACCAGCAGGAGGGCGAAAAGTTCGTGCCTCTGTATAAGGAGATGCTCCACGCCACCTCCGTCAACGACGTGGAGGAAACCGCTAAGATCGCCGGCATCGACCTGACCGACAAGGCCTTCTGGCGTCAGGGCCTGCAGTCCCTGGCCGACGAGATCGACCTGTTCTGCGACCTGGTCAAGTAAAAACGAACGCATCACGCAAAACCTCCGGCCTCGCCGGAGGTTTTGTGCTGCATTGGGGAATTCACGCGCCCCGCTTCACACACATTTCACGCAATTCTGCTGGCTGACTTTACATTCCTTCCCTACAAAGGGACCGGAGCCGGAGAACGTCACCGTGGGAACGGTAAACGGCCGCACCTATGCCTTTGTCGGCCTGGAGCGCATCGGCGGCGTGATGATCTACGACATCACCGATCCCTCCTCCGTCGCATTCCGGAACTATGTGAACAGCCGCAATTATTCGGCGGATATCTATGACGACGTATCCCCCGAGGGCGTGATCTTCGTGGCGGCGGAGCAGAACAGCGCCGGAGCGCCGCTTGTCATCGCCTCCAACGAGGTTTCCGGCACGGTCAGCGTAACCGCCCTGGATATGGACGCCCCGGCGGAGGATGATCCCGGCCAGCCGCAGCCTCCCAAGGACGAGCCCTCTCAGCCCTCCGGGGATGCGCCGAAGCAGGACGAACCCGCTTCGCCGAAAACCGGCGATGAAGCCAGTCCCGTGCTGTGGACTGCGGCGATCGTCACCACCGGCGCAGCCATGCTGGGAATGGCCGTCTGCGGCAAAAAGCAAAAGCGCATCCGGGCGAAATAAGCTGCGATTAAACAGGCCCGCATAAAAACCCAGGAGCACGGCTTTCACCGTGCTCCTGGGTTTTTCTATTTGTCTTTCCTCACTTGTTCCGGTCCACCAGCTGGTCCGCCAGGGCGAACAGGAAATCATGATCCGGCCACTGGGCCACAGCGTCCTTGGCCCTCCGGGTACAGGCTTCCACCGCCCGGGCGCAGCCCTCCAGGCCGTCCACGTCCACATAGGTGATCTTGCCCTCCTCCATGTCTGAGCCGATGGGCTTGCCGAACACCTGCTCATCGCCTACCACGTCCAGCATATCGTCCCGGATCTGGAAGGCCAGGCCCAGCCGGTCGGCAAATTCCACCGCCTGGGCCCGCATATCCGCGGGCATATCCGCCGCCACGCAGCCAAGCTCCGCCGCGCCGGAGATCATCACCCCGGTTTTCAGCCGGTACATGGCCTTCAGCTGCTCCTCCGTCTGGATGCCGTACAAGGTGTCCAGCACCTGACCGGCCACCATGCCGTCGGCGCCGCAGGCCCTGGCCAGCACCCGCACCGCCTCCACCCGGCTGCCGTCGGACATACAGGGAGCCTCCGCGATCAGCCGGAAGGCCTCCGGCTGCAAAGCGTCGCCTGCCAGCACCGCCAGGGTCTCGCCGAACTTCTTATGGGTGGTGGGCTGGCCCCGGCGCAGATCGTCGTCATCCATGCAGGGCAGATCGTCGTGGATCAGGGAATAATTGTGCACCAGCTCCAGGGCGCAGGCATAGGGCAGAGCCAGATGCCAGTCGATGCCCCCCAGCCGGGCAAACTCCAGGGTCAGCACCGGGCGGATGCGCTTGCCGCCGCCCAGAATGCTGTACCGCATGGCCTCCTGCAGGCGTCCATAGGGCTTGTCCTGGCTGAAAAGTCCCTCCAGATACTGCTCAATGGCCTGCTGATAGGCCGCATATTGCTGCTTGAATTCCATGGTCATTCCTCGCTTGCAAATTCATTTTCGATGGGCGCGCCGTCGGGACCCTTTATCAGCCGCACCACCTGCTGCTCGGCCTTGTCCAGCTCCGTGCGGCAGGCCGCCGCCAGCCTGGTCCCCTCCTCGAACAGGGACAGGGACTGGCTCAGCTGGGCGTCGCCCTTTTCCAGCAGCGCCACGATCTCCTCCAGCCGGGCCATGTTCTCCTCAAAGGTTTTCTTTGCCATGGGTCTCCTCCCCTTCTACTTCCTCCACCCGGCAGCCCAGGGACCCCTGAGCCAGGCGAAGCTCGATTCTGTCGCCGGGCCGCACCTGCGCGCTGCTGCGCAGAATGCCGCCCTCCTCCGTCCGGGCCATGGCATAGCCCCGGCCCAGCACCTTCAGCGGGCTCAGGGCGTCCAGCTTGGCCACGGCCCCCGCAAAGCGGCGGGCCTCCCGGTCCCAATGGGTCCGGGCCGCCGATGTCATCTTGTCCTGCATATAATCCAGCTGGAGCCGCCGGTCCTGAACAAAGGCCAGGGGGTCCGTCAGCACCCGCTTTTCCGTCAGGGCCTTCAGCCGCCGCTCCTCCCGCTCCAAGCGGTGCAGCACGCTCTGGGCCATGCCGTTCTCCGTCCCCCGCAGATACCGCAGCAGCTCCGACATATCCGGCACGGCGATCTCCGCGGCGTTGCTGGGGGTGGACGCCCGCCGGTCGGCCACATAGTCGGAGATGGTCACGTCCGGCTCGTGGCCCACGGCGGAGATCACCGGGATCTCCGAGGCATAGATGGCCCGGGCAACCCGCTCGTCGTTGAAGGCCCACAGGTCCTCCATGGAGCCGCCGCCCCGGCCGGTGATCAGCACGTCCCCCAGCTTCCAGCGGTTGGCGTACCGGATGGCCCCCACGATCTCCGGCGGGGCCTCCGCCCCCTGGACCCGCACCGGCAGCAGCAGCACCTTGGCGATGGGATAGCGCCGCCGCAGAATGCGGATCATGTCGTGGACCGCCGCCCCGGCGCCGCTGGTAACGATGGCGATCCGCTGGGGATACGGCGGCAGGGGCTTTTTATGGGCGGGGTCAAACAGCCCCTCCTGCTGGAGCTTCTGCTTCAGCTGCTCAAAGGCCACATACAGGTCCCCCACCCCGTCCGGGGACAGCTGGGTGCAGTACAGCTGATACGCACCGTCCCGGGGGAACACGCTGATCCGGCCGAATACCACCGCCTGCATGCCGTTTTCCGGCCGGAACCGCAGCTTCATGGCGCTGCTTTTGAACATCACGCACCGCAGGGCGCTCTGTCCGTCCTTCAGGGTGAAGTAGTGGTGGCCGGAGGGATAGATCTTATAGTTGGACAGCTCGCCCCGGATGTAAAGTCCCGACAGCTGGGGCGTGCCGTCGATCAGGTCCTTGATCAGTCCGTTGACCTCGGACACGGCGTAAATATGGTCCACCGGCGGCTCTCCTCCTTTCGCACGGCATCAAAAACAAGGCAGGGCTGCCGCGCCCTGCCTGGTGTGGGTCATTCCTTCACTTCCGCCCGCAGGAAGCTGCCCAGGATGCCGTTGATGAACTTCACCACCTCCGGGGACTCATAGCCCTTGGCGATGTTCACCGCCTCGCTGATGGCCACCCCGTGGGGGATATCGGGCATATAGAGGATCTCGAACATGGCCACCCGCATGATGGCGGAGGCCACCAGGGAGATGCGCTCAAAGCGCCAGCCCTTGGCGTACTGCTCGATGTAGGCATCCAGCTCCGCCGCGTGCTCGGCCACGCCGGACACCAGGCGGCGGATGTATTTCTCCTGCTTGTCGTTGGGGGTGTCGGCATACAGGCCGCACTCCTCCGCCCGGGCGGCAAAATTCTCCCGGGAAAGCTGCTGATCCAGGAATTCCTGGATGGGCAGGTCCGTAAAGCTCAGCTCATACGCCAGATGGGTGGCGATCTCCCGTGCCGTATTCCGTGTCATAGTCGTAAATTCCTTTTTTCTCTCTGGATTTGGCCGGCTCAGTCGAAGCTGATGCCGCCCACGTGAACGTTCACCGCGTTGACCTGGAAGCCGGTCATGCCCTCCAGGGCGGCGAACACGCTGCTCTGAACCTTCTGTGCCACCTCGGACACGGCGCAGCCGTACCGCAGCAGGATGAACAGATTCACCACGATGCCCTCGCCGTCCATCTCCACCCGGATGCCCTTGGCGGTCATCTTCTTGCCGGTGACATAGTCGGAAACGTTGGCGTTCATCAGACCGCCCACGCCGTCTACCTCCAGGCAGGCGGAGGTGGCGATGGAGGCCACCACGTCCTCAGAGATCTGGATGGTACCCATGCTTTCCTGATGGGTCATGTATTCTTTATTATCAGCCATAGCTTGCAAAACTCCTCATTTGTATTCTCAATAGAGTCCCAATATAAGAGTAGTATACCATTTCTCCCCGGGAATTACAACTGTTAATTTGCCTCCATGATCTTGATCTGTTCGGCAGTATAGTCCGTCTCGCTGATGACGATGTCCTTGATGCGGGCGGCGTCGGTGGCAGTCAGGCCGCCCTCCGGCGGGGCCACCACCACGCTGACGCTTTCGGCCCCCATGAACACCACGCAGTCGGCATAGCCCTTGGCCGTCACCAGGCTCTCGATCTGGGACTCCGCCACGGTGTAGGCCGCCAGAACCTGCAGGGTCTGGGATGCCTCGTTGAGGACGCTCTGCTCGGCGTTTTCATCACTCTCCGCCTCCTTGAGCATGCTGATGGCGTTGTCCCGGGCCTGCTTGCGGCTGAGCCGGGCCGTGGCGAAATAGTCGTCCTCCGCCGGGGCGGCGGCAGGCTCCGTTCCCTTCTCCCCGTCCTGGGAGCTGACCAGAGTGGTCTGGCCCAGGGTCTTTCCGGCATTTTTCTGGATATTGTCGGTATAGCGCCAGTTCATGTACACCGCCGCGCACACCAGCAGCAGCACGGCCGCCGCCACCGCCGGCTTCTTCCATCTTTTCTTCATGTCCGTCCCTCCTGTCATGAATCCCATTGCACCACCGTGATGCGGTCGGCGGGAAGGCCCGTCAGCGCCGCCACCGCCTCCGTCACCGCCAGCCGGACGCCGCCGCTGCCTGCCCCCTGGCACACCACCACGGCCCCCAGATACACCGGATACGTCTCCCGGGTCACCACCACGTCCTGATACCCGCTGCCCCGGTTCAGCGTCACCGGCTCCCGCTGGCGGCGCAGCTCGCCGTCCCGGTCCGTGTCGTCCGCGTCCTCCGCCAGCTCCAGCTCCGGCCCGTTTTTCAGCGTCAGCATCACCTGCACCCGGCCCACGCCGTCCATAGCGCCCAGCACCTCCGCCATGCGCCGCTCTGTCTCCTCCAGCGAGAATGTCTCCCCCTCCGCCGTCTCCGCATCCGGCATGCTGTCCTTTTTGCCCGGCAGCAGCATCAGCACCACTCCGGCCAGCGCCACCAGCGCCGCAAACCGGTACTTCTTCAGAATATCCCTCAGCTTTTCCTTCATTCGTCTGCCTCACGCCAATACTGGTGCGCCCGGTCGATGGCCAGTTCCTCGCTGATCCACGCCGCCAGCGCCGCATCCTCCGGAATGTCCAGCGTCACCGCGCTGGGATAGGGCACGCCCTCTCTGGGCTGCGTCTCCACCTGCGGCGTGCAGTCCAGCCCCAGCGCGTCCCCCTTGCTGGCAATATATGCGGCGGTCTTGTCCGCTATGAGTTCCGCCAGCTTTTCCTGATCCGCCTGCCTGTACGCCTCTGTCAATTCCTCTATCTCCCTCTCATAGTCCTCATATTTCCCGGCAAATTCCATAAAGTCCAGCTCCAGCACCGGCTGCACGATCACCAGCAGCAGCGCCGCGCCGCCTGCGGCGTGGGCGATGGGCTTCATCCTGCCCTTGGGCAGCAGGGCGTACAGCACCCCGATCACCATGCCCGCCGCGATAATACCCAGCAGCCATGTCCGCAGCGTTTCACTTATCATCCGCTCACCACCGATACAGAAGAAATAATGGAGATCAGCAGCGCCAGCGCGCAGCTGCCCGTCATGCCCAGCATCAGCCCGAAGGCCGAGCCCAGCGCGTCGATCAGCTCCGCCAACGGCTCCTCCGTCACCGTCCCCGCCAGAAACGCCGCCAGCTTGTACAGCAGATACTGCACCGCCATGGTGACAAACGGCGTCAGACAGATGGCCAGCACCGCCAGCAGCCCGAACACGCCCACGGCGCTTTTCAGCATCCCCGCCCCGGCCAGCACCGCGCCGGTGGCGTCGGACAGAATGGATCCCACCACCGGCACCGCCGTGGCGATGGCCGACCTCGTCAGCTGCACCGTCAGCGCGTCCGCCGCGCCGGACGCCGCCCCCGACACAGTCAGAAACCCCGTAAACGCCAGCAGCAGCGCCGTCAGCGCCCACGACACGCCCTTGCGTATACCGGTGCCGATCTTCTTCAGGCTGTGCCCCGGCGCCATGGCGTCCGCAGCCGCCGCCGCGATGCACCCGTACAGCAGCGGCAGCAGCACCGTTCGGATCACGCTGATGAGCAGATTCGTGAAAAACACCGTAGCCACCTGCTGCGCCCCGGCGGTCACATAGCCCCCTCCGGCGGCCACCGCCGCCGCCAGCGTGGGCAGCAGCGCCTTGGCGAACACATCCAGCTGCTCCATCGTCTCCACGCCCAGCCCCATCATCTGCCGGAAGTCCCCCGCCGCCACCAGTGCGATGGCCAGTGACCCGGCCACCGTCACGAACCGGGGCACCCCCGGCGCGTCCGCCGCCGCGAAGCAGCTCTCCGCCATGCTGCACAGCAGCACGATGCCCAGCAGCACCGCCGCCCCTGACGCCTGGCTCTCCAGCGCCGTGCGCACATAGGCACAGGCACTGCGCCACAGCCGCCCGATACCCGTCCACAGCGTTCCCTCCTGCGCCGCACCGTCCGCGCCGTCCAGCAGCGTGGCCGCCTCCGGCGGCACCGCATCCCGCACCTCCGCCGGTATCTCGATCTCCGCCCCGTATCCGATCTCCACGCACAGCAGCACCGCCGCCAGCGCCAGCCATATCCTTCTCATACCAGCGACCTCAGCAGCTCCCACGCCGAACGGAACAGCGGCAGCGACACCACGATGGCCGCCACTGCCCCCGCCGTCTCCAGCACGGAGCCGATGGCGCTCTCTCCCGCGTCCCGGCACAGGTCGGAGCCTGTCCGACAGAGCAGCGCGATCCCCACCGTTTTCACCAGCGGCACAAACAGCTGCACCGGCAGCTGTCCCCACGACGCCGCCTCCTCCCAGAAGCCCTTCAGCTCCTCCAGCGGCTGCGCCAGCAGCATCACCGCCGCGCCGCACACCGCCAACGCCAGCAGCAGCGCCATCTCCCCGCCGGGGCGCCGCAGCAGTGCCGCCAGCAGCGCCCCCACCAGACACAGCGCCGTCAATCGCATCACCGTCTCCATGCTTACAGGGAAAACAGCGTTTTCACCAGGTCGAACAGGTCGCTGATCTGCTGCACCAG
>ERZ827088.4261-NODE-4261-length-12081-cov-3.167886_pt1 | contig 12081 bp, 9 predicted proteins | sample MGYA00519922_ERZ827088 | MGnify/ENA primary metagenome ERZ827088 (study PRJEB31778, sample SAMEA3449254) | human gut metagenome | biome: human gut; feature: human-associated habitat; material: faeces | place: United Kingdom | collected 2010/2012 ... | reverse complement strand
AACCTCTACGGCGCGCCGCTGTTCGCCAGCCACTATCTGCGCCGCTTCGGCTACGGCCGCGAGGACATGGTCGTCGTCTCGCCGGATGTCGGCAGCGTTGCGCGTGCGCGCTCGTTCGCCATGAAGATGGGTCTAGGCCTGGCCATCGTGGACAAGCGCCGCGAGAAGGCCAACTGCTCCGAGGTCATGAACATCATCGGCAACGTCGAGGGTAAGACCTGCCTGCTGCTCGATGACATGGTCGACACGGCCGGCAGCCTGTGCGGCGCGGCCAAGGCCATCGTCGAGGTCGGCGGCGCGAAGGAAGTGTTCGCCTGCGCGTCCCACGGCGTGCTTTCCGGCCCGGCCATCGATCGCATCAACGACAGCGTCATCGACGAGCTGCTCCTGCTCGACACCATTCCGTATCCGAAGGACAAGCCGGCCTGCGACAAGATCCACTACCTGCCGGTCGCGCCGGTGTTCGCAGAGGCCATCAACCGCATCTATGAGGAGATGAGCATCTCCTCGCTGTTCGAGTGATGTTCTTTTCCGATCACGGCGGTGTGCAGTGGCTGGTGGTGTTTCTCGGCAATCCCGGCCTGAAGTACCGCAACACGCGGCACAACGCGGGCTTTCTCGCGGCGGACGCCGTGGAGAGGGACTGCGGCGTGCGCATCGACCGGCTGCGCTTTCATGCGCTCACGGCACAGGCGGAGCTCGGCGGGCAGAAGGTGCTGCTCATGAAGCCGCAGACGTATATGAACGACTCCGGCGAGGCCGTGGCACCGGCGGCGAAGTTTTATAAAGTGCCGCCGGAGCATATTCTGGTCGTGTCGGACGAGATCCACCTGCAGCCGGGCCGCCTGCGCATCCGCACCAAGGGCTCGGCCGGCGGGCACAACGGTCTCAAGAGCATCATTGCCGGCCTCGGCACGGATGTGTTTCCGCGCATCCGTATCGGCGTCGGTGCGCCCCCGCACCCGGACTATGATATGCCCGACTGGGTGCTCGGCACGCTGCACGGCGACGATCAGATCGCCGTGAACGATGCGGCCGCCCGCGCGGCGGAGGCCTGCGCGGTCTACATCCGCGACGGGGCGGATCGCGCCATGAGCCGCTTTAACTGAACACTTGTCAGGGGTTTCCCACGTCCACCGGAACCACCGCAGCCGACCGTGGGGCATTTGCCGCCCGCCGGCGCGCGGCCGGTAACGGCGCGGGAAGCCCTTTGCTTTTCTGCAATCTGAGTTGAGAAATAAGGAGGCGCGCATTCCTTGAAAAAACACTGCATTGCCATGCTGCTTGCCGGCGGGCAGGGCTCGCGGCTGTACGCGCTTACGGCGAAGGTCGCCAAGCCCAGCATCCCGTTCGGCGGCAAGTACCGCATCATCGACTTTCCGCTGTCCAACTGCGCCAACTCCGGCATCGACACCGTCGGCGTGCTCACGCAGTACCAGCCGCTGCTGCTCAACCGCTACATCGGCAGCGGTCAGGCGTGGGATCTTGACAGCATCGACGGCGGCGTGTACATCCTGCCCCCGTATCAGAGCGCGGGGGAGCGCGGGTCGTGGTTTTCCGGCACGGCCAACGCCATCTATCAGAACATGGACTTCATCGAGATGTATGATCCCGACTGCGTGCTCATCCTCTCGGGCGATCATGTGTACAAAATGGACTATGACAAGATGCTGCGTGCGCACGAGCAGGCGGGCGCCGCCTGCACGATCTCGGTCATTCAGGTGTCGATGGAGGAGGCCTCGCGCTTCGGCATCATGAACGTCGGGCCTGACGGCTTTATCAACGAGTTTGAGGAAAAGCCCGCCCACCCGAAGAGCGACCTTGCCAGTATGGGCATCTACATCTTTGACTGGAAGGTGCTGCGCAAGTATCTGACCGAGGATGAGGCGGATCCGGACTCCGACAAGGACTTCGGCAAGAACATCATCCCCAAGATGCTCGCCGCCGGGGAAAAGCTCCTGCCGTACCGGTTCGAGGGCTACTGGCGCGACGTCGGCACGATCGTCAGCCTCTGGGACGCGAACATGGATATGCTCTCGCCCACGCTCATCAATCTCTATGACCCGCAGTGGCCCATCCGCGCCAGGAGCCCCATCCGCCCGCCGCACAGCATCGGCCGGCAGGCGGAGGTCGTGCACTCGATCATCACCGAGGGCTGCACGATCGAGGGCCATGTGGAAAACTCCGTGCTCTCGAGCTCCGTCACCGTCGGCGCGGGCGCGCGTGTGCACTACAGCATCCTGCACCCCGGCGTTGTCATTGAGCCGGGCGCGGTGGTGGAGTATGCCATCATCGGCGAGGGAACGGTCGTCGGCGCGGGCGCGCACATCGGCGCACAGCCCGACGGGACGGATGGCTGGGGCGTCGCCACGGTCGGACCGGACACGGCAGTGCCCGCCGGCGGTACGGTGCCGGCAGGCGCCATGATCTATGACGGAGCGGAGGTGCACGTATGAGTGAAGTTCATGGTATCGTTTACGCGTATCGCAGCTCGGCGCGGCTCGGCGATCTGACGCGCTGGCGCACGAATGCATCCCTGCCGTTCTGCGGGCGCTACCGGCTGATCGACTTTGCGCTCTCGTCGCTCTCGAACGCGGGCGTGCACAGCGTCGGCGTCATCATGCAGCGGGACTATCAGTCCCTGCTCGACCATCTCGGCAGCGGCAAGGCGTGGGATCTGTCGCGCCGCAGTGGGGGTCTGCATCTGCTGCCGCCGTTCGGCGCCAACACCCGCGGCGACTATGCCGGCACGGCGGAGGCGCTCAACGCGGTCATCTCCTATGTGCGCGCCATTCCGGAGCCGGAGATCGTGCTCATGCCGGCGGACGTTGTGTGCAATCTCGACCTCGCCGCCGCCATCGCGCAGCATGAGGCGGGCGGCTGCGGCATCACGGCCATCTGCCGGGACGGGGACGTCACGGGTGAGCACCACCGCTTCCTCACGGATGCGCACGGCCGCGTCACGAAGCTTATCACGAGCGCCGCGCCCGATGCGGGGCTTACCTCCATGGAGGCCTACATCGTCGACAAGGACGTGCTGCTCGCCATGCTCGATCTCTGCGCGCAGGAAAACCGCGCCTTCTTCCACCGCGACGCTCTGTTTTCCTATCTCGCGCGCGGCGGCACGATGGACGTGTTCCTGCACCGGGGCTACGCCGTGCGTGTGGACACGGTCGCGGACTATTTTTCTGCCAGTATGGACATGCTGGAACCGTTGTCGCGCGCGTCGCTCTTCCCGGCTGAGCGGCCGGTGCGCACGAAGGAGCGCGCGGATGTCAGCACCTATTACGGCGAGCACGCGCACGTGGAAAACTGCCTCGTGGCCGACGGCTGCTTCATCGAGGGCACGGTCACGGACTGCATCCTGTTTCCCGGCGTGCGTGTCGCGCGCGGCGCGCAGCTGAGCCGCTGCATCGTCATGCAGGACACCTGCATCGCAGCCGATGCGATCCTGCGCAACGTCATCGCGGACAAAAATGTCCGCATCGGCCCCGCCGTCACGCTCACCGGCTGTGAGGCGCTGCCGATCGTCATCCCCAAGGGCAGTGAGCTCTGACCCTTCGCACGAACCAAGTAAAGGAAGAATCGTTATATGCCAATGACCAATCAGATTTCCCGCGACGAGCTGCGCAGCGCCATTGCCGACAAGCTCTGCGCACACTTCGGCGTCACGGCCGAGACCGCGACCGACGAGCAGGTCTTTCAGGCCGCAGCCATCGTCATCCGCGAGATCCTCTCGCGCCTGCACACGTTCGACAGCCGCACCGCGCCCGAGCGCGAGGTGCACTACCTGTCGATGGAGTTTCTCATGGGGCGCTCGCTGATGAAGGACGCCTTCAACCTCGGCATCGGCGACGCGCTCACCGGCGCGCTCGAGGATCTCGGCCGCAGCGCTGCCGATATTTTTGAGACCGAGCCGGACGCCGGACTCGGCAACGGCGGTCTCGGCCGCCTTGCCGCATGCTACATGGACAGCCTTGCCACCGAGGGCATCCCCGCCACGGGCTACTCGCTGTGCTACGAGCTGGGCATCTTCCGGCAGCGCATCGTCGACGGCCGCCAGACCGAGGTCGCGGACAACTGGCGCACGGCTGCCTCGAGCTGGCTCGTGCCGTGCCATGAGGACACGGTCGAGGTGCGCTTCGGCGGCCGCGTCGAGCCGCACTGGGACGCCTACGGCCACTACCACGGCGAGCTGCGCGGCTATGAGAGCGTGCTGGCCGTGCCGCGCGATATGCTCATCGCACCGTATGGCGACGGGCGCGTCAACACCCTCCGCCTCTGGGAGGCGCACAGCCCGAACGACCTCGACATGTATCTCTTCGCCGCCGGCAGCTATGTCCAGAGTCTGGAGCAGCGCACGATGGCCGAGGTCATCACGAAGGTACTCTACCCGGCGGACGACCACATCGAGGGCAAGACCCTGCGCATCCGCCAGCAGTATTTCTTCGTCTCGGCGACGGCGCAGAGCATCCTGCGCGCCCATCGCGCGCGCTACGGCACGGTGCGCAACTTTGCCGAGCACCACGTCATCCAGATCAATGATACGCACCCGACGCTCATCATCCCCGAGCTCATGCGCCTGCTGCTCGATGACGACGGCCTCGGCTGGGACGAGGCGTGGGCGATCGTCACAGCCTGCGTCAATTATACCAACCACACCGTCATGTCCGAGGCGCTCGAGACGTGGCCGCAGGGGCTCATTCAGAGCCAGCTGCCGCGCGTGTGGGAGATCATCTGCGAGATCAACCGCCGCTGGTGCGACGACCTGCGCGCCCGCTTCGGCGACGATGCGCGCGTGGGGCGCAACCTCATCATCGCCGACGGCAGCGTGCACATGGCAAACCTCTGCCTCGCCGCGTGCAAGACCATTAACGGGGTCTCCGCCCTGCACGGGGAGATCCTGCGCCGCGACCTCTTCCGCGATATCTGCGCGCTCGATCCGAGCCGCTTTACCTATGTCACAAACGGCATTGACCACCGCCGGTGGCTTGCCCAGTGCAATCCCGGCCTGCACGCGCTCGTGTGCGATGTGCTCGGCAGCGATCGCTATCTCCTGCACCCCGAGGAGCTCGCGGGCCTTGAGCGCGCGGCGGATGATCCCGCCGTGCTCGCCCGGCTCGAGGAGATCAAGGCGCTCAACAAGCAGCGGCTGGCCGCGTGGGTGTTCCGCACGGACGGCTTCTCGCTCAACAGCGATGTGATCCTTGACGTGCAGGTCAAGCGCCTGCACGAGTATAAGCGCCAGCTTCTGTGCGCGATGCACATCACGCAGCTGCAGCTCATGCTGCACGACGATCCGGACCGGCCGTTCCAACCGCGCACGTTCCTGTTTGCGGCCAAGGCTGCGCCCGGTTATGCGACGGCCAAGCGCATCATCCAGCTGCTGTGCTCGCTCGCGGCCGATGTGAACAGTGACCCCGTCTGCCGCGGCAGGCTGCAGGTGTACTTCCTGCCAAACTACCGCGTCTCCGCCGCCGAGATGCTCATGCCCGCCGCGCAGGTGTCCGAGCAGATCTCGACCGCCGGCAAAGAGGCCAGCGGTACCGGCAACATGAAGCTCATGATGAACGGCGCCGTCACGATCGGCACGCTCGACGGCGCGAATGTCGAGATGTTCGAGCAGCTCGGTGCGGACAACATGTTCCTCTTCGGTCTGCGCGCCGACGAGGCCGAGGCGCTGCGCGCCGTGGGCTACGACCCGCAGACCTATGTCCGCCGCAGCCCGTGGCTTGGGCGCGTGCTCGAGCGTATGAGCCGCGGCTATGCCGATGGCGAGAGCTATGCAGACCTTGTCGGCAGTCTGCTCTACGGCGGCGACCCGTACCTGCTGCTTGCGGACTTTGATGATTATGCCGCCACGCACGAAAAGCTTTATGCGGCGATCGCCGACCCTGCCGCGCGCGCGCGGCTGTCGCTCGTAAATATTGCCCGCAGCGGCATCTTCGCTGCCGACCGCGCCGTGCGCGAATACGCCGAGCGCATCTGGGAGGTGCAGGTATGAACCCTTATGTCTGTGTTGTCGGCGCAGTCAATCTCGACATCTGCGGCCGTCCGTCGCGCAAGCTCATCTTCCGCGACTCCAATCCCGGCACGGTCACGCTCACGCCCGGCGGCGTCGGGCGCAACATCGCGCACGACCTGCGTCTGCTCGGCGCGGAGGTGAAGTTTCTCACCGCCTTCGGCGGCGACTCGCACGCCCAACTCCTGCGCAACGACTGCGTGGAGCTCGGCATGGACCTTGGCTGCGCGCTCGACGTGCCCGGCGGGCGCACATCGACGTACCTGTACATTACGGATGAGCGCGGCGAGATGCAGCTCGGCCTGTCCGACACGGACATCTCCGCCGCCATCACGCCGGACTATCTGAGCCGCCATCTGGACGAGCTCAACGGGGCGGCCGCCGTCGCCATCGACGGCAACCTGACGAGCGAGACGATCGCGTGGCTGGGTGCGCACTGCACGGCGCCGCTTTTTGCAGACCCCGTCTCCGTCACGAAGGCGGAGCGGATGCGCCCCGCACTCGGCGCACTGCACACGTTCAAGCCCAACCTCACCGAGGGACAGAACCTCACGGGTGAGTCCTCACCTGAGGGCGTGGTCGCGGCGCTGCTGGCACAGGGTGTGCAGCGCGTGTTCCTGAGCATGGGTGCCGAGGGCATCCTTGCCGCAACGCGTGACGAAACGGTGCACCTGCCGTGCCTGCCCACCTGCATGGTCAACACGACCGGCGGGGGAGACGCGGTCATGGCGGCGCTCGTCTGGGCGTATCTTGAGGGGCTCGACCTGCGCGAGACCACGGCGGCCGCTCTGCGCGCCGGAAAGGCCACGGTCGAATATCCCGGCACAAACAATCCCGACCTCGGCGTGCTCGTCCACGGCTGAGGCAGATCAAAACAGAAAAAACAGCAGACTTCCGGTGCCGGAAGTCTGCTGTTTTCTTATATCCATATCGCGATGCGGTAAACGACTGCCGCGGTGCACCAGGCCGCGGCGCAATATCCCGCCGCCGCTGCAAATGCAGCGAGTCTGCTGCCGAGCTCCTGACGCATGGCCGCCTGCGCCGCCACGCACGGCGCATACAGCGCCGTGAACACGAGAAAGCTTGCGGCGGCTTCGGGGGAGAACACCTGCGGCAGCGCCGCTGTCAGCTCGCCGCCGAGCAGCACGCCGAGCGTGGACAGCACCGTTTCCTTGGCCAGCAGCCCGGTCACGAGCGCGGTCGCGGCGCGCCAATCGCCGAAGCCGAGCGGCTGAAACACCGGCGCGATCACCCGCCCGGCCGCGGCCAGCAGGCTCTCGTCGGCATTTGCGGCTACGCGCCACGCCGGGGTGAACGTGCGCAGCACCCACACGCCAATGCTCGCCGCGAGGATGACCGTGAACGCCCGCGCGAGAAATTCCCGCGTTCGCTGCCGCATCCGCCGCAGCACGCTGTGTGCGTCCGGCCAGCGGTAGTCCGGCAGCTCCATGACAAAGGGCGCTGCTTCCTGCCGTCCCATGCAGCCGAGCAGCTTGGCTGCACCCACCGCCGTCCCGATGCCGAGCGCGTACAGCGCCAGAAACACCAAGGCGCTGCGCTGCGGGAAAAACGCGGCGGCAAAGGCCGCGTACACCGGCGCTTTCGCGCTGCAGCTCATCCACGGCGTGAGCAGGATCGTCAGCACCCGGTCACGCCGTGCGGGCAGCGTGCGCGCGGCGAGCACCGCCGGCACGCTGCATCCGAAGCCCAGCAGCAGCGGCACGGCGCTCTGCCCGCTCAGCCCCAAGCGCCGCAGCGGGCAGTCCGTCACGAAGGCCACACGCGCGAGATAGCCCGTGTCCTCCAGCAGAGAGAGAAAGAAAAACAGCACCAGGATCACCGGCAGAAACGCCGCCACGCTCCCAACGCCCGCAAACACGCCCTCGCGCACCAGCGTGCGCAGCAGCGGCCCCGCGTCCAGCGCCAAAAGCGCGCCGTCCGCCGCGTCTGCGAGCCATGCGATGGCGTGCGCGAGCAGGCGGCTCAGGCACGGCCCGACGACGTGAAACGTCAGGCAACACACACCGCCGAGCAGCGCCGCCATCGCGGGGTAGGCCGTATACCGCCCCGTGAGCACGCGGTCGATGCGCGCGCTGCGCCGGTGCCCGGGCAGCGTCTGCGGCAGGGTGAAAAACCGTGTCAGCCTGTCCACCTGCGCAAAGCGTGCCGTGGGCAGTGCCTCGCCGCGCGTGAGCCCGGTCTCGCGCTCCATGCGCGTGACGGCTTGCCGTGCCGCCTCCGGCGCGTGATCGCCGTGTGCACTGTCGAGCCACTGTGTCGCCGCGAACACAGGCGGAAGGCCCACCGTGCGCGCCTCGTCTGCAAGCAGCCGGGCGAGCGTGCGCACGCAGCCCTGCACCGCGCCCAGGGCCAGCGCGCGCCACGGGTCGGGCGGCGTACCCTGCGCTGCGCGCACGGCTGTGTCCAGCAATGTGTCCAGTCCCTCGCCCAGCGCCGCGCTTACCGGCACGACCGGGATGCCCAGCGCCTGCGCCAGCCCTGCCGTGTCCACCGCACCGCCGCCGGCACGCAGCGCATCCATCACGTTCAGCGCCAGCACGACCGGCACGCCCAGCTCCAGCAGCTGCAGCGTCAGATACAGGCTGCGCGCCGGGCACGTTGCGTCCGCGATGCTGATGATCGCGTCCGCCTCGCCGCCGAGCAGATACGCGCGCGTGACGCGCTCCTCGTCCGAGAAGGGGCGCAGTGCATACACGCCCGGCAGGTCCACGAGCGTCACGTCCGGCCGCGCGCGGCACACGGCCTCGCTGCGCGTGACGGTCACGCCCGGGAAGTTGCCCGTGCGCGCATTCGCCCCGGTGAGCGCGTTGAAGAGCGTTGTTTTGCCGCAGTTGGGATTGCCCGCGAGCGCGAGGATCATGGCCGTGCCTCCCTTTTTCGGATAGCACAGCCTATGCGCAGACAAAAAGCGGTAGACTTGTACGCGCGTGGGATGGTAAAATAAAGCTGCGGCAAATGAAAACGCCGCCCGTGATTGGGCGGCGTGATTCGGTTTTCGCTTTAACGGAACGTGGCGGCGCAGTCGCAGATGTGCACGTCGACGCCCTTGCCGGCAGCGAAGTCATTGAGCTTCTGCATGAGCTTCTCGCGGTTGGCGTTGACGATCTTCGTGGCCAGACGCTGCTTTTGATCCTGCGACATGGTGCGCAGAATGCCCTTGACGATGCGTGCCGAGGCCTCGGGCGTGTTGCACGCGAGCTTGAGCACGGGGTTGATATTGCCGCTCTGGCTCAGCGCCTCGAGTACGAGCGGGAGCTGGGAATCGAGCTTATCGGTGTAGTCCAGACTCTCGATCCGGAAGGTAACTTCGATCATGATAAAAACTCCTTTGATATATACGTGAATGGGCAGCATTATAGCAGAAACTTTTTGCAATTTCCACCGTTGCGGAGCAAAAAAGCTGACAACATTTCCACAATCGCAAACAGGAGGTGACCCGGATGTACGATAACGATCACTTGGATGAGCAATGGCTGCGGCAAACGCCGCCGCGCCGCCGCGGTGCGGGCTGCGGGCTGACACTGCTGCTGGTGCTGCTGCTTGTGCTGGCGGGCGCGGTGTTTTATCCGCGTATCCGCGCGCGGCTCACGCCGGTGCAGACGGTGCAGATCCAGCGCGAGTCATCCGTCCTGCCGGATACTGCACCGAACTGCAGCGCGAACCCGCGCGTCGCCGCCGTGCTGCACACGGCGATGCGCGAGCAGACGGATGCGGTCGTCTACGGCTGCGACGCCGACACGCTCACCGCCTGCCTGGGCGAGCTGCTCGACGATCCGGAGCTCTGGGTGCGGTCCTACCGCTACACGGTGTACGGCGGGGTGAATGCGCACATCACCGTCACGTTCGACTGGGTCTATCCCGATGACGGCCCGGCGCGCCGCGCGCAGCTTGCGCAGACGGCGGACGGGCTGCTTGCCGCCGCCCCGGCGGAGGACTATGAGCGCGTGCTGTATCTCTATGACTGGCTGCTCACGCACGTTGCCTATGCCGAGCGGGAGACGTATGACCAGACGGCCTATGCCGCCGTCTGCGAGGGACAGGCCGTCTGCGGCGGCATTGCCGATGCGTATGTCTATCTGCTCGAGCGCGGCGGTATTCCGGCGCGCGCCGTCACGGGCACGTCCGTGTCCTCGAGCGGCGCGAGCGAGCGTCACGCGTGGGTCGCGGCCGAGCTCAACGGCGCGGTCTACTACTTTGACCCCACGTGGGATCTGCAGGACGAAGGGAGCGCGGAGGCACTGCCGGACTATCTCAGCCACACGTGGTTCGCGCTCACGGCGGCGCGCATGGCCGTGCGCCACACGCCGGACGCGACCGGGCTCTGGCCGGACAGCCGCGCGAATGCCGACAACTACTATGTCCGCAGCGGCTATACGGCGGCGGAGGCGACCGTCGCTGCGGCGGCTGCCGCTGTGCGCAGCCAGTGGGAGGATGGGCACGCCGTGCTGGAATTCCGCTGCGAGTCGCCGGAGGTCTATGACGAGATGCGCGCGCTGCTCTTTGACCGCGATCGCCTCTGGGATGTTTACCGTGCGCTCGGAAGCCGCGCCGCCTCATCGGGCTATCAGTGTGTGGACGATCAGCAGATCATTCGCCTCATCCCAAGACAATAAGAAAACTGCACGTCCGAGCGGGCGTGCAGTTTTTCGCGCTTATTTCGTTTCCTTGTCGGCGTTCATGCTCAGGTAGGCGTTGATGAAGCCGTCGATGTCACCGTCCATGACGGCCTGGATGTTGCCGTTTTCAAAGCCGGTGCGGTGGTCCTTGGCCAGCGTGTACGGCATGAACACGTACGAGCGGATCTGGCTGCCCCATTCGATCTTGAGCTGGACGCCCTTGATGTCGGAGATCTTCTCCAGGTGCTCACGCTCCTTGATCTCGGCCAGACGCGCACGGAGCATATTCTTGCAGTTTTCGAGGTTCTGGAAGTGGCTGCGCTCGACCTGACTGGACACGACGATGCCGGTCGGGATGTGCGTCAGACGCACGGCAGACGAGGTCTTGTTGACCTTCTGACCGCCCGCGCCGGACGAGCGGTACACGTCCATCTTGATGTCCTCGTCGCGCAGCTCGATCTCGCTGTCCTCGGTGATCTCGGGCATGACCTCCACGGCGGCGAACGACGTGTGGCGGCGGCCGGAGGCATCAAACGGGCTGATGCGCACGAGCCGGTGGATGCCGTTTTCACTCTTGAGGAAGCCATAGGCGTTCTCGCCCTCGATCATGATCGTCGCGCTCTTGATGCCGGCCTCGTCGCCGTCGAGATAGTCCATGAGCTTGACGGTGTAGCCGTGGCGCTCGGCCCACATGTTGTACATGCGGTAGAGCATGCTCGTCCAGTCCTGCGCCTCGGTGCCGCCGGCGCCGGCGTGGAAGGTGAGGATGGCGTTGTTGGCATCGTACTCCCCGGTGAGCAGGGCTGCCAGACGGCGCTCGCTTATCTCCTTTTCCAGAGTCTCACAGCCCTGGGCCACCTCGTCCAGTTGGCTGGCGTCGTCCTCCTCCTGGGTCAGCGCCCGGATCTTGAAGGGCACGGGCTGGCCACTTTCGTCCTGAAAGCGGTTGGAGATGACAACCTCCTTCTCCTCCGAGGTAGTGACGGGATGCAGAAATGCGGAAAGCTTACTCATATCGGTTCCTCCTTAATTACCCAGTTGGGCCGGATCGTTGAACGCCTGGAGCCGTGCCACGCGGGTGTAGGCGAAGTTGAAGTCATAGTTCAGCATGGTCTCCTCACTGTTCAGAACGGAGAGGGGCACGGTGCCGGTCAGGTGGCATCCGTAATAGGCCATAACCTGGGAGCCCAGTGTCGCCGAAGCGGAATCGGAGTTGGTAATCTGAATATCAAACTCCGGCATGACGCCGGTCTGGATGTACTGGAGCACCATGTCCGTCCACAGGTTGGTGCCGTAGTAGATGTTGCCGGTACCCGTCAGCTTGGCCCCGTTGGGCTTGTCCTGGATGGTCCGGGTGCCGATGACCCGCATATCGTTGGACTGCATCTCAGCGTTGGTGGTGATGTTCCGCATCCCGGCCAC
>ERZ827088.4255-NODE-4255-length-12095-cov-3.272757_pt1 | contig 12095 bp, 9 predicted proteins | sample MGYA00519922_ERZ827088 | MGnify/ENA primary metagenome ERZ827088 (study PRJEB31778, sample SAMEA3449254) | human gut metagenome | biome: human gut; feature: human-associated habitat; material: faeces | place: United Kingdom | collected 2010/2012 ... | reverse complement strand
AGCAGGTAGGGCGTTCCGCTGTTGTCCAGATAGTAGTAATCCGTGACGGTGCCGATGTAGCCGCCCCGTCCCGGCCCGCCGGTGAGATAGTCCGAATAGGACACCGTAAAGCCGCTGTGACCCAGCAGATCGTGGAAGAAGAACAGCCGTACCGTATCATCAAGGTCCTGAATATCCAAAGCCGGTGCGGTGAAAAATACGTCGGCCTCCCACTGGGTAATGCCCTGCTGACTGCTGACCGCTTCCGCCCGCATGATTGCCGCGTAGATTGCCCCGTCTGTGGAGCGGTAAACCCGGAGGGAATATCCTTCGCCGCCGCTGCCGTCAACCGAGAAGCCGCCGCCCCGCTCCGCACAGTCATCGGAATGGCGGGTCAGGGGCATCTTCTGCGGTTCGTAGGGCGTCAAGTCGTCCAGTGGGATCGTCATCCACGGATCTTCCTCCGGGTAGGCAAAGGCAGAGGGGGTAACGCTGTCCACCAGCAGATGGGACACAAACCAATACTGCCCCTCGCCCCGGTCCAGCAGAGTGACGCACTCGTTGGTTTCGCTGCCGTAGTAAAAATCCTTCCAGTAAAGCCGGATATAGCTGCCCTCCCGCTCGCCACTGGTAAAGGTGACGGAGCGGTAGTTGGTGTCGCCCTTGGTCAGATAGTAGGCGTCATAGTCCGGCAGGTAGTCAAACGTGTCCAGCTCCACCTTGTTGGTCTGCGCCAGCGTCAGGCCGGTGTTTTCCAGCAGAAAGGCGTCCATAGCCGCCGTGGTCAGCTTATAAGCAGGACAGATCTGACTGCCGTCCTCCGCTAACACGCCCAGCTGCTCCAATTCCTCCAGACTGGGTGCCTCCCATGTACCAACGCCGTTGTAGAACAGGTCGAACAGGTTGATGTCCTGAGGGCCGGCATACAGGCAGGTGAGGAACTGGTTGTGGAGCGTGGCCTGTACACCGCCGGATTTGTTGGTGGTTTGACTGTTGAAAAACTGCGTGTTGAAAAAGGTCAGCTCCTCGCCGGTCAGGGGGCGGGAGGACAGCAGAGCGTCCGGCCGGGCGCAAAGCTGGTTGGAGCGGATCTGGAAGCCGCCGCCCGGCTGGGGGGCCACCGTGACCTTGGCCCAGACCTCCTCTCCGGAACCGGCGGTATCCACGAGCTGCGCGCCGCACTGCTCCGGCTGATAGTAGAGGGTCACGGTATCGCCGCTCCGCTCCCCGGCATAGAAACAGACATCATAGAGGGCGTTGGTGTCTCCGTGGAAGTGGTAATAGGCGTCGTAATTTGCAAGATAGGCAAAGCTGCCCATATTCAGCGCGTCGGTTTCTGCCAGAGTCAGATCGACCCAGCGCACCAGAACGTGATCCGCCTGCTCCGCGGTGATCTTGATGAGATCCACCTCCGGGTCATAGCCGTCATAGCGGGTGTCCACCAGCTCTTGCCGTTCCGCGGCGGAAATCGGCTGTTCCGGTGAAACGCCGTTGTAAAACAGGTGATACATATCGATCTTCATGGGATCGTCATAGACGGAGGTCAAAAACTGGACGGGACGGAGGCCGCAGTCATTCCCGGCAGAGTCCTGCCAGCGGTCAGCGGTGTTGAACGCCAGCGCATACTCGGACAGCTCCTCGCCGGTCAGAGGCCGCACGGAGGGCTTTGCCCCGGTGAAGGTGAGGGCGCATACCAGCGCGGCGGCGGTCACCACCGCCAGCAGAGCGACGCCCATGGTGCGGCGGTTTTCCGCGATGCGGGTGACGCGATCCTTCAATTCCCGCTTTCCCGCCGTCATGGTGGTGGCGGAGAGCATGGGGCTTTCCGGCCGTCCGGCCACGGGGATCAGCCGCAGCAGCGTTTGACCGTAAGGGATGCGCTCCGATTCTCCCAGCTGCCGCAGCGCGCCCTCGTCACAGGCCAGCTCGCAGTCCCGGCGGGAGACGATGGCGGCAGCCCACACCAGCGGATCAAACCAGTACACCGCCAGGCACACGCACCGCAGCAGGCTCCACAGGGGGTCCAGATGGCGGGCGTGGGTGGTCTCGTGGATCAGAACATGCCGCAGGGTCTCCGGGGATTCCACGGCGGCGGGGGTCAGGTAGACGGCGGGGTGAAACAGGCCGAACAGACAGGGGGAGGGCAGCTCCGCCGTCAGATACACCGGATAGGGGCAGTTTTCCACCGGGTAGGGTCTCCGGCTCCGGCGGAGACGGAGCATGAAGCGGAGGTTCGCAAGCAGGAACCACGCCGCCATGGCGTACATCCCGGCGTGCCAGACGGCTTTCAGAACGGGGGTCAGAGGGATCTGACTTTTATACTCGATGGAATGGGTGACATTTTTCCCGTCGGTAAACGTCACGGTGCTGTCCTCTGTGGCGGTGTCCACCCGGAAGGACTGATAGGGGGCGGGGGTTTGGAAGACGCCCGGCGGGGCGGAGACAATGGTCTCCCGGTAGGGGGTCACATACAGGGCCGGGGCGGTGATCCGGGCCGTCACCGGCTCCGCCGCCGTCAGGACGTTGTGCTCCATGGCGGGCAGGCTGACCGGCACCAGCAGCCGCAGCGCCACCAGCCCCCACAGGGCGTACTGCACCTGGCGGGAGATAGTTTTTCGGAACAGCAACCGCAAAAGCAGCAGGGCAAGGATCAGAACGGAAGAAGTCAACAGGATCTCTTTCATGGTTTTCCACCCGCTTTCTCCAAAATGGCGGACAGCTCCGCGATGTCGTTTTCTGTCAGGGCGTTTTTTTCCACCATGGCGCTCATCAGCAGGCCCAGCCCGCCGATCTTATCCAAAAAGGTCTCGGTTTCCGCCTCAATGGCGTCCTCCCGGTCCACGGCGGGGAAATACAGCTTGGCCCGACGGCCTTCCTCGTGGCGGACGGCCTCCTTGCCCTCCAGACGGGAGAGCATGGTGATGACCGTGTTTTTCGACCAGCCGGTGTCCTCCCGCAAGGCGGCGGTCAGTTCCGTGATGGTCATGGGAGAGGTCTGCCACAGGCGGTTCATCAGCTTCCATTCGCTGTTGGAGAGATCAATTTTCATGGTGCACCTCGCTTGGTATACAGTTGTCTACCTCTTACACCATCAGCGTAGCAAAAAGGTAGACAAATGTCAACCTCAATTTGATTACAAAACGGATACGGAAAAATCGGCGGTTCCGCCGTTGACCGCGGCCGCTTTTTGCCGTAAAATAGAGGTCAGTTTGAGAAAACAGAGAGAACGGAGAACAGCATGACTGATTTTGAACAACGGTATGTGACCGCCCGGAAAGCGGTGATCGCCCGGGATCTGGCCCGGCTGAACCCCATGCAGCGTCAAGGGGCCATGACCACCGAGGGTCCCCTCCTGCTGCTGGCAGGCGCGGGCAGCGGCAAGACCACGGTGCTGATCCAGCGGGTCTACAACCTGCTGACCTATGGCCGGGGCAGCGACAGCGACGAGGTCCCCGACTGGGCCACGGAGGAGGATCTGGGCTTTTTGGAGCACTTCCCGGATCGGCCAGACGGTGACGAGGTTCGCCGGGTCCACCGGCTCTGTGCCGTGGACGCCCCCCGGCCATGGGAGATCATCGCCATCACCTTCACCAATAAGGCGGCGGGAGAATTGAAGGAGCGGCTGGCGGCCCGTCTTGGCCCCGCCGCCAACGATGTGTGGGCCTCCACCTTCCACTCCGCCTGCGTCCGCATTCTGCGGCGGGACATTGACCGCATTGGCTTTGACAAGGACTTCACCATTTACGATACCGATGACGCCAAGCGGGTCATCAAGGATATTCTGAAGGAGCAGAATCTGGACGAAAAGACCTTCCCCGTCCGCAGCGTTCTCTCCGCCATCAGCGCCTCCAAGGATCGCTACGAGGGGCCGGAGGTATTCCGCAAGAAGGCGGAAGCCGCAAACGATTGGAAAAATACCCGGATCGCCAAGATCTACGCCGCCTATCAGCAAAAGCTCAGCACGGCCAACGCGCTGGACTTTGATGACATCATCTACCACACCGTCACGCTGCTGCAAAAGGAACCGAAGGTGCTGGACTACTACCAGAAAAAGTTCCGGTATGTGTTGGTGGACGAGTATCAGGACACCAACCACCTGCAATATCTCCTCACCGGCCTGCTGGCCGGGGGACACCGGAACCTCTGCGTGGTGGGTGACGATGACCAGTCCATCTACCGCTTCCGGGGGGCCAACATTGAGAATATCCTGAATTTTGAAAAGCAGTACAAGGACGCACGGGTCATTCGGCTGGAACAGAACTACCGCTCCACCCAGCACATTCTGGATGCCGCCAACGCCGTCATCAAGAACAACGAGGGCCGCAAGGGCAAGACCCTCTGGACGGACAACGGCAGCGGCGACGTGGTGACGGTAAAGACCAATTTTAACGAGGGGGACGAGGCCAACTTCGTGGCCGGGGACATCCTCATGGGGGTGAACCGGGGCCGGAACTTCCGGGACACCGCCATCCTCTACCGGATGAACGCCCAGTCCAACGCGCTGGAATATGCCCTGAAGCGCAACGCCATCCCCTACAAGGTGGTGGGCGGCATGAAGTTCTTCGACCGCGCTGAGGTCAAGGATATGCTGGCCTACCTGTGCGTGCTGAACAACCCCATGGACGATCTGCGGCTCCGCCGCATCATCAATACGCCCGCAAGGGGCATCGGCGCGACCACTATGGACAAGGTGGCGGAGCTGGCGGCGGAGCAGGGGGCGTCCCTCTACGAGATCATCCGCAACGCAGACCTCTTCCCCACCCTGAAAACCGCCGCCGGCAAGCTGACAAAGTTCGCCGACCTGATCGACGGCCTGCGCCGGGCCGGAGGGACGCTGGCTCTGCCGGAATTTTACGATGAAGTCCTGAACCAGACCGGCTACGTCCGGGCGCTGGAGGAGAAAAAGGACATGGAGAGCCGGGGCCGCATCGAAAACGTGCAGGAATTGAAGTCCAACATTCTGGGCTTTTTGGAGCAGGACCCGGAGGACGCCACCCTGTCCGGGTTCCTGAACGAGATCGCCCTGTACACGGATCTGGACAGTGTGGAGGCGGATGACAACTGTGTGACCATGATGACCATTCACTCTGCCAAGGGCTTGGAATTCCCGGTGGTGTATGTGGTGGGCATGGAGGAGGGGATCTTCCCCGGCACGGCCTCCATGTATGACGAGGAAGAGCTGGAAGAAGAACGGCGGCTGTGCTATGTGGCCATGACCCGGGCCCGGGAAAAGCTGGTGATGACCAACGCCCGCCAGCGGATGCTCTACGGCCGCACCAGCGCTAACAAGTCCAGTCGCTTTTTAGATGAGATCCCGGCGGAGGATATGCGCTGGGAGAGCAAGCCGGAACCGAAATTCGGCACCTATGACGAGGACGGCTTCGGCGGCAGCCGCTGGGGCGATGATTTTGGCGGAGGTTCTTTTGGCGGCAGTTCTTACAGCGGAAGCTCGGGCCGTTCCGGCGGTTATGTCAGCGGCGGCGTCCATACCTACAAGAGCACCAAACCCGCGGCCCAGACCCTCCGCACCAGCAGCCGGGGCAGTACCCCTGCCGCACCGTCGGTGGGACTGATCCAGCTCAGTCAGGGAGACCAGGTGGAGCACACCGCTTTCGGCAAGGGCACTGTGGTGTCGGTAAAGCCTATGGGCGGCGACGCCCTGGCGGAGGTGGCCTTCGAGGGCGGTACGAAGAAGCTGATGCTGAAGGCTGCCGGAAAGCATCTGAAAAAACTGTAAAACCGTCTGTAAAGCAGATTTTTCTGCCAAATAGTTCAAAAACCGTCCCCGGAGGCTTCAAGCCTCCGGGGACGGTTCATATATCGGTTACGCTTTGGCCTGTTTGGTGGGGAGGCGGCCATAGATCCGGGTCATCTCACGGATGTCGCCGATCAGCTTTACCGTCAGTTCACCGGGAAGGAGCCGCCACTGCCAGTTGTCCCGGCCTGTGCCGGGGGTGTTGATCCGGCTGCCTTCGCCAAGCTCCAGCCAGTCCTGCATCTGGGCCACGAACAGGGACGCGGGGGAGGTCATGCCGCCCCGGAGCACGCCCCGGTTGAAGCCCTCCCGCTCATTGAGCCCCAGATACTGCACGGCAAAGTCGATCTCCTCCGGCTCTGCCTCCTGACGCCACAGGGCCAGCGGGGCGTTGTCATGAGTCCCGGCATAGCACACGCAGTTCTCTACGCAGTTATGGGGGAGATAGGCGCTGTCCGCTGTGGGGGAAAAGGCAAATTCCAGAACCCGCATCCCCGGCAGACCGGAATCCGCCAGCAGCTTCGTCACGTCAGGAGAAGGCTCACCCAGATCTTCTGCGATGAAGCGGATGCCGTGGAACCAGCCGGTGAGGACGTTCAGCAGATCCAGCCCCGGCCCCTTGACCCAGCGGCCGGTTTTGGCGGTCGAAGAACCGTAGGGCACCGCCCAATAGCTGGCGAAGCCCCGGAAATGGTCAATGCGGATCACGTCATACAGTCTGGCGGCGCCGTCCACCCGGCGGATCCACCAGCCGAAGCCGTCCCGCTTCATGGCGTCATAATCGTAGAGCGGATTGCCCCAAAGCTGGCCGTCCTTGGAGAAGTAGTCCGGCGGAACACCGGCCACCTCTGTGGGAACGCCCCGGCTGTCCAGACGGAACATGGATCGTTCCGCCCAGACGTCAGCGGAGTCCATGGCCACATAAATAGGCAGGTCGCCGATGATACCGATGCCAAGGCTGTTGATATAGGACTTCAAGGCGGTCCACTGGCGGAAGAACAGAAATTGGATATAGGTGAACAGCTCCACATCCTCCCGCAGCAGCTCCCGGTACCGGGCCAGAGCCGCAGGATCGTGGAGCCGGACAGCCTCATCGGGCCATTCCTGCCAGGACTTCATGCCGAAATGCCGCTTGAGGGCCATGAACAGGGCGTAGTCCGGCAGCCAGGAGGCGTTTTTCTCTGTAAAGCCCGCCACCGCGCCGCTATCCCGTATCCAGCCTCGTTCCGCCGCCTTTTTCAGCAGGTCCAGACGGTTTTCATAGAGCTTGCCGTAGTCCACATGGCGGGGATCTTCTCCCCAGTCCCGGTCACAGACCTCCTGCTCCGTCAGAAGCCCATCCTCGATCAACAGATCCAAATCAATGAGATAGGGATTGCCCGCATAGGAGGAAAAACTCTGGTAGGGGGAATCGCCGTAGCTGGTGGGACCGAGGGGGAGCATCTGCCAGTACCGCTGACCGGCGGCGTGGAGCAGATCGGCAAAGTCATAAGCCGCGAGGCCCATAGTGCCGATACCGTAGGGGGAGGGCAGAGAAAACAGGGGCAGCAGAATACCGGAGGAACGTTCCATAGGATCAGCCTTTCCCGGCGTCGGAGACGCCTGTATACACAAATTTTCCCTTATTGTAAAGCTTTTTGTAAAAATTGTCAAAGGGAGGACCGGACGCCTTGACGGATACGGTATTCTGGTATAAAATCGGCAAAAAAGAGGGCGGCGCCAAAGCCTCTTGACAGCGGCGCTGAATCCTGAAGAAACCGAGTGCGGCGGATGGAAAGGGGAACGATCTATGAGAATCGTAGTCAAGGTGGGGACCTCCACACTGGCCTATGCCACCGGGCGGCTGAATATTCAGCGGGTGGAGCGGATGTGCAGAGTGCTCAGTGACCTGAAAAACGCGGGCCACGAGATTATTTTAGTGTCCTCCGGCGCTATTGCCATGGGTTTCGGCAAGCTGAACCTCCGGGAGCGGCCCCACGATATGCCAACCAAGCAGGCGTCGGCGGCGGTGGGACAGTGCGAGCTGATGTATGTGTATGACAAGCTGTTCACCGAATACAATCATACGGTGGCCCAGCTTCTGATCACCGCGCCGGACATCGCCGACGGCGGCAGCCGGAAGGAGAACTTCCACAACACCCTGGACCGCCTGTTGGAGCTGGGGGCCTTGCCCATCATCAACGAGAATGACACGATTTCCACGGAGGAGATCGCCGTGGGCGATAATGATACCCTTTCCGCTGTGGTGGCCGCCACAACGAGAGCGGAGCTGCTGATCCTCCTGTCGGATATTGACGGTCTGTATGACAGCGATCCCCATAAGAATCCGGATGCGAAGCTGATCCATGAAGTGACGGAGATCGACGGGAAAATCCTCTCTCTGGCGGGGGGCAGCGGCTCCGAACTGGGCACCGGCGGCATGGTGACAAAACTCCATGCAGCGCAGATCGCCACGGAGGCAGGCTGCGAAATGGTGATCGCCAACGGCTGGAACCCGGATCTGCTGTACGGCATCGTAGAGGGAGAACCCATCGGTACCCGATTTTTGGCAAAGAAGGTGAGCAAATGACCACATTGGATATCATTCGGAAAACGAAAGCCGCTTGGAGCGCCCTCCGGGACGCGGACGCGGAGACGAAAAACCGCCTCCTGACCGCCATGGCGGACAGCCTCGTGGAACACACGGCGGAGATCCTGACCTGCAACGAAGCGGATCTGGAAGCAGCCCGGGGCCGCATTTCCGATGTGATGCTGGACCGGCTGCGGCTGGATGAGGGCCGCATCGCTGCTATGGCGGAGGGTATCCGGGCCACGGTGAAGCTGCCGGATCACACCGGGCGGATTTTGTCGGAAACACACCACGCCAACGGTATGACCATCTATAAAAAGCAGGTGCCCTTGGGACTGGTGGCGATCATTTACGAGAGCCGCCCCAATGTCACCTCCGATGCGGCGGCACTGACAGTGAAAAGCGGCAACGTCTGCGTTCTCCGCAGCGGGAAAGAGGCCGTCCGCACCTCCACCGCCATCGTAAAGGCGCTGAAGCAGGGGATTTCCGCCGTGGGCGGCGACCCGGACATCGTGAATATTCTGGAGGATACCAGTCATGAGAGCGCCCGCGTTCTGATGACGGCGGACGGACTGGTGGATCTGCTGATCCCCCGGGGCGGCGCGGGACTGATCCGGGCCTGCGTGGAGCAGGCGACGGTGCCCTGCATCCAGACCGGCACCGGTATCTGCCATGTATATGTGGACGAATACGCCGATTTGGACAAGGCAGTGAAGATCATTGTCAACGCCAAAACCAGCCGCCCCTCCGTGTGCAACGCCGAGGAGGTGTGTCTGGTCCACAGCGCCGTGGCGGAGCGATTTTTGCCCATGCTGCGGAAGGCGTTGACGGAGGATCGGATAGCCGCGGGGCAGATCCCCGTGGAGCTGCGGCTGGACCCACGGGCTGCCGCCGTGATTCCCGGAACGCCGGCTGGCCCGGCAGATTTTGACACGGAATTTTTGGACTATATTTTGGCGGTCAGGGTAGTGGACAGCGTGGACGAGGCGATCGAACATATTCAGGCCCACTCCACCCACCACAGCGAGGCCATCGTGACGGAGAATGACGCCAACGCGGAGAAATTTGTCAACGGAGTGGACAGCGCGGCGGTGTACGTCAACGTCTCCACCCGGTTCACTGACGGCGGAGAGTTCGGTCTCGGCTGCGAGATGGGCATTTCCACCCAGAAGCTCCATGCCCGCGGCCCGATGGGGCTGGACGAGCTGAGCACCTATCAATACATCATTCGGGGCAGCGGACAGACCCGGTAAGGAGAGGCGTATGGCATATCAGTATGAGGCCGGTTTTATCGGCGCTGGAAATATGGGCGGCGCGCTGGCGCGGGCAGCGGTGAAGACCGTGGGCGGGGCGGCGGTGGCCGTGGCTTGCTCCACGGCGGAGCACTCCGCAAAGGCGGCGGCATCCATCGGCTGCGCTGCGGAGACGGCAGAAGCGATCCTGCGGGAGAGCCGATTCGTGTTTTGGGGAGTGAAGCCCCAGATGTTTGCCGGTGTGACGGCAAAGCTGGCGGAGGACATTGCGGCGTCTGACGCTGTTTTTGTCTCCATGCTGGCGGGCGTCAGTCTGGACCGCTTGGCGGAGATGCTGGGCGGAGAGAAGAAGATCATCCGCATCATGCCAAACACCCCCAGCGCCGTGGGACAGGGGCTGATGCTGGTGTCGGCAAATGACCGTGTAACGGCGGAGGAACTGGCGGCCTTCAAAGCTCTGATGGCAGAATCCGGCTTGCTGGATGACCTTCCGGAGCATCTGATCGACGCGGCCAGCGCCGTGTCCGGCTGCGGCCCCGCCTATGCCTACATGTTTGTGGAGGCATTGGCAGACGGGGCGGTGAAGTGCGGTGTGCCCCGTGCCAAGGCTATGCGGTACGCCGCCCAGATGCTTCTGGGCAGCGCGTCCCTGCTGCTGGAAACGGGAGAGCACCCCGGCGCGTTGAAGGACGCCGTGTGCAGTCCCGGCGGCAGTACCATCGCCGGTGTGGCGGCGCTGGAGGATCGGGGATTCCGTGGGGCGGCGATCGCCGCTGTGGAAGCGGCCTACCGCCGGACAAAGGAATTAGGATAAAAAAATTTCCGGGTGCACTGCACCCGGAAATTTTTTGATCTTGATTGAATCAGCCGTTCCAGGAACCCAAAAGCTGCAGGCCCATAGCGATGATCCACATATATGCGCAGGTCTTGGGAATCATCAGCAGGCCCACCTTGGGTTTCGTTTTGCTGAACAGCGTGACGGGCAGATAGCAGCCGAAGGAGATCAGGATGGCCGCCACCATTTTCGTCATGTGATACCCGCCGGCGTTCCCGGAAATGGGGTACAGGATCATGACGCCGATGCCGGTGACGGCGAATATACCGTTCCGGAGGATGGACAGCTTCAGATTGCCCTCGTCTGTGCACCAGTTGTTCTGGGGCAGCAGGCACACGGCGATCCGGATGATGGCGGAGGCCCAGATCATCACCTCCACCGCCGCAGGAGCGGCGAAGCCCGGGAAGGTGAGCTTCCAGATGAACAGCAAGATCACATAGAACGCCGTCATCGTGATGGAGGAGATTTGCAGGCCGGTGCCCATCAGATGCTTGATCTTGGGGGTGCTTCCACGGAACGCCCGGAAGATCCGGGGAACGCCCGGAAGATCCGGGGAACGAGGTGGAAGGCGTCGCCGCCGCAGAGAGTCAGGGTCAGGATGCCGTAGAGAACAAACAGGGGGCGGCCTTGCGCCATGGCGAAAAATACGATGCCTGCTACGAGGTCGAACAACAGATATACCGCGTCAAATACGGCCTCCATAATATCGGGCATTTTGGGCTGATAGGTTTTGTGATCCATGTTTTATCCTTTCTGTTTGATGCATGCTTCTGCATTGCTGCATACCTGTTGGAATATGCGCTTGCATACGGCGATGTCCTCCGGCGTCAGGCCCCGGAGCATCTGCTCCGCGAACTGCCGCTGGGCAAGAAGTCCGTCCCGGACGAGCTCATTTGCCGGTTCCAGCAGATCAAGCTCAATGTGCTTTTTGTTTACCGGGTCTGTCTTTTTTGCGATAAAGCCCCTGTCCTCAAGAGTTTTCAGTGAGGTGGACACGTGGGACTTGGTGGATTTCCGGACCCTGACGATATCTGCCGCCGTGCGATACTGGGGATTGTTGTGCAAAAACATCAGAATATCATATTCCAGATGCTTGAGCTGATATTTCTCGCACACGGATGACATCAGGATCTCATAATACCGCGTAATGGTTTTATGCTGATCCCAAAAGTGCATAGGTTCTCCCTTCATTAACGTTCTATTTAGAACGATTGTACAGAGGGGAATATCAATTGTCAAGAACAAAATTTTGGCAAAAAACGGTGCACCGCAGACTGCCCGTATGGGCGGGGGCAGTCTGCTTTTCCCAACCAGCCGTCATGTTGATTCTGCCAACAGGCTGCGGTCAAAACGAAAACCCCCGGCAGGCATCGTAAATACGATCGCCTGTCGGGGGTTCTGCGGGGTCAGCCGTTTCTCTCAGAGGAGAGGAGCGGCTGACCGCCGCGGACTTTTTTCGGTGGATGATCCGCTGGGATCAATAGCACTTGCGGTAGATGGCCTCTTCGCTCTCCAAATCGAAGGGATAGTAAGCGTTGGTCATCAGGCGCTGCTGGTTGGTCTCTACGGACTGGGGGAAGATCTTGAAGTCAGCCTCAGTGAAGCCGCAGTCACGCAGGGGACGCAGAGGCAGGATGCGCTGCAGCAGAGCGTTCATCTCGGGGATGGCGTCCTTGACCTCGCAGCCCAGGATGCTGGACACCA
>ERZ827088.4249-NODE-4249-length-12105-cov-3.663651_pt1 | contig 12105 bp, 9 predicted proteins | sample MGYA00519922_ERZ827088 | MGnify/ENA primary metagenome ERZ827088 (study PRJEB31778, sample SAMEA3449254) | human gut metagenome | biome: human gut; feature: human-associated habitat; material: faeces | place: United Kingdom | collected 2010/2012 ... | reverse complement strand
GATTTTCTTTGCATTCTTCTTAAAAATCTTCTGGTTCGTCACGATAATAGAATGCTCGCAGAGCGTGCATTCTATTATTTTAAAACTTTTAAAACTTCGGTCTTTACATAGCCGGTTTCGCCGTTATATTTGACTCTAGTCCAGCCGTCCGCCTGCTGCATCACAATTTCCAACGTTTCGCCTGGAAATGCGGTTCCAATCTTGTCCGCAGTTTCGCTGCAGGCCTTCCGGATGTTGATTGTCTGTGCGATCTTGATCTTGCCGGATGCAGGCAAATCCGAGGACGTCGATGTTGTAGCTGCAGAAGACTCTGCCGTCTGTGCAGCTTCGGAAGCGGAAGACTCTGCCTGAGCCTCCTGTGTTTCTTCCACGTCCTTTAAATACTCCGATTTGATATAGCCTTCTTTGCCGTTATATTCGACCTTAGACCAGCCATTTTCCTTCTTCTCCAGCAGTTTCAGCACTTCGCCGACTGCCACCTTGCCAAGGCGCTCTGCCTGCTCACTATCGGAGGAACGCACATTGACAACGTCTGTCGCTTCTACCTTTGTTACAGTGGTCTGAGCTTCTGCTGCCGCCTCTGCAGGCTGCGTCTCCTCTTCAGAAGCCGTCTCAGCCTCTGCCAAAGCTTCACCGACCTCTACCTGCAGATCTTCTTTTAGCTGGGCCAGATAATTGTTGAGTGTATCGTCCTGCATAACCGCTTCATTAAAGACAACCTGTACCCGATTCATCAGGTCAATGACGTCGTCCTGCGCGGAAATATCTTCCAGATACTGATTGACCGAATCCTCCACATCGCCTTCATAAATATACAGGCTTCCGTCCTCTCTGGGATAAACCAAATACGGGCTGATGCCGGGCACTGCAGTTTCCAGGTCTTTAAACTTGATTTCATAATAAGCATAGACCAAATAAGAACCGTCTACCGGGCCTGTCTTTGTATAGCAGACCACGTTCTGGTACGCTTCAATATGCTCGCTCATCTTCTGCAGATAGATCTGCGTCTCCTGATCGTAGGTATTGACGATGGAATTGATCGTATCCATGTCGCCGGCAGCAGCCGCATTATAATATTCGGTAATCAGCTGCGTTACTTCCGGCACGGTATTTTCTTCCAGCGGCATCTGCAGCGTTGTCTCCGTTTCCGCTGTCTCTGTCGTCGTTTCCGTCTGCGTCTGTGTTCCAGTGTTCGAAGCTGTCGTCTTTGCACCGTTTCCGAGCGTGATGCCGACCGCAACACATACCGCAATTACTGCAACACCTGCGCCTGCACCAATACAGGTCTTTTTCTTGTTATTCCGAAAAAAATCCAGAATTTCTTTCATCTTTTCGTTCTTCATACTTTCCGCTCATTTCTGCGCACGCTTTTTTGCGCATATCGAGTTTGTGTCAAGTGCGCGCAGACACAAATCTCGCGATTGAAAAATGTTATTTTTCAATCTTCTATCACAACCGTTTTGTCTGTTCTGCTTGATTTATGGGTTTCTGTTCTGTTGTTACAAACAAAAAAAGTGATGCGATAAAATGCAACCGACAGGAATCGAACCTGCATTAAAGGCGTCGGAGGCCTTCGTTCTATCCGTTAGACTACGGTTGCAAGACTGCAATATACGAATATATTACAAATGTATTACGCATCACTATTTTGTATCTTATCACAGGCATGCCGGATTGTCCAGCACTTTTTTGAATTTCACAGGGTTTTCACGAATGACGTGGGGGAACTGTAACAATTCCGACCAGACAGGTTTCGCATGAGGCATCCGTTTCCCATGCGGTAAAAACGCCAGGCGCACAGTCACAGCTGCACCCCCGGCGATTCTTTCGTTCCCGATCACAAAATGTCCGCAGAACACGCTTTTGCGAATGGTGCGAGTGAACTGTAACTATTTCAGTCCATGCTCCAGGCGCTCCTTATAGCCATCTGCATGCTTGACATCCAGCTTGTTGTAACACATCTCATATTCCGCGTCGGAATAACATTTGTCGAACGACTCTTCCACATTCGTACGGTAAACCAGACCAATCGCAAGGGAAGGTGCGAGATACGGATCTTCATAGTTCGTACACGCCTGCTGGATTCTGTCACAGAACGCTTCCGCTTCTCCGTCCTCCGGCGTCGGAATTACGATTTCGAATACATCTCCGTCCACACGGCCGATCAGGTACTCTTCCTTCGCTTCCTTGCGGATCAGACCTGCAACGGTCTTGATCAGGCGGTCACTCTCCTCGTTGCCGAAATGGTCATAGACAAATTTCCAGTCATTAATATTGGCGCAGATCACTGCAGCCGGAGCGGTCTCCTGCATTTCCAGAAGGCGTCCTTTCATATAGGTCTTATTCAGCAAACCAGTCAGGGCGTCTTCGTGTTCGCCGCGCTTGATGCGGTAAGCTTCCTGCTCCATCGCCTCTTCCAGCTCGTCTGCATAGATCGCTGTCTCACGGTAACGATAATGGTCACACGCCAGTGCTTCATACTGCAGCATCATATGTTCAACAATGCGCTCTGCAAGCTCCTGATCGGAAGCATGATCCATTTTTACATAGAGATGACCAATCGTCCGATTGAATACGCGAAGCTTTCTGCCCGGATCGTTTACAACATCCGGCTCAAAGCCTGCAAAATTGCCGACCTCCACTGCGGTTTCCCCGTGGCGCTGCGTCAGCAAAAGCTCGATCCCGAGCACTTTGGAAATATCCTCAAAACATGCCTTTACCAAAGAAAGATCCAGCAGATTCTCCAGGCTGTATTCTTTGATGTGCTCTTTTAACCGTTCCTCCATTGTCATTGAACCGTATGCCATAAATGCTCTCCTTCCTGAATCTGATCCATCCTGTTCTTTCCTTTTTGACCGATTGTTCTTTCTGATCATGATACGCTCTTTAAATTATAGTATCCAGAAAACCTTTTGTCCAGTAAAAAGCTTGCCCGGCGGTCATTTTTCACTTGAAATATTCATGATTTTCTGTAAAATAGGAAAGGATTGATATCATATTGTAGTTTTTTATGTGTTTTCAGGAAAAGAAAGGTAATTCAACATGATCAGTGCAAACAACGTGACGCTGCGCCTCGGCAAAAAGGCGCTGTTTGAAGACGTAAACATCAAATTTACAGAGGGCAACTGCTACGGCCTCATCGGTGCCAACGGCGCCGGCAAATCCACCTTTTTAAAGATTCTTTCCGGACAGCTTGAGACCACCAATGGCGATATTGTCATCACTCCCGGACAGCGTCTTTCCGTGCTGGAGCAGGATCATTTTAAATATGACGAATACACCGTTATGGACACCGTCATCATGGGTAACGCACGCCTGTATGAAATTATGAAGGAAAAGGACGCCATCTACGCAAAGGAAGATTTTACCGATGAAGATGGCATCCGCGCTTCCGAGCTGGAAGCAGAATTTGCAGAAATGGACGGCTGGAACGCAGAATCGGACGCCGCTACTTTATTAAACGGTCTTGGCATCGACACCGACCTCCACTACAGCATGATGCGCGACTTAAACGGCAACGAAAAGGTCAAAGTCCTGCTGGCGCGCGCACTGTTCGGCAACCCGGACATTCTGCTGCTCGACGAGCCTACCAACCATCTGGATCTGGATGCAATCGCATGGCTGGAAGAATTTTTGATCAATTTCGAAAATACCGTCATCGTCGTATCCCATGACCGTTATTTTTTAAATAAAGTCTGCACCCATATCGCAGACATCGACTACGGCAAGATCACCCTCTATGCCGGTAACTACGATTTCTGGTATGAATCCAGCCAGCTGCTCATCAAGCAAATGAAGGAAGCAAACCGTAAGAAAGAAGAAAAAATCAAGGAGCTGCAGGAATTTATCTCCCGTTTCTCTGCTAACGCTTCCAAGTCCAAGCAGGCAACCTCCAGGAAGAAGGCTCTGGAAAAAATCGAGCTGGACGAGATCCGTCCCTCCAGCCGGAAGTATCCTTACATTGATTTCCGTCCGAACCGCGAGATCGGAAATGAAGTGCTGACCGTAGAGGGTCTGTCCAAGACCATCGACGGTGTGAAGGTTCTGGATAATATTTCCTTTATTCTGGGCCATGACGACAAGGTAGCCTTTGTAGGCGGCAACGAGTTTGCCAAAACCACCCTCTTTAAGATTCTGTCCGGAGAAATGGAGCCGGACGAGGGTACTTATAAATGGGGTATCACCACCAGCCAGTCCTATTTCCCCAAGGACAACAGTAAGGAATTTGACAACGACGATACCATCGTCGACTGGCTGACCCAGTATTCCGAGATCAAGGACGCCACCTATGTGCGTGGCTTCCTGGGCCGTATGCTCTTCGCCGGAGAAGACGGCGTGAAGAAGGTCAAGGTTCTGTCCGGAGGTGAGAAGGTCCGCTGTATGCTGTCCAAGCTGATGATTTCCGGCGCTAACGTGCTGATTCTGGACGAGCCCACCGACCACCTGGATATGGAGTCCATCACAGCCCTGAACAACGGTCTCATCAAGTTCCCGGGCGTGCTGCTGTTCTCCTCCCGTGACCACCAGATTGTACAGACTACCGCCAACCGTATCATCGAGCTGCTGCCGAACGGCGCTATGATCGATAAGATCACCACCTACGACGAGTACCTGGAGAGCGATGAGATGGCAAGAAAGCGTACCGTCTATACTAAGAGCGCGGACGAGGAAGAGGATAACTAAGATTTCTGTTCTGCAGGAATTTTCACGAATATTTGTGGAAATGAATGGATTTAGAACCTGAATTTTTCTGAATTCGTCAAAAATCAATTTTGTTACTTAAAAAGGCATTCTGCAGTTTTTATTTCATGATTTGAAGCTGCAGAATGCTTTTTTTCATTTTATGCACTTTTTCTCTTTTGGTGACCCCATCCTTTCCATTGACATGGCTTAGTTTACACCCAGCTGGCGTTCTTCGCCTCCGTCCAGCGCTCCTGCTGGGCCTCGTACTGCTCATTCAGCCAGGCGATGGCCTGCTGAAAGCCCTCGTCTGTGAAGGAAAACTCCCTGGCCTCCTTCTGATCCTCCGCTGTCTTTTCAAAGCAGAAGGGCTCCGGATAAATCACTGCCTCCAGTGTCTTTTTGTCCTCTTCCTCTTTCTTCCGCAGCCGGTAACGCATGCCCTCGTAGCTTCCGGTATAGACGCCCCGGTTGATATAGGGGAGGCCGGCCTGGCCGTGTAAATCAATCATAGTTGAAGTCCTTTCTGGTATGGTATTTATCTTTGTATCTGTTTTCCCATATCTTTTCAGGTGATTTATGAGAAATTATAGCACAGTTCCATTTTCTCCTCAATGCGCATTTTCTCAGCCGTCACCCACAGATAACTGAAAACTGCCAACATCCGCTTAAAATATCCCTGTCCAAAACTGTGATAAAATGTTATACTGAAAGCGTTGTTTCCTGACATGAAAATTTTATCTGAATTTCAACACCGGAATCAACGGTTTCCTTACATAAGATATGGTTTCATTTCGACAACAGGAGGTTTTACACCATGACAGACCGTTTATATTATGAAGACAGCCATTTGGCCGCATTTCCGGCGATGGTGACTGCCTGTGAGCAGGAAAAGGATTACTGGAAGGTGGCGCTCGACCAGACCGCATTTTTTCCGGAAGGCGGCGGACAGGCCGGAGATACGGGATATCTGGGCGACGTGGAGGTCTTCGATACCCATGGGAAAAATGGAGAAATCTGGCACTACACCCGGCAGCCCCTGGAGATCGGCGCGGAGGTAAAAGGCGTTCTTGACTGGAAGAAGCGCTTCTCCCGGATGCAGCAGCATTCCGGCGAGCATATCGTCTCCGGTCTCATCCATACCCGCTTCGGCTACGACAACGTGGGCTTCCATCTGGGAGAGGAAGAAGTCACTATGGACTTCAATGGCCCGATTACCAAAGAAGAGCTTTTAGAAATTGAGACTGCTGCCAACCAGGTGGTTTTCGGTAATGTGCCGATTCAGATCTCCTATCCCAGCAAAGAAGAACTGGCTGTTCTCGATTACCGGAGCAAAATCGAGATCGAAGGACAAGTGCGTATCGTCACCATTCCCGATATCGACGTCTGCGCCTGCTGCGCGCCCCATGTGAATACCACCGGAGAGATCGGCCTGATTAAGCTTACGAATGTACAGTCCCACCGGGGCGGCGTCCGGGTCAATCTCCTGGCCGGAGATCGGGCGCTTCGCGACTACCGGGAAAAAGAGAGCAGCGTGAAGGCTGTTTCCGTGCTGCTCTCTGCCAAAGAGGCGGTGGTAGCTGACGCGGTAGAACGGCTGAAGCAGGAGAATTTCCGCCTCACCGGACAGTTGATGGCGCTGAATAAGACCCTGATTCAAAATAAGGCTGCTTCCGTAGCCGAAGGAACCGCCAATCCCATATTTTTCGAGGATAACCTGGATGCGGATACCAGCCGGGAATTCGTAAACCTCTTATCCGCCCGCTGCAGCGGCGTCGCCTGTCTCTTTATCGGAAATGATGAGAGCGGCTACCGCTACATCTTCGGCAGTAAAACCGAGGATACCCGCCCTCTCTGCAAGGCGCTGAACGGCCAGTTCGGCGGAAAAGGCGGCGGAAAACCGGAAATGGTGCAGGGATCGCTCTCCGGCACCCAGGAAGAGCTGATGGGCGCAGTAGAAACTTTTCTGCGCAGCTAGGTAATGACTGCTATTTGCGTCTCTATGCGCGCCTCGGACGACGGCTCCTATCCTTTGCCGTCAAATACCATATAAGGAGAATTTTATGATGTCCCTATACAAGGATGTACAGAAAGCGGCAGCCCGCAAGCAGGGCGTCGAAGTGAAGGAACCCGCGGAGGTGACCATGTCCAATATTCTGGATGGCCCCATCAAGAGACCGGACGAGTCCAAGCTTTTCAAGACCATGGAAGAACGCTGCGCCGACGCCAGGAGCACAGCCATGACACTGCTGCTGGTGGGCGTACTGGGCCTGGCGGCCATGATACTCGCCATCACCGGCTCCCTTCAGCTTCCCTTACCGAAAATCGCGCCTTACAGTATGAGTGTGCTGTTTTTGGCTTTTATCGGGGTGGCTGTGGCACAGATTCAAAAGTCGAAGAAGATTCTGGCCGAAGGACCTGCGGAGCATGCGCGGATCAAGAATATTAAGAAGTGGTTTGAGACGGAGGGCATCGCTGCTCCGGAAATCGCAGAACTGCCGGTGACGGTACCGGTCAATGAACTGGAGTCGCTTTATCGGAAAAAGTATGAAGCTATCAAAGAAGTGCTTCATAAGCAGTTTTCTGAAGAAGATGTGAAGCTGTTAGATAAGCTGGCAGCGGACTTTTCCGAAGACGCGCGGATTGACGCCATGCTGGAGGAACAGGTACGAATTGAGGCGGCGGTGCGCGACAAACGGACTTCCTAAGAAAGGGGCTACTTAAGACGGACGGCGGAAAAAGGAGTTTCCACGCTCGGGCGCAATTAGGCCCTCCTTAGGAAATCTCCTTTTTCCGCCTGTTGGTTGGCTGGGAAGCCTCTCGGAAGGCCATTTAGAAGGGTTACGCTCGTGCGCAGCCCTTTTTGTTTTCAATTGCGAACGCACGGGAAATGGAATTTTCCTAACTGACTTCTACTTCAGTCTTGCGATCTCGTCTCGTATCTCACGATCACTCTCATTAAAAAGCAATCTCTTATTATAACGTTCATAACGCTCACAGTCCGTGGTCTGCAGGAAAGCCACCGCGGCTTCGGACATGTTAAGGCCGGTCAGGAAGATGACCATCTCCTGGCTGTCGCCGAAGGCGGTTTCCAGGAAGTCAAAGGCGTGTTCAAGGACCGCGCTGCCGCTTTCCTGCTCGCCGGCATAGCGGGCCCGCTGCTCGCCGAAAAGGCGGCGTAGAATCTCGAAGGCTGCAGATCCATCTTCGGGATGTTCGGCTTTCAATGTGTTCTCATAGGACAACAGAGTTTCTTCCAGACGCAGGAGACGTTTCTCCTCATCCTTGGTCAGGAGCTCTGCCTCTTTTTTCTGCTGCCGTTTTTCTTCCACTGTATCCCGCAGATTTTCAAGAACCTTTGGAATCCCTTCGCCGTCTGCCGCGAAGTTTTCTGCGTTCAGCACGGAGCCCGCTGTTTTCATCTGGGCGAATAGAGCTTCAGTGAAGCGTTCCTGTTCCCGGACTTTTCGCAGGCGCTCAATGCACCCGGAAAGAAGCAGATTGACCACGCTTAATCGCTCGTCAAAGGAGGCATGGGACAGCTTTTTCAGGGTTGCCTCCCGGATGGTGCCGCCCAGGATTTCCTCTATCTGATAATCACTCTCATATTTCCGGTAGAGCTCCAGATAGTTGGCGAATTCTCCGGCGATTTTGTCATGCTGGAGATACTGGCGCACCACATCCTTATCCGCCTTCTTTCCCAGCTTTTCATAGACCTCTAAAAGGCGGGACAAATCCTCCCAGCCACGGGGCGTGGCAAAACGGCGGCCGTCCACCGTGCTTTCCATCTGATAAAAATGGGCAGGGCGGGCATCCAGATAGGAAATCACCGCCGGATGGATCCGGGACTGTACCGCGTATTCCCGCCATACGCCATAATCCGGCTCCACTTCAATTTTCTTTACACGGTCCAGGGTAACCACGTCAAACTCCCGAACGGATTTGTTGTACTCAGGCGGGTTTCCTGCTGCCACGATAATCCAGCCCTCGGGAATCGGATGGTTTCCGAAGGTCTTGCACTGAAGAAACTGAAGCATGGCCGGAGCCAGAGTCTCGGATACACAGTTGATTTCGTCGATAAACAGAATTCCCTCGCTCAGACCTGTTTTTTTCATTTTCTCATAAATAGAAGCTACGATTTCGCTCATAGTATACTCGGTAACCGCTTTCTTCTGGCCGCCAAACTCCATTTCCGAGATAAAGGGCAGTCCGATGGCACTCTGTCTGGTATGATGGGTGATGGTATAAGCTACCAGACCCACACCGCACTCTCTGGCCACCTGCTCCATAATCTGGGTTTTTCCGATACCGGGCGCGCCCAGCAACAGAACCGGGCGCTGGCGCACGGTGGGGATGACGTAGTCGCCGTATTCATCTTTTAAAAGGTACGCCTCGATGGCGTCCTTGATCTCCTGTTTTGCTCTCTTGATGTTCATTTTTTTCTCCTTCTTTTATCTGTTTTCCAGATCGCTCTCCTGCAGTATCAGCTTAATCGCCCACGCCGGCACATCCACGTCCCGGTAATGGTTCTGCACAAAGATAAACGCGGTTTCATAGGGTGGCATTTTCACCGGAAACACCCCATAGCCATCCGTAAAGTACAGAAGCCCCCGCAGCCGCCAGAATTTCTTCTTCGCCAGCTGCTCTTCCACATAAGTAAAGGCCGGGCGGAAATCCGTACCGCCTCCGCCCAGGATCGTGAAATGCTCCATGTACTCTTTCAGTGCCTCCTGGCTCTCGATGAGCACGTCGGACTGGACCCGCTCGTCGCACTGGAGGATGTGGATCCGCATGCGCCTGAAGAAATTTTCTGTCTGGGAGAGCACGTCGTAGGTTTCTTCCAGAAACCGCTTTACCAGCCCCTCCTTGCAGGACATGGATGTGTCAATGACGATGACGAACTCTTCGATTTTCCGCACCTCGCTGGTCTCCAGCGGCTCGATCAGCGGCATATTCCCATACATTTCCATTCCGTAGTGGTAGAAAATGTAATCAAAGCTGTCCGGATCAATCTGCATCTCCTCATGGAGCACCGTAAATTTTCGCAGGAATTCCTTGTAGTCATAACGGGAGCGGTTGCTGACCCGCAGCTGCTCCTTCAGATCACCTTCCCCCTCCGAGGCCTCGTTGGAGAAAAGCATCACCTCAGTCTCCATCCGTTCCCGGATATCGTCCCATTTCTTTCGGTTGGGATTCGGATTCTTCGGGCCGTTCTTCGAATCCTGCTCCCAGAGACTGTGGTCGTCCAGCCGGAACTCCATCTGCCAGCGGCTGATTTCCGTCTCCACAAGCGTTTCCTCTATAAATTTATAAATTCCTTCCGCAGTCAGCACCGGCAGCTTTTCCCGGAGTCTTGCGTACACGCTTTTTCGAAAGGCACCCGAGGAAATGTGGACGCAGCGCAGATACAGGCTGTCAATCAGCGCTTCCGTAGCCACGTCGCAGGCCAGATTCCAAAGTCTCTCATTCCGCCCTTTCCGATCAAAAGGATGACAGAACAGGCAATGAAGAATTCCATGCAGATAGAGCCTGGTGCAGGCCGCCCGCCCCCGCTGCTCATAGAGTGACAGCAGCCCATCCGGGAAATAGTACAGCGCTCCGCCATCGGTTCCGGCTGGCGACACCGTGCCCGGGGCCAGGGCCAGATTGCCCAGAGCCAGATCCAGATAGCGCAGCTTCAGGTACAGCTCGTTCCTGGACTGGTTCAGGATCCGGGCCGCCAACTCCTCCTTTTTCAACTGCGCCTTTTGTTCTTCCAATATCGCGCTTTTTATCATGATGCCCTCCTACAGCTCAAACCGATCCAGGAACGACTGTTTTTTTGTATGCCCTGAAGCGCTCAATCGATCCTGCAGATACGCCACGCCCTCCGGGAATCCGTCCGCCGCCGCGATGGCCGTCTGTGAAAGCAGGCCATCATCCGGTTTTCCGTGTTCGGTCAGCCACATGAGCATGTCCAGATCCCGATGCTCCACTGCCTTTTCAAAGGCCTGCACAAGATGTCCGTTAAGCCAGCTCTCATAATCCTCCCGGCGATCCTCCGACAGACCCACCGGGTACTGAAGCCGGTTCAGGGTCATTTCCAATACCGTATCAAAATCTTCTTCCGCCTTCGCCATATAGTAGCAGGCATCGTAGGCCCGGAAATCCAGCTTTTTCATGTAGAAGCTGTTGCGGAAATTCATACCGCTGCCGTGCATGTGGGTCATGAGAATCCGGGCCGGGGTGTTCTCCACGCTCTCCTCAAAGAATTCCGGAAACAAAAGCTTCGCCCGGAGCTGTCCTTCTACTGTGACGGCTATTTTTTCCGGCACCTCAATGAGAATTTCCTTCAGGCAGGATGTTTCCGTCTCATCCAACGTCACATTCAGCCGCCGCAGATGGTGACAGCCGGTAAACAGGCCCGCCCCCAAATCTTTCAGACTGCTGTGGAAATGTAGCTCCGATAGTGCGTTACAATTATAGAAGGCATACGCGCCTATTTTCCGAAGCCCCTCCGGCAGGCGGACTGTTTCCACCTGCATCCCCTGAAGCCCCGGGACCGTCTCCGCATCCGGTTCGGATACTTCCTGTTCTCCCGTTTCGGGATTCCATATTTTTACAGTTCTATTTCCAAGCTCATGCCAAAACTGTTCCCGATCCATATGGGCGGAAAAAGCATAGGCTCCCAGTTCCGTCACCGGATGGCCGTCAATTTCGGACGGAATTTCCGCCTCATTTCCAAAATCATAACAGCGGCGCACCACCGCGCACCCGTTTTTTATCTCGTAGGCAAACCTCATTTTCTGCCTTTGTCTCCTTTTGTCAGTCTTCTTTTTTCGCAAAGCCCTTATGCTCTTGCATCATACCATAAACTTTCTGTTATTTCCAGAAAGAATGTGTAAATAGCAAAGAATTCCTGTATATTTTCACGCATGTATACAACAATATATAGTAAATCATCATTGACACCACTACTATATCTTGTTACAATAAACTTGTCGCTAATTTTGATTACAATTTTTATCATAGAGGGAGTGTAGCACATGAAAATCATTAAACGAAGCGGAGCAGAGGTTGAATTTGATCCTCACAAGATCGTCGTTGCGGTCTCCAAGGCCAATGACAGCGTCGTTCCCAGCGCCCGGATGACCCCGGTTCAGATTAAGCGAATCGCCGAAGACGTGGAGAGCGCGGCGCTGAATATCAAGCGTTCCTTAAGCGTGGAGGAAATTCAGGATATGGTCGAGGATCAGATCATGAATCAGCGCGCCTTTGACGTGGCGAGACAGTACATCACCTACCGCTATACCCGCGCCCTGGTGCGGAAGTCCAACACCACGGACGAGCAGATCTTAAGCCTGATTGAATGTAATAATGAGGAAGTCAAGCAGGAGAATTCCAATAAGAACCCTACTGTCAACAGTGTACAGCGTGACTATATGG
>ERZ827088.4246-NODE-4246-length-12112-cov-2.629427_pt1 | contig 12112 bp, 10 predicted proteins | sample MGYA00519922_ERZ827088 | MGnify/ENA primary metagenome ERZ827088 (study PRJEB31778, sample SAMEA3449254) | human gut metagenome | biome: human gut; feature: human-associated habitat; material: faeces | place: United Kingdom | collected 2010/2012 ... | reverse complement strand
AAAGCCGGGGTTAAATGCATAAAAGTTTTTGCAGTCAAGCCTGTCGGTCGTAAGACGAAGCGCTTCACCGAAACAATCAGTGTAGAATGAATTTGCGATAAAAAAATTTATATTTTCCACTTGATTTCAATACTGTCATTTGAGGCGCGAATGCTTTCAATCAAAGCATCCACAACAGTAATTTTGTCGCTGACTGTAAGTTCCTCCCAATGCTCCATATAGCCGCTTATTTCTTCTGCATTATTCTTGCTGTCATTATTAAACGCTGCGATTTGCGCATACAACTCTTTTTTTTCGTTTTCAAGACTTGCAACACGGTTGTTTATGTACTGAATAACCGTTTCATTAGCCACAGCAATTTTATCAAGTAATAAAGATATTTCTTTGTCGATAGCGTCTATTTGTGTTTTTAGTTTTACGATTTGCAGGTTACAACCTTCCTGCTTTTGTTTGGAAAGTGTTTTAAACTCGACTAATTTTTTCCGCATTTCCTCAAATACAATTTTATCAACTATATCGGCATTAAGAGAACCGAAGGTACAACCACCGGCATTGTATTTGTTGTTGCAGAGATAATAGCGGTTATCAGACTTGGTTTTACATCGGTATATTTTGGCGGTTAGGGCATATCCGCAATAAGCACATTTGATTTTGCCTGCGAGCCACGTTGCCTTCGCCTTAACAGGTTTTGCAACCCTTTGATTTTTAAGACATTTTGAACGGCACTTAATCCATATTTCCGATTCAACCAATCCTGTGTGAGGCGCTATGACAAGCGTATGCCCCGCAAGGGATACAGTCTTACGCTTTTTATTATCCCCAGAATACAGGTATGCACCGTTTGTGCCTATGAAATCTTCATAATTATTGGCAATATCAGCTCCCTGTGCTTTGAAAAAATCATAAAGCTTATAATCAGCCTTTACATACACCGGATTTATTATTAAGTCACGTAGTCTGCTTCGGTTAAATAACTTGCCGTCACGCTTTTTTATGCCGTGCGTTTCCAAATAACGCATTACATCACCAAGGGAAGCTTGCGGTTCGGAATAGATTGAAAATATCAGTCTGACAATTTCCGCCTCAGACTCAATCGGCTCGTACATTTTAGTACGTATGCCGTCAATCAATGTCTCCTTTAATTCAAAGCCGAATGGAACTCTTCCGCCCATATAAAAGCCGCGTTTACTGCGTGACGAATAAGCGTCAATAACGCGTTGCTGAATAGTTTCGCGCTCAAGCTGCGCAAAAATCATTACGATCATCAGCATAGCCTTGCCGATAGGCGTCCTCGTATCAAATTTTTCCATTGTGCTTACAAAATCAACACGGTTTCTTTGGAATACTTCAATTAAATTTGCAAAATCAAGCACTGAACGACTGATTCTGTCAAGACGATAAACAATGACACGGTTGATTTTTCCCATTTCTATATCACGCAGCAGTTCTTTAAACGCAGGACGATCAATATTTTTTCCGCTGTAACCCTTATCTGTATATACCTTAAAATCCTGTCCTATCACTTCCTTTTTACAAAACTCAATCTGACTTTCGGTGGATATGCTGTCTATCCTGTCAACCGATTGTCTTGCATAAATAGCGTCATAAAGACTCACTTTTTACTCCCTTCCTCGCAAAAAAGAAGCGGAGCTACTGACACATATATTATACCTTGACAGCTCCTTTTCTTCAAGATTTACATGATATATATTTATAAAAAACATCATATAGTTTTGTTTCTGTCAGCAGTTTTATTTTTCTTTTTTCGTAGGTTGAAAATTCGGGTGTTAAATTTGTAACAGCAATAAGTTTGTTTCCGATTTTCTGCTCAAAGGTTTCTATAATATAAGTTGTCAAGTTATCTGCCACCTTTCTTTTGCAGCTATTCCCCTTTTATCAAAATATGATTTATGTTTTGTCCTCTATACCAAAATGCATAAGCTTCAAATGCTTGTTTCACATTGCAACGCCGCATTAAATCTATCATAATTATATTTATAATTTACGGAGGATTTTGGCTGCGTTTCAAGAAAACTTAAAATTTTATATTATGTAAAATAATACGACAATCGTTAAGCGCAACCGACATTCCGTCATTATTGGAATTAAATTTAAAATGAGTGTCATTATGAGATTAAAAAATGCCCGTCATTTCAAAATGATAAGTATTTTTAGGTTAACGTTAGATTTTTAAAGCTTAATTATCGGGCTCATTTTGAAATGATTTAGGGCTTTCATTGCGAGATGATTTCGACCTTTCGTGATGACTTTTTTATGACTTTCTTCTACTAAATGACGGGGATTGCAGACCCTCTTGCTTGCGGTCGTAACGAAAGGCATTTTTTCGTCATTTTTAAGTTTAAATCATTACAAATTTTTATCATTTCAAACGGACAGACGATTTTTAAAGATTTTTTTATTGAAAGCCGGTTACGGGAGCTTAGCCCTGATTAAAGTGATTTAAAACCGATTAAAGCCGATTGCACTGTAAAAATCCGGCTATTTACTATGATTTTGGTACGATTTTGAACGTTTTCAATACTTAACCTTTAAGGGGGCGGCGGGTAGGCAAAAACGTTCTTTTTTACAGCTGTCACAAGAACTATACCAGGTTCTGTCACAACTATTGTCACAGGTTATCTGTCACAACTTCTATCCCAATTTCTATCACAACATATGAAAAAACTCTATCACAGATTCTATCCCATAAAGCACATTTAAAAAGTACACATAAATAGTGCTTAAAGTATGTTATTTCAAAACTCTTTAAAATTCAATTTAGTCATTGGCGTTGTGAATGATGAAATTAAAACTTGACTATTACCTCATTGAATGATAAAATATAATTGAATCATAATAGGGCAAAATGATGAAATTGATTTGAGGAACAAACATGAAAGACTACATTTTTAAAAATAAATATAACAAGCTGTTAACACCGGATATTGTCGCCTTGCTTTCTCAAATTCATGAGTTTAAAGGTAAGCAAGAACTTCTGATAAATGCAAAAAGCGATATGCTTGCAGAGCTTATGGAAGTGGCAAAAATTCAAAGTACCGAGGCTTCCAACAAAATAGAGGGCATTATTACTACAGACGACCGTTTGAAAAAAATAGTGCGTGATAAAACCATGCCGAAAAACCGAAGTGAAAAGGAGATTGCCGGTTATCGTGATGTGCTTGCAACGATTCACGAAAGCTATGAGTATATTCCCCCAAAGCCGAGTATGGTTTTACAGCTTCACCGTGATTTATACAAATACAGCGGACAATCTATCGGCGGTAACTACAAAACAAGCGATAACATTATTGCCGAAGATTATGAAGACGGAACGCGGGTTGTTCGATTTCATCCGGTTCCTGCTTGGGAAACACCGGAGGCAATGAAAAATCTTTGTGATGAGTATGAGGTTGCTCTGACAGATCCGGAAATGGATCAGCTGATGCTCACATCCGTTTTTATTCTTGATTTTCTTTGTATCCACCCGTTTAATGACGGAAACGGCAGAATGAGTAGATTATTGACTTTATTGCTGCTTTACCGTGCCGGATATACCGTTGGAAAATATATCAGTATAGAAAAACTGATTTCTGACAGTAAAGAAACCTATTATGAGGTTTTAGAAGAAAGCTCTGACGGTTGGCACGAAAATAAGAACGACTATGCACCTTTTGTGCGTTATATGCTTGGTATTATCGTTGCGGCATACCGCGAATTTTCGTCAAGAGCTGAGCTTTTGGCAAACAAGGGTTTATCCAAACCGGACCGAATAAGGGGAATAATTAAAGATACACTCGGTAAAATTACCAAAGCGGAAATTATGCAAAAATGTCCTGATATAAGCCAAGTAACCGTGCAAAGGGCGCTGAACGATATGCTGAAAAAAGGGGAAATAATTAAAATCGGCGGCGGCCGCTATACATCTTATGTTTGGAAAAACTAACAGCTTGAAAATATGTAATTTGGTAAATGCAGAATTAAGAATGCAGAATTAAGAATTTACTTGGAGAAGAAAATATGGATAATCTTATACTCGATAAAAGCAAAGCATTTGCAATACGAATTATTAACCTTTACAAACACCTGAATGAAGAAAAAAGAGAGTATATTCTGTCAAAGCAATTGTTGCGAAGTGGAACAAGCATAGGTGCGAACTGCAGAGAAGCGGCAAGAGGTCAAAGTAAGGCTGATTTTGTTGCTAAAATGAATATAGCCCTGAAAGAGGCGGACGAAACCGCATACTGGATTGAACTGCTTTATGCAACCGATTTTGTGACGCAGGTACAATTTCAAAGTATTTATAATGACGCCGAGGAATTGATCAAGCTGCTTGTCAGCATTATCAAAACCGCCAAACAAAATAATTCTTAATTCTGCATTCTTAATTCTAAATTGGAGGAACGATATGATAACCGGAGAACTGAAAAATAAAATTGACAGCTTGTGGGATATATTTGCTGCGGGCGGACTTGTAAATCCGCTGGATGTAATTGAGCAAATCACCTATTTGATGTTTATTCGCGACCTTGACGACAGCGACAATCTGCGCGCTAAAGAGGCAGCTATGCTGGGGCTGCCTTACAGCAGCATTTTTGCAAAAGATGTGCATATCGGTGACAGAACGGTAGAGGGCAGCCAATTAAAATGGTCAGCTTTCCATGATTTTCCTGCCGGAAAAATGTATGCAGTTGTGCAGGAAAGCGTGTTTCCGTTTATAAAAAATCTGCACGGCAATAAGGACAGCGCCTATTCAAAATATATGAGCGACGCGATTTTTAAAATTCCGACGCCGCTGCTGCTCTCAAAGGTAGTTGATGCGCTTGACGGTATTTATGAGTTGATGAACGAGACGCAAGGCTCCGATGTCCGCGGAGATACATACGAGTACCTTTTAAATAAAATTGCACAGTCCGGGCTTAACGGGCAGTTCCGCACTCCTCGCCACATTATTAAAATGATGGTGGAGCTGACAGACCCTAAAGCCGACGAAATCATCTGCGACCCTGCATGCGGCACTTCCGGCTTTTTGGTTGCGGCAGGCGAATATTTAAAAGAGCACCGCAAAGAGGAAATATTTTTCAATAAGCAGAAAAAAGACCACTATATGAATCAGATGTTTTCGGGTTACGATATGGACAGAACAATGCTCCGTATCGGTGCTATGAATATGATGACCCACGGAATTGACAACCCCTTTATTGAATACCGCGACAGCCTTTCCGACCAAAACACGGATAAGAATAAGTACAGCTTAATTCTTGCCAATCCGCCGTTTAAGGGCAGCCTTGATTATGACACGGTTTCGCCCGATTTATTAAAGGTTTGCAAAACCAAGAAGACCGAGCTTTTGTTCTTGGCGCTGTTTTTACGAATGCTTCGTATCGGCGGCAGGTGCGCTTGTATTGTCCCCGACGGTGTGCTGTTCGGTTCTTCCGCGGCGCATAAGGAAATCCGCAAAGAAATTATTGAAAACAACCGCCTTGAAGCCGTTATTTCTATGCCGTCCGGCGTATTTAAGCCCTATGCCGGCGTTTCTACCGCTGTTTTAATATTCACAAAAACCGGCCACGGCGGCACGGACAAGGTGTGGTTTTACGATATGCAGGCGGACGGATTCAGCCTTGACGATAAGCGTTCGCCCATAGCGGACAACGATATTCCCGACATTATCGCGCGCTTTAAAAACCCTGACGGCGAAAAGAGCCGTGAGAGAACCGAAAAATCGTTCTTTGTACCCAAAGAGGAAATTGCCGAAAACGATTATGACCTTTCAATCAATAAATACAAAAAGACCGAATATAAACCGGTGGAATATCCGCCCACAAGTGAAATTATGGCAGATCTGCGCAGCCTTGAAAAACAGATTAGTGAGGCGATGGATGAATTGGAGGGTATGCTGAATCAATGATTATTAAGGTTTTAACTGCTACAGGGATTGTATTTTCAATTGTAGGAACCGTTTTAACACTTTGGACTACCTTTTTAACAAGTACAAAGTATGCCGGTACTTGGTGTGAAATTTCAAATAGACACTCGGAATTCCCGAAAGAAAAGAAACGCATAATAATTGGTGTCATTGTTATCGCCGTTGGCGGAGTATTGCAAATAATAGGATTATTTTTATAAATTATTGTAGGGATGAATATATGAAAACAATGCGTTTAGGAGATATAGCTACATACATAAATGGATATGCTTTTAAGCCCGAGGATAGGGGCGAAAAAGGCTTGCCGATAATTCGCATCCAAGATTTGACAGGTAGTTTTGATAACCCGGGATTTTATGATGGTGACTATCCGGCAAAAGTTGAAATAAATGACGGAGATATTTTGATATCGTGGTCAGCAAGTTTAGGCGTTTACATTTGGAACAGAGGCAAGGCATTGTTGAATCAGCATATTTTCAAAGTCGTTTTTGACAAAGCGGAAGTTGATAAAATGTACTTTGTTTTTGCCATTCAGTATTATTTAAAGGAAATGGAAAGAAAAACCCACGGGGCTACAATGAAGCATATTGTAAAAAAAGATTTTGATAATACCGAAATACCATTTCCTAAAATAGAAAAACAGATAAAAATAGCTAAAGAATTATCAACAATAAGCAGAATGATTGAGTATCATCGGCAACAACTCCAAAAACTTGATGAACTCGTCAAATCCCGATTTATCGAACTGTTCGGTGATCCAGAAAGAAACCCTAAGAAATGGCCAGTTGTTAGCATAACGGAAATCATCCGAGGTAAGGTCAGCAATGGATTCTTTGCAAAAAGGGATGCATACAGAAATGATGGCAATGTGCAAGTTCTCGGCGTGGCTAACATCGTCAATAGAATGTATTCTAATATAGAAGGGCTGCCCAGAACAAATGCAACGCAGGCCGAGAAAGAAAAATATAAGGTAAAATATGGCGATATGCTTTTCTGCAGATCATCGCTTGTAGCAGAGGGCATCGGTAAGGCCTCAATAGTTCCACAGGATGCTCCTCAAAATGTTCTTTTTGAGTGCCATGTAATTCGATTACCGTTGGATCTACAGAAATGTGTCCCTGAATTTGTTCAGGCGCTATCCACCACGCCGTATTTTAGAAGGCAGATCATTGCACAATCCAAAACCGCAACTATGACTACAATCGGACAAGACGGGATACTGAAAGCGGCAATTATTCTGCCACCAGTCGAGCTCCAGCAAGAGTTTTTACGCTTCGTCAAACAGACCGACAAATCGAAAATTGCCGTGCAGCAAGCGCTTGATAAGGCACAATTATTATTTGACAGTTTAATGCAAAAATATTTTGGATAGCATAAAATGGCATAAATGTGGCATAAACATGGCGTAAATCGTGCGTTTTTAATTCAACGATTTATGTTATAATAAATAAGCAAGGCAGAGAAACGACAATATCCAATCTTAAAGTTGTTGAGTTCAATCAAAAAATATATTAATGAGTGAGGCGAATTAAAATGAATCCAAAACAATTGATCGAGATTTTAGCGATTTTTGATAAAATAGGAATTCAAACGAATCCGAAATTGACAACGGAAGAAAAAGAAATACTAAAAGCATTTATTGATGAACTTAAAAATTCTGTGAAATAAGATGAACGGTAGGAAAAAATATGAATGAAAATAAGAAAGGCTATTGGATATATAGTATTATTGTCGCATTTGTTGGAATGGTCTTATTCGCTTATTGGGGTTATTTGATATATGATTTAATATTAAAACTTACAGTTAAAGACTTATCAAACAATACGCTTATTCAGGCATTGATTTCTTTAATGGTAACTGTATTTCTGGGTGGATATTTCTCGAAATGGTTAGAACGCAGAAATGCAAAGAAACTAGAGATTTTTAAAACAAAGAGGGATATTTCTTTAAACATTATTGACTATGCCTCAATTATATACTTTCAACCGGAAAACGAGCAAGCTAAAAGATTGTTTGTAGGAGAACTTTCAAAAATTATTTTATATTTTGACGAAGAAACAATTAAAACAACACAGGAATTTATAAATGAGGTAAATAAAAATTCTGATATAGATGCCATTCGTTGCAAATATGATGTGTTAATAAAACAGCTAAAAAAGTCTATGAAATGAGCGGATTATATGACCAACTTTGATTTTTTATTAAAGGACAAGCAATTTGATACCTTTTCAGGTGTTGCCATTGCCGCCGAAAACACTTTACATATAGACGTCGATTCCTGCGTTATCAACTGTCGGCGGGCAATGGAGTTTGCCGTTAAGTGGATGTATTCGGTGGATAAGGCGCTTTATTTGCCGTATCAAGATAATTTACAGAACCTTATGAACGGCGAAGATTTCCGCGATATTGTCGGCAATGATATTTGGCAGCGGATGGATTTTATACGCAAGGTCGGCAACAGCGCGGCTCACGGCGGCAGAAAAGTAACCGTGGAGCAGGCGGAGCTTTGCCTTGAAAACCTTTACATATTCCTCGATTTTGTTGCCTATTGCTACGGTAAAAACTATAAAAGCAGCAACTTTGATAAATCGCTGCTTGAACTCACGCCCGAGGAGGCACTCTCGTTTGTTCCCGATAATAATATAGACCTTTCAAAGCTGATTGAGGAAAATCGGGAGCTTAAAGAAGAGCTTACGGCGCGCCGTGCCGAGCAGCAGCAAACCTATGTTCAAAAGCCGCTTGACCTTTCGGAATACAAAACGCGCAAGATTTATATTGACTTTATGCTGGGGGACGCCGGCTGGCGCGAGGGCAGGGATTGGCTTAATGAAGTGGAGCTGCCCGGAATGCCTAACCGCAGCGAGGTGGGCTTTGCCGATTATGTGCTTTACGGTGATGACGGACGTCCGCTCGCCGTAGTGGAAGCCAAGCGCACCTGTGTTGATGTTTCAAAAGGCAGACAGCAGGCAAAGCTTTATGCCGATCTGCTCGAAAAGAAATACGGCCGACGCCCGGTGATTTTTCTTACCAACGGCTTTGAAACACATATTGACGATAACCGCTACCCCGAACGCAAATGCGCCTGCATTTATTCAAAACGTGACCTTGAAAAACTGTTTAATCTGCAAACGCTGCGTACAAGCCTGAAAAACATAACCGTCAATAAAAGCATTGCGGGGCGGTATTATCAGGAGAGCGCGGTAAAAGCGGTATGCAGCAGTTTTGGCGAAAAGAACCGCCGCAAGGCGCTGCTTGTTATGGCCACGGGTTCGGGCAAAACCCGAACGGTGATAGCCCTTTGCGATGTGCTTTTGCAGCACGGCTGGGTGAAAAACATTCTTTTCCTTGCCGACCGGAATTCCCTTGTAACCCAGGCAAAGCGGTCTTTTGTTAATCTGCTGCCCGATTTATCGGTAACAAATCTTTGCGAAGAAAAAGACAACTACACGGCACACTGCGTATTCTCAACCTACCAGACTATGATGAACTGCATTGATTCGGTAAAGGATGAGGACGGAAAGCTGTTCACCTGCGGTCATTTTGACCTTGTTATCTGCGATGAGGCGCACCGCTCGATTTATAACAGATACCGCGATATTTTTAATTATTTTGACGCGCCGCTCGTCGGTCTTACAGCCACCCCAAAAGACGAGATAGACAAAAACACCTACGAGGTTTTTGAACTTGAAAACGGCGTTCCGACCTATGGCTATGAACTGGCGCAGGCGGTAAAAGACGGTTATCTTGTTGATTTTATGTCGGTAGAAACCAAGCTTAAATTTATTGAGCAGGGTATTGTGTATGACGACCTTTCCGACGAGGACAAAGCCGCCTATGAAGATACCTTTGAAGATGAAAACGGCAGACTGCCGGAACGCATCGGTTCTTCTGCGCTGAATGAATGGATTTTTAATGAGGATACCATTAAAGAAGTGCTTCATGTGCTTATGACCAACGGTCTGACGGTTGACTACGGTCAAAAACTCGGTAAGACCATTATTTTTGCAAAAAACCATACACACGCCGAAAAAATTCTTGAAATTTTTAACAGGCAATATCCGCATCTGCCTGGGTTTGCAATGGTAATTGATAATTATATGACCTATGCGCAAAGCGCTATCGACGAGTTTTCCGACCCGAAAAAGCTGCCGCAGATTGCAATTTCCGTGGATATGCTTGACACCGGTATCGATGTGCCGGAAGTGCTGAATCTGGTGTTCTTCAAGAAGGTGATGAGCAAGGCAAAATTCTGGCAGATGATCGGCAGAGGTACGCGCCTTTGCGAAAACCTGCTTGACGGAAAAGACAAAGATAAGTTTTATATTTTCGATTTTTGCGGCAACTTTGAATTTTTCCGTATGAGCAGCGGCAGACCTACGGCAAATATGATGGCGCTGCAGGGCGCAATATTCCACCTCAAAGCGCAAATTGCTTATAAATTGCAGGATCTGGCGTACCAAACGGATGAACTGATTGCCTTTCGGAAATCATTAGTCAGAGATATGGCGGCAAAGGTCAGAGAGCTTAACCGGGGACATTTCGCGGTTCGTCAGCATCTTAAATATGTTGAACTCTATTCGTCCGAAGAAAACTACAAGGCGCTTTCGTATGAAGATACTTTACTTATAGAAAGCGAACTTGCACCGCTGATCATCCCCGACGAGGACGATGCCAAAGCGGTTCGGTTTGACGCACTGATGTATGGCATAGAGCTGGCGTACCTTGCAGGCAAAAAATACGGCAAAGCAAGAAACGACCTTTATAAAAAGGTCAGCGGCGTAGCCGGCGTTGCCAACATTCCGGAAATTATGGCGCAGTCGGAATTGATAGATAAATTATTGCACACAAATTATCTCGAAAATGCCGGAATGAACGAGTTTGAGCATATCCGTAAAAGTCTGCGCGACCTTATGAAATATATTCCGGTTAACAAACTGCGCTATGACACGAATTTTGACGATGAAATTTTGTCAATGGATTGGAAAGAATCCGAGCTTGAAAATGACGATTTAAAAAACTACAAGGCGAAAGCCGAGTTTTATATTCGTCAGCATATTGATGATGAAGTTATTGCCAAACTGAAAAATAATATTCCGATGACCGCAGATGATATAAAAGAACTTGAAAAAATTCTTTGGAACGACCTCGGCTCAAAAGAGGAATATGAGACGGAGTACGGTAAAAAGCCGCTCGGCGAATTTGTGCGCGAAATCGTCGGTCTTGATATGAATGCGGCAAAGGCAGCCTTTTCAAAGTATTTGAACGATGTCAATTTAGATTCAAGGCAGATTTATTTTGTCAATCAGATTGTTGAGTATATCGTTCAAAACGGTATGATGAAAGACCTATCGGTTTTGCAGGAGCCGCCGTTTACCGACCGCGGCAGCATTGTAGAAGTGTTTACCGATTTGTCGGTATGGATGGGCATACGTAAAGTTATTGAACAGGTAAACGCAAATGCCGTGGCGGCATAAAACTGTGTGAACAACTTTATGCCTGTTTTTCTGTTTTTTATTTGATACATTCATCATATGATTTTAAGATTCAACTATGCACAAATTATTTTACAATATCATTGAAATAATTGTCGTAATTTATTATTATTAATACAAAGAATTAAGGTGGTGTCAGCATGTTCGAAAGAACATTAACTGTTATTGATATTAATTCCGGTTTAGGCGGACGTTCATATTCTTTTGTTGATAACGGTTTTACTGTATTATCCGCTTATGAAAATGACGATCAAAGCAAAGAATTTTGCGAAAAATTACTCGGCAGCGTCCCTATATCAAAATTAGTAAGCGATGATATAAGCTCCATACCGAAAGCAGATATTATTTCCGCAGGACTAATCGCCCCGTCAAAACTGTTATCAATAGAATTAATTAACAGGACAGTATCAGAACTGATTTTTAGAGACAGTCCTATTGCATTCATATTACAGATTCCTTTTTCAATGTTAAAGAGAAAAGATCTGTTTGAACTTGATACATCCGCATTAAGAAACTATTTTATTTCATATAAGTCTTTTAAGGAATCGGATTACTCAGGGTATCCGGTATCCGGCAGTCAAACATATATGGTAGGCATAAGAAATGACCTGTCAGCAGGATTTTTTCCTTTCCCTGAACCAAAATATATGTCGACTGAATTGTTGCCGATTTTGCAACCATATAATACTGTTGA
>ERZ827088.4231-NODE-4231-length-12141-cov-2.928512_pt1 | contig 12141 bp, 10 predicted proteins | sample MGYA00519922_ERZ827088 | MGnify/ENA primary metagenome ERZ827088 (study PRJEB31778, sample SAMEA3449254) | human gut metagenome | biome: human gut; feature: human-associated habitat; material: faeces | place: United Kingdom | collected 2010/2012 ... | reverse complement strand
GTTGCCGAGCAGGATATTTTCCCGAATGGTGCCCGCAAACAGAAAGTTGTCCTGAAAGACCACAGCGATATGCGCGCGCAGGGATTGCAGCGTATAGTCGCGGATGTCCCTGCCGTCAATCCTGACTGCTCCTTCCGTCACGTCGTAGAAGCGCGGCAGCAGGCTGACCAGCGTGCTCTTGCCGCCGCCGGAGTTGCCCACCAGAGCCAGAGTTTCGCCAACCTTCACATCCAGATTGATATCCCGCAGCACGGGGCGGCCGGGCTGGTAGGAAAAGCCCACCTTTTCAAAGGTGATGCCGGAACGCACGGAGCGAAGTTCTTCCGCGCCTTCACGCTCCTGAAGCGTCAGGGGACGGTCAAGAATGTCGAAGATGCGTTCAATGGCCAGAAAGGAATTCTGCACGGCAACGGCATTGTTGCCGACGCTCTTCAGCGGCGTGTAGAGCATCAGCAGCGCGGTGATGAACGAAACGAAATTGCCCGAGGAAATGGTGCCGTTGACGATGAGCCAGCTGCCGAGAGCCACGGCCAGCCCCAGCCCTATGGATACGACAACATGCATGAAGGGCGACAGCCATGCCGTGCGGCGGGTCATGGCCAGAGAAAGCTGGAAGACATTTTCAAGAATATCGAAAAAACGGGTTCGCTGATATTCCTGAAGATTATATGCGGTAATGGTTTTGTTGCCCGCAAAGGTTTCATTGTAGGTTGTATTGATGGCGGTTACGGAAACGACATTCTTTGAGACCAGACTTTTCAGCAGGTGCTTGACTTTCGCCAGCGGGGCAACCGCGATGAAAAGTATGATGACGGCCATGATGGAAAGCTGCCATGAATTATAGAACAGAACGCCTATCAGCGCGATGGAGGAGAAAATGCGGGTCAGAAAGCTCTTGAGATTGGAGATCAGGCCTGCACAGGCTGTGTCCGCATCTCCGTTGAAGCGGAAGATGATTTCCCCGGAGGTGGAACTGTCAAAAAAGGCGGGTTCAAGAAGCAGCAGCTTTGAATACAGTCTTTTTTTCAGGGACATCGTCAGCCTGCCGCCGACCCAGGTGCTTGCATATGCGGAGAGAAAGTTGAGCAGTCCCTGCACGGTGGTGAAGGAAACGATCAGAACAGGGATATACCAGGGCGAGGACATGTCCTTGCCCACGACGACCACATCCGTATACGGCTTCAGAAACAGGGCGATCGCGGCGTCAAGCGAGCCTATGGGAATGGTGATCAGAACGGACAGGAGCGCCGGCAGCCATATGGGCCGCACAAACGGCCACATGCGGCGATAGTTGACGACAAACTGATTGGCAAGAACACTTTTTTTTATATCTGGTCTGGGCATGGAAACCTTTTATGGATAAAGGGCGCTGAAGCTTCTTATTTAAAGTGCCGGATGCCGCGCTGTCAAATAAGCTTCAGATTTTCTGCGGCGGACAGAGGGATTGAAAGACTCTGATGCCGCAGACGTACCATTTTTTCCTGCCGTGGGAAATACGGGTGTGGAAGAAAAAATGCCGCAGGCAGGCCTTGCGGTAGCTCCTGACGGCCTCCGCCCAGGGGGTGAGAGCGAGGTAGCGGAAGTATTCCTTTCTGTAGGGGGCGCGGCAGCCGGGCAGCCAGGGCTTGCGGGCTCCGATGAAGTGGATGATGTTTGCCGTCCGGCCCAGTTCGTTGAACCCGGAAAGTCTGGCCTGCCGCGTGCCGCAGACCTGGGCGTCCCAGGTCCTGTCCAGAAGGCCGAGGCTCTCCTGGCAGATGACATTCAGCACGTCCTGATCATGCATGAGAATCTTGTCCGCGTGTTCCCGGATAAAGGCAAGACAGCGGGCTTCAAGATCCTGCCGCCGCCATTGCGCAAGGTTGAAAAGCAGAACTCCCGCACAGACATAGCGATTGATATCCAGTCGTGCGGATTGCCGTTCCGCATCGATATCGATCGCCCCCTTGAGGGAAAATCCCTGCATGTCATCGGCATATAGCGGCGCAAGGCTGGAACGGCATATGACATCACAGTCCAGATAGATAATCTTCTCTATATGCGGCAAAAATTCTGGCAATAAAATACGGTAATATGTGGCCAGACTCACATGCGCCGGACCATCCGTATCCAGAGGAAAGTTCTGGAACAGGGAGATATCCACGGCCAGAAACTCGATTTTGAATGAGGCCAGATTCTGCAGACTTTCAAGTCGGCTGCGGTTTTCCCGTGAAATGCCACCATCAAGGATATGAAAAAACAGCTCGTCTTCCGGTGCCTTGTTGACGAGAATGGAAGCGATGGTCACGCCCAGATGCCGGGCGTATTTGTCATCACTGGAGAGGCAGACGTGTATTGTCATATTGATTTTATCAACTCTTTATTTTGTTTATATAATTTAATAAGAGCATATTTTAAAGATTTTTGTTTATACCTTTCTCGTCTTTTTCCAATCATTATTTTTGCAAATAAGTGGTAAGTTATAATCTTGAATTTTGATTTATGCTGCGTTCTGCATATATCATTCCATATATATAATTCATTATATTGTGATTTATTTGTAATAAATCTAATACAGTTCAAAGATATATTACTAAATGTGAATATCAACTTCCGCTTTATAAGCGGATTCCTGTCTTCTATAAGTTGCTTGTCTGCAAAATGAAAATTTGCGTCACCTTTTGGTGAAAGTTTGTTGTATTTATCAAAATTCATATATGTGTCAGAGCGTAATCCATATTTTTCAAGGTATTGAGTAAATTGTATCTCGTGATGGCTTACTTCCTGCCAATAGGTTTCTGAATCTTTCAGTTCAGACCACCATAAAGAAAATGCCGGAGAAATAATCGCTGTATTGCGAAATACATAAAAATAGGACTGAATGTGCGAAATCATTTGCGACTTTGGATCGCCGGGGATGAAATACTTCTCAAGCTTATCCGGTTGTCGATTAATACCCCAGAAATCGCAGTCTCGCTCATTCATGCAGGAAAACATTTCCGAAAAAGGAAATATGGGACCATAGCATGAACAGTTGCAGAGAATCAGTTCATCATAAGAACGAACAGTATCCCACCCCTTATATTCAAGCCCTGCTCTCCATGCTGAAAAGTCAAATCCCTTGTTTTCTCTGCACAGGAAGTCAATATCGAGATTTTTGAGCTTATCACGGCTCTCATGCGAGAGACGTCCATTTGCGATAACGAGTATATCTTGTGCAATTTCTTTCAGGCTTTTTAAATAAAACTCCATATAGTCGTGAAGAACGCCTTTTTTTTCAAAAAAGACGTAAAGAGCAAGCCGTTTTCTGGGATGAGCAAGCTGTTCTGATGGTACGGAGTTTCGCATGAGATTTTCCGGAATCTGGAGGATATGCTCTTATGCTCTGAAGACGGTTGCACTGTACTCGGCAAAACTCATGCCGTTCTTGTCCTTTTCGGAGAGGAGCGGTTTTTCCAGCGGCCAGACGATGCCCAGCTTCGGATCGTCCCAGCGCAGGCAGGCTTCTGCTTCAGGATGATAGTATTCCGTGCATTTGTAATGAAAGTGGGCAAAATCGCTGAGAACGGCAAAGCCGTGCGCAAGACCGGGAGCGATCCAGAGCTGATGCTGGTTGTCGGCGGAGAGTTCCGCTCCGTACCAGCATCCGAAGGTGGGAGAACCGGGACGGATATCCACGGCCACGTCAAAGACATTGCCGAGGGAAACGCTGACAAGCTTGCCCTGGGGAAAAGCCGTCTGGTAATGCAGACCTCGCAGTACGCCGCGCCGTGAAGTGGAATGGTTATCCTGGACAAAATGCTGGCTCAGCCCCGCATCCGCATATCGCTGTTCCTGCCAGGTCTCTACAAAGTAGCCGCGCGCGTCGCCGAAAATTTTCGGCTTGATCAGCAAGACGCCTTCTATGGGGGTTTTCACTACTTCCATGTTCCCGCTCCCGCGTCAACCAGATCATAAAGATACCGGCCGTAATCGTTTTTTGCCATGGGGGCGGCCAGACGGCGCACGTCGTCTGCGGAAATGTAACCCTTGCGCCAGGCGATTTCTTCAAGGCAGGCGATTTTCAGCCCCTGTCGTTTTTCCACAGCCTGGACAAACGAGCTGGCTTCCAGCAGGGAGTCGTGCGTTCCCGTGTCCAGCCACGCTATGCCTCGCCCCATTATTTCCACATTGAGCATACCCCGGGAAAGATAGGCATTGTTCACATCGGTGATTTCCAGCTCGCCGCGGGCCGAGGGACGGATGGATTTCGCCACGTCCAGCACGGTTTCATCATAAAAATAGAGTCCGGTCACCGCATAGTTTGATTTGGGATATTCCGGCTTTTCCTCAATGCTGAGGACACGCTGCGTTTCATCGAATTCAACGACGCCGTAGCGTTCCGGATCGCTGACATGATAGCCGAATACCGTCGCTCCGTCATCACGCGCCATGGCTGCGTCAAGAAGTTCCTGCATTCCCGCGCCGAAAAAGACATTGTCGCCCAGAATAAGGCAGGTGTGTCTGCCACGGATGAAATTCTCGGCAAGCAGAAAGGCCTGCGCCAAGCCCTCGGGCCGGGGCTGGACGATGTAGTGAAAGAGGCAGCCCCACTGTGAGCCGTCGCCAAGCAGTTCCTGATACAGGGGCAGATGCCCGGGGGTGGAAATGATCGCGACTTCCCTCAATCCCGCCTGCATCAGCGTGGCAAGCGGATAATATACCATGGGCTTGTCATAGATGCCCATGAGCTGCTTGCTGACGCTTTTCGTCAGAGGATAGAGCCGTGTGCCGGAACCTCCGGCCAGAATGATGCCGATCCAGTCTTGCATATGCGCCGCCGTCCTGTGTGGTAGATGGGGCGGAGGATACACGTCCTTAACGAGAGAAACAAGATGCCGGACAGGCGGCAGAACCTGTTCAGCCCATGAACGCTTCCATGACAGTGTCCACATTCTGCGGAGTTATTTCACCGGAAAGCATTTTCTGCACCTGTGGAGCGTCCGGAGCGAGATTGGCGAGATTGACAAAGCGCAGTCTGTCACGAACCTCTTTTGGAAAAAGGTAACCGACCACGTGCGCGGGGTTTCCCTTGACTATGGCGTAGGGCTCCACATCACCGGAAACGACCGTATCGGCTTCCACTCTGCAGCCCTGCCCCAGTGTAGCGCCGGAAAGGATGGTGGCGTTTGCTTCAATCTTAACGCCATCTTCCACAATGATGGGGGAACAGAAGCGCATTCCCGGGAGATTTTGTGCGGGCTGGATGGTGGAAGCGGGAGAGCCGGCGGAAGATGACACCTCGCAAAGAAAGCGGACACCGGGAGCAATTGAAACAAAATTTCCTATTTCAAGTGTTTCCCATATGTTTTCTGAAAAAGAAGCATTAATTACTCCGCTGCTGTGATTTCCGACATGAATTCTTGAAATATTTTTTATTTCAAGACCATGAAGATGGGTTGTGTTATGGCGGTTTTCTTTTCTCCACTCTTTTTCGATAAAATCGTTTCGTGAAATAAAATGTTTCTGAATATATAATTTTAGTTCATACTCGATTTTTTTTCGAAAAACTCTGAGAAGTTGTGTATAGAAAAATATATGTTTTGAGTAAAAATTTTTCAGATATTTTATATATCCGTTTTTTATAAAATTATTTCGTTTTTTTATATCAAAATACCATGGATTGATATGTCCGCAAAGTATGTTTTTTTTCTCATCATTAAAAGTTTTGGTATTTATCAATCCTTCATGATGATATGTGCTGAGTATGCCAAGGTATTCCTTGCCAAAGACTTCCGCGACGTTATATCCATACCTTACAGTAGGCTGTGTTTCTCCAAGCTTGTCAAAGACAACAACTCCATGGCCATATTTTTTTATAAGCTGAAGTACAAGATCTACCTGATGAAAGTGAAAACTTGCATCTTCAAAAAAATTGCTGACACCGCTAATATGTTCTTTCCATATTCCAAATCCTCCAGACCATGTGGTAAAGTATGTCGCAAGTGCAATGAATTCATTCATGTCAGATGCATTTTTTTCAATAACACTGTATGAATTGTTGTCATATTGATTTTTAAAAAAAAGTATATCCTTGGACAGGATATGGCTTTCAATGACAGAAACAAGTTTTTCTATACCATTTTTTGAAAAAACAAATGTATCATTACAAAGTTTACGAAATTCACCCGAACCAGACAGGAGAGCTTTTCCAAAATTTTTATGAAATATATTTTCTTTGTTTCTGATATATTTTATTTTTTCTCCATATTGTTCAGTAAACATGGAACATATTTCCTGTGTTCTGTCACTGGAACAGTTGTCAGATATAATTATTTCAACTTTGTCAGTTTCATGAAAAGTATGAGTTGAAGTAATAGATATAAGAGTACGTTTAAGAAACGAAGCGCGATTATAAGTTGGTATGCAAATAGAGATGAGTGGAAGCTTATTCATGCTTGCTCCGGATGAAGGCGATACCATGAAATCATTTCTTTGATGCTTTCTTCAAGAGTAAAGTGTTCTGTAAGTCCAATTCTGATTGCATGTGATATATCGGGGATATAGATATCAGGAGCATTACCATGTGTAGCATTGCCCAATACCGTGAAATTATTATCGGGCTGATTTGCACAACGCAGAACGGTTTGTGCCAGTTCTTTAATGGAAATATCATGGGATGATCCGATATTGCATTCGGTATTTTTCCCTCTGGCCAGTAATGCCAGTGTCCAAACAGTCATATCCCGCGCATCAAGGAAGGAGCGTCTGGCAAGACCATCGCCTTTTATAATAATACGCTTACCTTGCAATGCCGCCTTGACAGATGAACCGAGGGCAAGCCGCTCAAGAAGCGGGTTATACGCGCCAGCAAAGGCAAAGAGTCTGGCTATGGGAGTGGCGATATTCATTTTTTGACCAAGACTTCGTATATAAAGTTCTACAAATCGCTTGGTATTCCCATAAATCGTCGGTTCAGCCAGCGTTACGGGCATCGCTTCTTCCGTGAAAGGAGGACTCTGGGGGGCCTGAACACCGTATGCTCCTCCGGAAGAAGCGTATAACACAGTCTGACAACCTGCTTTCTCTGCCAGCTTCATAATCTGTTCCGTGCTGTGTATCGCGGCATATATATGGCAGGCTGGCCAGGAGGGCGCTTTTTCATACAGCAGATTGACAGCATGAACAGCATGCGTAAAGGGACGGAGAGGAAAATTTTCCAGCCGGGTTGCATCCGCTTCAATGACGTGCAGCTCTGCATGCTGATTGAAGTGTGGCATTCGGGCAAGAAGCGCGGCTCTGTTTCTGGTAATCAGCGTAAGCTCAAGATTCAGATGTAGTTCCGCATTTGCCCACAAAAGGCATTCTGTAAGCCATTTGCCGAAAAAAGAGGTGCAGCCCGCAAGAAGAATATTTCCTCCGCACAGTTTTTCCAGATCCGGCCTTGCCAGCTCTGTTACCTGAGTGAGGGCATGTCGGAACAGACCATAACCGTGGGGGATATCAGTATTGCCCCTCATGATGGTTCTCCGCGATGTTTTTCATACTGAGCCGGATTCTCCATGCTCCGTGATGGCGTGTCAAAATTGATACGTTTTTCCTCTATGACAAGAGGCCGGTGAACAATCTGAACGGTAATGTAGCTGATATATTCCCCAATCAGTCCCAGTGCGGTGATGATGAGTCCGGAAAAGAACATCATGGCGATCAGCAGGAAAAATACTGTTGAACCTTTACCGGCCAGAGCCACCAATCCATAAAGCAGACCGGAGAAAATTCCTCCGGCAGTCAGCGCGCCTCCGATCAGGAGGACAAGATGCAGAGGAACCCTTGACTGGCTGACAATGCCAAGCATTCCCTCTTCCATATACCGCAGGAAATTGTAAGAGGAAATTCCATGTTTGCGCTCTGGGCGATCGAAAGGAATCTTTGCGATGGGCCAGCCTAGCTCGCAGATAAGCCCGCGCAGGAAAGGATAGGGATCGTCAAGGTGACGAAGCGTGGCAATGACTTCTTTATCATACAGCCCGAATCCTGTGCTGTAGGGCAGTTGTTCCGCATCTGACAGGAATTTGAGGGAGTTGTAAAAGAGCGCCCGCAGGAAAGGATAGAGTCCTCTTTCCTGTGTTGAGGTCCGTACCCCCATGACGAGCTTATACCCGGCTTCCCACTTTTCAAGGAACTGGACTATGAGTTCCGGAGGATCTTGAAGATCGGCACAAAGACTGATGGCGGCATCTCCGTCCGCATTATAGAGATTATGAATGGGCGAACGTATTGCCCCAAAGTTGCGGATATTGAAAATAGCTTTGAATCGGTTATCTTTTGCACAGATTTCCTGAATTTTTTCTCGAGTACCATCTGTAGAACAGTTGTCTATTACCCTTATTTCATAAGTGTATTGAGTGAGGGTGCCCATCACAGAGGTGAGGCGTGCATAAAGCTCCTCGATATTATCCAGCTCATTGTATACTGGAACAAGAATGCATATATGTTTTTTTTGCATGACAGATAACCGCTAAGCTTTTTAGCTCTCTATACATGGTTTCGTGCTGGTCTGTGCGAAAGACTCTGTTCGAAATGAATATGTTATCCAAAGCGGTACAGAACAGACTCTGAAGAGAAGGCGTGATTGAAAATATGGAAAGACGTGTGCTGATGTTTCCGGAGCTTGGGTACGGACGCGGAAAGTCGCACGTCCGTACCCATCTAAAATGTTTTATGATCTCAGCATAAAACGGCAGTCAACAACCGTTTTTGCGGTTTTGGTACGGATATCGCTGAATTCTTCCCATGCGGTTGTCAGGGCAAATGCATCCGCTTGCGACAGTATTTCTTCAAGAGAGCGCACGTAACTGATGGGGAAATCATAGTGCTTCCTGAATTCATCGGTCGCCACGGGATCATATGCAGCAATATTGCGTATTCCCTTTTCCCGCAGACAGGAAATGATTTTCGCGCTGGGGGCGTCACGTACGTCGTCAGAGCCGGGCTTGAATGAAAGCCCAAGAATACCAAGCTTTTTTTCGGGAGAAAGGCTGGCCTGGCGTATGATGCGTTCGGCTACGGCGTCCGGCATGGCGTCGTTGATTTTGATGACATTTTTCAGAATCTGCGCATCATATCCTGCTGTTTTCGCCACGGCATACAGGGCGTTCGTATCCTTGGGCAGACAGTAGCCTCCGTAACCGCAGCCGGGATAGGCGTATGAGGCCATATTGCAGCCACCCCACCGCTTGTCCATGTGCAGGATACGGAACGCTTCCGCAGTGTCAATGCCGCCGATGGAATCTGCTATCAGTGACATTTCATTGGAATAACTGATCAATGTGGCAAGAAGCGTATTTGAAAGATACTTGATGAATTCGCCGGTATTTAGAGAAACACTGAAGACAGGGACACCGGAGTTTTCATAGAGGCGGGTCAGAACTTCGCGGGAGCGTTCATCGCTGACGCCAAGTACAATGCGATCGGCATGCATGAAATCATCCCAGCAGTATCCCTCACGCAGAAACTCGGGATTGTTGGCCACTCCCAGAGTCTCTCCCACCTTTGCCCCGTGTTTTGCGAGGAAGGGCAGAACCTTGCGCTCCGTAGTTGACGGAGGAACAGTGGATTTGATGACCAGCACGCGGAACCTGTCATCTCTGATGACGTCAAGAGTCTGCTCCAGTGCCTTATAAAGATAGGTGAGATCCGCCTGACCGTCTTTGCCGTAGGGGGTGCCTACGCAGTAGTAGACGGCATCACTTGCCGAAATAGCGGATCCCAGGTCTTCACAGGGAATGAAGCCATGGTTCAGATGACGCGTCAGGGCGGTGTCGAGTCCCGGTTCAAGGAAGGGGAGTTTGCCGGACGCAATCGTATCCATGCGCTCCCTGTTTGCTTCTACGCCGTAGACAGTATGACCGAGTTCCGCAAAACCAAGCGCAGTGGTAAGCCCTACGAATCCCAGACCGAAAACGGTAACTACCATTTCAGAACTCCTTCATCCGATTCCTTGATAAAGGTCAGAAAACGTCGAATGCCTTCTTCGACCAGAATACTCGGAGCGTAACCGAGCAGACGGCGCGCCTTTTCTATGGAAGGGCAACGCCGCTGGGGGTTGTCAGTCAGGTACTGCGTATCCTCGGAGCGGCCATAGGTCACACGGCCGGTATAGCCCAGGATTTCCCGACCAGCCTGGGCATAGATTTCCGCGAGCTGGGAAATGGTGATTTCAGGCTTGTCAATACCAATGTTGAAGTAATCATATTTACCGTACAGAAGCACTTTCAGATGTCCGAGAACGGCATCCGCAACATAGCAGAATGTCCGGGTCGGAGAACCATTGGAAAGAATTTCAATATTGCGGTTTTCTCTTACGGCCAGAGCAAAATCTGCTACGACACGCTTGTCGTTCAGACGCATGCCGGGACCATAATTATTAAAGGGGCGTGCAACCCCGATCGGCATGCCGTATTTTTGAGCGAAGAGCATGCACATGGTTTCTCCGAATCGTTTGGATTCATCGTAGCAGGAACGGGGACCGGTAGCGCTTACATATCCGTAATAGTCTTCTGATGTGGGAACATGAGCAGGATCGGGATTGCCGTAAAGCTCACTGGAAGAATAGAACAGAAAACCCCTGATGTTGCGCTCGCAGTAAAAGTCAAGAAGAGAACGCAGGCCCCATATATTCGCATCAAGTGTTTCGATGGGATACTGTCGATAGAAGGTCGGCGAGGCTACAGAAGCCATATGAATGATGAGATTGGCCTGCTCAGCTCCAGCCACACCGGAGATACTGTCTTTGATGATATCAAAGCGCTTCAGCTCAAAGCGCGGATCGTCCCGGAAGGGGGCAAGCCAGCCCGGTTCACCAAGCATGAAGTTGTCAAGCCCGATGACTTTGCGGATTCCCAGTTCTTCACCATACAGTCGGAAGAACTGCATGAAGGTATATCCGAGAAAACCGGCGCATCCGGTGACGAGAATAGTCGCTCCGGAAAACTTTTTGCGTTCTTCTGGAGAGAGTTGGGAGAGAATATGCTGAAGATCGCATTGCAAGACTGAATTTGTCATATCAAATCTCCTGGACGGCACAAATTGCCGTTGTGTTTGGCATATAGCCTATACAAGTTTATTCACTACTGCAAGTTGAAGAATGTTTTTCCCTCTGGATGGTATATCCTTTAAAAGTAAAACGTGTATGCATGAAATAAATAAGTAAGGCACCTAGAAAGGTTTGAATGGTATATGAAATATAAAATGGAATAAGAAAAACATTAACAAGAATGGTTATAAGCACTATTCCAAATGATATAGATATAAAATTTGTTATATAGCATTTAAAATACTCAATAAATATGTTTCCTGAATTTCTAAAAATAAAAAATTTTTGAGTTGCGAATGAAAATGTAATATTAATTATTGATATAATAATAGATATAAACGTAATGTGAAAATATTTTTCTAGAAAAGGATATATTATTAATCCTGAAATGTAGCTGAAAAGTGTATTTACAGCACCTATTATAATAAATTTTAAATAGAATTTTCGCTGGGATGTCAGATAGGATATCATAGTATCATGCCGCCCGTGCATATCCCGATTTTTTCGGAGGATAGGCGCAGCCTCTTTGCCTGTCAACAACCGGAATGCGTATGGCTTGCCGGTTTGTATGGAGAAGAGTTCCTCTTAATTTTGACAGCAATTATATAAGAGTGTACATCTCCGCAAAGAATGTTTTGGGGGGATCGAAAGGTATGTTTGTTGATTTTTTCTAAAAAACACCTGTTAAAATACTAATTGTTTATTAATTTTTTTTATTTTGCCAGTTTAATAAGAGGTGTGGTGTGCTTTTTTCAAGTTCAGTATTTTTATTTATATTTCTTCCTGTAGTTTTAATATGTTATTTTTTATTGGAAAAAAAATTCAAAAATGTTTTTCTCTTGGCAGCAAGTATATTTTTCTATGCTTATGGAGAACCAAGAGTTGTCATAATTATGATATGTATGATTATTGTGAGCTATATTTGTTCATCTGGTGTAAGATATTACATATATAAAAATAAAATATATGCAAAAATGTTTGTTATTTTTGCATGTATATTTGATATATTTGTGTTATGTGTCTATAAATATCTAAATTTTATAATTTATAATATAAATAATATATTTGGTGATGTTGTCAGGCAGACA
>ERZ827088.4220-NODE-4220-length-12164-cov-3.395904_pt1 | contig 12164 bp, 3 predicted proteins | sample MGYA00519922_ERZ827088 | MGnify/ENA primary metagenome ERZ827088 (study PRJEB31778, sample SAMEA3449254) | human gut metagenome | biome: human gut; feature: human-associated habitat; material: faeces | place: United Kingdom | collected 2010/2012 ... | reverse complement strand
CGGATTGATTGACTTTATCGTCCTTTAGCTGATTAACTGTCTCCTCATCCGCCGCCCCGATGTTCTCCCTTGCCTGCGCCTTTTGCGCATCATCAAGCGTCTGCGCCGTATACAGCACGACTTCCTGCGGCGCGTCTTTTCCCGGGTCGCCCTTCTCTCCTTTCTCGCCCGTCGCGCCCGTGTCGCCCTTCATCCCCTGCGGAATCGTAAATTCCACCATCGGGTTTTCCGCCGTGCCGCTCTGCGTAACGCTCGCCGCCGTCCCGGCCTCGCCCGTCACGGCCGTGACGGTAAACCTTGGCGTTGCGCCCGTCGCGCCGGGGCTTCCATCCCTGCCGGGGTCGCCCTTTTCGCCTTTCTCGCCTTGCGCGCCAGGTGCGCCCGGGTCGCCCTTGTCTCCCTTCGCGCCGGGGTCGCCCTTTTCGCCCTTCGCGCCGTCGCGCCCCGGCTCGCCGCGTGGACCCTGCATCAGCTTCTCAAACCGAATCCTCAGCGTCTGGTTGACCGGCTGACCGAACCCGTTGTTTGCCGCGCCCGATAGCTCGCCAATCGCCGCCATGACGAATAGGATTCCCGGCGGACAGGGCGTGATGATCTGCTCTGCGTCCGTCACCTCGCCGTTTTCGTCCACGTTGGCCTGAATCGCCAGCCGCACATCCCAGACATATTCGCGCGGCTTCAGCCTCGCCGTGTCCTCACTTTCAAAGCAGACGACAAACCGCCCGTCCGCTTCCGGCGCAATCGTCTTTTCAATCAGCGCGCGCCGTTTCGGCCGCTCCCTGACGGTGAAAATCGCCCGGTCGTTTGCCGTCGGCACATACCCGGTTTCGTCCGGGCAAATCGCCATCAGCCCGCCGTAATCGAAATCTGGTTTCCGCTTACGCGAAACATCGCTTTTCCCTCCTTTTCTTCATGTATAACCGGATGCCATCAACCATCATGCCCGTCAGCTTCACGCCGTTGAGCACCACGTCCTCCACTTGCTCACCGTTGAAGATCACCGGCACGTCGTTCTTGCGCAGGAATGTCACCCGCGCCGAACCGTCCGCGTTGACGGCGTTTCCGCCGCCCGCCGTTGTGGATGGGCTGTATACCGTGCCGCCCGCGCTGGTGAAGCTGGGCAGCCCGCCGATGTAGCCGCTTCCGCCGCCTCCGCCTGCGCCGCCGCCCATATACCTGTTGCCACCATTTCCGCCGTACCAGCCGCCGCCGCCCCCGCCGCCAGCACCAGTTTCTAGGCCGCCATCTGCCCAATACCAGTCGCCCTGTCCACCTTGTCCGAAAGACCCTTTATCGCTTCCGCCTGAACCGGGTCCGGTCTGTGTTCCGCCATAGCCGCCGCCGTACCAGCCGCCGCCCTTGCCGCCCTCGCCGTTAGCCTGCCCTGTGCCGCCTCCGCCGCCCGCGACAAGCAGCACCGCCGCCTTGTTGCCGGACAGGTTTTTCAGCTCACCCGTCTTCGTGGCGATGTGCGTCGCGCCGCCGCCCCAACCGGCGTTTCCTCTTCCGCCGCCGTTATAGGGATTGTTGCATCCGCCCACGCAGATGTAGTAGACCTCGCCCTTCTTGCAGAGCTTGTAGCCCACGCTGTACCCGCCTTTTCCATTGGTGTTGTAGTTGTTTCCATAGTTTCCACTGCCATGCAGCGCCGAGTTCGACCCGCCCGCGCCCCAAACCTCGAATTTGTAAATGCCGTCATGCGGAATGGTGACGCTCTGCATCCCGCCCGTGTAGGCGTAGTCCTGATAGCTTCCCTTGCTCGTCGTAATCGCCATGGTTCACCTCACGTCGTTGTAATGTACAGAATCCCGTTCGAAAGCTGGAACCGAGCGCCGACGGGGCCCGGGTCGCCTTTGTCGCCCGGGTCGCCCTTCTCTCCCTTCGCGCCCGGCTGTCCGCGCTCAACGCCCAGCGTCAGCACGAGCTTCCCGTCGATGTCGGCCATCTGCGCCGTGCTTCCGCTGCCGTATTCCCGCGTCTGCGCCTGAATGTTCATGTTCGCCAGCCGCTGCGCCTGCGTGTTCGCCGACAGCGCCGCCGTGCTCGCTTCCGTTCCGGCCTTCTGCGCCGCTTCCGCCTGCGTCTTTGCGCCCTCCGCCGCCGCGTTCGCCTCGGAAATCGCCGTGTTCATCTTCGAGAGCGTCAGGTTGATTTCCGTCACCAGCGCGTCCCATGCGTTACTCTGGCTGGGCGTGACCTGTGTGCTTGGCGCGGGGCGGCTTATGGGCGTGAAGCTCCCCTCGTAGCAGGTTTTCGCGCGCGTCTCATCCGCCGTCGCGCCGTAGCTCACATAGACGAATACCTTCACCGCGCCGCTTCTTTTCAGATACACGTCCGGGATGTCCGCCATCCAGCAGCCCGTTTCCGCGTCAAAGGACGCGATGCGCGTTTCCGTCTGGCTGTCCCCCGCGTAGCCGTATTGCGCCTGCACCGTCACCACGTCCCCCGCGAGGAAGTCGTCCATTTCGGCCAGCTCGTCCGGGGTCGGCAGCCCGCGCATCCTGAGCCGCTGCCCCGTGTCGTACTGGTAAACCCCGGCAATGGCCGCGTTCTTGTGCGTTCTGGATTCAAAATTGGCCTCGATCATCTGATTTCGCCCGCCTCCTTCTTTCGCCTGACCAGCTCGGTCAACACCTGCTTTTTCGCCGTTTTCTGCATGTCCCGAACCGCTTCTATCCTTTCTTCGTCGCTCATTCGTTCCCATCTGTTTCCGCTCATCATCGCGCGCAGGCCGATTGTGTCCCTGCCGCTTCCGTTGAACAGCGTGTCCGCGTAGGTGCTGTTCGCCCAGCGCTTTTCCTCGTCCGTCAGGCGGATTTTGAAACCCTCGTACTGGTTAAACCCGACCTTGCCCACCTTGAGTTCCTTGGCCAGCGTCTTTGTGACGCTCACCTCGTACTTGCTCGCACTGACCATCTCCCCCGGCAGGAAGCTCGTTTCCCCTGTCCGATGGCTCAGGTCGATCAGCGTGTCAAGCGCCGCGTCGTTCTTTTCGCCCAGCGTCGTCCACGGGGTCGCAAAAGCGTTGAGGAAATGCAGCGCCGCGTTTTGGTTCTCCTGCCCCCAGTTGTAATAGCCGTTTTGCAGCGTCGCGTCGCCCGTGATGTCCGTCTTGACCGGCAGCGTCTGCCGCAGAAGTGGCCAGTTCTGAACGATTTGACGGTTGAGGAATTGCTTCACCGCGTTTTGGCTGTACACGTCCCGCACATAGGGGTCTGTCACCTTGGCCAGCGCGCGAATCGCCGAAGGGGTCAGGCGGCTCGCCTGATTCTCCGCGATGTTCTCTGCAATGTTGCTCGCGATGCCTGCCGCGTCGTTGTAGCCGCTGAACAGCGCGCTGAACCCGGAAAGGAACGAGTTGTCAAACAACTGGTTGCCCGTTTCCAGCGCCGAACCGTAGAGCACCGTTCCGATCAGCGCCGGAGCGTTCACGTCGCCGCCCATCTCTTCAATCGCCCATGCGATCTTCGCGCCGATGTACAGGGGCCCGCTCGAAGGCTGCGCAAAGTCAAGCGGGATTTCCCAGTCGCCCAGCTTGAAATATGTGCTGTAACTCCTGCCCTGCGCCTTGCGGATTACGCCCAGCTTTTTGTCTTCCTCGTCCTCGCGTCCGGGCTGAATCGCGCCGAGGCTGGCCAGCAGCGCGCCGACGATGGCTACGCCGGTTCCCGTCAGGCCGCGCCCGAGGTTCATCACAAACTTTCGCTGGTCGAAGTTCGCGCCGCCGTTGCGCTTGCCGTCCCATAGGCCGTATTGGATGATTGCCCGCGCCAGTCCGATGGGGCTGTACTGCATCATGCGGCTTGCAACGTTTGTCGGCGTTTTGAGGAAGGGCATTATGCTCGTAATCATAAGGTCGATCATCGGGCTTTCCTGCCGCGCGCCGTTGATGGCGCTGACGATGTTGTTGTCCTCCTGAAAAACGCGCTCCGTCGCGCGAACCGCCGCTTCCGTCTTCATTTCCTCAAGCGTCATGTCGCGCAGGACTTTGACCTCGCGTCCGTCTACGCGCTGCGTATCGGGGATTTTCGTTCCCAGACGCTTGATGACGGCCAGCTCTTCCGTGTAGCATTGCTCCCAGAACGGGCGGTCGCCCACCTGCATGGCAAAATCCACGATGTTCTTGTAGGCTTGCAGCCATTCGTTGTTGAAGGTGCGGTTGTTGTGGCTCAGGTCAAAGCCGCTTCCGTGGCCGGTGTCCGCGTGCGTCACGAAATAGTCCACCATCGTCTGTCCGATCTCGCCGGTAAACGCTTCCCGGCCTGCCGCCCGCTCCGCGCGGTTCGGCGCGTCCGTCGTTCGGTTGCCCGTCCGCTTGGTGATATATTTTCTTTCAATCGCGCCGCCGATCTTCTCGCTCGCCAGCTCCAGCGGGCGAATGAGAACGTTGCTGGAAATGTTCTTGATCCACGTCTTCGTGCCGGATAGCATGTTGGTATATCCGAGGGCATTGACCTTTCCCATCATGCTGTCCTGTACGACGTTGGCCTGCGCGTTGTAGACGCGCTGCAGCGCCGTTTTGCCCTCCGTCGTCACCGGCATGCCCTCAAGGTCTGCGCCCTCGGCATAGAGGAATGTGCTCATCTGCCCCGCGATGTAGTTCAGGTCGGCTTCCGTCACCACCGCAAGCCCCTGTTTCATCGCTTCGAGCTGCTGGCAGAGCGTCAAAAGCCCGTCGCCGCGCACATTGTTGTCCGTTGCCAGAATGGCCGCCAGCATGCGCTCCTTCACGGTCGCATAGCTGTATGTGTCGCCGACCAGCTTTGTCCCGTTAAGGCCGTATTGGTCGATGAGTTCCGTCTTCCAGCTTTCAAGTGGTATGTTCCACGGGTTGTCATATTTCACGTCGGAAGGCAGCTTGTCGATCTGCCGCTGAATCAGCTCCGCCGCCGTATAGACCTTTTCGAGCACCGGCGGCAGCGGTCTTTCAATGAAGCTGCCCTGCACCGCGTCGCCCGCCGCGCCGCTCGCGCCCGTCACAGCCTCCTGCGGCAAAACGGAAGTCCTGCCCTTGTTGAACGGGTTGTCCGGGTCGAACTCGCCCGTCTGGCTGACGTTCTGTCCCCTTTCGGCGCCTTCCTTGCTTCTCTGCTGTCTGTCGCGCCATCCCTTCACCGGCGCTTGGCTGCCGACGGGGATATCGCCGTCCACCAGTCCCTTTTTCGCGTTGGCGTGGTCGGCTTTCTTCGCCGCTTCCACCAGCGCGCCCTCCGCAGTCAGCTTTCCGATGATCTGTCTGGCCTGCAACGCCTGACCGGCATTTGTGCCCTGCTCGTCATAGGCCTTCGCGATCACATAGGCCGTCGTCATCAGCCCTTCGTTCTGCGCCCGGATGCAGGCTACCGCCGCCGCCGCGTGGTCGTCTGCCGTCCATCTGTCCCGCGCCAGCAGGTCGTTCACCACCGCGTCAATGCCGCGCGCGTTGATATCGTCGTTCGCCCGCTGCACCTGCTCCCGGTTGGTCACGGTCTCGTACTGGTCTCCGCGAAGGAATTCCTTCACGCCGTCGGTCAGCACGTCGAGCTCCTGCGCCGTCTGGTTGCCGAATTGGCGCGGGGCGACGGCATATTCTACGTCGTTTGGCATATCATAGGGATTGACGCTGGTGTCATTTTGTGTTACACTGGTGTCAGAAAGAGATGCAGTCTGACTATCGTGTGGGGCGCTTTGACGTCCGGCGGTATACTGCATCTCTTTTTTTGTCATTCCGACAAAATCATAGAGCAGCATTGAGCCGTCTTTTTTCGTCCCAACGATCACATCCGCGTCATACATTTGTCCGCCAACCTCAAGCTGAACCTTCCCACGTCCAAAGTCCACAATATTGTCTGTCCGCTCGTGAGCAGGCTTTTCGCTGACGTAATCGGTCGATGCCTGCAAAATTTCGTCCGCATTGTTCGTAGCGCGCATCTTGTCGGCGTATACGTCCGGCTGGCTGTGTTTAAGCCACCTTGTATCCTTGGAGCTTGTAATTTCTCCTCTAGATTTACCGGTGATCTGAATCTGATTGTTCCCGACGGTTACGCCGTTCGGGAATTTTTCTTTCAGCGCCTGCTTGACGGTTCTTGCCCAGTCCTTTTGAGGAACGCCCGCAAGAATGTCCTCTTCAACCGAAACGACGGGCTTTCCCTTTTCATCCCGTCTGATGGCATATTCCATCTCCGTCTGTTGTCCGCGCGTGACCTCCCGATCTACGGGCGCGGTCTTTCCGAACAGCTCGATGGTCGCGTCCTCGCCGCCCATGCCCTTTTTCCACGTTCCGGCTTCAAGAATGGCCTGCCTGAGCGCATCCCGCGCCCTGACCAGCGCCTCGTAGTTTTCTGCCGCCGCGCCGCCTGCCTTTTGGGCTTTGCGTCGGGCTAAAAACTGCGTCAGCTTGTTGTAGACCCGAATCGGGAAGGACTGCTTCGCGCCCAGCAGGTCATACACCAGCGTCTCGCTGCCCGTCCTGCCCCATGCGCCAAGGGAAGCCATCAGCTTTTCCGTCGCCGCGGCGGCCAGCTCCTTGTTCACGTCGCAGGGGAGACCCGCGTCCTCATAGGTCTTGCGGATTTCCGCCGCGTCTCTGTCCATCGCCTTTGTATCGCCGCGATAGGCCGCTTCCAGCGCCGCCTTTTCGTAGGCCGCATAGTTCTTCGTGCTCTCGATGTAGTGCGTCAGTTCGTGCATGATCACCTGTCGCATCTGTTCGCCCGCGCCGATTCGGCTTGAGAGAATCAGCCGCCCGTTCTCTCGGTCGTAGAAGCCGCGAACCTTGTCTGCCAGCGGCATGACGATCAGCTCAAGCCCCGTCTTCTGCTTCAGGCTGCTGGCGAGCCTCTGCGTCACCGGGTCAAGGTTGCCGCGCGAAACATCGGCGTTCAGATAGTCTTCCGCGCCGCCTTCTCCGATGCTGGCCTCCATCCCGCCCAGCTTGCCTTTCAGCTCGCCGCTCCTGTCCAGCAGATTCAGAATTTCCGTCTCCGGGTGCGCGCTCGCCTCGTCCATCCGTCCGGGGATTTGCGCCGCCAGCTCGCGGAAAAAGCCGCTGTCAAGGTCAACATCCGCGCTCTTGCGGTTGATACGGAACTGTGTGCCGTATTGGCGGTTCACCTGCGCGATTGTCCGCAGTCCCGTCGTGTGCAGCACCTCGGCAATCTGCTGTTCGTTCAGCCAGATGCGCTTTTTTCGAATGTCCCTGACCACCGGGGCGATCTCGTCCATCTCGCTCTGTGTCTGCTCCCGCTCGGTCTGCCTTTGGTATTCTTCCTGCGCCTGCTGCTCCCGCCCGGCGATTTCCGCTTCCGCCTTCCGGCGCGCCTCGTAAGCCTCCGGGTTTTGCAGCGCTTCCCGGCGGTCGTAAAGCGCCATCAGCCGCGCGCCGATCTCGTTCATCCGCGCGTCGAGCTGGCCAAGCGTTTCCTCGTCCATTCCCATGGCTTCCGCTTCCGTATAGCTCTGCGTCGCCGCGTAGAATTCTTCTTCCGCCGCCTGCTGCTGCGCGTCGAGCTGCGCAATCTCGTTGTCAATGGCCTGCGTCCGCGCTTCCCGGTCGTCCAGCATGGCTTCCCGCGCCGCCGCGTCCTCCGCGATGACGGCCTTTCTGCCCGCCTGTCTCGCCTCTGCCAGCCGCTGTGCCGCCGCCTGCTGCATTTCGTCCGTTCTGCGCGCGGCGACCGCGCCCTGCTCGTTCGCGGTTTTCTGGTTTTCGCCCATGCGCACGCGCGCTTCGGTCATTTCCTTCTGCCGCGTCAGGTCGCCGTTCATCACCGCGTCGCTCGCTTCCGTGAACTGCGCCCGGCTGTTGTCCGCCGCCGTCTGCGCCGCTTCCGCCTGTGCGCGCGCCTCGTCGGCCTGCTGCTTGGCCTTTGCCGCGTTCGCCGCGCTTCCGCGCTCGTCCTTCCCGCTGATGATTTCCTCGGCAACGGCCTTGCTTTCCTTCTGCTGCCGCGCATAGTCGTTGAGCAGCGCGCAGGCCTGCTCGTCGCCCAGCGTCTTTGTCACGTCCAAGATGACGTTCTCCACGTCTGTCCGCTTGCCGTTCATCAGGTCTTGCGCCGCCTTCACGCCGCGCAGCGTGCCCACGCCGCTTCCCGCCGCGCCGGACAGGGAGAACAGCACCGCGCCGATGGCGTTCTCCACCGCGCCGCTGACAACACCCTCCGCCGCGCCCGTCACATCAAGATTCTTGGGATTCAGCAAGTTCAGCGCCATATTCAGGCCGTCCGTGAACGTGATGTCCTCGCCCGCGTCCACTTTGCGGAAGATTTCGCCCAGCGCGTTGTCCGTCCAGTTTGCCGACAATCCTTCAAAGAATTCGTCGTGAACCACTTCGTTAAATTCGTTTAGGGTAAATGCCTTTCCAAACGCCTCACCAAACGTTCGAATCGCCGCAAGGCCTCGGCAAGCGCCCGCCGGGTTGCGGATGATCCGGCTTCTCACGGCTTCCGTCAGCGCGCTCATGCCCGTCATCCTGCCCAATACGCCTTCGAACGTGCCGATGTTCACCGCGCAGTCAAGCCCCGTGTTCACCGCGCCCAGATATCGAGCGTAATCAATGCTGTACCCCTTTTGCAGATACTCGTCAAAGTTGTTCTTGAACCCGACGACGCTGTACCCCGTGTTAAAGCCGATCAGGCTGCTGCCCGTCGCCAGCGTCGTTCCCGCCGCCACACCGGCCGAAACCGCGTTGTAGGTCATGCCCTTCACGCGCCCGAACCACTTGAATTCATCCTCTGTCGCGTTCGTGCGCATGAATCCTTCCATCGTCGCGATGTCCCGGCGCACCTCCGCGCTGTTCTTGAGGAAATCCCCCTCAAAATCCATCGGGTCAATGCCGAGCTGGTATACGTCCGCCGCACCGGCCAGCGCCTTTCTCAGCGCATTGGCGTAGGTCTCGTCGAGCGTCCCGCTGGCGAGCGCGCTTTCAATGTCCTTGCGGTACTGCGTCCGGCCATATGCGCCGTATTCGTTCTGGTATCGGTTCTGGATGCGCGCCGCGTTGACGAGCACCATGCCCTGAGAATAGCCCGTGTACAGGCTGTCCTTGAAATCCAGATACCATTGTTCGCCGCCCGCACGGATGCCCGCGCCGACCGTGTAGCTCGCGCCCACGCCCTGACCGAAGGGATCGTCCAGCGCCGCCATTTCCTCATCGGTGATCGCCGCGCCCTGCTGACTGATGCGGCTGGCCGCGCGCTCGCAAAGCGCGTTCATGTCCACGCCGCCCGTCTTGGCGTAGTATTCGTCCAGCGTCAGCCCCAGCGCAAGCGCCGTCTGCGTGTCTTCTTCGAGCAGCGCGTCCATCTGCTCCCTGAGCCGTGCCTGATAGTCGCCCGTGTCAATTACGCCCTGCGCGTCGAGGTTCAGCTTCACGCTACTTAAGTCAAACGGACTGACCGCATTTGGGCTCGCGCCCGGCCTGAAATAGTCGTCCACCGCCGCCAGCCGCCCGACGTAGCCCATGTCCGCGTTCAGCTCGTCCTGCCCCGCCTGCGCGTTCTGGCGCACCAGCGCGAGCTGTTCCTCACTGGCCGTTCCCTTGAGCGCCGCCGTGCGCGCATCGCTGAGCGCCTGCGCGCTCGCCTCCTCCTGCGCCCTGCGCATGTCGGCCTTGTCGGCCAGCAGCTCGTCTCTGGCCGCGTAGATGCTTGCCAGCTCGTCCATCGCGTGTTCGTCCGTGGTGAGCAGGCGCTCCATCAGCGGCAGCTCTGCGTCGCCGCCCAGCGTCCCCGTTTGCTCCATTGCCTCGGCCTGCGCCGCCCATACGACCATCTGCGCCATCACGTCGCCCCGCAGCTCGTCCGGGAAGGAATCGCTCTTCATCACGTCGTACAGCGTCTTGACCGTCTGCCCCTGCGCCGCGATGTTCCCGTAGGTCACCGCGTCGGCCATGTCGTTTCCGACGATAATGCGCTGGCTGTCCGCTTCCGTCAGCGTGCCGATCATTCGCCGCGCGTTCCCGCTCTCTGCCAGCATGCGATCCAGTTCATCCTTGCCCGCGCCCTCGATCTGGTCATACCGTCCCTTGAGCAGCGCGTCCGCCGCCTCGCCGACGGTCTGCGCCTCGTGCATGCGAATTTCCGCGCCTGTTTCATCCGTGCGCCCCCTGCCTCCCTCTTCGAGGGAGGTGTCAGCGGAGCTGACGGAAGGAGTTGCCGCCATCCATTCCGCAAAGCTCATCCCGCCCTGCGCGACGATCCGCTCTTCCGGGGTCATCTGAACGGGGCCTTGCACCTCCGGCGCTTTGCCGTTCGCCTTGCCCGCCGTCGGGAAGCCCGGCGCGGTCGATGCCGTCATCGTTTGGGAAACAATCCGGCTCTGTGCCTTCGCCTGCGCGGGATTTTCGGCCTTTTCCTGTTCCTCCTGCTCGGGCACTTTCCCGGTCAGGCCGCTCCAAAATCCCGGCTTCTTCTCTTTCTTCCGGTCTTCCTCGGTCGCGCGCGCTTCGTCTTCCGCCTCGGCGGATGCGCCTTCTGCGCTTTCGGAAGGCGTTTCCCCGCCGGTGATGCCCGTGTAGGCCTTGTCAAGCGCCGCCGTCAGCTGGCTTTTCGCATAGTCGGAGTATGCGCTTTCCTCGATCTCCTGCCGCGCCTTGAGGTAGGCCGCCGCGTCTTCCTTGTCGTGCTTTCCGTCGCCGTAGAATCGGCTCGCGTAGTCCTCTGTCGCGTCCCTGTATTCGTCACGGGTCAGGTTCGCGCTTTCAAGAAATGTGCCCACGCCGTCCGCATTTTCGCCGTAGAATCGGCTGCCCTCGGTCTGCGTCAGCGTCTTAAACGCCTTTGCCGCCCGCGCGCGCAGCGTGTCGTCCGCAATGGCGTTGATGCCGCGAATCACCGTCGCCGCGTCCGCCGTATTGGCGTTGATGCTCTGCCCGTCAAAGCCCATCAGGGGCATTTCGGCCAGCTCCAGCATGGCCGTGTTGCGCGCATTGGCGTTCTTCTGCCGCGTTTCCTGCTCGCTGTCAATCTGCTTGTTCAGGCTTTGCTTCAGCTTCGTCTGTCCGGAAATGGTCAGCTCGTTGTTCAGCGCAAGCTTCATGCCTTGAAGGGAACCGCTGGTCTTCCCGGTCATGTCCATGACCGATTCGCCCTTGCTGTTCTTTTGCAAGCCGTATACGCCCGTCAGGTTCGGCTCGTCAAAGCTGGGCGTCTGCGCCGTCTTCATCGCCGGGTGTTCGGTATTCGCATATGCTTTTCCGATTGCGCCCGCGCTGTAATCCTTCACCGCCGATTCTTCCGGCTTTTCGATCTGCGCGTTCTGCTCGTCGTCCTTCTTTTTTCGGTCATTCCACTTGCTCATAGGCTCTCCTTATCCGTATGAAATCGCGTCAACGTCGCTGCTTGCCTTTTTCTTTCTGCTGCTTCCCTTAGCCTTTGTTCGTCAAATAGCGAGGTTAAAGCTCGTTTTTAGTTACTATTTCCCGAATCAGTAACGGTTCTTCTGCTTTTAGCGTTGGATGGTTAGAGGCTTTTGCGTAACTTTGCCGTCGGTACATTAGCCATATTTATAACTTATCAGATACATCTATTATGAGGAAAGGATTACTTTTATCAGCCGCTCTTGGCATGGGATTCCTCGCAGTTCCGACGATTTCCAATGCTCAGCAGCTCGCTTCGCGTGTCAGCAATGCCACCAAGGCACCCACTTCCCAGCGCATAACTACTCCTACAGCCAAGGCTCAGGGCGCCCTCCGTGCCGAGGCCTTGAATCCTGCCGATTACGGACAGGTTGTGGAGATTCTCGGCGAGGACTTCTCGCTGATGACTACCGGTAGCGTAGGCAACCCCGACAAGGACACCGAACTTTGGTATGTCCGTGAGGATGGCAATGCCTGGATGACGATGCGCGATGGCTACACCCATCAGTCCGGCTGGGGTGGTGCCTACATCTATCCTGCTGGCGGCACCGTCGCCATTGGCAATGGCGACGAGCCGGGCCATCTCAACACCTGCATGATGGACCTCAGCGGCAACGACCAGATTGCCTTCGTCCAGTTTGATATGCGTACCGACGATGGTCAGCCCGACCAGACCGTCATCGTCGAGGGAGCCGAGACCTTCAACATGGCTCCGTCTTGGCGTGTACTCGGCGGTTCGCAGATCGATGGCATCAGCAGCGAGTGGAAGACCTACACCTTGATGTTCCAGAATGCTGGCGCCTATAGTTTGTTCAATATCTTCCAC
>ERZ827088.4215-NODE-4215-length-12179-cov-3.187974_pt1 | contig 12179 bp, 11 predicted proteins | sample MGYA00519922_ERZ827088 | MGnify/ENA primary metagenome ERZ827088 (study PRJEB31778, sample SAMEA3449254) | human gut metagenome | biome: human gut; feature: human-associated habitat; material: faeces | place: United Kingdom | collected 2010/2012 ... | reverse complement strand
GGGCTGCGATAAGCACTGTACCTACTGTATCATCCCGAAGGTGCGCGGCAACTACCGCAGCGTTCCCATGGAGCAGCTTTTAAAGGAGGCACGGGAGCTTGCGGAGGGCGGCGTCAAGGAACTGATTCTGGTGGCCCAGGAGACGACCCTTTACGGAAAAGATATTTACGGTGAGAAGAAGCTGCCGGAGCTTTTAAAGAAGCTGGCTGAAATTGGCGGCATCCAGTGGATTCGTGTGCTGTACTGTTATCCGGAGGAGATTACAGAAGAACTGATACGGGTTATGAAGGAAGAGCCGAAGATCTGTCATTATCTGGATCTGCCCATCCAGCATGCGTCCGATCGGATTCTCAGGCGTATGGGAAGAAGAACCACCCAGTCGGATTTGCGAGACATCATTGGACGGCTCCGGGAGGAAATTCCGGATATCTGTCTGCGTACGACCCTGATTACCGGCTTTCCGGGAGAAACCCAGGAGGATCATGAGGAGCTGATGCGTTTCGTGGATGACTGCGAGTTTGACCGGTTAGGCGTCTTTACCTATTCTCCGGAGGAGGATACCCCGGCGGCGGGTATGCCCGATCAGATTCCGGAAGAAGTGAAGGAGGATCGGAGAGCCGAGCTTATGGAGTTGCAGCAGGAGATTGCCTTTGACAAGGCGGACGCCATGACAGACCGGATTCTGGAGGTTATGGTGGAGGGCCAGGTGGCCGATGAGAACGCTTATGTGTGCCGTACCTATAAGGATGCGCCGGGTGTGGACGGTTATCTGTTCCTGAATACGGACGAGACCCTGATGAGCGGCGATTTTGCGAAGGTGCGCGTTACCGGAGCCGTAGATTATGATTTGATAGGAGAATTAGCAGAATGAATTTACCCAATAAATTAACCACACTTCGTGTATTGATGATTCCGTTTTTTGTTGTATTTATGCTGACCGATCTGGGCGGCGCTTATTCCAAGTACATTGCAGTCGGAATTTTTATCGTGGCAAGTCTGACTGACCTTCTGGACGGTAAGATTGCGAGAAAGTATAACCTGGTCACCAATTTCGGAAAATTCATGGATCCGCTGGCAGATAAGCTTTTAGTCTGCTCGGCCATGATTTGTCTGGTGGAAATGAACCGACTGGCAGCCTGGATGGTCATTGTAATTATTTCAAGAGAGTTCATTATCAGCGGCTTCCGTCTGATTGCATCGGATAATGGAGTTGTTATCGCAGCAAGCTACTGGGGAAAGTTTAAGACGACCTTCCAGATGCTGATGATCATTCTCCTGATTCTCGATCTGGGAGGGGTATTCACCACCATCGAGACCATTGTTACCTGGATTGCGCTGATTCTGACCGTTGTGTCACTGATTGATTATCTGGCAAAGAACAAAGGAATACTTCTGGAAGGAGATATTTAAAATGGGAGAGCAGCAGAAGAAGACACTTGCAGAGGAAGTAGTAGAGCTTCTAAAAATGGATGAGCTGACCGTGACCACGGCAGAGTCCTGTACGGGAGGCCTGGTGGCCGCGCGTCTGGTGGATGTGCCGGGCGTATCCGAGGTATTTAAGCAGGGCTTCATCACCTATTCCAATAAGGCAAAGAGAAAGCTTCTGAATGTAAAGAAGACAACTCTGAAGGAATTTGGGGCAGTCAGCGAAAAAACCGCCCGGGAAATGGCCAAGGGCGCTATTCTGGCAAGTGGCGCGGACGCTGCAATCGCTACGACCGGTATCGCAGGGCCGGACGGCGGAACGGAAGAGAAGCCGGTGGGCCTTGTATATATCGGCGTATCTGTACGGGGACAGATGTATGTGGAAGAGTACCATTTTGAAGGCGAACGGAGCGAAGTGCGGGAGAGTACCGTGCAGGCTGCTCTGGCGCTTCTGAAAAAAGGACTTGAGGAGACAGACGGAAATGACCAAGACCATTAAAATTAAATATTTTACCGATAAAATTGAGAAGCTGGCTTACATCGGCGGCAAATCCGACTGGGTGGATCTAAGAAGCGCAGAGGATGTGACTTTGAAAAAGGGAGAATTTAAGCTGATTCCCTTAGGGATTGCCATGGAGCTTCCAAAAGGCTACGAGGCCCATGTGGTACCACGTAGCAGCACCTATAAAAATTTCGGTGTGATTCAGACGAATCATATGGGTGTCATTGATGAGACCTACTGTGGTGATAACGATCAGTGGTTCATGCCGGTCCTCGCCATGCGGGATACAAAGATTCACGTCAATGACCGGATTTGTCAGTTCCGGATTATGGAGCATCAGCCGGAGCTGGTATTTGAGGAGACAGAAATCCTCGGTCATGCGGACCGGGGCGGACACGGAAGTACAGGAAAGGCGTAGAGATTATGCAGATTGTCACATTTGCGTCCATTGAGATCGGCTCTTACGAAGTGGGAATGAAAATTCTGGAGCTGTCTCAGAAGAATGGCATGAAGGAAATCGACGATATCCGTTACGGACTGGAGCTGGGCAAGGACGCCTATAACCAGAAGGAGATCAGCAATGAGATGCTGGAGGAGCTGTGCGAGGTGCTGGAGGATTTTACCCGCATCATGAAGGAATATCAGGTAGACGACTACCGGGCCTGCGCCACCAGTGCCATTCGCGAGACGCGGAACTGCCTTCTGATTCTTGATAAGATTCGTGTACGGACGGGCCTTGAGGTGGAGGTCTTAAGCAATTCCGAGCACCGGTTTCTGGGCTACAAATCCATTGCGTCCAATGAGGAATCCTTTCAGAAAATCATTCAGAAGGGAACCGCCATTGTCGATGTGGGCGGTGGCAGCATCCAGATTTCCCTGTTCGATAAGGACGCCCTTGTGTCTACTCAGAATCTGCGTCTCGGAACCATGCGTATCCGGGAGCGCCTGGCGGAGGTGGAGAACCGCACCACCCATTTCGGAGAGATCATTGAGGAAATGATCAACAACGAGTTGAAAAGCTATAAGCGGTTATATCTGAAGGAACATGAAATTAAGCATATGATTCTGGTAGGCGATTATATCAATCAGCTGGTAGACAGGGGCGGTAAGGCGAAGAGTGTATCCTTTACCCGCGAGGAATATCTGAATCTGTACGAAAAGATTCTTGCGGACGGTTCCCGGGAGAAAGCCATGGAGCGACTGGGCGGTATGGCTGAGAACATGTCTCTGGTACTGCCGGCGCTTATTATTTACCGGAAGCTGATTGAAGAGACCGGAGCAGAATTCATCTGGGTACCGGGCCTGAATATCCGGGACGGTCTGGCTTACGATTACGCGGAGCGCAAACGGATCTTTAAGCCCAGCCATAATTTTGAAAACGATATCATCGAGGCAGCCAAGAACATTGCCAAGCGCTATCAGAGTAATAAAACCCATCTTCAGGGAACGGAATATCTGGCTCTCACCATCTTCGACAAAATGAAGCGGATTCACGGTATGGAGAAGAGAGAGCGCCTGCTTTTGCAGATTGCGGTCTGGCTTCATGACTGTGGCAAATACATCAGTATGACCCATACGGCGGAATGCTCCTACCAGATCGTTATGTCCACGGAGATTATCGGTCTGTCCCATCGGGAACGGGAGATTATTGCCAACGCTATCCGGTTCGATACGGAGGAGTTTGTATCCTTCGAGGAATTTTCCATGGGCAGCAGCCTGGATCGCAACGATTATCTGCTGACGGCGAAGCTGAGTGCCATTCTTCGTGTGGCTAATTCCATGGATCGCAGCCATAAGCAGAAGTTTAAGAATGTCCGCGTTACTTTAAAGGAGCGGGAGCTCCTGGTGGTGGTGGATACGGTAGAGGACATCACATTGGAGCAGGGACTCTTCTCCCATAAAGCGGATTTCTTTGAGACTATTTTCAGTATAAAGCCCGTTATCCGGCAGAAAAGGCAGGTATAAGAGAGGATGGATAAGAAAGAATTTGCCAGACATGAGTACTACAGAAACCGGGAGTTGTCCTGGCTGGCGTTCAATGAGCGTGTGCTCAGCGAGGCGCGAGACAAAACGATTCCACTGTTTGAACGGCTGAAATTTTTAAGCATTACCGCGTCCAATCTGGATGAGTTCTTTATGATTCGTGTGGCTTCCCTGAAAGATATGGTCCATGCGGGCTATACCAAGAAGGATATTGCCGGTATGACGCCGGAGGAGCAGATCGAGGAGATTACGAAGGAGGTAAGAGGGCTGGTGGCTCTCCAGTATTCCGCTTATTCCCGCTCTCTTTTGCCGGCGCTTAAGCAGAATGGTCTCCATGTAATTCAGGAGCATGAGGCCCTGACCAAAGAGGAAGCTCGCTATGTGGATCGCTATTTCCGGGACAATGTCTATCCGGTGCTGACTCCCATGGCGGTGGATTCTTCCAGACCTTTCCCGCTGATTCGCAATAAGACCCTGAATATCGGTGCGCTGCTTCAGAAAAAGGGCGAGAAGAATGCCGAACTGGAGTTCGCTACGGTACAGGTTCCGTCGGTGCTGCCCCGTATTGTGCGTCTGCCTGACAGTGAGGACGGCATAAAAAATGTGATTCTGCTGGAAGAAATTATCGAGCGGAATATGCAGCAGTTGTTCCTGAAGTATGATATCGTCAGTGCCTCTCCCTATCGTGTTATGCGAAATGCTGACCTGACCATCGACGAGGACGAGGCGGCGGATTTGCTGAAGGAAATTCAGAAGCAGTTGAAAAAGCGTCAGTGGGGCGAGGCGATCCGCCTGGAGGTGGAAGAGAAAATTGATAAGCGTCTTTTGAAGATTCTGTCAAAGGAGCTGGATATCAAAGAGCAGGCCCTGTATAAAATCAACGGACCGCTGGATCTGACCTTCCTGATGAAGATGTACGGCATGGAGGGCTTTGATAATTTAAAGCTTCCGAAGCATGTGCCTGCACCGGTGAAGGAGCTGCCCGCGGACTGTAATATTTTTGATGAGATCAGAAAGGGCGATATCCTTCTGCATCATCCGTACCAGACCTTTGATCCGGTGGTGAAGTTTGTAAAGGACGCGGCCAACGATCCGAAGGTACTGGCTATCAAGCAGACACTGTACCGTGTCAGTGGTAATTCTCCGATCATTGCAGCTCTGGCCCAGGCGGCAGAGAACGGCAAGCAGGTTTCGGTTCTGGTGGAGCTGAAGGCCCGTTTCGATGAGGAGAACAATATCATCTGGGCGAAGATGCTGGAGAAGGCGGGCGCTCATGTAATCTATGGTCTGGTGGGTCTGAAAACCCACAGTAAGATCACCCTGGTGGTACGAAGAGAAGAGGACGGCATCCGCCGTTATGTTCATCTGGGTACCGGTAACTACAACGATTCTACGGCAAAGCTGTATACCGATATCGGACTTCTGACCTGCTCCGCGCCCATTGGAGAGGATGCTACGGCAGTTTTCAATATGCTTTCCGGTTATTCGGAGCCGGAGGGCTGGAATAAGCTGTCACTGGCGCCGCTGTGGCTGAAGGATCGGTTCCTGAGTCTGATTGGACGGGAAACCGAGCATGCCAGAAACGGAGGAGAAGGACGGATTATCGCGAAAATGAATTCCCTCTGTGACCGGGATGTGATCATGGCGCTTTACGAAGCGTCCGCAGCAGGCGTACAGATTGACTTGGTTGTCCGGGGTATCTGTTGTCTGAAGGTGGGGATTCCCGGTGTTAGCGAGAATATCCGCGTGCGTTCCATTGTGGGCAACTTCTTGGAGCATAGCCGAATTTTTTATTTCTACAACAATGGTCAGGAGGAGGTCTTCTGCGCCAGCGCCGACTGGATGCCGCGAAATCTGGAGAAACGTGTGGAAATCATGTTCCCCATTGAGCGGGAGGAACTGAAGGAGGAGGTCATTCACATCCTGGATATCGAGTTAAAAGATAATGTGAAGGCTCATGTGCTGCAGCCCGACGATACCTATGAAAAGATCAACCGCCGTGGCAAAGCGCCTTTGAGCTCGCAGGATTACTTTGCGGAAGAGGCAAAGGAGAAGGCCGGGGTCGATGAACATGCGGTGAACCGCCGGGTGTTTATTCCGGAGGAACCGGTGGAGTAGATGACGGCTTTCTTGGATAAAATTAAGAATTTTATCCATAGCATTTCCGTATCGGACATGTTATAATGAACCCGTTCGACAATAAGAAGAGACCGGGAGGAGATAACATGAAAAGATTAGCAGCACTTACAATGACGCTTGTGATGGCCGTATCTCTGGCAGCCTGTGGTGGGAAAGCGCAGAGTGTAACTTATACAATGGAGCAGGACAACGAAGGTCTGAAGATGACCGACACCATGACACTGAACGCCAAAGGCGACAAAGTTCAGAAGATGGAGGAGACCATCGCGCTGGACATGACAGGCTTTGACGACGATACTCAGACCCTGATGACGGAAGCCTATGATTCTCTGGTGGAATCCTATCAGGCCGTAGATGGCGTGGAATGCACCGGAAGCGCGGCGGACGGTGTGTATACCATTGCTATCACCATTGATACCACAGGCGATGCGGTATCTAAGCTCGCTGAGCAGGGATTGCTTCAGGTAGATGGCGGTACAAACGGCATTTCTCTGGAAAAGACAGGAGAGGCACTGGAAGCAGGCGGCTATACAAAGGCAGAATAAAAAGGATAACGTAGAAGCTCCGGCGGGACTGAAAAGAACAGTTCTGCCGGAGCTTTTTCATGTAACAGGAAATTCCTATGGAATCCCCTGTTACATGAAAAATATTATCGCATAAAATTTGCGAAGTATATTTTATCTCATTCCGTGAAACAGCTTAAGCAAGCATGAATTTCTGAATAATTTCCGCAATTCCGGAATGATTGTTGTCGTGCTCGGTAATGTAGACGCCGTAAGCGTACATCTCCGGACGGGCATTCTTCATGACACAGGGGGTCTTAACCGCCTGCAGCATGGTGATGTCATTTTCCGCGTCGCCTGCGGCCAGGGTATTGTCGAGAGGCACGTTCAGGTAGTTGCAGAGCCAGCGGATGCCGCTGCCCTTATTGATGCCCTCGGGAAGAAATTCCAGATATATGTCGCAGGAGAAGAACATATCAATGTGGTGTTCCTTGCTCCAGGACTCCATGTGTTCACGGAATTTCTCAAGGTTAGCGCGGTCATGCAGGTCGATGAACAGCATCTTGATGGGATCCCGGGTAATGACCTTGGTTACGTCATCCAGAACCTCATAGTTTACCATGGTAGATTTGGCATAGTACTGAATCTCCGGGTCTTCACGCTCGCAGAGAACGCCGTGATCGGAATAGGTCTGGGGATGCAGGCCGAACTTGTAAGCCTCGTCGAAGGCTTCCCGGATACAATTCTTATCCACGTCGGTCTGGAAGATGATTTTCTTCGTATGGGCGTCATAAATCAACGCGCCGTTGGAAGTGATGGCATAGCAGCCGGGCTTGTCCATGTGCAGCTTCTCCAGCTGAAAGATGGTGCTGTACAATGGGCGGCCCGTGGTGACTACTACGGCGTGACCTGCTTCGGTAGCCTTCTGAATGGCCGCCAGATTCTCTGGGGTAATATTCTTGTTGTCGTCCAACAGGGTTCCGTCCAGATCCACAAATAAAATTTTCTTTTCCATGATCAAAACTCCTCATATATATCTCTGGTACCAGAAAGATTATAGCACGAAAACATCTGGCATAAAAGCATAGTTTTGGAAAATAGAGGGATACTACATGTAGAAAAATGCCTGACCGCGCGGAAATGCTTTGTGCCATATGCTGTGGGTGGCAGCAATACGGAGGTACTAACATGAGTGAAAAACTGTCTGTCAGATTAAAAGAAAATACATCCCGTCTGGACGACATCCTGAACCTGGATATCAATTTCGATATCATCCGGAAAGGCATCCGGACCGGTGGTCGGGACGCCTGCATCTACTTTATCGACGGCTTCCTGGAAGAATCCGTTATGGAAAAGCTACTGGAATTTTTTTACAAGTTAAAACCGGAGGAACTGCCCATGACCGCGCAGCAGATGGCCGAACATGTGGTTCCCTATGTGGAAGTTTCCGCCATGGAGGAACTGGACGAGATTCTGAAGAACCTGCTGTCCGGCGTCACCTGTCTCTTCATTGACGGTTATGACGCCTGTATCGGCCTGGACTGTCGTTCTTATCCCATGCGGAGCGTGGACGAGCCCTCCAAGGACAAGGCCCTCCGGGGGTCAAAAGACGGCTTTGTGGAAACCCTGGTCTTCAACACAGCCCTGATTCGAAGACGAATCCGGAGCCCTCATCTGTCCATGGAAATGATGACGGCGGGAAAAACATCCGAAACGGACATCGTTCTCTGCTATATGTCCGAGCGGGTGGACCGGCGGCTCTTACGGGAGCTGAAAGGAAGAATCAGCGCGATCCGGGTAGATGCCCTGACTATGAACCAGGAGAGTCTGGCCGAGTGCATCTACGAGCGGAAATGGTATAACCCATTTCCAAAATTCAAATTCACCGAGCGCCCGGACTCAGCCTCAGCGGCTATCCTGGAGGGAAATATCGTGATCCTGGTAGACAATTCGCCTCAGGCCATGATTATTCCCACATCGATCTTCGATATCATTGAGGAGGCGGACGATTATTACTTTCCCCCGGTGACGGGCTCCTATCTTCGGCTGTCCCGCTTTCTTATTGCCATTATTACCCTGCTTCTGACGCCGACCTTTCTGCTCCTGTATCAGAACCCGGGCTGGATTCCGGACTGGCTGGCTTTTATCGTCATCAAGGACACGGTCCACGTGCCGGTGGTCTGGCAATTTCTGATGCTGGAGCTGGCCATCGACGGCCTGCGGCTGGCCGCCATCAATACGCCCAGTATGCTGAGCACGCCCCTAAGCGTGGTGGCCGGCATCGTTCTGGGTCAGTTTACGGTGGATTCCGGTTGGTTCAACGCGGAAATCATGATGTATATGGCCTTTGTAGCCATCGCCAACTATACCCAGTCCAGCTATGAACTGGGTTACGCCCTGAAATTCATGCGGCTGATTTTACTGATATTGACTTCGACATTCAATCTCTGGGGCTTTATCGCCGGATTAATCCTGACCGCAGCTGCTATCGTCGGCAATAAGACCGTGGCCGGAAAAAGTTATATCTATCCGCTGTTCCCGTTGAATCTGACACAGTTGAAAAAACGGTTCCTGCGGTTGCGGCTGAAGGAGTAGAAAGAGGAAGAATGTGAAGAAAAAGCACTGTTTTGGTAAAAATCAAGGCAGTGCTTTTTGTTACGAAGTATCCGTCAGGAGCTGCCGGTGGCAGATCCTGTAGGTGACGGTTCACAAAAAAGCCCGGGTATGTTATGATACTGACAGAACACCGGGGAGGATAGAGTATGAGTCGATATTTTCCATTGTTTGTGGATCTGGAACAGAAAAAAATCGTTGTGGTGGGCGCAGGCCGTATTGCGGAGCGGCGGATTCAGACGCTGCTTTCCTTTGAAACTCAAATTACCGTCATTGCGCCGGAGGCGTCCGTGAAAATCCGGAAGCTTGCAAAAGAAGGCCGGCTTCATTGGCAGCAGGAACGCTGGAGTCCGGAAGCGGAGAACTTTCTGGATGGAAGCCTGTTTGTATTGGCGGCGGTGGATGACGGGGCAGTCAACAAAGCGGTCTTTCGCGCCTGCCGGGCGCGCGGCATTCCGGTCAATTGTTCCGACGATCGGACACGCTGCGATTTTTATTTTCCGGGCATCGCGGAGGGCGGCGGCGTCACCGCAGGCGTTACGGCGGGCGGGACGGATCACCGGCTGGCCAGGGAAGCCACCGAACGCATTCGGAAGTGTCTGGCAGAAATATGAAAAAGATGATCTATTTTTGAGAGAATATGGTATACTGCTAGGAGAGAAAAAGATACCGAAAAGAGGAGCTGAGATTATGGATATGAACATTAGACCGCGCCGCCTTCGGAACGGCGCCAACTTACGGAAAATGGTGCGGGAGACCAGGATGGACAAGAGTTCCCTGATTTACCCGATGTTTGTAAAAGAAGGAACCGGAATCAAAGAGGAGATTCCTACCATGCCGGGTCAGTACCGTTACAGTATCGACCAGCTTCCCTACGCACTGGAGGAGCTTGTGAAAGTGGGCGTGGGCAGCGTCATGTTTTTTGGTATTCCCGATCACAAGGATGCTTGCGGAAGCGGCGCTTACGATGAAAATGGCATCGTGCAGAAGGCGTTCCGGGAAGCGAAGAAGCAGTTCCCGGATTTATACTGCATTGGCGACGTCTGCATGTGCGAGTACACATCCCATGGCCACTGCGGTATTCTCCATGGCGAATATGTAGATAATGATAAGACTCTGGACTATCTGGCGAAGATTGCCCTGTCCCAGGTGCAGGCCGGTGCGGATATGGTAGCGCCTTCTGATATGATGGATGGCCGTGTGGCAGCCATCCGCTCTATCCTGGACAGCAATGGTTATGTGGAAACACCGATTATGTCCTACGCGGTGAAGTACGCATCTGCGTTTTACGGACCTTTCCGCGACGCGGCAGGCAGTGCTCCGGCCTTTGGCGACCGTAAGTCCTATCAGATGGATTACCACAACCGCCGGGAGGGCGTCAAAGAGGCCCTTCTTGACGTGGAAGAGGGAGCGGATATCATCATGGTGAAACCGGCCATGAGCTATCTGGACGTCATTGCCGAGGTGAAGGAAAATATCGTTCTTCCGGTGGCAGCCTACAGCGTCAGCGGCGAGTATGCCATGATCAAGGCGGGCGCGTCTCTCGGCTATATCGATGAGGCTTCCATCATCTGCGAGACCGCGGCCAGCGCGTACCGGGCAGGCGTAGACCTGTACCTGACCTATTTCGCGAAAGAGATCGCTGGCTTTATGGACGAAGGGAGAATTGGCTAATGAACAAATCAGAAATGCTTTTTGCAGAAGCAGTAGAACATATCCCCGGCGGCGTAAACTCGCCGGTGCGGGCTTTTGGCTCTGTCGGTGAGACGCCCCGGTTTATCGCGTCGGCAAAGGGCGCGTATATGACAGACACAGACGGTCAGACCTATCTGGACTTTGTAGGATCCTGGGGTCCTATGATCCTGGGTCACAATCATCCGAAGGTATTGGCGGATGTGCTGGAGGCCTGCCGGGAGGGCTTGAGCTTTGGTGCGGCCACTGAGCGGGAGGTGGAGATGGCAGAGCTGATCTGCAGCATCGTTCCTTCTATAGAAATGGTTCGTATGGTAAACTCCGGTACCGAGGCTGTTATGAGCGCTATCCGGGCGGCCAGAGGTTTCACCGGCCGCAATAAGATTATCAAATTCGCGGGCTGCTATCACGGCCACAGCGACGCCATGCTGGTAAAGGCAGGATCCGGAGTCATGACCGCGGGAATTCCGGACAGTGCGGGCGTTCCGGCAGGCTGTACCCAGGATACGCTGACGGCAGTATACAACGATCTGGACAGCGTACAGGCCATTTTTGACCAGTTCAAGGGCGAGGTAGCGGCAGTCATCGTAGAGCCGGTGGCGGCCAATATGGGCGTGGTGCTTCCGAAGAAGGGCTTCCTTCAGGGGCTTCGCAGACTCTGTAATGAGAACGGAAGCCTGCTCATTTTCGATGAAGTTATTACAGGCTTCCGCCTGAGCCTCTCCGGTGCCCAGGGGTATTTTGACATTGAGCCGGATCTGACCACCTTTGGTAAGATCATCGGCGGCGGTATGCCGGTGGGCGCTTACGGCGGCAGAAAAGACGTGATGAAGCTTATCGCTCCCAGCGGCCCGGTTTACCAGGCGGGAACCTTAAGCGGCAACCCGGTGGCCATGGCCGCCGGCCTGGCCCAGCTCACCTACCTGCGGGAGCATCCCGAGGTATACGAGCACATCAACGCCAAGGGCGCGGCTCTGGCGGAGGGTCTGCGGCAGCTGGTGAAGCGCACCGGCGCGCCGGTGGTCATCAACCAGCTCTGTTCCCTGCTGGCCCCCTTCTTCACCCCCACGGCGGTGACCACCTTCACCGACGCCAAGGGCAGCGACGTGGGCCGCTACGCCAAATACTTTCAGGCCATGCTGGAGCGGGGCGTGGCCCTGGCCCCCGCCCAGTTCGAGGCCATGTTCATTTCCGAGGCCCATACCCAGGCGGAGCTGGACGCCACCCTGGCCGCGGCGGAGGCCGTGTTCCAGACGCTCTGAGCCAAAACCAAAGCGGCCCCCGGAACCATTTGGGTTCTGGGGGCCGTTCTGCGTTCAGCC
>ERZ827088.4214-NODE-4214-length-12181-cov-4.447221_pt1 | contig 12181 bp, 10 predicted proteins | sample MGYA00519922_ERZ827088 | MGnify/ENA primary metagenome ERZ827088 (study PRJEB31778, sample SAMEA3449254) | human gut metagenome | biome: human gut; feature: human-associated habitat; material: faeces | place: United Kingdom | collected 2010/2012 ... | reverse complement strand
ATTGATACGAATGCACGGCCGGAAGAAAAAGAAGATTTCAATGCAGATATATCAGATATCCGGGTATTGCTGGTTGAAGATAATGAGCTGAATGTGGAAATAGCAGAATTTATGCTGACGGAAAATGGAGCTAAAGTAGAAACAGTGAACAATGGGTTAGAAGCTGTTCAGCATTTTGAAGCTTCCGAACCGGGAACATACGATGTTATTTTAATGGATGTTATGATGCCGGTGATGGATGGTCTTACTGCTGCAAGAACAATAAGAGACCTGGAACGGCAAGATGCAAAAACAATCCCTATCATTGCTATGACTGCAAATGCATTCAGGGAAGATGCCGAAAGGTGTATGGAAGCAGGAATGAACGCACATCTTGCAAAGCCGTTGGATGATGAAAAAATTAAGCAGACCATAAGCAAAGAGTTGAGAAAGCAAAATGCCTGTCATAAATGATTATGAGGCAACCGCAGCAATCAGGAGCCTTCCAGATGCATGGGAAAAGCAGACAGGAAACATAGAGAGGATTTTGTTATGACAGAAATTAAATATATATTTCCGAAGCAACTGCAGTCTGTGGCTGCTTTAGCTTTTATAGCCGTGCTGCTCGTTCTGCTTCTTATCCTGACTGTAATGGTACATATGAGGAACAGAAAACTGAAAAGTACGTTGGAAGAACAGATGGCGGAAAGACGGCTTTTGGATAAGATATGTGCAGATTTTACGGCTGTCTATTATGTTGAATTAAATACCGGTTCCTTTGAAATTCTCCATATAAACGATGGAACCAACGTAAAAAAAATGAATCTGAAACAGGGTGATAATTTCAATTCTTCTGCTGACCAATATGCGGTTCAATATCTGTATGATAAAGAAAGACAGGAATTTAAGGACTGGATTTCGACAGGGCATCTAAAGGAACAGCTTTCCCGGAAGGAGCGCATTACATACCATTATAGAAGTAAACCGAATCCGAACCAGCATGAATTTTTTGAGGCACAGGCAGTCAAAATATACGAGGATGAGAAACATTTTTTCGCACTGGTGGGTTTTCGGCATATTGATGATATCATGGAAAAAGAAACTACGATCCAGAATCAATTAAAGCAGGCACTGGATGAGACACGGCTGAGTAATGAAATAATTTCGGCAATTGCCAAGAGTTACTGTTCTATCTACAGGATTGATGTGCAGAAAGATTTTTTTGAAGAGGTATCAAATGACAGTGAAATACACAAACTGACAGGAAACAGAGGATGTGCAACGGAAAAACTGTATCAGCTTTGTGATACAATGGTTGCACCGGAATACCGTCCGCTGATACGTCCATTTCTGGATATTTCTACACTTTCAGAGAGATTGAAGACGGAAGAATGTATTTCTACAGAATACAGAATGTGCGATGGCAGCTGGCACAGGATGCTTTTTACTGTAAAAAAACGGGATGAGTCTGGAAATGTTACCCATGTTTTATGTACGGTCCGTAGTATCAGCGATTCCAAAAGACGTGAAGAGGATCTTAACTTTGCAGCGGAAGCAGCAAAGCGGGAAGCCGAAATGAAAACAAGGTTTCTGGCAACTATGAGTCATGATATCCGCACACCACTGAACGGTATTATCGGTATGGTAAATATGGGAAATCAGTACGCAGATGATCTGCAGATGCAGCAGAAGATCAGAGAAAAGGAAATGGAAGCCCTGAAATATCTGGTATCTCTGGTAAATGATGTGTTGGATATGAATAAACTACAGAGCGGAGATTTGAAGGACCAGCAGCTAACCTTTGATCTGACAAAGGTACTGCGGGAACTGAACCAGATTTATGATGAGCGGGCTGCCAAGAAAGGCATCCGGTATGAGATTGACTGGAAAAATGGTATATACAGTCACAGCACTCTGGTTGGAAACCCGGTATATCTTGGAAGGATTCTGTCGAATATTATGGACAATGCCATAAAATTCAGTCAGGCGGGTAGTGTGCTCACGGTCGGGGTTAAGGAAGAAACTCTGGATGATGACAGAGCAAATTTCACTTTCTACTGTAAAGACCAGGGTGTGGGTATGAGTGAAGATTTTATTGTACATGCTTTTGATATGTTCTCTCAGGAAAGCGAGACAAGCAGATCCAGGTATGAAGGCACCGGACTGGGGCTAGCAATTACGAAGCAACTCGTGGACAGAATGGATGGAAGTATTGAACTGAAGAGCAAAGCAGGTGTCGGGACAACAGTTAATGTAAAAATTCCGTTCAAAATTGGCACGCAGGATAAAAACAGTAATTTATCAGATAAGCCAGTAAGCCTTGATGATTATTCGGTAGAAAGCATGCGGGTATTGGTTGTGGAAGACAATGAGTTGAACATGGAAATTTCCAGATGTATATTGGAAGACAGCGGTATGGAAGTTACATGTGCAGTAGACGGGCAGGAAGCAGTTGAAATCTTCGAGAAATCTGCACCGGATTATTTTGGGGTAATTTATATGGATATTATGATGCCGAGGATGAATGGTCTGGATGCGGCAAGGACAATCAGGGAAATGAAAAGAAGGGATGCCAGGAGGGTTCCGATCATTGCAATGTCCGCAAATGCCTTTGCAGAAGACATTATCAACAGCCGGCTGGCTGGAATGAATGTTCATCTTGCAAAGCCGCTGGATGCGGAAAAAATGATTGTTGCCTTAAAACAATGCATGGCAGATAATAGCGATGTAAAACTGCACGAAGATTTGTAGGAATAAAAAGACAGAGCATATAAAGCTGTTATATGGTCTGTTTGGAAGAAAGCCGGATGATCTTCTGGAAACATTGGTAAATAGAGAGCAACATCGCTTGCAAAGGTATTTGTCAATAATTTCAATTTGCCGGAGTCAACAGCTATCAAAAAAATCTCGCCCTGCCCTGTTTTGATGGTAAGACGGGATTTTTATAACAAATGGAATTGTTTTACGGAACCCAATATCTGATAATCTGTACGATCTGTTCCTGTCTGACCGTGATTACTGTATTGTAACAGGTAAACGATATATCACTATTTTCAATGGCATTCGGCAGGTCTTTTAACTCTACTATCGGCAGGTCTGACTCCTGTTCAGAACCTGACTGATCTTCAAATGTCACATCATCCGACAAAGGAATCGTTACCTTGCCAACAGAATAATAAACCGGATAATCATTAACGGTCACAGTACGATACAAGTCGTCCTCTTCCATCAATTCAATTCCATCATTTTCAATGCCCCCATTAATCTGAATAAAACCTGTTTCGGAATTCTTTTCCACCTTATCCACTGTAATTTCTTTGTTGCAAAATTGAATTTTGGAACCGTTCGCTAAATTGTCTATGGCTTCCATTTCATAACGGTCATATTCATATACTTCTACCGTCAATTTATATCCGCCATCTGTTTTAATAAGGTCATCTGCTGTAAATGAAACCGAATATCCACCATCAGCCAAGGCATCCTGCGCCGTTTCCAAAGGATATAATGGTTTTACCACAGCTTCCGGTTCTTCCGTATTTGTCCCGGTTTCCGTGTTTACCCCGATTTCTGCATCCGGTGCAGAAGCTCCGCATCCGGTTGCTGCACCTACGGTCAACACTGCTCCCACTAACATAATAACGAATAAATTCTTTTTCATAATCTTTCATACCCTTCCTTTTTATTTTTTATGCAATATTTGTAGATTTCTTTCAGAAAAATACCACTGAGCAAAATCTTGCTCTCCAAATTTCTTCAAAATTACTCCCTGTAATCCGAAAACCTCTGATACTCCGGCACCATATATCTGTCTTTATAGCTTTCTATAAGATCCTCTGCCAACTGTTCCTCGACCGGCTCTGCGCTGCTTATATCCCAGTCCTTGCTGTATGTCATATACCACGGCTGATCGGGTGATGCTGCCGCATCGTAAAGAATTGCCTGAACAACTGAAAGTTCCTTGCCGTCTATGGCATAATAGAACCATGCGCTGTTCGCAACTCCCGATGATGCCTCATTTGCAATAAGATAGCCGCCTTCCTCCAGTCCGGCGACATAATACCTGTCACGCTCCTGCCCGGCAAAAATCTGTACAGGAACACCGTCTTCCAAGGTATACAATTCAAAGAGCATTTTATTCACAAATTCATCTCCGTGAATGGCTCCGATCATCAGCTCACATACCCCATCACCATTTACGTCCAGAAAAGCATATCCGACATTTTCCAGAGCGTTTTCCTCCTGACAGTAGAGGCTTAACTGGCTTAATCCTTCACTGGATAGTTTCTGTCCATCCCATTTTTCGCTCAGGGCAGCATAGTATTTATCCAAAACCTCTCCATACTGTTCCTCATAAGATCCCAAAACATCTGCTTCCTCTTTTTTAACAAATTCCTGCACAGTGCTTTCTGTCTGTTCTGTGACACTTTCTTCTCCTGCTTTTGCCTGTTCCACACTTTGCGTTTTAGTGCCGCAGGCAGTCAGGACAAAAAGCATCATGCCGATACTACAGGCTGACAACATCTTTTTCTTCATGACCATTTTTTCTTCCTTTCCATCATGTTATTATCTTCTCCGGTCAATGCCGGTCATACGGTAATACCCGCTTTTATCCTCATAAATCAGACGCTCAGCTTCACCCATGAGCTTTTGAAAAATGCCGTATGTTTCCAATTAATCCGTACAGGGCAATCATAAAAAAACCGGCGTTAAAAAACCGTTAATTTCCCCCCCCTGTTTCGGCAAAATATTGCACAAAGTATTTACTATTTTTTGTTCATAATTTATAAAATTTTATAAAAAGGTCAAAAAAAATCCCGCCCTGCCATGTTTTAAGGGTAAGACGGGATTTTCCATCTGCCGTTGCTTCTTTCCTAAACCCTGCTGTCCGGTTTTTGAAAAACTGCGGCTTCTTTCATGCTGTTTAACTGTCCGTTTCTGGTTTCCGACCACGAATACTCTTTCAGGTAATATCCCCCGTAACTTTTCAGTCCCTCCGTCTCCCCGTCCAGTATGCGGTACAGATCGCATTCCACCATGTCCTTCACGATATACTTGCTCTTTTCATCAGAACCGATAATATCCTCAATCCCGATTTTCTTCAGCTCGTCCATAAGCTGGTAGAAAGTGACCCGGTACAAAGTCTGCGTCTTTTCATCCGCACACCTGTCCTGCCACAGACAGGCTATGGCTTCCCCAGTCGTCAGCCCTGCTTCCCCCCTGTCCACCAGCAGGGCGAGCAGCTCCTGTTTTTTTCCGCCCAGAGCCAGCCGCTTTCCGTCCACATACACGGTAAAACTGGGTATTGTTTCGATTTCCACCCTCTTTTTGGGACGGGAGCGCATCAGTGCAGCCGTTTCCAACGCTTCCCCGATCTCCTCCTTCGTGTACGGCTTCATGATATATCCAAGTGCCTTCACACCAAATGCATCCAGTGCATACTGCTCAAAAGCCGTCATAAAAAATATCCTGATGTTGCAGTCCTTTTTCTTTAACTCCCTCGCAAGCTCAATGCCTCCCATATCCGGCATCTCTATGTCCAAAAAGGCTGCGTCTATCCTGTTCTCCCCTGCATACCGGATTGCCTCCTCGCAATCCGAAAACAGACGGAGGCTTTCGATTTCCGGAAACCCCTTCGCCTTTGACCGGAACGTGTCAAGTGCCGGCTGTTCATCATCCACGCATATTACTTTCATTTTTTTCACTCCGTCTTCTGTATTTTATGTTTTCCGGGAATTGTAATGGTTACTGTTGTACCCGGCCCCGGAGTGCTTTTTATGTCCATTGTCCCTCCCACCATATACTTCAGGCGGAAACGGACATTTTTCATTCCGACAGATTCCTGCCCTGGTGCATTTGCCATGTCAAACCCCACACCGTCATCGGAAATCTCAATGATGCTGTCGCCGTTTTCCGCCCATGTGTGCAGGATGACGGTTCCTCCCTGCTTCTTATGAAGCAGCCCGTGCCTGATTGCATTTTCCACCAAAGGCTGGAGAACCAGCGGAGGAATCTTGAAATTATCTGCCTCAATGTTTTTTGCAAACTGTATCTTTTCGCCGAAACGCACCTGCTCAAGAAAGACATATTTCTCCAGATGTTCCAGTGATTTTGTAAAGGTTTCCGGCTCGTCCTCCTCCATAATGTTAATGTTACTCCTTAAATAATGGGCGAACATGACCAGTGTTTTATCCGCTTTCTGCGGATCATATTCACACATACCACTGATCGCATTCAGGATATTAAATACAAAATGCGTCCGTATCTGGCTCATGGCAAGGACTATGCGGCTGTTTTTCAGTTCCTCCCTGAGCTTTTCCGCCCTGATGGAATCCTGCTGGTTCTTCGCCACCAGCCATGCCGCCCTGATAAGATGGAACACAAACAGCACCGTAAATACTATTTTAATGCAGATGCCGCCCCGCCACCAGCCCGTGCAGGAGTTTACAAGCTCAAGCAGCAGCACGGTCAGCAGCACGATTGCGGAAGGCTGCATCAGTCCCCTACGCTTTCCGCCGTCCTTTGCATCCATAACGGTCAAAACGAGCAGAAGCAGGCTGACAGCTCCCTGCACCGCTGCCCAATAAATGCCCGTATCATAAATCCCCTTTGCCCCGGCAAGGGACACAACCATAAGAACAAAATCGGTAAGCATCAGCACAAATACTGCAATTTCCGATATTTTCCTGCGTTTCCCATGCAGCTGTTCAGCCACACACGCCCCCATCAGCCATGCCGCAGTCATCATAGCAAGCCGTCTGGCATAGGTATTGAATGCCATCTGTCCGCTCCAGAGGGAAATGTCCTTTGCGTCAAGATACATATACACCCCCATCATGAGCGACATGAGTCCGGACTTTAGTAGCAGGCTGTTGTCAGGGAGACGTAAAAGCCTGTAGCCAGCTGCTGTTCCGATGAGTGCACTGGAAACCACAAGAATGAAAATACTGGCTGCCTTATATGGCTGGCTCTGCCGCTCAAAATAGTTTTTCATTACCGCATCACCACCCATATAGATGGAATCCAGGAACTGATCATATGCATCCCTGTTCCCAAAACTGTGGGGATTGTACAATTTTATTTCAAACACGTCCTCCGGCGATGCCTCCGGAAGTACCCACGATACCCATGTACTGCCACACATATCCGGGAATTTTTCATAGCTTGATTCATACAGGAGTTCCCCGTCCCTGTATATATCCACACTGATGTGATTTAGATAAAACCTGATTTCTGCCCCCTTAAGCAGGTCTGTATCAAATCTGCCACGGAGCGTTACAGCCCCGTTATAAGAAGACAGGTCTGTTTCTGTGTCAAGCATCTTCCATTCTCCGCCACCTTGACTGTACTCGCCTGTAAAATGAACAGGCATGGGGATTGACATGACAGCCTGATGACTTTGGCAGCTGGCTGATATTACAAGAAGTCCTGCTATGAGGAACATAACTGTATACAGAATTAAATTTATTGGTATTTTCCTCAAAGTATCACTCCTTAGTGAAAAATTCTTTTTATTATATCATAGTCCGAGTGGATCTGCATCTGTGGTTTTGGAGTTTTACTAATTCATTTTTTAATGCTTTGCTAAAGAAAATATTGTAATGATTTAAAGAAATGTAAATCATCTTACAGCTCTTTACAGCAGGAGCGAAAAAGCTCCCGACGATGAAGACCCTGGGTGGAGCCGCATCCAAGTCCGCAGACAGCGAGACCGCAGAGGCAGCGCCCTCTGGCGACAACAATGGCTTCTTCACAGCGAATGATAAGATTGATTTCTCTAACGTAAAGGTTGAACCTTTATTTGAGGGAGAGGTTGATTTTGATACATTCAGCAAGTCTGATTTCCGCGCCGTAAAGGTAAAGGAGTGCGTCGCAGTCAAGAAGTCCAAGAAACTGCTCCAGTTCACACTGGATGACGGAACAGGCACAGACCGTACAATCCTCAGCGGAATCCACGCTTACTATGAGCCGGAAGAGCTGGTTGGCAAGACCCTGATTGCGATCACCAACCTGCCGCCGCGTAAGATGATGGGCATTGAGTCCTGCGGTATGTTGCTTTCAGCAGTGAATAATCTGAAGAATTCTGAGGACGAAGAACTGCATCTGCTGATGGCGGATAATCATATTCCGGCGGGAGCGAAGCTGTACTAGGATAGAGATTCTGTAAAAGAATAGTGTAAAGAAAATAATGACAGTTGGTTGTATCGGGAATTGGTACGGCCAACTGTTTTTGTTTCTGTAAATGAATATTAAAATAGACGTCTGGTTATAAAAAATGAAAAGTTATGATTTATAGTCTGTGTATGTTATAGATAACAATAATCTTGTAAAAACAGAAAAAATATGCTATAAATAACATAAAAGAAAAAAGAATATCAAATATATTTTGTGTGACATAATTTTGAATATATAAGATAAAACATGTCATACTTAACATAAATGGAGGTTTTGCTTATGGCAGCTCATGATATGGATTTAATTTTTGAACAGATAAATAATTTAAAGAAACCGATTATGCAAACGGAAGATGTACGTCCGGAAAAGGATGAATTACGTGAAGTACTCAACAGTGTATCAGACGAAATAAAAAGAGTCATGGATGAAAATGATTTTACGCAGGAGGATTTGTGCCGCATTACCAAGATGTCGCAGTCAAATATCAGCAAGATTCAGAATGGTAAGGTGGTTCCAAGAATAGAGACATTGCAGAAAATTGCGATGGCGACACATACAAGACTTGTCATAAGTTTTGAGAGTAGGGAAGAGGAGGAGTAAGGATGGCAGATATTAAGTTGATTGAAATTAATCAATTCAGAGGAATTCAAAAATTAGTTGTTTCTGATTTTTCCAGAGTCAATCTTATTGTAGGTGACAACAACTGTGGAAAAACCACGTTTTTAGAGGCAATTCAATTGCTGTTCACCAACGCTCAGATGAGTTCGGTTAAAAATATCATAAAGCAGAGAACGGTATTGAATCCGAATGATACGAGCTTTTATGTATCTTTTATCAATATGTTCAATGTGAATCAGAAGGATGAGTTGCTCGACTTGGATATTTATGCTGAAAGTAATAAAGATTCCATTGAATTTGAGATAAAGGGTCATGAAAAGAAGGTATCCGGAGATGATGCACTTCAGATGTCGCTCGTGTCTGCGCGGCAAAAAATGGTGAAAGCATCCTCATTTCTGCCGGAAACAGCAAAGATATTTGAAGGAAGCATGCTCAGCAAAAATAGTAAGAAAACAGTAGAAAGAGGAATTCGACTTACCTCACTGGACGGTACAATCCCTGGGCCAGTGGCTAAGAAGGAGGTTCAATATATTTCTTCCTTTGGACATTTAAGGTATGATCTTTTGAAAAATATCGTTGATAATGCGGAATATAAAAAACTGGCTATTAGCATTTTAAAACAGTTTGATGAATCGATCGTGGATATTTGCTATACAAAAACGGATGACGGGGCTTTTCTTGAATCAGTCATTACAGCAGATGGAGTTAATATGCCATTTTCTGTTTATGGTGATGGCATCAGGAAAATATTGTATATTTTGAATAAATTGTTTGACGCAACAGATTCGATACTTCTGATTGATGAGATTGAGACAGGATTGCATAAGAAGTATTATGACGAGCTGTTTCCGGTTGTTTTTGAGCTGGCTAAAAAGCTTAATGTTCAGTTATTTATTGCAACTCATAGTATGGAAGCAATTGACGCGATATTGGCTTATGGAAAATATGATGATGAAATGCAAGAGAATGATCCGATTAAGGTCATCACGCTAAAGAAAATAGACGCAAAGGATGGAAAGGGAAGTAATGTAGTTGCCAGAAATGTTACGGGGAAATATGTATATGATAATCGAAAAGCATTTGAATTCGAGGTGCGCCTATGATGACAGAATTAATGCTTGTTGAAGGCGTATCAGATGTTCAGTTGATTAGTTACTACCTGCAAAATGTGTATGGATGGAAACATGAGAAAGATAATCGGCTTGGGATTAGCCCAATGGATGCCCATGATCATATAGAAAGTCTTTCTAAAGATGAGAATCAACTCGTTTTATGTGGAGTAGGAGGCAATGGGAGATTTACGCATTTTGTAGAAATACATCGTATAAATAACATGCTTGTAGAGAGCGATATTTCTTCTATCATGGTTGTAACGGATAGGGATGCGGATTCTATTTCCAAAATAGGAAGAACTATAAATAATTCTTTTGAGAATGTCACATTCAAAGCTGGAGAATGGAATAGCAATAATATAAAAGATTCTTTTGAACAGCCGAAAACGATAGATACATATCTTTTAATTGTACCTGCAGATAAAAAGGGAGCATTGGAAGATGTAATAATAGATGCGCTTAAAGATATTCCGGAAGAAAAAGAATTAATCCAGGAAGTAATCCTGTTTATCAATTCCTTAAAGGCCAAGCTTGTGCCGGATTTAAACCAAATGAATAAGGCCAATAAGGCTACGGTAGGAACCTTCTTCAGTGTAAGAAACCCCAAGCAGGCCATGCGATCCTTTGCTGCATTTGTTGCCACAATAGACTGGTCGAAATCAGAATCCTTAAAGGAATTGTTTGGGGCGTTTGAGCGACTGGGGAGAAAAAGGGATAAGTATATTGGAATTGGGAAGTAGTTGCAATAGTATGAGAACTTCCCTTTTGATTAGAGGGTTTATCGAAAAATGTTATTGCGTATCCGTGAACGGAACGTTTATAATATGTATAGAGAGAAGCAGTGGAAAGATTGTGATACATCAAAGTAAAAAAGAGGGCATCGTTTTAGAGAGAAAGTATAGTATTATTTATAGGTGTTAAGGAAAAAGTCTTATGTTAGAAACGATATATAGTTTGAATAAAAGGGGAAAAGATATTACCATGAACGTTTGTGTACAAAACAGAAAGGTATTAAAGTTTTATAAATAGAAATATATAAAATATTGCAGAAAATGGTTTGTGGCTAGAATAGCAGAATACATAGTATATGATATTATGAAGAAAAAGGTTCTGTTGTACCAGTATAGATATAATGAAGTTTTTATAGAAAGCAGAGAAGTATGTTATATAGAGAAAGAGCTTGAATGAAGGAGGAATTTACATGGGGTTAATTCATAGTTATGCTATATGGAATAACAAAGGTGGTGTAGGAAAAAGTACTATTATATTTCATCTTTCTATGAGATATGCAGAACTTCATCCAGAGGAAAATGTGTTAGTTATAGATTTATGTCCACAGGCTAATTCAAGTATGATGCTTCTTGGTGGTGGCCCAATTGGTGAGGATAATATTATTAATTTTTGTAAAGAAGCGACGCCGCATTCTGTTGTTGGATACTTAAGTACAGTTATTACCAATGGACGTGGAGCAGAATTACCTGATCCATATAATTTTGTTGTAGGTGTATCGGAATATAATAAAAATGCACCATCAAATTTATATTTACTATGTGGAGATGGAAATTTAGAACCAATGGCGCCTGCAATTAATGAGGCTGCATCAGCAAAAGCGTTGACACCAAACGCTCAACCATGGAAATGGATTCAGGAAATAATAAAGAAATTTATTGAAAAGATTACAAATTCAGAAAAGGAATGGATGGTTTTTATTGATACAAACCCAAGCTTCAGCATTTATACCCAAATTGCTATTTCTGGGGCAGAAAGATTATTAACTCCTATAAATGCAGATGATTCATCTAAAACAGCCGCTTCAGCAATGGTAGCATTGTTACACGGGACAAATCCACCTCATCCAATTTATGGTTCGTGGACATATGCAAAAATGGCAAAGGAACAGGGCGTTCAAATACCAAAGATTCATTTGTTAATTGGTAATCGCTTAACACAATTTAAAGGATCTGCTACAGCATTTAAGGCATTGTCAGATGCGACATCTACAGCATTATATAAAATTTATAAGGAACATCCGGAGTATTTTGTTGAAGCAGTAGAGAATGTAGACAGTATAGAAAAATTTATTGAGTATTATTCAAAGCCACTAAGAGATTTTAATAGTGCGGGTGTAGTATGTGCTCATTTTGGACGATTGTTGTCTTCAATGAAACAGGGATATTATCAGGTATATTCGGAAAATGCAAAAGTCAATGCTGAAAAAATTAAGGAATGCAAAAATGCAATTGATGAGATAATTTGATATTGTCAATATTGGTTGACACATTTATCTCAAAGATATCATT
>ERZ827088.4211-NODE-4211-length-12189-cov-4.569309_pt1 | contig 12189 bp, 10 predicted proteins | sample MGYA00519922_ERZ827088 | MGnify/ENA primary metagenome ERZ827088 (study PRJEB31778, sample SAMEA3449254) | human gut metagenome | biome: human gut; feature: human-associated habitat; material: faeces | place: United Kingdom | collected 2010/2012 ... | reverse complement strand
GCCGCAGGTGGAAATGTACAGAGGTTTATCTCGATTCAGCAGAACAAATACTGATCAAAGGTGTGCGCCTTGCCGCTCAGAGAAGAAAGTTAAAGGTCAATATTCACAATGCCCGGAAAGGTTCTATCAACAACCGTATTTTATTCTACAACCGTCTGATTGCGGCTGACAGATATAAAATCATGTTGCACTGCAAGCATACGATTGAAGCGTTCCAGACTGCTATCTGGAAGCCGAATGCGGCGACCGAAATACGTCTTGACGACGGTAGCATAAATATAGACAGCCTTGACGCACAGGAATACAGCACCGAAGCTTACATGAGTAACGTCTTCGACGCAGAAAGGAAAAATTGATGTCGATATACTCTTATATAAAGCAGGCATTTCCGAACGTGCCGATAGTCGATATATCCGACTATTATACACGGCACATTGAGCCTGCAAAACGCATCTATCAGGGCAAACCGCCGTGGAGAACTGTTACAAACAGCGGAATAAAAAAGAAAAGCCGTCCCAGAGCTATGACGAATATGGCAAAGGTCATCTGCGACAAGCTCGCCACGATGACTTTTTCAGAACAGTGCGATATATCCGTTGATGACGAAAAGTACAACGATACGGTAAGCAAAGTCCTTGAAAACAACTGCTTTTGGGAGCGTTTCCCCGAATTTCTTTCCCGTGCGTATGCACTCGGCGGAGGAATAATAAAGGTGTATCTTGAAGATAATGTGATACGTCTGAATTACATAAATGCCGATCGTTTCTTCCCGACAAAATGGAATAACCGACAGATAACAGAGGGTATCTTCTGTAACGATTATGTTCAGAACGGCTTCTACTACAAGCTGTTCGAGTATCATACATTACAGTCGGACGGCGTTCATATCTATCATATACTGCGGCGCAGTGATTCACGAAGCTATATCGGTCAGGCAGTACCTGTTTCAGAGCTGTTCCCAAAGCTTGAATACGAAAGAGTGTTCAAAGGCGTTCAAACGCCGTTATTCTGCTATTTCAAACCTGCAGTCGGAAACAATATGGTTTTCGACTTGCCGCTCGGCTTGCCTGTTTTTGCAAATTCAATAGACACGCTACGGGAAATAGATGTAATATTCGACAGCCTTGAGCGAGAATTTATACTCGGCAAGAAGCGTATCATTATTCCTTCGGAATGCATTAAATCGATCTATGACAGCGACGGCAACGAAGTAAAATACTTTGACACCGATGACGAAGTATATCAGGCATTCAACGCCGATGATGCGCCAAAGTTGAATATATCCGACAATACACAGTCACTCAGAGTAACCGAACACGTCGAAGCTCTGAAGCTTCAGCTGAATATACTCAGCACTCAGCTTGGTTTCTCTCCGGGAACGCTGTCGTTTGACAGTAATTCCGGCGTAAAAACGGCGACAGAAGTTGCCGCTGATGAAAAGGATACGCTTCGCACCGTGCAGAATAACAAGAATATCATATCCGAGGTGCTTGAAAGTCTTGCAACGGCGATTATAGAAATAACACAGGCTTCAGAAGAGGTCAGCAAAGATTATACGGTTTCTGTCAATTGGCAGGATAACATTATCGGTGATGACAACACCCGTATAGATAACAATATCAAGCTTGTTCAGGCAGGGCTTAAATCAAAAATTCGTGCTATTATGGAAGCACAGAATATTGATGAAGCAGAAGCCGCAGAAGAACTGCAGCGTATTGCAAAGGAAAATGACATAGACGGCGGCATACTGGACGGTGACAGCTATGAATAAGCTGACTTCTCTACAGCTTTCACAAGGCATAACCGATCTTATAGTCGGGCTTGAAACCGACCTTATAGCAAACATAGCGGCATATCTTGCCGCAGGAAGAATCGAAGAAGATACGGCAAAGTGGAAGATGAAAAAGCTCGCCGAGCTTGGCAAGCTTACAAAACAAAACGCTAAAACTATATCCGAATACGCAGGCAAAACGCCTGAGCTTCTTGAGCTTACGCTTCAGAGAGCGGCAAATTCCGCTATTCAGGAGCTTGCGCCGGGATTAAAACGTATGGTGCAGGAGGGGCTTATTGATAGACGAGCCACGCCGTCAATGTCCGGCAATATGTTAAACAGCCTTAAAATGCTTCAAAAACAGGCAAAAAAAGACCTGAACCTGACAAATACAACGATGAAGTATAAGGCAAAGAACGCCGCTATGCAGGTAATCAACCGTACCGCCGAGCTTGCAAATAAGCAGGAATACATAGACAGTCTGAATAAGGCTACAGGAAAGGTCGTTACCGGCGGAATTGTTTCCTGTAAGGATTCCAAGTGGCTGATGAGCTGGACTATCAACAGACAGCCTCAGTTCAAGAGTGAAGATCCTAACGAAATCAGTGTATGGGTATACTCTCTGTTCACAGATGTACCTGGAGACTTTGTAAAGAAGCCTATGAAGGACTGTACAGGTGAAGAGATCACTCAGGAATGGTTATATCAGATTGGCGTTCCCGTTGACCGTATTGGTGAATTAGCAAAAAATCATGTTACTACAGTTCCTACTATGATGCCTTATATTACTGCATTCTTTATGCCTAGGAGAAAAGGAGACCGTCCTGATGTTATTCCTGATGGATGTACTAACTTTGCCTTCCTTGGTCAATTTGCAGAAACTCCAAGAGATACAATCTTTACAACAGAATATTCTGTACGTACCGCTATGGAAGCTGTATACGGCCTCTGCCATGTCGACAGAGGTGTTCCGGAAGTCTGGGGCAGTGTCTATGATGTGAGAGATCTGCTTGACAGCTCCGTAAAGCTGATGGATGGTAAATCACCACTTGAAATTTCTCTTCCGGGACCGCTCAATGCAGTCAAGAAAGCACTCATCAAGGGTGTCAAAGGAACTGTGATCGAAGATCTTTTGAGAGAGCACAATATCTTAAAAGAGGGGATGTAATTGGTAGTGAATAGAATGGAAAAGGGAGCCTTTGGGCTCCCTTTTTTACAAATTAATTTTCAATTATAGAAGTTATTTTACCTTGTGCAACAATTCTTTTGTTGTAGAAAATAACAAATTTTTTCATAATGGCAGGATCATATCGATAATTATCGGTAATACGTGTAATTTTCTTTTCTTTTCGAAACCAGATTCTGTTTATTCGTGCATATCCAACCTGTGATAGAGCAGTTCCATCTTCATCAATAAAGCAGATGGGAAGGATATAATGATTCCAGATAGTCAAATGTGGGAAAAGCAGCCCACCTTTATTATGTCTGAGCCATGTGATCTGTGCAATACCAAGTGTTTGTTCCGGGGTGTAAGGATAATATTTATCACCCATTAAAACACGTTTCACAGGCATTTTTATTACAGTTAATATATAAGGAAGAATCATACCATACGCCAATGCAATAGCAAACGATTTATCAAGTATATTATATGCGAGAAGTAAGAAAAGAATCGTATATAAAAAAATCCATATTATATATCCATAATATAAACGGAAATATCTATTACAATCTAGGCATTGAAAACAAAATTTAGAATGCCCTATTCCCTTTTTATTTTGAAAATTTTCACTTCCGCACCATGGGCATACATATTGTGATTGTCGTTTCATGCTTAAAATCCCCTCTTTGTCCAGTGGGCTGTTGATAAATAGTTATTTCATTCTCCTCTTCCTGTCCCGTCTCCGTTTTCTCCGTCCAAATGACTTATTTTTCCGGTTCATCTTAAACTGTATCTTATTTCTGCGCCGTCTGGAGAAATGATAATTCCGGAAAAAAGCAATGGCGGTGATAAGGAGCAGAAGCAGAACGATCACGCCGATCACAATAGCGATCACCTTGATCACGTTGATAAAGATGATTTTATCGCCCGGTGCGTTATTCTGGGAAACAGAGTCAGATTCCACGACCGGAGAAGTAAAATCATAGGTGTCCTTCTGCGCATTCAGCTCTACCTTTGCCTGTCCGACGGAAACATCGTGATAGCTGTAGTTGATGGAAGCAACTGCCAGCGGATCGGAAGCATCATCTTCGTAAGAAAGAGAGGATGTCAGATCGGAAAAAGTGATGGTATTCGGAACGATCACATAATCATTCGGATTGATGGACATGATCGTTTCCGTTGCACCGAAAATATTGCTGTTGCTTTCAAAAAAGTCGGAATTGTTTACTGTATAATTCGTTTCATTTTGTGCCACATTGACCCGGCTGAAGTTATTGAAACCGTAGTCAAATAAAGCGATCGTATCTGTAAACTGCGCCGGTGCATCTTCCTTCATGACAACACAGATCAGCTTCATGCCATTTCGCTCCGCACAACTGACAAGCGTCTGATGTGCCTGCGAGGTATAGCCGGTCTTACCACCGATATAGCCCTCATACGGATAAGTATTGTTTGTCAGCTTATTGTGTGTATAAAGGTCGATCAGATCAGGCTGTGTTGCAGTCGGTTCTATCGTATAATGGCTTGTGCCTGCTATACGGGTAAGCGTTTCATTAGAAAAGAAGGCTCTTGCGATCGTAGCCAGATCATAAGGGCTTGTATAATGATTTTCATCGTGCAGACCGTTTGTAGTCACAAAATGACTGTCTGTGCAGCCAAGCTCTGCAGCCTTTGCATTCATCATATCCACAAAACCGGAAATAGAACCGGCAATATGTTCTCCGACTGCATTGCAGACTTCATTTGCGGAATACACGAGGATACCATACAGGCATTGTTCCATCGTAATGGATTGTCCGACATCCATTCCCATGTTGGAGGATCTTTGTTCAATGCTGAATACAGCCTCATTGGAAAATTCCACCATATCATTCAGATCGGAATTTTCAATAGCAACAAGAGTCGTTAAAATTTTTGTCGTACTTGCCGGATAAAGATGCTCGTGAATGTTCTTGGCATACAGGATCGTTCCGGTATTGGCTTCCAGCAGGATCGCACCTTCCGCGCCCACAACAGGGCCGGTCGGCCAGCCATCGATCGCGTTGGAATCGATCGGCTCCTCAAGGCGCATGGCAGCGTCCGTATCATAATCGACTGCAGCGGTGTCGCTTGCCTCTGTATCCGTTGGCTGCGCAAAAGCAGTGATCGTCTGTGTGCAGAGCAGAGAAGCAACGCAAAGTGATAAGATCAGTTTTTTACATTGAAAAGTATGAAATAGCATATTTGCTCCTAAATTAGATTCAAAATATAAAATATATAAGTATAAATATATCATCTTTAACTGTAGATAAATTATACTTTTTATATGAAGATGCAAATTTATCATACACTATTTCAGGATAAATGAAAATCTTTTGCTATCTTTTTATATAGAAATCATGTAATATACTACTGGTATTAGAAAGATATTTTTGCGTGCATCGTGTAAGAATAAGAATATAGAATTCCAGGTGTTCCAGCACTGGAGCTATATAAGCGATTGTAAAAAGAAAGAGGTAAAAATGAGACTCAGAAATATACCGGGCGCAGAGGAAGCCCTTGCAAACAGCAGATATGTGATCAAACAGCCGGAAACTTACCGTGGAAAATTCAGAGAGCAGATCTTTCAGATCGAGAATCCGATCCACATTGAGATCGGAATGGGAAAAGGGAAATTCTTGCTGGCTATGGCGCAGAAAAACCCGGATATCAATTATATCGGGATTGAACTGTATTCCAGTGTACTTCTGCGTGCAGTGCAGAAAATGGAAGAGCTGGAAAAAGAAAATAATGTACCGGGCAATATTCGTTTTCTTTGTGTTGATGCAAGAAAGCTCGGCGAGATTTTCGCAGCAGAAGAGATCGATCGCATCTATCTGAACTTTTCCGATCCATGGCCGAAGGATCGCCATGCCAAGAGACGCCTGCCAAGCAAGGAATTTTTGGCATTATATGATAAATTCCTGAAAAAAGACGGACAGCTCGAGTTCAAAACAGATAATAAAGATCTGTTTGATTTTGCGATCAGCGAGCTTCCGCTTGCAGGCTGGAAAGAAAAGGCTGCTACGTATGACTTACATCACGATCCGGTCTTAAATGCAGGAAATGTCATGACAGAATATGAGGAAAAATTCTCTGCCAAGGGCAATTCGATCTGTAAGTATATTATTTACAGATAGAATATTTACATGGTATTTGACATATGCTATAATGTCTGCAGACAGGAATGAAAATGTGTTCAAGCAATACACAAAGCGAAAGCCTCGGAGGTGGCGTCCTCCGAGGCTTTCTTTTGGCTAATTGTCACTGTCTTTTCTGTCTAGCCATTTGCAGATGCAATGACAAATCACACCTGCCATAACAGAAAATATAATTTTGTAGTAGACAACAAAAATAAAATGTGATAACATATCTCAGTGGTGAGTGAAAATTCTCACTTTCGGGGTGTGGCTCAGCTTGGTAGAGCGCTACGTTCGGGACGTAGAGGTCGCGTGTTCGAATCACGTCACCCCGATTGATTGCAAGTCGTAAGACTTGCTGTATTTTTAATAGGATAGGAAATTCCTATTATGTTTTTGCTTAATATAAGGCTATGATAAGAACAAGTAATGATCAGGGAAACTGACAGAGAGTTACCGGCTGGTGAGAGGTGCAAGGGAAGCTGATCATGAATACCTCTTTGAGCTGCGCACCAAACGAAACATCCAGTAGGCTGCGACGGAACCTGACCGTTATAACAGGAGAGTATGTATGTACTTGATGAGGCAGAAGCCGTGAGGCTTTTGTGAATAAAGGTGGTAACACGAGTATAAACCTCGTCCTTTGAATAGGACGGGGTTTCTTTTTATAGCGAGGAAGAAAATCAAGCATTGTCGTATATTTGCGGAGCAAATGTACGGCGCAATAACCTGCGTAGCAGGTTATAGAAAATTTTAACCGAGCGTATAACGAGAAATTTAAGAGCACGATAGTGCGGCTGACGCGAAAGCGGCAGAAATTTCGAGTATGAAAGCAGAAGAAAAATAAATTAAAACGAAAAAGGAGACGAAAATGACAGTATTTGATGAATTAAAAGCCAGAGGACTTCTGGCACAGCTCACAGATGAAGAAGAGATCAAGGAACTCATCAACAACGGAAAAGCCGTATTCTATATTGGCTTTGACCCAACAGCAGACAGCCTTCATGTAGGCCACTTCATGGCACTTTGCCTGATGAAGAGATTACAGATGGCAGGTAATAAGCCGATCGCGCTGATTGGCGGCGGAACAGCCATGATCGGTGATCCGTCCGGCAGAACAGATATGCGTTCCATGATGACAAAGGAGCAGATCGATCACAACTGCGAATGCTTCAAAAAACAGATGAGCCGTTTCATCGAATTTGGTGAAGACAAGGCGCTTATGGTCAACAATGCAGACTGGCTCAGAGATTTAAATTATATTGAATTTATCCGTGATATCGGCGGATGCTTTTCTGTGAATAACATGCTGCGTGCAGAGTGCTACAAGCAGAGAATGGAAAAAGGTCTGAGCTTTTTGGAATTCAACTACATGATCATGCAGAGCTACGATTTTCTTGCGCTGTATGAGAAGTACGGCTGTAATATGCAGTTCGGCGGTGATGACCAGTGGAGTAATATGCTTGGTGGTACAGAGCTGATTCGTCGTAAAAAAGGAAAAGATGCATATGCCATGACGATCACACTTTTGCTTAACTCAGAAGGAAAGAAGATGGGTAAGACACAGAAAGGTGCTGTATGGCTTGATCCAAACAAAACCTCCCCGTTTGAATTCTACCAGTACTGGAGAAATGTAAGTGACGCAGACGTTCTTAAATGTATCCGTATGCTGACCTTCCTTCCGCTGGAAGAGATCGAGAAAATGGATAGCTGGGAAGGAAGCCAGTTAAATCAGGCAAAAGAAATCCTTGCATTTGAGCTGACAAAGCTTGTACATGGCGAAGAAGAGGCTGTAAAAGCACAGGAAAGTGCCAGAGCTTTATTCTCAGCAGGAAATGCCGCTGATATGCCAACTGCAGAGCTTGCAGACGAAGATTTTACAGAGGGTAGTATAGATGTGATCACAATGCTTGTAAAATCAGGTCTTGTAGCAAGTCGTTCCGAAGGAAGACGTGCGATCGAGCAGGGCGGCGTATCCATCGATGGCGAGAAAGTAACCGATATCAAGCAGACAGTTGCAAAGGATGCGATCGGAGACGGTATCGTATTAAAGCGTGGCAAAAAGAACTTCCGCAAGATCGTAAACGCATAATAAATAAAGTGATCCAAATTGGATACAAAAGGGACTATTATGTATATAGTAGTCCTTTTTATATAATAGTAGACAGCAGTATATTTTAAGATCAGTGAGGCGGATATAGATTATATGGATAGCAGAGATTTGAAATTGACAAAAGAAGTATGGCGGAAACTGCATCATACGCCGGAGCTTTCCGGGCAGGAAACAAAAACAAAGGAGATCCTGAAGGACTATCTGACAAACTATACGACTTTGTCAGTCGTGGAAACACCGGATTACCTGTATACTGTATATGAAGAAAAGGATTGTGAGCAGCCTCAGCTGACGATCTGTCTGAGGGCAGATATGGATGCCATTCCGGATGGAGAGGGCGGCGTATTCCATGGCTGCGGGCATGATGGACACAGTGCAGCATTGTTTCTGACAGCACTTTGTCTGGAACGGCTCAGACAGAAAGGCAAAAAGATCGGTAAAAGAGTGATTCTGTTATGGCAGCAGGCGGAGGAAACGGGAGAAGGTGCAAGGCTGGCATGTCCTGTGCTTCTCAAGGAATCGGTTTCAGAGATTTATGGCTGTCATAATATTCCGGGCTATCCATTCGGAGAAGTGCTGCTGTGCAAACAGGTATTTGCCTGCGCTTCCAAGGGATTTATTCTGGATCTGCACGGAAAACAAAGCCATGCAGCTTATCCGGAGCAGGGGATCAATCCGGGTTATCTGATCGCTGAGATTGTAAATAAACTTCCTATATGGTGTGAAGACCACAAAAAAGGACTTACCATGGCAAGCATTATTGAAATGAAGGTAGGATCCGAAAATTTTGGTATTTCTGCTGGAAATGGGAGGTTGTGTCTGACACTTCGGGCACATTATCAGGAGGATCTGGAAATGCTGACTGAGGCTATCTTAGCTTATGCAAGGCAGCAGGCTGAAACAAGCGGGATTACAATGGAGGTATCGGAAACAGATGCTTTCCCGGATACAGTGAATGATACTGCGTTGACAGAGAAGCTGGAGCAGCTGTGCATAGATCATGCACTGCCATATACATATCTGCCGGGGCCAATGCGCTGGTCAGAGGATTTCGGATGGTATCAGAAAAAGTGCAGAGGCGTATTTTTCGGGATCGGCGCAGGAGAGGAAACACCCGGGCTCCACACAGAGTCCTATTGTTATCCGGAAGCATTACTTGAAAAAGCAGGCATGATATGGGAAACTATAATTATGCATCGATAAAGCAAAGGAGAAGGTTATGAAAACGATACAGGTTGAAGATATTACGAAAAATATCCGGGAAATGTGTATAGAAGCCAACCATTTTCTGACAGAGGATATGAAAGCTGCCATGGAGCAGGCGTGTAAGGAAGAAAAATCCCCGGTCGGACAGCAGGTGCTTTCGCAGCTTGAGGACAATCTGCAGATCGCAGGGCAGGATATGATCCCAATCTGTCAGGATACGGGAATGGCAGTGATCTTTATGGAGATCGGACAGGATGTGCATTTTGAAGGCGGTAGTCTGGAAGCTGCGATCAATGAAGGAGTCAGACAGGGTTATGTAGACGGTTATCTGCGCAAATCGGTTGTGAAAGATCCGCTTGAACGTGAAAATACAAAGGACAATACCCCGGCGGTCATCCATTATCAGATCGTTCCGGGCGATCAGGTGAAGATCACCGTTGCACCGAAGGGCTTTGGCAGTGAAAATATGAGCCGTGTATTTATGCTGAAACCGGCAGATGGCATAGAAGGCGTAAAAGCAGCCATTTTAACGGCTGTAAAGGATGCAGGCCCGAACGCCTGTCCACCTATGGTAGTAGGTGTTGGAATCGGCGGAACCTTTGAAAAGTGCGCGATCATGGCAAAACAGGCGCTCACAAGACCGGTAAACGTGCATTCTGCCATTCCTTATGTGGCAGAAATGGAAAAAGAGCTTTTGGAAAATATCAATAAAACAGGAATCGGTCCGGGCGGACTTGGCGGAACCACGACAGCACTGGCTGTCAATATCAATACTTATCCGACGCATATTGCAGGACTTCCTGTTGCAGTCAATATCTGCTGTCACGTATGCAGACACAGCACACGGGTATTGTAATGCAGGCATGGAATGCTATGAAAAATATCACAGGGTAATCATGAATAAAGAATATCAGAAGGATGTTCCTATTATATAGTTGAAAAACAGAAAGGGTAATCATGAAACAATCAATACAAGCGCCACTCATAAAAGAAGAAATCCGGAGTTTACATGCGGGTGATTCTGTCCTTATCACGGGCACGATCTATACAGCAAGAGATGCAGCGCATAAAAGAATGCAGGAAGCATTAAAGAACGGAGAAAAGCTTCCGCTTGCAATGGAAGGCAATGTGATCTATTATATGGGGCCTTCACCGGCAAGAGAAGGCAGACCGATCGGTTCTGCAGGGCCTACAACCGCGAGTCGTATGGACAAATATGCCCCGGAGCTTCTTGATCTCGGATTAAAGGGTATGATCGGAAAAGGGAAACGTTCTAAAGAAGTCATAGATGCGATCGTCAGAAACGAAGCGGTTTATTTTGCTGCAGTCGGCGGAGCAGGCGCACTTCTTTCCAAATCCATTCTGTCATCGGAAGTGATCGCCTATGACGATCTTGGCACAGAAGCGATCCGCAAGCTGGAAGTCAAGGATTTTCCGGCGATTGTTGTGATCGATAAAGATGGCAATAACCTGTATGAAACAGCCGTGAAGGAATATAATACATTATCCTGATACACAATGTGGAAAAATATATGGAATCTATGTGAAGATCCACAGATCTGTATGAAATCGTAAAGAATTGAAAGAGTTTCTTCCTATATATATGTAGGACTGAAACAAAACAATACAATATATAGAAGTATAGTATCGAAGCAAAGGAATGAATTGCTGATTATATACTGACGGGAGAATAAAATGCGAATTGCAATGATGGTTTTAAGGAAGCTCTATCTGGTACCATTCCTGTTTTACCGGATATGGCTGGCAGGGAAAAAATATATCGGAGATTACATGCCCGGTTTTCTGATCGGAAAGAAGATCTCCACACATGCCATACAGGCGGGCAACATCACGCCTGAGATCCATGGGCTGGAAAATATACCGAAAGAGGATGGATTTATCTTTTACCCCAATCACCAGGGGCTGTTTGATGTACTGATGTTTTTCTATTCCTCTCCGAAGCCGTTTGCATTTGTGATCAAGAAAGAAGCAAAAAATGTGATCCTGCTAAAACAGGCAATTCAGGCAACAGGTTCTCTTCCGATGGACAGAGAAGATCTGAGACAGTCCATGCAGGTGATCAATCAGGTTGCAAAAGAAGTACAGCAGGGAAGAAACTATATTATTTTTGCAGAAGGAACACGCAGCAAAATGGGCAATAAGCTGCTCGAGTTCAAGGGAGGAAGCTTTAAAGCCGCACAGAAAGCAAAATGCCCGATCGTTCCCTGTGCACTGATCAATTCCTTTGTTCCGTTTGATGAAAATTCCGTAAGACAGGTAACGGTAAAGCTGCTCTATTTAAAACCATTGTATTATGAAGAATACCGGCATATGCGCTCCAATGAGATCGCAGAAGAGGTAAAACGTCGTATTGAAGAAGCGATTGAAAAGAATTTATAGTTTATGGTTGACAAACAAAATGGGCTTATGTATAATAACATTTGCGTCAGATGACGTACAACTTTATATTGGTAGAGGATAAAGTTCAGCAGTAAGGAGAAATACTCAAGAGGCTGAAGAGGCGCCCCTGCTAAGGGTGTAGGTCGCTCACGCGGCGCGAGGGTTCAAATCCCTCTTTCTCCGTTTCATATCAAGATGAAAATGAATCTTGACACGCTCAGGATTCCTTTTTTTCGCCCAGGACTGTGGTCGAATAAAATTTCGACAGAACAATACAAAAAAGGTGTTGACAAAGAACGAACGGGATGATATGATAAGATTCCACCGCGAAAAAGTGGTGAAGATGAGATTGAAAAATCTCAAAAGAAAATAAAAAAGA
>ERZ827088.4209-NODE-4209-length-12197-cov-3.005106_pt1 | contig 12197 bp, 7 predicted proteins | sample MGYA00519922_ERZ827088 | MGnify/ENA primary metagenome ERZ827088 (study PRJEB31778, sample SAMEA3449254) | human gut metagenome | biome: human gut; feature: human-associated habitat; material: faeces | place: United Kingdom | collected 2010/2012 ... | reverse complement strand
CATAATAAAAATTTGTGGGATTATGGTGTATACTTGAGTTTCGAATCATGGAAAATATAAAGTCAGCATATTTTTATAAAGATCTTTTTAGTCAGGTGATGCAATGAACATTCTATGGAGTTCCATGCTGCTTCTCGGAATCGCATATGGCGCGCTGCAGGGACGGATGCCGGAGGTGACGGATGGGGTGATTCAGGCTTCGAGGGAGGCGGTGGTGCTGGCGGTTTCGCTGGTTGGGGTGACGGGGTTCTGGGCAGGGCTGATGGAGATTGCGAAGAAGGCGGGAGTGATTGACGGGCTGGTGAAACGAATGGGGCCGGTGATGCGGTTTTTGTTTCCGGAAGTGCCGGAAGATCACTCTGTGATGCGCTCGGCGGGGATGAATATGATCTGTAATGTGTTCGGACTCGGCGCGGCTGCGACGCCGCCGGGGCTTGCGGCGATGGAGCGGTTTGAGGAGCTGGAGGAAGAGCGGCGGAAAATGAAAAACCCGGCCGCAGTTCCAGAAGGAACCGCAAACCGGGAAATGTGTACGTTTTTGATTTTAAATATTTCTTCTCTGCAGCTCATCCCCGTCAACATCATTGCGTACCGCAGTCAGTACGGCAGCGTCCACCCAACAGCAATTGTCGGACCGGCGCTTGCTGCGACGGCTGCGAGTACGATTGCGGCGGTGGTGTTTTGCAAAGTGATGGAAAGAATGGGGCGATGATTATTCAGATTACTCAACCCAGGTGCCGTTTACAAAGACATCGGTCTCGCTTCCGTCTTCGTGAATACCCACGATATGCAGGTCATCCGATCCAACCATAAAGTCAACGTGGATCAGGGAATCGTTGATACCTTTTGCGAGGATTTCTTCATCACTCATATCCATAAATCCGTCCAGCACCTCGGAAAAGCCGGCGCCGGCGGCAACGTGGCAGCATGCGTTCTCGTCGAACAGAGTGTTAAAGAACATCAGTCCGGACTGGTTGATCGGGGACTCCTTCGGGACGAGTGCAACCTCGCCGAGCATCGCGGCGCCCTCATCCATCGCGAACATTTTTTTCAGAACCTTTTCGCCCTGTTCTGCGTGGCAGTCGACAACCTTTCCGTCCTTAAAATCAACGGTAAAGTTGTTGATAACCTGGCCGGACCAGCTTAACGGTTTGGTGGAAACGAGGCGGCCTTCACATTTGCCGCGCATCGGGCTGGTGAAAACTTCTTCGGTCGGCATATTCGGGACATAGAAGGTATTGTTCATATGGTTGATATCGCCAGCGCCGCTCCACTTTGCGCCCGGAATCAGTTCAACTGTGAAATCGGTGCCGTTTTTGCTGGTATAATGCAGTTTGCGGAACGCCTGTTCATTCAGCCAGTTGGCTTTTTGGGTCATGCGGTCACAGTGTGCCTGCCAGATTTTCTCGACATCTTCGCCTTCTTTTAAATACAGGCAATCAAAAATAGCATTCCACAGATTCTCAACCGCAATATCCTCCGGCTCGCCCGGGAATACTTTTTTGGCCCATGCCGGTGACGGAGCGGCAACGATCAGCCACTGATGTTTTCCGTCGAGCTGATCGCGGTATTTTTTCGTTACTTTCCCGCGCATCTGACGGACGGTAGAGAGCAGATCGGCAGAGATGCCGGCAAGCTCATCCGGATCGGAAGAGTCAATGAAAATGCGGACCGGAAGATCTACGGTCATCTGTTTGAGGCGCTCCTCCTCCCAGTTCTGAACCGTACCGAGTGTTTCGGCTGTGGCGTACTGATAACTCAGCTTGTTAATCGGACCACACTCCCAGATCAGCTCAACATAGCTTGCACCGGCTTTGTAACACTCTTCCGTGACCATGGTAGCAAGCAGAACCTGATCCACACCGGCCTGCAGACGGACACGCTGTCCTTTCTGTACATTTGCGCCGATTTTTACGATCAGCTTTGCGTATTCTCTTAATTTTGCTTCATTCATGATAAAAATCTCCCTTTTTGTAAAGTTTGTTTCAACTCACAGTCGGTATTTTCACGGAGTCTGACATGTCGAAAATAGTTCGACTGTGACTTGCCTCATGTCAGTGGAGGATACCGATTTCTCTCCGCCCGCCACTGCCGTTATGTTTCTTTTAACAATTCATCCCACCGCTTTAGAAGCGAGGGACTTCTTGTCTACGGATGTTAAAATTGGAATGGATCGTTAAACGCTCCATAATACGAAACCGGTTCGCCCGCAGAAAGCAGGTGATGGACATCGCCGACGGTCTGGCAGCGGAAGTACACTTCGCCTGGTTTGCGCTCTTCCGTTCCGACGATCGTGACGGAAGTCGGCGCCAGGAACAGGCCCTGCCAGAGCTGCACCGGCGTTGTGTTGAGCAGATGGGACAGCGCGACGCAGGTAACGCCGAGATGGCAGAAGCAGACGATGACAGCTTCGCGGTTCGTTTCATCTGAAGCGTGGTAGCGGTAGCCGTCGCGTACATAACCGTAGCGAGCAAGCAGCGCATCGAGTCCGTCCGTTACGACACGATAATTTTCATCCATGTTTCCGGTTTTCATGATCGGGTTCTGTGTCCAGAGATCATGATCATAGAGATCCCGGTTCGCATCGAGCACATCCGGCAGAAAATCCCACGGAATCCGGCGTTTTCCGGTCTCCGGATCAAGGACAGGCGCATCAAATTCCCGCAGCCACGGAAGAATTTCGGCCTCGCGGCCCGCATTTTTCAGCGTAAAAGAAGCCGTATCCTTCGCGCGTCCGAGCGGCGAGCAGTAAAAATCGGTGACGTTCCATTTCGCCGTGCGCTTCGAAAGCAGCTCAGCCTCACGCCAGCCCTTTTCAGTCAGCGAATCAATCTCATAATTCGGTTCACCGTGGCGGATAAAGATAATTTTCATAAGAATTCCTTTCTTCGTATGCCACAAATCGTTTGGTTTATGCATCGAAAAGTCAATTTCAGTTCCGAAAAATCTGCGGCAGAGCACAGAACATTCAGAATTGATGTCACTTAGCTTAGTGTATCATAAATTGTCAAACTTGTGTGTGTTTCTGTGGAAAAAGATGCGGTAAATTGGAAGAGGCGTTCGCACGTCTGGTAGGCGGCCTGGGAGGAGTGGTTAAGATCTGAGAGGAGAGTGACAGAGGATGATGCGTTCTGGAAATATTTTTGAACGGGAAGGCAGCAGAGGGCATGGCTGCGATGGAGATGGCACAGAGATTACAGGAGGTGGTGATTATTCTGGTTGGGATAAGATGTATGATCAGGGCAGTATTGAAATAAAGGGGGGATGCCATTTATAAAAAAACAGTAAATTCGTCCACTTAGGACTAGCCGCCGCGGCTGTAGATTGATACAATAAAAGAAATAGGAAATATCGATTTTTTGCATAGGAGGAACACGGCGGCATGGCGGGATATGTGAGTCTTCAGGATGTAACCAAGACCTATCAAATGGGTGAGATTACCATCAAGGCTGCGGATGGGATCAGCTTTGATGTGGAAAAGGGTGAGTTTGTGATTGTTGTTGGACCGAGCGGTGCGGGTAAGACGACGGTGCTGAATATTTTAGGCGGAATGGACACAGCGACTTCAGGAAAGGTGCTGGTGGACGGCGCGGAAATCAGCAAATACCGCGGCAAGAAGCTGATCCAGTACCGGCGGGAGGATATTGGATTTGTTTTTCAGTTTTATAATCTGATGCAGAACCTGACGGCACTTGAAAACGTGGAGCTGGCGATGCAGATCTGCCGGCATCCGCTGGATGCGTCGGAGGTGCTTGCGGAGGTTGGGCTGGAAGAGAGAATGAATAACTTCCCGGCGCAGCTTTCGGGCGGAGAGCAGCAGCGTGTGGCGATTGCGCGTGCGCTGGCGAAGAATCCGAAACTGCTGCTCTGCGATGAGCCGACCGGCGCGCTCGATTATGTGACGGGAAAAGCGATCTTAAAGCTGCTGCAGGATACCTGCCGGGAGAAGGGGATGACGGTCATTGTCATCACTCACAACTCGGCGCTGACACCGATGGCGGACCGCGTGATTAAAATCCGAAACGGAAAAGTGGCGGGCATGAAAACAAATGAGAACCCGACGCCGGTGGAAGAGATAGAATGGTAGGTGGACGATGAGAGCATTTCGAAAAGACTTTATCCGGGAAATCACAAAGAACAAGGGGCGGTTTCTGTCAGTCTTTTTCATCGTGCTTCTTGGCGCGGCGTTTTTCTCGGGCATCCGGTCGGCGGAAGGAGATATGAAGGTTTCGGCGGACCGGTATTATGATGAAATAAATTATATGGATTTGAAAGTTCTTGGAACGCTGGGGCTGACGGACGATGATCTGGCGGATATCGCGAAGACGGACGGCGTGAAAGCGGTTTATGGCGGAAAGACGGTGGAAGTGCTGCATGACATCGGCGAGAGCGAGCAGGTTGTGAAACTGATTGCGCTGACGGACGGTGTGAATGAGCCGCGCGTGGTCGAGGGACGGATGCCAGAGAAAGAGGATGAAATTCTTGTTGATACGCAGTTTCTGAAAAGTTCCGGCTGTGAGATCGGGGATCAGGTAACGTTCACTTCCGGAACGGAGGATCCGCTCTCAGATTCGCTGACCGGGGATACGTTTACGATTGTTGGTTCGGCGACGCTCCCTTATTATATGGATCTGAACCGCGGAACGGGCTCGATTGGAAACGGAAGCATCAACAGTTTTGCACTGCTGCTTCCGGAGACATTTACCTCGGATCTCTATACAGAGATTTACATCCAGGCGGACGGCGCACAGGAAGAGGCGAGCTACAGCGATGCATATGATGAGACGGTGAAGGCTGTACAGACGAAGATTGAAGCGCTCGAGGATGCGGCGTGCGACCGGCGGTATACGGCAGTCAAAACCGAAGGACAGGAAAAGATTGATGATGCAAAACAGCAGGTCGCTGATGCAGAGCAGAAATTAGCGGACGCAAAAACAGAGCTGGATGACGGTGCACAGCAGCTTGCCGACGCGAAAGTGACGATTGCGGACAAAGAGCAGGAACTTCTCGACGGCGAACAGACGTTAAAGGACAAAGAACAGGAGCTTCTTGACGGAAAGCAGACGATTGCTGAGAAAGAACAGGAACTCCTTGACGGAAAACAGACCATTGCAAACAAAGAGCAGGAACTTCTCAGTGCGAAAGCAACCATCGCCGATAAAGAGCAGGAACTGGCATCCGGCAAGGCAACGCTGAAAGACAAAGAGGCGGAACTTGCGAGCGGAAAAGCGACGCTGGAAGCAAAGGCGGCAGAGCTGGAAAGCGGAAAAGCGGAGCTGAATCAGAAAGCCGATGAACTTGCAAGTGGAAAAACCACACTTGAGGCAAAAGCGAAAGAACTTTCCGACGGAAAAGCACAGCTTGCAGAGAAAGAAACAGAACTGGCATCCGGAAAAAAAGAGTTAGAGGAAAAAATGACGCAGCTTTCGGCGGCAAAAACCGAACTGACGCGGAAGCAGACGGAGCTGAATACTGCAAAAGAGCAGCTTTCCGAAAAAGAAACGGAATTGAATATTGCAAAGGAACAGCTTTCCGCTGCACGCGAGGAACTGGACAACAAGAAAGCAGAAACCGCTGCAGGACGTACACAGTATGAAGCGCAGAAGGCAGCGTATGAAGAACAGAAGAGTCAGTATGAGACAGCCAAGGATCAGTTAGCCCAGATTTCCAGGCAGCTTCCGATGGTGGAGGCTGCGCAGACAGAAGTGACTGGTCAGATCGAGGTGATTGAGGCTCAGCTTGACGGACTGACAGAGGAAGATGAAGCATATGTATCCCTGTTGGAACAGAAAACTGCGCTGGAAGCAAAGCAGACAGAGTTAGCACAGCAGCTTTTCACGATGCAGGAGCAGAAAACATTTCTGGAACAAAACATCGCAGCGTTTGAAGCAGCAAGCGCTGATGCGGAAGCCCGGCTTGCGGCTGCAGAAGCTCAGATTACCGACGCAGAAAGTCAGCTTGCCGCTGCAGATGCACAATTAACAGAAAAAGAGCAGGAATGCGCCGCAGGCGAGGCACAGATTGCTTCTGCAAAAGAAGAACTGGAAAGCGGCGAAGCTCAGATTACAGAGGCTCTTGTCCAGCTTCAGGATGGAGAAGCACAGGCAGAAGCTTATCAGAAACAGATTGAGGATGGCGAAGCCCAGCTTGCATCCGCCAAAGCAGCGATTGCCGACGGAGAAGCTCAGATTGAGACGAACCGCAGTAAATTAAAAGATGGAGAAACTCAGCTTGCGGCTGCCAGAGCCCAGCTTGCTGATGGGGAACAGCAGATTGCATCGTACCGACAGACGATTCAGTCGGGTGAGGCCCAGCTTGCCGCTACAAAGCAGACAATTTCCAGTGGAGAAAGTCAGCTCGCCGACGCGAAACAGTCGATCGCCGACGGCGAAACCCAGTTAGCAGAAGCAAAGCAGACGATCGCCGATGGAGAAAGTCAGCTCGCCGAAGCAAAGCAGACGATTGCCGACGGTGAAACCCAGCTTGCCGACGCGAAACAGGAAATCGCCGACGGAAAAATCTCCCTTGCGGATGCGAAACAGGAAGTTGCCGATAAAGAAAAAGAACTTGAGGACGGCAAAGCCGAATACGAAAAAGCAAAAGCCGACGCCGAACCAGAAATCGCGGATGCGAAGCAGGAAATTGCGGACGGTGAGAAAACACTCGCAGACCTGAAAAAACCAACGTGGTACGTCTGGGGACGGGATAAGATAACGTCAACTGAGAGCTTCGGTCAGGATGCCGGCCGTATCTCGAATATCGGAAAATTCTTCCCGGTTATCTTCTTCCTCGTGGCTGCTCTCGTCAGCCTGACGACGATGACACGAATGATCGAGGAACAGCGTCAGCAGATCGGAACGTTAAAAGCCCTCGGCTATTCCGACGGCGTGATCGCTTTTAAATATTTCGCATACGCAATGCTCTCCACCGTATCCGGCGCTCTCGCGGGCGTGGTGGTTGGAGAAAAAATCCTGCCCTGGGTTATTATGAATGCCTACGGCATGCTGTATACCGGACTCCCGTATTACATGACCCCGCTGAACTGGGAGCAGGGAGGCCTTGCGATTCTGGCGAGTGCAGCCTGCACCGGCGTGGCGACGATCGCGGCATGCTACAAAGAACTCACCGCAGGTCCGGCAGAGCTGATGCGGCCGGAAGCACCGAAAAACGGCAAACGGATTTTCCTGGAACGTATCGGCGTACTCTGGAAACATCTGAACTTTACGCAGAAATCAACCGTGCGGAATCTGGTGCGGTATAAAAAACGATTCTTCATGACCGTTATCGGAATCGGCGGATGCATGGGTCTGATCCTCGTCGGTTTCGGCCTTCAGGATTCCATCACCGCGATTGCGAAAAACCAGTTCGTCAGCCTCTTCACCTATCAGGCGAATGCTGTGCTGAATTCAGATGTGGATGAATCCGAAAAAGAAGCATTGCAGACCGATCTGGAAAACTACAGCGGCATCGATGAGCTGCTGGAAATGTACTGCCAGAACATCGAACTGCAGACCGACAAAAAGACCGTGGATGCAGTGCTTGAAGTGCCGAAAGAACTGACGAATTTCAATGACTTCTATGCCTTCCGAGACCGGAAAAGCGGAGAAGTTTACGAATTCCCGACCGACGGCGGCGCAGCCATCAGCGAAAAGACAGCAACGATGCTCGGCGTAAAAGCAGGCGACACGGTTCAGCTGAAAAAAGGCGACGATATTGTGGACGTAAAGATTTCGATCATCGTCGAAAACTACGTGCGCCATTATCTGTATCTGGCCCCGGATCTCTACGAGGAGCTGTTCGGCGGAGCGCCGGATTACAACCAGCTTCTGATGAAATATCAGGACACGTCGAGCAATTATGAGACAGCACTCGGAGAAAAAATCATGACGTACGACGGTGTAGCGGCAATCTCGTTCACATCCGACCTGATTGATCAGATTGACAACATGCTTCGTTCCCTCGACATCGTCATCGTGGTGCTGATCGTATCGGCGGGCCTGCTGGCGTTTGTGGTGCTGTACAACCTGAACAACATTAACATCACCGAACGACAGAGAGAGCTGGCAACGCTGAAAGTGCTCGGCTTCTTCGACGGCGAGGTGGCATCGTACGTGTACCGGGAAAACATGGTGCTGACACTGTTCGGCGTTATCGCGGGCATGGGAATTGGAACGTTTTTACATCATTGCGTAATTCAGACCGTCGAGGTCGATATGATGATGTTCGGACGAAACGTGTTCCCGCGGAGCTACGGCTGGAGCGCCCTGATTACCCTGGCGTTTGCCCTGTTCGTCAACTTTATGATGTTCTACCGGTTAAGAAAAATTGATATGATTGAATCGCTGAAAAGCGTGGAGTAAACAACAGAAAAAGGCCGTCCGCGGTGATGCAGAGAATCTGCAGAAACCGTGGGCGGTTTTTTCATTTTGAAAGTGAAATATGAGCCGGAATGCTTGTTTTTTCAGACATTTCGTTGTATAAAAAAGATAAGGGTTTTTATCAGAACAGAATCAAAAAACAAAGAGTAAAGGGGATTTTTACAAATGGGAACAACAGAAACGAAAAAAATGAGAGTCGGCGTTGTCGGCTGCGGAGCGATCAGTGATATTTATCTGACGAACATGATTCATAACTTTGAGAATCTTGAGGTAGCAGCATGCTGCGCAGGCCATCTTGAACATGCGAAAAAGAAAGCAGAGCAGTATGGCATCAAGGGCTGTACCTACGAGGAAATTCTGGCAGACCCGTCGATTGAAATGGTAGTCATTCTGACACCGGCACCGACCCACGAGGGGCTGATCCGTCAGGCACTGGAAGCCGGAAAACACGTTTACACTGAAAAAACAATGACCCTCGCACCGGAAACGGCAGCGAAACTGATCGAGCTGGCAGAGGAGAAACATCTCTATCTCGGTTCCGCACCGGACACCTTCCTTGGATCGGCACTGCAGACCGCAAGAAAAGCGATCGACGACGGGCTGATCGGCGAGGTGACATCTTTCGAAGCATGCGCAAACCGCGATCTTGATTTGCTGGCGAGCATCTTCCGTTTTCTGCGGATGCCGGGCGGCGGTATCTGCTACGATTTCGGTGTTTATTATCTGACCGCCATCGTTAGCCTTTTCGGTCCGGTGGACCGTGTCGTTTCCTCCGTGCGCAACCTTGCGCCGAAGCGCGTCAATGTCGTCCCGGACAGCCCGGAATACGGCCAGGAATTTGACTACAGCAACGAGAGCCAGGCTTTCACGATTCTGGAAATGAAAAACGGCGTGACCGGCACATTCTGTGTCAATGGCGACAGCACCATCAACGATCAGGCGGTATTCACAATTTACGGCAAAAAAGGTATTTTAAAGCTGGTGGACCCGAACAATTTCGGCGGCGATATCGTCTACATTCCGGGCGTGAAGGACTGGACACAGCAGGCAGTTCCGGAAGTGCTGGATTATGGCTTTGCCTACAGCGAAAACAGCCGCGGCCTCGGTCCGTCCGAGATGGCAGAAGCAATTGCAGAGGGCAGACCAAACCGTGCGAGTGCCAAAATGGCATACCACGTACTCGATACGATCGATCAGATTATGAAGAGTGCGGAAACGGGTGCATTTGAGAAGGTTCCATCCACCTGCGAAAGACCGGAGGCCATGCCGAATTCATAGCCTATTTCTGATAGGATTGCAGGTACATCTGACGGAAGTCGGTAGGGCTTACATTTTTTGATTTCAAAAAGACTCTGTTAAACGTAGAAATACTGTTAAAACCGGATTCGAGCGACACTTCGGTGATCGTGAGATCCGGTTTTTTTAACAGGTTTTCGGCGATATGGAGCCGTTCCCTGGTGACGAAATCCGTGAAGGAGAGGCCGGTGTATGCGCGGAACAGCTTGGAAAAATGGCAGCGGGAGAATCCGGCGACCTTTGATGCTTCTTCCAGAGAAACCGGTTCGGTGCAGTGACTTGAGATCCAGGTACATGCAGCAATCATCTGGCGGTGTACCTGTGCGGAATGGCCTGTTTTTTGCGGTGCGGCAGTTTCGGTCGGCACGGAGAGATTTTCGCCGAGCAGAATAAAAAACTGATACAGCAGAACGCATCCGCGCAGCTCGGAAAAACTGATACCGGAGAGGGAGAGCCTGCGCAGCTCTGTCAGAAATCCGCGGAGTTTTTCGATTTCCGGGAAGTTGTTCTGATTCAGAAGACGGATCTGATAAAAAAGATAAGCAACAGACTGGAAATCCACGCGTTTTTCCAGAAAATCTGCATCGAGCTGAAGCATGATCAGGCGATGTTCTCTGTTGGTTGTGGAAACAGCGTGCAGCTCGCCGGGCCAGATAAAAAGAAGATCACCGGGCTTTAGCGGAAAGGTTTCTCCATTTACTTCATAGATAATGCCGTCATCCTGTGCAAGCACAATTTCAATATAGTGATGCCAGTGCAGACCGAAATAGGCGGGGACATGCGAAATAGAGATATCGTAAACATAGCTGTTAGCAAAATGATTGTTTTCGAAAAAAGAAGTCGAATCGTTTTTCATGGCAAAAGAATCCTCCGTATCTGATAAACGGTATTATACAACAGAAGAGAGAAAAAATATAGAAAAAATCGAAACATCTGGGCAATGATCGGCAATATATAAGTAGTGTTTTACGAGGATCTGTATTATGGTTAAGATATGAAAATTGTGAAGAACGGCAGAAATCGGAAAAAGAGTGATGTGATTTTGGCGAAAATTCACAATAAAAGTTTATGAAAAGTGAAGAAGTGAGAGGTAAGCGAAAAATGCAGATTTATGTAGATGGAAATGCTGTGCGAAGCGGAAATGGGCAGAAGGAATATCCATTTCGGACGATTTCCGAGGCGGCAAAAATTGCAAGGCCCGGCGACGAGGTGCTTGTAGCGCCTGGCGTATATCGGGAATATGTAGATCCGGCGAATGCGGGATGTGAGGATGCAAGAATTGTGTACCGTTCTGTGGAACCGGGAAAAGCTGTGATTACCGGTGCGGAAATTGTGGATAACTGGGAGCATTTGGAAGGTGATGTGTGGACAGCGCGCGTTTCGAACGGATTGTTTGGGGATTACAATCCATATACGACACTGGTCAGCGGTGACTGGTTTATCGCATCCTACACGGCACACACCGGAGAAGTGTATCTGAATGGAAAATCCATGTATGAGGTGACAAGTCTGGATCAGGTGAAAAAGCCGGAGATCTATAAAAAATCCTGGGATCAGGCATTCACGGTTTACACCTGGTATGTGGAGCAGGACGAAGAGAAGAATGAGACCGTTTTCTATGTGAATTTCCAGGGGAAAAACCCGAATGAGGAAACGGTGGAAATTAATGTGCGCGAGAATTGCTTTTATCCATCGAAGGAGGGCATCGGTTATATCACGCTGTCCGGCTTTGTTGTAAAACAGGCGGCAACCCAGTGGGCTCCGCCGACGGCATATCAGGAAGGAATGGTCGGCCCGCACTGGTCAAAGGGATGGATCATCGAGGATTGTGAGATTTCAGATTCGAAGTGTTCGGGCATTTCACTTGGAAAATACAGACAGCCGAACAATGACAATAAATGGCTCAAATGGAAATTCAAAGATGGTACACAGACGGAGCGTGACTGTATCTGCCAGGCGCAGCGAGAGGGATGGACAAAGGAAAACATCGGAAGCCACATCATCCGCCGGTGCAACATCCACGACTGTGGACAGACGGGTATTGTAGGCCACTTAGGTGGTGTGTTCTCGATTATTGAGGATAACCACATTCACCATATCAATAATAAACAGAACCTTGCGGGTGCGGAGATCGGCGGCATCAAGATGCATGCAGCAATCGATGTGATCATTCGAAGAAACCATTTCCATCACTGTACGAGAGGCCTCTGGCTCGACTGGCAGGCACAGGGCACACGTGTTACGCAGAACCTGTTCCATGACAATACGCTGCCGAACGAGGAAAATGCAAATCCAGAAGGTATGGACGGTATCGGCGAGGATATCTTTATTGAAATTTCCCACGGACCGACACTGGTGGACAATAACGTACTGCTTTCGGACCGCGCGATGAAGCTGGCAACACAGGGTGTTGCGGTAGTACATAACCTGATCGCGGGATCGTTTACTGCTGTCGGCCGAGGTGTCAACAATGGCTCCGACAAGCTGCCGTCGCCGCGCTACACACCGTACCATGTGCCGCAT
>ERZ827088.4206-NODE-4206-length-12204-cov-2.743930_pt1 | contig 12204 bp, 10 predicted proteins | sample MGYA00519922_ERZ827088 | MGnify/ENA primary metagenome ERZ827088 (study PRJEB31778, sample SAMEA3449254) | human gut metagenome | biome: human gut; feature: human-associated habitat; material: faeces | place: United Kingdom | collected 2010/2012 ... | reverse complement strand
TCGCCAGGGCACGGGAAGGAGATTCGCGGGCTTTTGACGAACTTGTCATTCGCCACAGCCGCAAACTCCATGCTACCCTGTACCAGATGACGGACAACTACGACGATGCCTATGACATCGCCCAGGAAGCGTTCTCCAAAGCCTACCGGGCCTTGCGCTACTTCAATGGACAAAGCGCCTTTTACACATGGCTGCACTCCATTGCCGTCAACCACGCCAGAAACTTCCTGAAAAAACGCAACCGCAGAATGACCTACAGTCTGGACGACGACGAGTACGGCGACCATACGGAAAAGGACATGAACATGGCGGATGAAACGGACGGGGCGGACCCGGAACGCCGTACCCATTTGAATGAATTGCAGCTCAAAATCAACGAAGCATTGAAGAAACTTTCCACTAAACACAGGGAAGTCGTTGTTCTTCATGACGTAAAAGGGCTCAACCATACGGAAATATCCGCCCTTCTCGGTATCTCTGAAGGAACGCTCAGATCACGTCTGCACTATGCCCACAAGGAACTCCAGGGGCTGCTGGCGGAATATCTAAGTTAATCAGGGAAAAAAATATTGAACGTCCATTCCCGCCGCCATGTCAAACGCATAGTCCCAAATTCGGGACTGACACATCCTAACTTCTATTATACTTAACATCAACGACGATGGATAAACAATCCACAGATCATAAAGAGGAAACTCTGGTGGCCATGCTGGCATCTTTCCGCAAGGAAGCCTGTTACCATGACACCTTCGAGGAAGATTTCCTCCGCAATTTTCATCTCAGAAAGGAAACCGATCAGGCTGCCCACTCTGCTTGGAAATTGCTGCTCGAACGCCTGGACAATTATCTGCAGAACTTTCGTGGTTGGCAGTGGGTCTATGCTTCCATGTCCATCGTGACATTGGCTGCGGTAGGCGTTATTATCGCATCCGGAAACATGGATGAACCTTCTGAATCTTACGTATCCTCCACCAAGGATAAGGAAGAAATACTCCTGACGAAAAAAGCCGTTCCCGTAAGTAAGGAAACTATTGAACGAACCTCAACCGAAGTTGCTCCCACGGAAAAACCTGAATTCACCACGGGAGACTCTTCATATGAAACATCGGCCAAAGACAATCAGCTGAAACCTGATTCCCATGCCGATAAAAAACCGGTATCCCGCGTTCTCATTGAGATGTAACAATCCATGATGGACCTGGCTCCGATATTGACGGGCATAGCCGTTGCAGGCCTGATTTGCCAGGCAACGGCCGTGCCTGTCCCTTTTAAGGTAGAAGCCATCCTCCCCCAGGCGGAAGGGGCGCCGTATGCGACCATGGCGGCGCAAATCGGTAAAGACATGCTGGCCTCCTTGATTCCCTACCGGGTTTTAAAAAACGGAGGCGTGACCTACCACCTCGGGGACAAGAGTACCCCGCCCCTTCAGGTTTGGGCCCAGGAAAAGCTCACAGGCCTGACAATCTTTAAGGTGGATCCAGCCCATATATACGACGGACAGGCAGACCTGACCCCTCCCGGCATTCTTAAACGCGGCGACAAACTGTCCTTTGCCAGCAGCAAAAATGAGACCACGCAGGGAATTTACGTGGGCATGGAACATTCCATCGGGGACACCAGTTTCCCCCTGAGGCTCATCCGCGCCCAGTTCCCCAAGCTGGCAGTCCCCCCCATCGGCCAACCATGCTACGACTCTGAAAACCGTCTGGTCGGCATTGTTCTGGGCGTTTCCCGCAAAGGAACCTGCCACCTGCTGCCCGCCCGTGCCATCTCCTTCCTGGCAACCCATCCGGAAGCCAAAAGAGTGCGCCTGGGTTGCCTGCTGGACATCAACTCCTCCACCCCCGTCATTGAGGGCCTTATCAACGGAGGCCCTCTTGCTCGGGCAGGAATCCAGACCGGGGACATCCTCATCAACATCAACGACACGCCCATCCGCAACTACGGAGACATGTTGGACGCCACTTATTACCTAACGGGAGACAAGCCTCTGTCTATCGAAGTCATCCGCGGCACCCAGGTGGTAACAAGCAAGGGAATCCTCCCCACGCAGGATCCCCGTTAATCCAAATCCGGGCTCCAAGTAAATGCCGGGGCCCCGGATGGCTCCTGCTCAAAATCGCCCAGAACCTTCTTTCAGGCTTGAACTCGCCCGCCGGCGCACTTAAAAAAGGGCGTGCTTCAAATTGTCTTCAATAAAATCAGCGCTGCGGAAGTATCCAGCATCCCCACCTTGGAACAGCTGGATCTGCTCGGAGACTTCCAAGTCTCAGAATCCACCCTCCAGACCCTGGATGACGCCCGTTTCGGCAAAATGGAAAAGGATGGTAAAATTCTTTATCGCTACGTCGCCAAAGATTACCGCATTTACTTTGAAGTCATCGAAGGCAAAGTGATCGTCCACCGCGTTCTGCACGCCAACAGCCTGAACGATTTCCTGTTTCGCACCAATATTTCCCCGACTGCCGGGGAAGATGAAATCCTGAGCCAGTCCAAGCACTTCTGGAAACTTATCGACGAAGGCAAAAACGCCTCCAAAGCCTGACCTTTTCCCATTCATGGCCTGCATCATTCTGGGCGTCACCGGCTCCATTGCCGCATACAAGGCGGCGGATATCGCTTCCGCCCTGGTCAAATACGGTCATGAAGTGCACTGCGTCTGCACAGCCAAGGCCCTTGAATTCGTCACTCCCCTCACCCTGCACACGATTTCCCGCAACCCCGTCTTTTCCTCCTTTGAGGATGAAAAGACGGACTGGGTTCCCCCACACATCCAACTGGCCCAACGGGCGGATCTTCTGCTTGTAGCCCCAGCCACGGCAAACACCATGGCCAATTTTGCCCATGGCTTCGCTCCGGACATGCTCAGTTCCCTCTACCTGGCTTGCCAGTCTCCGGTGCTTATTTGCCCAGCTATGAACGTCCACATGTGGGAACATGCGGCCACGCAGCAAAACGCGGCCGTTCTGAAGCAAAGGAAGGATCATTACATCCTCGGCCCCAGTGAATCCGGAATTCTGGCCTGCGGAGCGGAAGGCGCGGGAAAACTCATGCCGGTGGACAGGATTATTCAAAAAACACTCTCCCTTCTGCCGTAAGGACGGCAAAAATCGCTCCATGCCTGTTTATTGGTTTGCCCCCGGAGAACTAAATCTTCTATCATGGACGCATATGAAAATGCTCCTGTTCCTCTTCAGTTCCCTCATGCTCTGCTCCTGCGGTCCGGATAAATATCCCATCAGCTTTCATATGGAGACGGGAGCGACGGACAGCAAAAAATTCGCCTTTGAAAGGGACGGTCATTACTATAGCAAGGCCCCCTTTATTTCCCATAAGGACATTGAATCCTATTATTCCTTCCCTGCGCCGGACAACACCTACGGCATCGTCGTCAACGTCCGGAAAGGCCTGGGCAGCCGGGTGGAAGGAATAACCGCCTCCAACCTGGGCAGGCAAATACTGCCCATCGTCAACGGCCATGCCATGCAGCCCCTGCGCCTTTACAGCAAACCTGTCACCTCAGGAAAACTGGCAGTCATGGGAGGGTTCTCCCCGGCGGATCTTGCCGCCATGGCGGAATTTATTCCCCCGGCGGATCCCAAGAGAGAAGAACCCATCAACAAACTGGCCGCCGTTACCAAGCCTCTTCTTCCCAGCAAGGACCCTGCTCAGGAAAAGAAGGAGGCCAAAGACCCTGAAGAACATAAAGACCGTACCGTGATCAGCACCCGCCGGGGGCGGATCTGAGCCAGCACCCCTCGTATCAGCATGCACGGCAAATCCTTTCCTCTCCTGACCGGCATCCTCCTGTTTCTTTGGGGCATGCCATTCCTGATGGCGGATATTGTAGTGCGCTTCCCCACGGAAAATACAGCCCTGCTGGACAACCGCCCGCAGGACTTTTACATGTATGTAGACCGCAATTTTGAAGGGAAGAAATCCCAGCCGTGGGAAGCTGGAGCCTACGGCTTTACCCGGACCCTCGTCAGAACCCAGGCAGGCCTCGTAGCCGTCAAATTTCATGAGGGTATCGACATTAAACCTCTCAGGAGGGATGCTTCCGGCACGCCGCTGGACGACGTGCACCCCGTAGCCGGAGGCACGGTAGTCCATGCCTCCGCCAACCCCACCCATAGCAATTACGGCCGCTATGTGGTCATTGAGCACCAGCTGAAGGACGGCCCGCTTTACAGCCTGTATGCCCATCTGGCCTCCGTCTCCTGCAGGAAAGGCGACCGGGTAGGAACCGGAAACGTTATTGGAAAGCTGGGATACTCCGGGGTGGGGTTGAACAAAACGCGTGCTCATGTGCATCTGGAACTCTGCCTCAAGCTACAAGATGACTTTGAAAACTGGTATTCCAGTCTGAAACTGGGCACTCCCAACCGCCACGGTTCCTATAACGGACTCAATCTGGCCGGTTTTGACCCGGCACCCGTCCTCCTGCAATGCAAGGACGGGGCGGAATTTTCCCTCTCTCGCCATATCTCCACCCTGCCGGTCCAATACGTCGTGCGGTCTCCCTCTTCCGGCGAACCGCCCAGCCTTGTCAAACGCTACCCCTTCCTGCTGAAGCCGGGGCCCTCCGACCCCAAATCCTGGGAAATCAGTTTCACGGGAGAAGGGGTTCCCGTTTCCGTGACTCCTTCCAGCCAACCGTGCACGGAACCCGTCGTCATCCGGGCCGTTCCGCATCCTTTCTCCCAACTGTACAGGACCTGCAATCGCGTTTCCGGCTCCAGCAAGGACCCTAAGCTTACCGCCGCCGGCAAACGCTACATCCGGCTCATCTTCATGGGGCCTGAATCATAATCCTACGATGATGCAAACCTTTTCCAGCTTCCGTTTTCCCCATGCCGTTCTCACATCCTGCGCGGCTGTCCTGCTTTCCCTGGGCGGCGCTTCCCCTGCAGCTGCCGCCCCCTCTGCGGGAGACACCTTTCCGCAGGACAGGCAGGACCTCCTGAAAAACAAAAAATACCAGCAGGGACTGAAAGCCCTGGAAAACCGCCTTCCCCTGGAAGCCAGCAAACACTTCCAGGAATGCCTGTCTTCCCAAAACCTTGCGGAATCACAAAAAGCCATAATCCGCCCTTTTCTGGCAGAAGCCCTGATCCGCGCCAAAAAAACGGAAGAAGGACTGAATGCCTGGGAGCAGCTGCCGGACTCTCCCATGAAATCCTACTGGACGGCGGTAGGCCTCTTCAATAAAGGCTCCTTTACCAAAGCCCTGGAAAAACTTACCGCTATCCCGGAAACGGATCCGCTTTCCCTCTACGGGTTTCAATTGAAAGCCCAGCTTGCGCGCCAGCTTCAGGACCGGCAGCTTTTACTGGAAACCCTCAGCAGGCTGGGGCAGGCGGAATCCCCCGCCGTTTCCCACCCCGCGCGCCTTCTTCTGACGGATGTACTGGTGAATCAGGAATGTTACCAGAACGCCGCCGCTATTCTTGAACAACTCAAAACGGAAACGGAAGATGGGACGGACAGCAACCGGCTCATACGTTCATACGCCGAGCTCATAGAAGGCAAGCTGGCCGGCAAACAGGGAAATCTGGACCAGGCCATCAAAACCTTCTCCGCCGTTATGGACAACAAATCCTATCCGGAAAAAATTCGTGATCTGGGCCGCCTGGCTCTCGCCAAGGCGGAAATAGCCCGGGAAAAAAGCAATCCGGAACAGGCGGAAGAGGAAACGCGGTCCCAGCCTCAGGAGGAGGAAGCTCCGCACACCGCCGGAACGGCGGAGGAACGCCTGTTGGCGTTCATTGGCGGCAAAGCGGAATCCGCCTTGCTGATGGACGCCTTCAACATTCTGCTGGAGGAAGACATCTTTCGAACCAATCCCCAGGCTCTGGAAAAACTTAACGGCTGGGTAAAAGCCAGGGATGCATCCCGCCAGCCGGCAGCCATGTATGCCATGGGAAGCCTTCTTCTGGAAAAAGATGACCTGTCAGGCGCCGTCAAAATGGCGGAAGAGGGGCTCTCCAAATATCCCCAGAGCCTTCCCGTTCAAATTCTTTCTCTGAATACCATTACTGTTTTGCTGGATAAAAACCGTCTGCAGGATGCGGAACGTCTTATTTCCAAATATCCCGGTTCATCCCCTGACCTCGTCTTTCAACAGGGAGCCCTGGCTTTCCTCAAAAAAGACTACTCCCTGGCGCAGAAACTTTTCCGGGAAGCGGCCCGCCGCGCTTCGGAAACAACGGCGGAAAACGCTCTGTTCAATGAAAACCTGGCCGCCCTGAACGCCAATGACGCCTCCGGAGCTGCCGCTCTCATCAAGGAAGCCTCAGGCTCTTCCCGGCTCCGGGAGAGCATCCTCTTTGAACAGGCCCATTACGCCGCTAAAAGAATGGCCCCTCAGGCTGCTGAATTGCTGGCAAATTTCATAACTCTGGCGGAAACTCCGGCCCTGAAAACCCAGGCGCGGCTGGACCAGGTGGAAGTAGCCCTGAATCTCAACCCTCCGGACCTGGAAACCGTGCAGGCTATCCTTCCCCTGTTGGAAAAAGAGCAGTTGTCTCCGGAACAGACCATGCAGCTGGCGCGGCTGAATATTCTGGAGGCGGAAAGCCGGCAGACTGGCGTTTCCGGACGGAAACGGCGCCTTGTTCTCTGAATAAAATACATGGTTGAAAAGAGGCCGGCAAAACGCCATACCGCCTCTTATTCCTCTTCCAGAAGCATGCTGCGCAGGGAATCGAAAAAGTTTCCGGATTCCTCTTCCGTCGCTTCCGCGTTCATGAGATCCTCCCATTTGGAATATTCCATCAGGTGGGGAGGAATTTCACTAAGGAAGGAGGAGCGCTGGCAAGGCATGCGGTCCCCGTAGCGCAGGCGCGTGGCGCAATAAGTAAGCATGAGTTTCTCCTGGGCGCGCGTGATGCCTACGTAAAGCAGGCGGCGTTCTTCGTCGCAATTGCCGTCTTCCAGGGAACGCTTGTGGGGAAGAATGCCTTCCTCCAGCCCCACGAGGTACACTACCGGAAATTCCAGTCCCTTGGCGGCGTGCATGGTAATCAGGCATACGCCTGGCTTGTTTTCCACGTCGTCATCATTATCCTCCTTGTCCAGGGTGACCTGGGCCAGGTAGTCCCGGAGGGTTTTTCCGGGTTGCCAGAAGTTGCGGAGGGAGGCTTTCACGTCCCCGATGGACACCAGCCGTTTCTGGATTTCAGCTTCCGTTTTGCACAGGCGCGTGACGTATTCGCTGAATCCGGTTTCCTCAATAAGCTGCTCCAGGATGTCTCCGAAGTCGGTTTCCTTATCCTGGAAAAGGTCAATGTATTTTGCAATCAGTTCATTGAATGCCTGCACGCTGTTGCGGGCGCGGGTGGAAAGGGCCGCCAGGAATTCTTCGTCCTGGAGGGCTGCCCAGACGCTGTTGCCGTGCTCCCGGCTCCAGTCGATGGCCAGATGGCTGGTCAGCTCGCTGATGCCGCGCGGCGGCGTGTTGAGGATGCGCAGCAGGTATTCGTCAGCCTGCGGGTTTTCGATAGTCGCCAGATAGGAAATGAGGTCTTTCACCTCCTTGCGGTCGAAAAAACTTTGCGCGCCCACCATGCGGTAGGGAATTTTGTGTTCCCGGAGCGTTTGTTCAATGATGCGGCTCTGGGTATTGGCCCGGAACAGAATGGAGAAATCCTCCCAGGGCCGGCCTTCCTGCCTGCGGACGTTTTCAATGTCCGTAATGATGAATTCCGCCTCTTCCGCGTCTCCGGGCATGGAAATGAGCCGGACGGCTTCTCCTCCGCCTTTGTGGGCGCGCAGCGTCTTGTCCCTCCGGCCCAGGTTGTGGCGGATCAGGGCATTGGCCGTGTCCAGAATGGGGGCGGTGCAGCGGTAATTTTCTTCCAGTTTGATGACGGAGGGATTTGGGAAAAAACGTTCGAATTCCAGGATATTGCTGATCTGGGCGCCTCGCCAGCCGTAGATGGACTGGTCGTCGTCTCCCACTACGCAGACATTGTGTTCCGGACCTACCAGATGGCCCAGCAGGCTCATTTGGAGGCTGTTGGTATCCTGGAATTCATCCACGGTGATATAGCGGAAGCGCTGTTGCCACGCCTCCCTGACGTCCCGGTGCTCCTTCAGCAATTTGTCCGCCAGAATCAGCAGGTCGTCAAAGTCCACGGAATTCTGCGCCTGAAGTTCCCGCTGGTAGGAGGCGGCGATGTTGGCTGTCAGGTTGTCTTCAATGGAGTCAAGGCCCAGACCGCTGTTTTTCATCCGGCTCATGGAAGAAAGCACATCTTTGGGCGTGATTTTCTCCGTAATGCCGCCGTGGCGCACAATCAGTCGCCGGATCAGGCCGCTTTGCTCGGAACCGCTGTAAATGGTGAAATTGGTCTTGTACCCCAGGCGCCCTATATCCTCTCTCAGGATGCGCACGCAGAGGGAATGGAAAGTGCTCACCATTATTTGGCGCGCCGCCTTGCGTTCCACCATCTGGCCTACGCGTTCCCGCATCTCCAGAGCAGCCTTGTTGGTGAACGTCACGGCCAGGATGCTTTTGGGGCTGATGCCACGGTCCACCATATGGGCGATGCGGCAGGTGACGGTGCGCGTTTTACCCGTTCCGGCCCCGGCCAGGATCAGCAAGGGACCCTGCAGGGTCTGCACGGCCTTCCTCTGGGCCGCGTTCAGGCTCTCCATGGAAAAGGATTTGGCCATTTATACGTCAAAATGGATATCTTTCAAATTCGGGTGGCCGGCAATGAGCTGGGAGATATTCATGCGCGTGCTGCCTTCAAGCTGGACGTCTGTCACCAGCAATCCTCCGCTTCCGCAGGCGATCAAAAGCCCCTGCTCCCCGGCGGAGAGCACCTGGCCCGGTTTCCCCTCCGCTTCCGGGAGGATGGAAAAGCCGGGGAAAATTTTCATGTTGCGGATGCGTTTCTTGCGGTTCCAGTAGTTGGTGAAAGTACCGGGCCACGGGTCGTACGCCCGGATCATGCGGCCGATTTCTTCTGCGGGGCGCGTCCAGTCGATTTTTCCGTCCGCCCGCAGGAGCTTGGGGGCGTATGTTGCCAGGATTTCCTGCTGGCGGATGCGCGTGGCCGTCCCTTTTTCAATGGAATGGATGACGGGCAGCAGCACATCCGGCGTCATCCTGGCCAGCTTGTCATGCAGGGTGCCTCCGGTTTCCGAACCTTCCAGGGGGGTGCTGATCTGGGCGATGATGTCTCCGGCATCCAGCTTCCTGACAATGTGCATGATGGTGATGCCCGTTTCTGCATCGCCGGATTTGATGGCGGACTGGATGCAGGCCGCTCCACGGTGGCGCGGCAGGAGGGAGGCATGGGCGTTGATGCAGCCCATGGGCGCCATATCAATCACTTCCTGGCTCAGAATCTGCCCGTACGCCATGACGACGATCAGATCCGGATTCAGTCTCCTGAGGTTGCTCAGCGCATCCGGGCTGCGCAGGGAATGCGGCTGGAGCACGGGAATGCCCGCTTCCCTGGCAATATTTTTGATGGCCGGGGCTGTAAGCACCTGGTGTCTGCCGACAGGGCGGTCGGGCTGCGTGACCAGGCCTGCCAGGTCCGAGTGACGGATCAGGCTGCGGAAGGCGGGAATGGCAATGTCGCCTGTGCCCATGAAGACGATGCGCATGGCTGGAAGCTTGCCCTGACGGCCTGCGCAGGTCAATGTTAAATAGGGGGAGAGAGGAAATATCAGCTATGGGCGACTCTTTCAATTTTGCACCCGGAAGGGAACGGAGGAAGGATAATGCCTTTTTTGCGAAGGATAAGATTTACCCTTAATAATAAATATAGATCTGCGGATTAGCAATCCGGGCACTCTTCAAATTTAAAAGGGAGTTCAAAAGATTATCCCCTTATGAATAACATAATCCATTTCTGTATAGGCATCATGAAAATATGGCAGCCTTCCTTTGCTGCATTCCATCCATGTCTTTCCAGCATCCGGCAGGCAAAAAGCAGTTCGAATTCCATTTCATAAATATTCCCATAAAGTGCTTATCTGTAAAAAAATTCTTGCGCCCGGATTGCTAATCCGCTTATTCTGTCCCTCGTTGGGTTGAGAGATCAATGAGTGAAACTTATGTCGATTAATACGGATAAAAACAAGATTCAGGTAGCCTTATTGCGCGGGTGCTTTGTGTTGCTGGTGGTAATGGCCTTATTCTTTTTCTGTTTAAGAATTGGCCAAATTAACAACGAATGCTTATATGGTGGCTGGACTGTTAGTGAGTGGCTTATTAATTATGAGGGAGGATTTGTTCGCCGCGGCCTCTGCGGCGAGATTCTTTACGGATTATATCAGGTTCATCCCTATCCGGTGCGTGATATGATTCTGATATTGGGCTTTACAGGTTTTTTCTTCTTTATGGTTTTATTGATTGGCCTGTTCCGCAGGGAGGGCTGGTCTCCCGTGTTGCTGATCGCTCCCTGCCTTATTCAGATTCCTACGTTTTTGGGCGGGACCAGTCTGTTTGGCCTGCGCAAAGATCATTGGCTGCTATTATTGGCCTATGGGATTTTTTATTTTTACACCAGGTATATTCGCCGTAGGGATATATTGAGTCTGGTGACAATGCAATTCCTTTCCGTAGTTGTTCTGCTGATTCATGAAGCCGCGTTCTTTTTTATATTCCCCCTATTGATAGTGCATTCCTTTCTCATAACTTATAAAAAAAGGCCTTGCGGGGAGTTGGTGGGCGCCATGTTTTTACTCTTTCTTCCTGCGGCATTGACAATGGGGGCGGTTTGCCTGTTTAAGGGGAATCAGGCAGTAGCGGAAGCGATATGGACGTCGTGGAAACCGTGTATGGAGGCGTATCCCCTGCCTTGTGATGATGTCGCTGAAATTGGGCCGGGAGTGAGTGCGTTGACATGGGGCACACGGCAGACATTTAAAAATCATATAACGATCACTTGGATGAGCTGGTTTTTGAAACTGGGGCCGGCTCCAGATATAGGGATCTCCTGGATGAGCTGGTTTTTGAAGCCAATTCCTTCATGGCCTTTCGCATTAATTAATATTGCCGGAATTTATTATTTGGTTTCTCGCCTCAATACGGTGAATTTGAGATGGAACAGGCTGAAAAAGGTCGATAGCAGCCGAATGGGCCTTTTTTTATTGTTGCAGGGTATTTTTATGATTCCCTTATTTACAGTGCTTTCCTGTGATCTTGGGCGTATTATTCCTTATTGGGTTTTTTCATCTTTGTTCGCCTATCATTTCCTGAAAGAGGATGCGTCTGTATTCCCCGCAGGGTTGAATAGAGCTTCGGAATGGTTGCAGGATAAGATAAGCAAAATAAAGTGCCTTTCTGTTCCGTGGGTTTATTTTCTCATCCTGGTGTTTTTGCCCGTCTCCCTCGTTGGTGTCAGGTGGGAGGGGTGCTTTCTATCTTTAGCCTGGAGTCTCGTCAGAAATTACATCCAGTAGGAGCTTGTGGGAAAATATGTTATCATGGGGCAGAGAAACTGTTTGGAAATAGGCCGATAAATTATGAAGGATTTTATATTACTGATGCGGCCCTGGCAGTGGGCAAAGAATCTTTTCCTGTTTGCTCCCCTGTTTTTCAGCGGCTGTTTCCTGAAGGCGGATCTTTTCGTCGCGACAAGCGTCGCCTTTTTTGCTTACTGCCTTGCGGCGTCTGCCATCTATTGTTTTAACGATATCTGTGACCGCGAGTCTGATCGCCTTCATCCCAGAAAACGTTTAAGGCCTGTTGCTTCTGGAAAAATAAGCGTCTGTAGCGCTTCTGCATTGGCATTGGGGCTGGCGCTGTGTTCGGCAGGTGTCCTGCTTTACTTTTCAGGAACGCAGAGGTGGATGTTGTGCGGCTGCGTTTTCTTTTATTTACTGTTGAATGCAGGGTATTGTGTCTATTTGAAACGGAAGACGTTGATTGACGTATTTGTTATAGCGTTTGGATTTGTGCTGCGTCTTTTAACCGGCAGCGTGGCGCCGGGAATCAGTTTGTCCCATTGGCTGCTGCTGATGACTTTTCTGCTGGCTCTGTTCCTGGCTTTGGCAAAGCGCCGGGATGATGTGGTTATTTATGAAAATACCGGTGTCAGTATGCGCCATAATATTAAACGTTATAATCTTTCTTTCATGAATCAGAGCATTGCCACCGTAGCCGCTGTCAATATGGTTTGCTATATATTGTATTGCGTATCTCCGGAGGTAACGGAACGCCTGGGCAATAACTATCTG
>ERZ827088.4205-NODE-4205-length-12208-cov-4.454373_pt1 | contig 12208 bp, 9 predicted proteins | sample MGYA00519922_ERZ827088 | MGnify/ENA primary metagenome ERZ827088 (study PRJEB31778, sample SAMEA3449254) | human gut metagenome | biome: human gut; feature: human-associated habitat; material: faeces | place: United Kingdom | collected 2010/2012 ... | reverse complement strand
AAACTTGTCACTTAGGAGGGAGCATATTTTATGTCTAAAAGAAAAGTATCTGTTGAGGACTGCCCGGAAATAAAAAATTACAGCACCTGCATACCGCCGTACTTGCGAATCATCAGTACATCACAGGCGCCTTCGCCGAACACTCCGTCCAGGGCAGCCTTGTACTCGGCCACGGCCTCATTCTTCACGAAGGCCTGGATCGTTCCTGCGAAGCCGCCGCCATGGACACGGCTGACGCCGTTTGCGCCCAGAATGGCATCACTAACGGCCAGGGCTACGGAGACGTTCTGGTGTGTGATATCATGGTTCGTGTATACATTCTGGAGATATTTGAAAGAGGAATCGCCGGAAGCCTTTACGGTCTTCAGAAATGTGCCGAAATCCTCTGCCTTCAGAGCGGCAACCTCTTCCTGTACCCGCACATTTTCTGTCACAAAATGGATGGCGCGTAAATAAGCGCGGTCGCCTGCCTTTCCACGAATTTCAGCAGCGTGAGAGAGCAGCTGCTCCAGAGTAATGCCATGCAGAAGCTCCTGACCGAGTACAGCAGCTGCGGCCCGCATCTCTGTGGGAACGGCGGCGTAGTCCGGGGTCAGATCCGCATGGGACCCCTTGGTGTCGGTGATACACAGGCTATAGCCGTATTTTGCCAGGTCGCAGCTTACATTTTCAATGACCGGATGAGCCACATCCGCGAAATCAATATGTACCAGGCTGCCCACAGAGCTGGCCATCTGATCCATGAGGCCGGATGGCTTGCCGAAGTGAACGTTTTCAGCGTACTGACCGATGATAGCGATGTCTACCGGAGAAAGCTTCATATCATTATAGATACCGGATATAATCGTTCCGATGATCGTTTCAAAAGCAGCGGAAGAGGAGAGACCTGCGCCAATCAGCACGTCGCTGGTAATATAGGCCCGGAAACCGCCGATTTTGCCGCCATGCTTCTGAATGCCCTCCAGTACGCCGCGGATCAGAGAATCGGTGGTACCCTTCAGCTCCTCCTTTACCGCCAGGTCATCCAGAGATACGGTAATCATGTCGTATCCGTCGGATACCACACGTACAACCGGCTCATCCACCGGCGCTGTGATGGCAATGGCATCCAGATTGATGGAAGCGGCCAGTACCTCGCCGTGCTGATGATCCGTGTGGTTGCCGCCGATCTCGCTGCGTCCGGGCGCGCTGAAGATGGATACTTCACCGGCTCCGTAGAGCTCCTCATACTTTGCGAGAGCGTCGATATAACGCTGCCGCTGATAGTCAAGACGGCTTTCATCCAGATAGATATCCAGCAAAGTGGAATCCAGTTCTTTTTTCTGTAACAGATCTTTAATTTCCCCCGTAGTTTTCATAGAGAATTCTCCTTTATAATATGATAGTTCTATAGTAAATGATTTTGATTTGATTGTCAATTACTACGAAACCAACATGAAACAATACAAAAAACGTAAGATTTTACACTAAAAAAGGAAAATAATACATTGGAATTGTTTGGGTGTCTGTTATAATCAGAGTGTAGTTCGTGACTGCAATCATAATAAAGGGAGGATTTTACTATGAAAAAGAAACTTTTAGCAGTTGTATTATGCGGCGCTATGGCAGTATCCATGCTGGCAGGCTGCGGCGGCAAGAAGGAGGACACTCCGGCAGCTGACGCTACTGCAGAGGCAGAAGCAGGCGACGTAGCAGACGCTGCAGAGGCAACCGGAGATCTCTCCGATGCTAACATCGCAGTATTCTATTACACCTACTCTGACACATATATCTCTTCTGTTCGTACCGCACTGGATGCGAAGCTGGACAGCCTTGGAGTAAAGTATCAGAACTATGACGCAAACAACAACCAGACCACACAGAACGAGCAGATCGATACCGCTCTTGCACAGGGCGCAAACATCCTGATCGTAAACATCGTTACTTCCGGTTCTGTAGACGCTTCCCAGGCAGTTGTTGATAAGGCATCCGCTAAGGGCGTTGACCTGATCTTCTTCAACAGAGCAGTTGAGGATGACGCTACAGCAGGACAGGTTCTTGGTTCCTATGACAAGTGCGCGTTCGTTGGAACAGACGCTCCGGAAGCAGGACATATGCAGGGCAAGATGATCGGCGATTACCTGGTTGAGAACTTTGACAAGGTTGACCTGAACGGCGACGGCAAGATTTCCTACGCTATGATGATGGGTCAGCTTGGTAACGCAGAGGCTATTTACCGTACTCAGTTCGCAGTAGAGGACGCTAACGCAGTTCTTAAGGAGGCTGGCAAGCCGGAGCTTGAGTACTTCGACCCGACCAACACAGACAAGTATCAGGTAGACCAGGACGGCGCATGGAGCGCAACTGCTGCAAATAACTACATGACCACTAACCTGTCCCAGTACAACGAGGGTAACGGCAACATGATCGAGCTGGTTATCTGCAACAACGACGGTATGGCTGAGGGCGTTATCTCTGCACTGAACGATAAGGGATACAACCTGGGAACAGCTGATTCCACTCTGATTCCGGTATTCGGCGTAGACGCTACAGACGCAGCAAAGCAGCTCATCAGCGACGGCAAGATGGTTGGTACCATCAAGCAGGACGCAGAGGGTATGGCAGACTGTATCTCCATCATGGCTCAGAACGCAGCGAAGGGCGCAGCTCTGACAGACGGAACTGACAGCTACAATGCAGACGCAGAGATCAGCAACAAGATTTACGTTCCGTACGCACCGTACACAGGAGAGTAAATCACAGGAAACGATTTAAAAAGATAGCAAAGTAAGGATACAACAAAGGCGGCCGTAAGTTACGTCCGCCTTTGTGTCAACGAGATGGGAGGAAGAGTATGGAGCATGATGTTCTCTTACAAATGACAGACATCTGTAAAGAATTCCCCGGTGTCAAGGCGCTGGATCATGTTTCTTTGACAGTGAAGAGGGGAACCGTCCACGCGCTGATGGGAGAAAACGGCGCAGGAAAATCCACCCTGATGAAATGCTTGTTTGGTATGTATGCCAAGAATAGCGGACAGATTTTTCTGGAAGGCAAAGAAATTAATTTCAAGAATTCGAAGGAAGCACTGGAAAACGGTGTGGCAATGGTGCATCAGGAGCTGAATCAGGCACTGAAGCGTAATGTAATGGACAACCTGTGGCTGGGACGTTATCCCAAGATTGCAGGCGTCATGGTAAATGAGAAAAAAATATACGATGATACGAAGGCTGTTTTTAAGGAGCTGGGCATCGACGTAGATCCGAAGCGGATTATGAGTACGATGCCGGTATCCCAGAGACAGATGGTGGAGATCGCGAAAGCCGTTTCCTATAATTCCAAGGTCATCGTATTTGACGAGCCTACTTCTTCACTGACAGAGCAGGAAGTAGAGCATTTATTCGAGATTATAAATATGCTGCGTGACAGAGGCTGTGGCATTATCTATATTTCCCATAAGATGGCAGAGATTTTACGGATTTCGGATGAAGTTACCATCATGCGGGATGGTCAGTATGTGGCAACCCGTCCGTCAAGTGAGCTGACTACCGATGAGATTATCCGTCTGATGGTAGGCCGTGAGCTGACCAACCAGTTCCCGCCGAAGACCAATACGCCGGGCGAGGTAGCACTGGAGGTAGAACACCTGACCGCGCAGTATTCCCTGCTGAAGGATGTATCCTTCAATGTAAGAAAGGGAGAGATCGTAGGTCTGGCAGGTCTGGACGGCAGCGGAAGAACAGAGACCCTGGAGAATATCTTCGGTATCGCTACCCGCCATTCCGGAACCATCAGGCTTCACGGAAAAGAAATGAAGAACCGCAATGCCCGGGAATCCATCCGCAACGGATTTGCCCTGCTGACAGAGGAGCGGCGTGCTACGGGTATCTTCGGCATTCTGAATATCCGGGAGAATACCGTTATTTCCAGCTTAAAGAAACATCTGCGTATGGGCTTCTGGCTGGACGAAAAGTCCATGAAAAAGGATACCCAGTGGTCTATTGACGCCATGCATACGAAAACCCCGACCCAGGAAACGAAGATTCGTTCCCTGTCCGGTGGAAATCAGCAGAAGGTCATTCTGGGACGCTGGCTTCTGACCGAGCCGGAGGTATTGCTTCTGGACGAGCCTACCCGAGGAATTGACGTAGGAGCGAAGTACGAGATCTACCAGCTTATCATTGACCTGGCCAATAAGGGCAAATGTGTCATCGTGGTATCCTCTGAGATGCCGGAGCTTCTTGGTATCTGCGATCGGATTCTGGTTATGTCCGGCGGACGGCTGGCAGGCGAAGTAAATGCAAGTGAGACGACGCAGGAAGAGATTATGACTCATGCTGCGAAATACGTATAAAGGGGGCGGCGCGATATGAACGTTTTTTCTAATATGAAATCCAACTGGAACGCAAAGATTTCCGGTTATCAGGCATTGGACAGCAAGGATAAGAAAACCTTCTGGAAAGAGGCACTGATCAACAACGCCATGTATATTCTGATTCTTGTGGCGATTATTTACACACAGGCGAAGAACAGCTATTTCCTGAAGCCGGATTCTATCGTCAATATTATTTCACTTTCCGCGGCAAATATTCCGATTGCCTGCGGTATTGCAGGATGTATCGTACTGACCGGTACAGACCTTTCTGCAGGACGAGTAGTAGGTCTGACCGCATGTATTTCCGCATCGTTGCTGCAGTCTGTAACTTATGCTACAAAAATGTTCCCGGATCTTCCGGTTATGCCAATCTGGCTGGTTATCCTGATTGCCATCGCAGTGGGCGGTCTGGTAGGCTGGGTCAATGGTTTCTTCGTAGCGAAGTTCTCTCTGCATCCGTTTATCGTAACACTGGCAACACAGCTGATCGTATACGGCTGCCTGCTGATGTACATTATGATCAACGGCAACAATGGTCAGCCGCTTTCCGGACTTGACCAGTCCTTCAAGGATTTTGTAACCGGAAGCCACCTGTCTGTAGCAGGCGTTCCGATTCCGAATTACGTATTCTACGCAATCGTAGTTGTTATTTTCATGTGGTTCATGTGGAATAAGACAACCTTCGGTAAGAATATGTTCGCAGTAGGCTCCAGCCCGGAGGCTGCTAACGTATCCGGTGTCAATGTTATGAAGACTACCATTCTGGTACATACCCTGGCAGGCTGTATGTATGGTATTACCGGATTCATTGAGTCCGCCCGTATCGGTTCTAACCAGGCAGGTACCGGTCTGAACTACGAGTGTGACGCAATCGCGGCCTGCGTTATCGGCGGAGTTTCCTTTGTTGGTGGTACCGGTAAGATCAGCGGTGTTGTACTTGGTGTATTCCTCTTAAGAATCATCTTCGTAGCACTGAACTTCCTGTCCATCAACATGAACATGCAGTATGTGATCAAAGGACTCATCATTCTGGTTGCCTGCGCGATCGATATGAGAAAGTACCTGGTAAGAAAGTAATGATATAAGACTCACCCATAGAAAACATCCGTGACTGCTTGCAGGTAAAGGATGTTTTCTATGTTGGGAGTAAAACAATATGAGTATGAAGGACGACAGTCCGGAATACGAATATTGGTTGCAATTTCGAGAGTGTGCAGCACATAGAAATTGCTTATGATAGATTAGGAAAAGGAAAAATTATGAATCAGGAACAAGTGACAACAGAGAATACAGAAGAAAAGGCAGCAGAAGTCACCACGCAGTCGGAAACGACGCAGCAGCCGGAGGAAGCAATCCGTCCGAAAGGAAAATGGTTCGGCCGCGGCATTTACGGAAGCAAGGATGTTCCCATCCGCATTCTGGACGGCCTGATCGGTGTCCTGATCGTGGTGATCGTGGGAATGATTATTTTCTTCGCGGTACGCGGTGGATTCAACATTGTGTACGATACGGACGGCGGAAGTGAAGTGGCAGCCCGGAAGGTACGGTACGGTGAATTCCTTACAGAGCCCGAGACCCCTTATAAGCCCGGCTACACCTTTGACGGGTGGTATACGGAAAAAGAAGGAGAGACAGTGCTGTGGTATTTCCAGTCGGAGAAAGTCACCGGCGATATGACTCTGACCGCTCACTGGGTTCCCGCACAGTTCACCGTGAAATTCGACTATGACGGCGGCACCGGTGCCGACGGTTCCACCGTGGAATCCAAACAGGTGACCTTCGGCGAGACCTACGGTGAACTTCCTATCCCGGTAAAAGAGGGCAGTGCCTTCGGCGGATGGGAGTACAGCGGCCAGATCATTACCGCAGACACCGTCGTCCAGATGACCGGGGAGCATGTGTTGACAGCCACCTGGAATTAACTGAAGAGTTAGTGAAATATCCCCGTAGCCCGTATTGGGGCTAAGAACCGCAGACCCGTTTCCACTTCGGACGCAGACCGTAGCGGTACATAAGCGAGGAAAGTACCCTCGCTAAGTACCGACGGCTGCTTAGAGTCTGCTTGTCCTTACCCCAACGCGGGCTACTGTTTTTTCGCAGGCTTTCCAAAACGCAGAATGCCCGCGGCGGATGGAATGTCCTTCCGAAGATGTTTGTCGGGAGGTGGTGATATTTTCTCGAAAAGTGTTGAAAGACAGGGTGGAGCGAACAGGACGTTCGCGACAGGCGGATGTTGCCATGGATGGCAACTGGAGCCGTGCCCGTACGGATTAGAACCGCTACTCACTTTTCGTCAGAAAATTCCCACCGGGAGACCTGACACCTCGGAAGGATGTTACGTTCGCCGTGGGCATTTGGGATTCTTTGTTAACCCAGTTAAAAACCACCTTCACATACTGCAGGCAGTACACGAAGGTGGTTCTATTTATAAATCTTCTTAAGCTTTCTTATTGATCATGGCACGTTTCCTCATGGTCGGATCCAGAATCTTCTTACGGATACGCAGGTTGGTAGGAGTTACTTCCAACAGTTCGTCGGTATCGATGAAGTCCAGAGCCTGCTCCAGAGACAGGATTTTGGGCGGTGTCAGACGCAGAGCTTCGTCAGCACTGGAGGAACGGGTGTTGGTCAGCTGCTTCTTCTTGCAGACATTGATCTCGATGTCCTCACTGCGTCCGGTCTGACCGATGACCATACCGGAGTATACCTTTTCACCGGGTCCGATGAAGAGAGTACCACGCTCCTGCGCATTGTACAGACCGTAGGTGATAGCTTCACCGGCTTCAAATGCGATCAGGGAACCCATTTTACGATACTGGATATCTCCCTTGTAAGGGCCGTAGTCGTCGAATACGGTGTTCAGAATACCGTTACCCTTGGTATCGGTCATGAACTCACCGCGGTAACCAATCAGTCCTCTTGCGGGGATGGAGAACTCCAGACGGGTGTAAGTGCCGCCGGAAATGGAACCCATGTTACGAAGTTCACCTTTTCTCTGACCAAGCTTCTCAATAACAGCACCGGCAAATTCATTGGGAACATCGATGTAAGCCAGCTCCATAGGTTCTAACTTCTTGCCGTTCTCATCGGTATGATACAGAACCTCAGCCTTACTTACTGCAAACTCAAAACCTTCACGACGCATATTCTCGATCAGTACGGACAGATGCAGCTCACCACGGCCGGATACCTTGAAACGGTCGGCGGACTCGGTCTCTTCCACACGTAAGGAAACATCGGTATTCAATTCACGGAACAGTCTGTCACGCAGGTGACGGCTGGTAACGAATTTACCTTCCTGACCGGCCAGAGGAGAATCGTTTACCATGAACTGCATGGCAATGGTAGGCTCGCTGATCTTCTGGAAAGGAATGGGAACCACATTTTCGGGAGAACAGAGGGTGTCACCGATGTGGATCTCACTGATGCCGGAGATCGCAACGATGGAACCGATGCCAGCTTCTTTGACTTCTACTTTATTCAGACCGTCGAACTCGTACAGCTTGCTGACCTTGGTCTTGATGATCTTGTCGGGATCGTGGTGGTTACAGATGACCACATCCTGGTTTACACGGATGGTACCGTTGTCTACTTTACCGACACCGATACGTCCTACATATTCATTATAATCAATGGTACTGATCAGTACCTGGGTAGCCGCATCCGGATCTCCTTCGGGAGCGGGGATGTAGTTTAAAATGGTCTCAAACAGAGGCTCCATATCAGTACCCATTTCGTCAGCATCCAGAGAGGCAATACCGGCCTTTGCGGAAGCATATACGAAAGGACAATCCAGCTGAGAATCATCCGCATCCAGCTCTAAGAACAGTTCCAGTACCTCGTCTACGACCTCATCGGGTCTTGCTTCGGGACGGTCGATCTTATTGATACATACGATAACGGGAAGCTTTAATTCCAGTGCTTTACGAAGCACGAATTTGGTCTGGGGCATGGCACCCTCGAAGGCATCCACCACCAGGATAACACCGTTTACCATTTTCAGGACACGCTCTACCTCGCCGCCGAAGTCCGCATGGCCCGGGGTGTCGATGATGTTGATCTTGGTACCCTTATACATAACGGCAGTGTTCTTGGACAGAATGGTGATACCACGCTCACGCTCGATATCGTTGGAGTCCATGACACGCTCAGCAACTTCCTGATTTTCACGGAATACACCGCTTTGCTTTAACAGCTCATCCACCAGAGTGGTTTTACCGTGGTCTACGTGAGCAATGATTGCAACGTTTCTGACATCTTCTCTTTTTTGTCTCATAAAAATCCTTGCCTTTCTAAAAATGCGTGCAACTGATTCAATCTTTTTTCAAACTGTTTCAGTATAGCACTTATCATTTCCGGACGCAAGAAAAAACCGTGGAAAATCAACGCTTTTGGTGGTTTTCTATATGAAAAAGTATGGAAAAGAAATCCCTTTTGTGCGGTATTTGCATTTTTATGCGATGGGTTTTAGTACTCAAACGATAAAAAATAGAGTATAAATAGTAATGCAATACATAAGGATTGTTGTAGAAGAGTCAGAAGATGTAGAAGGGAGAACAAAAATGACAGATAAGGTTATTGAAAACAATCAGGTAACGGTGATGGGGGAAGTGGTAAGCGATTTTTCCTACAGCCATGAGATCTACGGGGAAGGATTCTACATGGTGGACATCAAATGTACGAGACTGAGCGACAGTTTTGACATTATACCGGTGATGGTCTCAGAAAGATTACTGGACGTGACAGCCAGCTATGTCGGAATGCTTTTGTGTGTGAACGGACAGTTTCGTTCCTACAATCGTCATGAGGAGCGCAAGAACAGACTGGTGTTGTCTGTGTTTGCCAGAGAAGTGAAATTTATTGAAGAAATGGAAGAAAGTTCGAAGACGAACCAGATTTATCTGGATGGATATATATGTAAGGAACCGGTGTATCGTAAGACACCGTTGGGAAGAGAAATAGCGGATCTGCTGCTGGCGGTAAACCGCCCGTACGGAAAATCCGATTATATTCCCTGTATCTGTTGGGGACGTAACGCCCGTTATGCGGAGCATTTCAAGGTAGGAGAGCGCTGTGCGATCTGGGGACGGATCCAGAGCCGTGAATATATGAAAAAACTGGATGAAGAGCATGTGGAGAAAAGAGTAGCTTTCGAGGTATCCGTCAGCAAACTGGAACTTCTGGAGGAGGCACAGGTGCAGGAATCCATCGTCTAACGACAAAAGATTGCAAAAAGTGACAATATATGGTATAAAAGAATGCATAGATATTAGTAACTGTGTACAGCCAGGGAGCGTCAGATACGCAGATAGACCATGAGGTGTGGAATGGCAGAAGGATGCATCTATATTTATACCGGCGATGGCAGAGGCAAATCACCGGCAGCGATCGGAAGAGCAGTACAGGCAGCGGTAGAGGGGAAGAGAGTCGTCATTATTCAGTTTCTGAAGGGAAAGGGACTGGAAGATTCGGATTTTCTGCGCAGGATGGAACCGGAGATCAAATTGTTCCGTTTCGAAAAATCGGACAGCAATTTTGCAGAATTGCCTGAGGAGAAGAAGCAGGAGGAGATCCAGAACATCCGTAACGGGATCGGCTTTGCCAAGAAAGTACTGACGACTGGAGAATGCGATCTGCTGATCCTGGACGAAGTGCTGGGACTGGTGGAGAAGGATATTATTACGGAAGATGACCTGAAGGCATTACTGGAATGCCGGGGAGATACGGATGTGATTCTGACGGGAATCACCCTGAACGATGAGATCTGTGTTCTGGCGGATGAAGTGTCCAAGATTGAAACGGTAAAATTCAAGGTCTGGGATTGACAGTCACATGGGTTGATGCTATCATAAAACTATATTTAAGAAGATAGAGGTTGCGTTTTTCAAGAGTATTTTTTCGGAGGTAACAGGTACCGATGAGGGAAGAAGAAAGGGGAACACGCCGAAAGATAAGGTATCCTGTATATGTTATCTTGGGCATACGTTTAAGAAGCGTATGACTGTCATCTCGTGAGCAGATGGGGCGCTATCAAATAAGCTTGGAGAATCAGCGCCGGCGCCATTGTGCGCTGGCGTTTTGCAAATGGAGGAAGCATATGGCTATTTTTAAAGGAGCAGGCGTGGCAATCGTCACACCCATGAACGAGGACGGATCCGTCAATTATGAGAAATTCGGTGAACTGATCGAATTCCAGATCGCAAACGGCACAGATGCTATTATCGTATGCGGTACCACAGGTGAGTCATCTACCCTGACCCATGAGGAACATCTGGATACTATCAAATACTGTGTGGACAAAGTTGCAAAGAGAATCCCCGTAGTAGCAGGTACCGGTTCCAATTGTACCGAGACTGCAGTATATCTGTCTCAGGAAGCGGAGAAATACGGCGTGGACGGCATTCTGCTGGTAAGTCCCTACTATAATAAAGCAACCCAGAAGGGACTGTATCGTCATTTCAAGACCGTTGCGGATTCTGTGAAGGTTCCCGCTATTCTGTATAACGTACCCAGCCGTACCGGATGCAATATTCTGCCGGAGACCGTAGTGAAGCTGTGTAAGGACGTGGAGAACATCGTAGGTATCAAGGAAGCCAGCGGCAACATCAGCCAGATTGCTCACCTGGCAGCCATCGGACAGGGCGTTGTGGATATTTATTCCGGTAATGACGACCAGATCGTACCCATTCTGGCCCTGGGCGGAGTCGGAGTTATCTCCGTACTTTCCAATGTAGCACCTACACAGACCCACGAGATCTGCCAGAAGTTCTTTGACGGAGATGTGGCAGGTAGTCGTCAGATGCAGTTAGATGCCATGGATCTGTGTAACGCACTGTTCTGTGAAGTGAACCCGATCCCTGTGAAGACCGCACTGAACATGATGGGAATGGGAGCCGGAGCGTTCCGTATGCCTCTGTGTGAAATGGAAGAGGCCAATGCCAAGAGGCTTGAAAAAGCCCTGAAGGATTATGGTGTCCTGTAGGCTGGAAAATAGAGAGCAAGAGTGGAAGAATCCCGCCTGTGAAATTTTTATCATGGGCGGGATCTTTTTTCAAAAAGTAACGATTCATAGTGCGCTTTTGCAAATGAATATGAGGGATGCTGGATCGTTATTACAAAAATTATGATAGATAGGAGAAAAGAAAAATGGTAAAAATAATCATGCATGGATGTAATGGTAAAATGGGACAGGTGATCAGCGGACTGATCGCAGCGGACCCCGATATGGAACTGGTGGCGGGAATCGATGCCAGAGACGATGGACACAATCCCTACCCTGTATTCACAGATATTTACAAATGTGATGTGGCTGCAGATGCAATCATTGATTTCTCCGCAGCCGTGGCAGTAGACAAGCTGTTGGATTACTGCGTGGAGAAAAAGCTTCCCTGCGTGCTGTGCACCACTGGTCTGTCCGAGGCACAGCTGGCGAAAGTAGACGAAGCAGCGAAAAAGGTGGCCATCTTAAAATCCGCCAATATGTCTTTAGGTATCAACCTGATGTTAAAGCTTTTGAAAGAAGCTGCCGGAGTGCTGGCCAACGCAGGCTTCGATATGGAGATTGTGGAGAAGCACCACAATCTGAAGGTAGACGCTCCCAGCGGCACCGCACTGGCACTGGCAGATTCCATCAACGAGGAATTTAACGGTGAGTATGAATATGTCTATGACCGCAGCAACCGCAGAGAGCAGAGACCGAAGAAAGAAATTGGCATCAGCTCTGTCAGAGGCGGCACCATCGTCGGTGACCATGATGTGATCTTCGCCGGGGCAGACGAAGTTGTAACCTTCTCCCACACCGCCTACTCCAAAGCTGTCTTCGGTAAAGGCGCCGTACAGGCAGCCAAGTTCCTG
>ERZ827088.4204-NODE-4204-length-12210-cov-3.148169_pt1 | contig 12210 bp, 9 predicted proteins | sample MGYA00519922_ERZ827088 | MGnify/ENA primary metagenome ERZ827088 (study PRJEB31778, sample SAMEA3449254) | human gut metagenome | biome: human gut; feature: human-associated habitat; material: faeces | place: United Kingdom | collected 2010/2012 ... | reverse complement strand
CAGGGCGATGCCCTGGGCTAGGAGCTTCTGCCCTTTCAGGGCGTGTGGAGCTTACATGCGAAACTTGAGTATATTATATAATAGGAGAGATGAGGAACTAACTAGGAGAGCTGAGAGACTAATAGGAGAGTAGAGGAACTAACTAAGAGAGTAGAGGAACTAACTAAGAGAGCAGAGAGACTAATAGGAGAGCAGAGGAACTAATAGGAGAACAGAGGATGTAATAGGAGAAAAGAGAATCTAATATGAAAATAAGAGACCCCGTTGCCCAGAGAAGGCAACGGGGTCTGCTTTATCGTGGAGTAAGCCTTGCTACAGGCTTGACCATTCTGTTGTTATGCTTTGGCCACTTCGTTGGTGTCGATCGTCTTGCGCTTGAGCACCATGTAAGCCACCGGCGAAGCGATGAAGATGGAGCTGAGCGTACCGAAGACCACACCGAGGATCATGGCGAAGGAGAAGCTGCGGATGCTCTCGCCACCCAGGAAGAAGATGCAGAGCAACACGATGAGCGTAGAGGCTGACGTGTTGATCGTACGGGCCAGCGTCTGGTTGATAGAGCTGTTGAAGAGGGTCTCGCGATCCTGCTTCGGATGCAGTTTCAGGTTCTCACGGATTCGGTCGAAGACCACCACCTTATCGTTGATAGCCGATCACCGTCAGGATAGCACCGATGAAGGTCTGGTCGATTTCCAGAGAGAACGGCATCCAGCCCCAGCAGAGCGAGTAGATACCAACCACGGTGAGGGTATCGAAGAACAGGGCAACGATAGAACCAACGGAGAAACCGAGGTTGCGGAAGCGCAGCAAGATGTAGAGGAAGATGAAGAACAGAGCCAGGGCCACACTGATGATGGCGCCGTAGGTGATGTCCTTAGCCACGGAAGGTCCTACCTTGGCCGAGCTGATGATGGATCCGCCCGTACGGATGTCCGGGTTCTTGAAGGCCTCTACGTTGGCCTGGCTGACGAAGCCAGCCTTGTGGAGGGCGTTGTAGAGGATGGTCTCTGCGCGGTCGTCCTCCATCGGGTCGTTGGACTCAATATTGTAGTTGGTTGAGACGCGGATGGTCTTGCCGTCCATGTCCAGCAGGGCCTCGTTCACGCCGCAGTCGTCCAGCTGGTGGGCCCGCTCGGTAGTCAGGACCTCACCGGCCTCGGCGATGATCTCGCCGGTCATCGGATCGACGACCGGAGCGGCCAGCATATGGCCGGCGATGCGGCTGCGCAGGCCGAGCTTTTTATTGAACTTATAGCGGCCGACATTGGAGATGTCGTAGCGGCGGCGGTCGTAGAACAGGCCCTCAAGCAGGGACTCGGAGCTCTCCACCGTCGGGGGATCGCCCGGACGGAGCTTGCGGTAGATCTCAACGAGTGCCTCCTCGCGGGAGTTGCAGGTGTCCTTGTCGAGGGTGGCAACGATGCGCGCATCGTTATCGAACACTTCCTTGATCTGCTCGTTGGTGACGACGCCGGTCGTCATATCCGGGATGCAGGACAGCCAGGTGTTCGGGTTATCCGCTTTGTACGCGCCCATGGCCTTGATGAACCAGGTCACCGGCAGCTTGCGGTTTTTATCGATGCGGCAGTTGAAGATGTCGTTGAGGTCAGTCTCGTACTCGAGCCATGCGCCGTGGTACGGGATGACGGTCGTGCCGTAGGTGGAGTTGTAGGCCTTGTCGGTCTTCTTGTCATAGTACACGCCGGGGGAACGCACGATCTGCGAGACGATGACACGCTCCGCGCCGTTGATGACGAAGGTGCCGCTGGGCGTCATGATCGGGAAATCGCCCATGAAGATCTCCTGCTCTTTGATCTCCTCGGTCTCCTTGTTGCGCAGGCGGACGCTGACCTTCAGCGGGGCCGCATACGTGGCGTCGCGTGCTTTGCACTCCTCCTCGGTGTACTTCGGATTCTCGTCCATGGCGTAATCCACGAAGCGCAGCTCGAGGTTGCCGGAGTAGTCGGTGATGACGTCCACATCCTTGAACACATCACGCAGACCCTCTTCGAGGAACCATTTGTACGAATTCTTCTGGATCTCCAGAAGATTCGGCATGCTCTGGATCTCCTCGTGACGGGCAAAGCTCATTCGTTCGGTTTTTCCGTAGGTGACTGCCTTTGGCATGGCGAACACTCCTTCTTTTGAGACTGTGAACACCCGGTAGGGTTGTGAAATACTTTTTTGACCTGTTGCATTTTTACGGTCAATCCGCTAAAATAATCTTGTAAGTTGCGGAAGTAGTTTCTTCCGCTTTCAAGACACATAGCGTGATATTTTACCATTTACGCGCGCTGGTTGTCAAGTGTTATTTTGTGAATTTTCCGCCGGCAGGAGCGTATCGCCCTGCCGCTTTTTTGTATCTTCGGAGGGATGGCCATGGATATCCGCATCTGTCTGCTTCTCGCCGCCGAGGCCGGGCTTGCGCTGGTACTGCTGTGGCGCACCGATGTGCTGCCGAAACCGGCGCACGTACTGTGCGCTGCGCTGCTGCTGACGGCGGCGTTTGTGCTGCGCGGTGCGTGCCTGAATTACGTCACGGACGACTACCGGAATTTTCTGAGCGTGTGGGTTGATTTCTTCCGCGCGCACGGCGGTCTCGCCGCGCTGCGCGCGCCGGTCGGGAATTATAATGTACCGTACCTGACGGTGCTGGCGCTCATCAGCGGCAGCTCCCTGCCGGATCTGCACCTCATCAAGCTCTTCAGCATTCTGTTTGACGTGCTGCTCGCGTGGTCCGTCATGCAGCTCGTGGGGCTGTTTCGCCGGAGCGCGACGTGGAAGCTCGCGGCGTTTTTCCTCGTGCTCTTCTGGCCGACCGTCGTGCTCAACGGCGCGCTCTGGGGACAGTGCGACAGCGTGTATGCAGCCCTCGCCGTGCTGAGCGTCTATCTTGTCCTGTCCGGGCACCCGCTGCTCGGCGTGGTCAGCATCGGCGCGTCGTTCGCCTTCAAGCTGCAGGCGGTGTTCGTCATGCCGGTCTTTTTGCTCTTCTGGCTCACACGGCGCGTCAGGCTCCGCCACGCGCTTGCCTTCCCCGCCGTGTGCGTGGTCATGGTGCTCCCGGCCGTCATCGCAGGGCGCGGACTGTGGGACGCGCTGACGATCCCGTTTCAGCAGACGGGCAGCATCGGCACGGGGCTCAACTACAATTCCCCGTCCGTCTTTGCGCTCTTTCGGGATGTGGCAAACCCCGACACCGCCGCCAGGCTCGGCATTGGCGCAGCCGCGCTCGTGATCGCGGCGCTCGCCGTCTGGTTCTGGCTGCATCGGGACGACTGCTCCGACCGCGCGCTGCTGCTGGCGGCGGCGGTGCTCGCCGCTGCGATCCCGTTTTTCCTGCCGCACATGCACGACCGCTATTTCTTCGCCGCCGATGCGCTCACACTCGCCCTTGCGGCCGCGTGGCCGCAGCTTGCGCTCCCGGCGCTGCTGTGCGAGTTTGCCTCCCTGCTCGGCTACCATGCCTACCTGCGTATGCGCTACCTGCTGCCGATGGCTGACGGTGCGCTCGCACTCATCGCAGCGCTCGCCATTCTGACGGCCGTTCTGGTGACGGAGACGCGTCAAAATGTCCCCGCGGAGAGAAAATCAAAAAAATCGACCTGAGTCGAAAATTTGTGGTTGACATTCCGCGCGTATCTGTTATAATAACTCATGCGTTTGACAAGTGCATATGCGTATGCGGGAGTGCTGGAATCGGTAGACAGGCAGGCTTGAGGTGCCTGTGTCCAACCATAGACGTGTGGGTTCAAGTCCCATCTCCCGCACCAAAATCGCCAAGGTACATTGTACCTTGGCGATTTTGTTTTTCCTGAGCGCGCAAAAAAGGCCTCCGGCGGAAGATCCGCCGGAGGCCTTCTGCAGTTATGAAGACCGGCGCAGGTTACCCAACGATGAAGTACAGGACCATGAGCGCGCACAGCAGGTACATGATCGGGTGGATCTCCTTGGCCTTGCCGCGCACGAGCTTAACGAGCACGTGCACGATGATGCCGGCACCGAGGCCGTTGGTGATGTTGCCGGTGAAGGCCGTGAACATCATCATGACGCACGGACCGATGGACTCATCGTAATCCGTGAAGTCGATCTCCGTGAAGCCCTTGAGCATGAGGAAGCCGACATAGATCAGCGCCGGGCCGGTCGCGGCATACGGGATGGCGACGAACAGCGGCGCGAGGAAGATGGTCAGCAGGAACATGATGCCTGCGACGAGCGCAGTCAGACCGGTGCGGCCGCCGGCCTCCACGCCGGAGGTGGACTCGACAAAGGTCGTGATGGTGGTGTTGCCGGTCAGTGCGCCGATGCACGTGCCGATGGCATCGACGAGGAAGGGGCGCTCGATGCCGGGCAAATTGCCGTGTTCATCGAGCATATTGGCACGGTTGGCAACGGCGAGCACCGTGCCGAGCGTGGAGAAGAAATCACCGAAGAAGCACACAAACACGAGGATCAAGCCGCTCGCGGTGAATACGCCCTTGAAATCGAGGTTGAACATGACGTTGCCGAGGTCGCCGAAATCCGGCATGGCCGCGACGCCGTTGAGCGTCGTCACGCCGAGCGGGATGCCGATGAGCGTGGTGGCGATGATGCTGATGAGGATGGCGCCCTTGACGTTCAGGGCGTTGAGCACGATGATGAGCAGCAGTCCGCCAATGGCCAGCAGCACGGCGGGATCGGCGAGATTGCCGAGGGCAACGCCGTTTTCAAACGAGCCGATGCCGCAGTTCTGGAAGCCGAGATAGGCAATGAAAAAGCCGATGGACGCAGAGATCGCGATCTTGATGTTCTTCGGGATGACGCGCACGATCAGGTCGCGCAGACCGAAGACCGTCAGCAGCACGAACACGATGCCGGAGATGAGCGTGATCACCATGGCGGCACCGAAGCTCAGCGCCTGCGACTGAATGAGTGCGCCGAGGATGAAGTTCGAGCCCATGCCGGTCGAAAGCGCAAAGGGGAAGTTCGTGTAGAAGGCCATCAGCAGCGTGATGAGGCCGGACACGAGCGCGCAGGTGATCATGATGGCGGACTTGGTGATAACAACGCCGTTGACGTCCGTGATGTACGCCTCGCCGCCGCAGATCGCAGCCGGCTGGACAGCCAGCACATACGCCATAGTCATAAAGGTGGTCAGGCCCGCAATGATCTCGGTTTTTTTATCCGTACCGCGCAGGCCGAGCTTGAAGAATTTCTCCATCAAATATTCCTTATCCTTTCTCGTTAGCCGATTCGTTTATGCTTCCGCATCCGCAAACACGGGTACGAACGTCTGGTTCGTGCCGTTGACGAGGCCCATATCCGTAATGACCACGCTCGGCAGCACCGGCAGCGCCATGACGGCGGTCGCCAGCAGGGTGAGCCGTCCGCCGCTGATGGCATCGAGCGCAGCCTGCACGGCTGCGATCTCGTCCGCGACCTCAGCGCAGGGCTTCTGGCTCATGAGGCCGGCAGCCGGGAGCGCAATGTGCGTCTCCTCTGCCCCATCGATCACGCAGACACCGCCGCCGCATGCACGCAGGATCTCGGCGGCACGGAAGGCGTCCTTCGGATCGTGGTAGCTGACGGTGAAGTTGTGGCTGTCGTGCGAGACTGTGGACGCGAGCGCGCCGCGCTCGAGCCCGAAGTCGCGATAGACGGCGATCGTCTTGCCGCCGCGTCCGTAGCGGTTGGCGCAGCAGACGAACACGAGCGTCGGATCGCCGCTGATGTCGACCGCATCGTCACGCACCGGCAGCTCCACCGGCTCGACGTGGCGCAGGATGCGGTTGCCGTCCTCGGACACCATGACGTTGACACGGATCGTGTCACCGGTGTAGCCCTCGGGCACACGCAGCACGAAGGATTCCGGCCCTGCGATCTGCGGCATGTTGACCGTGTTCGGCAGGTCATAGTCAGCCGTTTTGCAGTCGCCGCCGAGATACTTGCCGTCCTCCGCGACGAGCACGCCCTCGGTGAACACGGCCTTCGGCCGGCTGCCGTCGAGCGCGTCAACCAGCTGGATATCGGCGATGTAGCCCGGCGCGATCGCGCCGAGATCGTTGAAGCCATACTCACGCGCGGCGTTGAGCGTCGCCATCTTGACAACCTCGCGGCCGTCGAGCCCGGAGGCGACCGCCTTGCGCACGACGTTGTTGATGTGGCCGACAGTGAGCAGATCCTTGGCGTGCACGTCGTCCGTGCAGACGGACACGAAATCGCGCCACGGCTGATCCTTGCAGCCGTCGACCAGGAAGGAGAGGTTATCGATGAGCGAGCTTGCACGGAGGTTGATGTGCATCCCGGCGCGAAGCTTACCGCGCACCTCGTCGGCGTTCACGCTCTCGTGGTCGGACACAGGGCCGCCGATCAGGTAGGCCGCGAGCTCACGGCCGGAGCAGTACGGCGCATGGCCCTGCAGGAACATACCGCGGCGCAGGCCCTCATCGATGATGGTGTGCATACGCTCGCTGTCGTGCATGACGCCGACATAGTCCATGATCTCGGCAATGCCGACAACGTCGTCCATGTCGAGCAGTTCGCCGACCTCCTTGGCATGAAACTCCGCGCCGGCGTTTTCCATCCCGGGCAGGGACGGCACGCACGACGGGGCGAGCACATACTGGCGCAGCTTGGACTTCTTCGCATTTTCAAGCATGAAGCGCACGCCGTCGAGCCCCATGACGTTGCCAATCTCATGCGGGTCGGTGCAGACGGTCGTCGTGCCCCACGGCAGAATGGCGCGGGCGAGGTTCTCGGGGATCATCATCGTGCTCTCGATGTGCATGTGCGTGTCGATGTAGCCGGGGATCAGATAGCGTCCCTGACCATCGTAGTACGACCTGGACGGAAGGATCGCCTCCTGGCCCTCCTCACGCACCAAAACGACAAATCCGTCCAGTATGTCGACACTGGCCGGATAGATTTCTCCCGTAATGACATTGAAAAACTGTACGTTGCCGATTGTCAGATCGCACGGTATCTGGCCCAGAGCCGCCTGCATGAGGCGCGCGCGATCCTTGGCCTTGCGAGTACGCATCAATAACCCTCCTTGAAAATCGATCCATAAAAAGCGTTTCCGCTCTTTATCCAAATAAAAAACGGCGGAGCGTCTTTGACACTCCACCGAAACGGCAAAACTCACACAGCGATGATTAGCTGTGTGTGCTGCATTCCGGTAGTCGGGCAATTCAAGGGCCGCCCGGTAGAGACGCGGGGCCCATGTGACTTCCCCGCCTATACCTGAAAGTATCTGTGTGCACTTATTGGAACGCCTTGATTATAAATCTCGCGGCACCAAAAAGCAATTATTCAAGAATCTGAAACATACCGGCACTTTCGTTTTTTCTCTATCCATTTCGACGAATTCGCGCGTCCCGGGCAGGAAAAGTGCCCGGCGGTGCGCAAATCCGCACCGCCGGGCACCGCATTTCCTCTTATGCACCGCGCAGCATCGCGACCGCTGTGCGCGCCGCCGATGCAGCATCCGGGCAATAGGCATCCGCGCCGATCTCGTCGCTGTACCCCTGTGTGATGGGCGCGCCGCCGACAAAGATCTTCACCTGATCGCGGATGCCGCGCACCTTGCTCAGCTCCACGACCGCGCGCATCTCCTGCATCGTCGTCGTCAGCAGCGACGAACAGGCGATGATATTGCAGTGCTGCTCGATTGCCGTGTCCACGAACCGCTCGGCCGGGACATCCACGCCGAGATCCACGACCTCGAGCCCGCTGCCCTCCATCATGATCTTGACGAGGTTTTTGCCGATGTCGTGCATATCACCGCGCACCGTGCCGAGACAGACGCGGCCGACCGTCTCGCTGCTCTCCCCCGCCATGTGCGGCTTGAGCAGCTCCGTCGCCGCCGCCATACAGCGCGCTGCGATGAGCATCTCCGGCACAAAGGCGCGGTTGGCCGAAAAGTCCTCGCCAAGCAGGTTCATGCCGCGCACGAGCCCGTCGGTAAGGATCTGCTGCGCGTCATGCCCTGCGTCGAGCGCCTCGGTGCACAGCTGCAGCACGCGCTTTTGCTGTCCGCGCACGAGCGCCGCCGCGATGCGCGCGAACACATCGCCCTGCGGCTGCTCCGGCTCGGACGCGGGCGCGGCCTGTGCCGCCGCTGCGTGCACGCTCCGGCGCGGCACGGGCGGCAGGTGCATATCCGGCACGTGCAGCACCGCGTTGTATTCGTCTATCGCCTGATTGAGATAGGTATCCACGTGCGGATAGACCGTGCCCGCAAGACCGTAGGTGATCGACGGGATGAAATGCCCGCCCGGGCAATCACGCCGCAGCACGCCGCGGGCATAGGTGAGGATGTCCTCGGGCGCTGCGTCCTTGCGGTCGATGGCCGCGCCGAAGCCGCCCATGAGCGTGAGCCGGCCATTGAGATGCCGCTGCAGCGCGGGGATGTCGTTTTCCGGCAGGACCCCCTGCCAGACCTGAATGCCGATCTCGGCCATGTCGTCCACAATGGGCGCCAGGTAGGAGTCGGCGTGGTGGACGGCGATGCAGCCCCGGGACCGGATGTACCCATAGAACCGGCGGTACGGCTCCTTGAAAAACTCCCGCCACATCTCCGGCTGCATGAACAGGGCGTTCTTGGTGCCCCAGTCGTCGTGGGAGAAGATGACGTCCGGCTGCAGGTTGTTGATGAGCAGCTTCACATATCCCAGCCGGTACTCCGTGATGTACTCAATGAGCTCGTGCATCTCCTGCGGGTGCTCGTACAGCGCCGTCAGCGTATCCTCAAAGCCCATCAGGAAATGGCACTGTTCAAAAATACCGGTGCCCATGAACCCTGCCAGCAGCTTCTCCTGCCCGCATGCCTCCCGCGCCTGCTGCCGGACGGCCTCCCAGCCCTCCGTGCAGTTGGCCGCCAGATCCGGCGCATGCACCGTCTCCCGCCACCGCGTCACATCGGGGCACACCGCCAGGCCGTCGTGGGTGACGGGCATTGGCCCCGGCGCGTCCTCCGGAAAGCTGATGGTGGTGCCCCACCGGTCCACACTGACGGTACCCCGCTTCCGGTTGCCCCGCAGGTAGGTGTTGATGGGATCGCCCAGGCACATGTGCAGCGCCTCGTACTGCCGCAGCAGCCGGTCCGGCTGTCCGTCCGGCTTCAAAAGCTCCAGAAAGATCTCTTTCGCTGTCATCATCGCGCTCACCTCACAAAGACTCTTGACAAAGCAGCCCCGCACTGCTTAAAGTAGTGGTATCATTATAGAAATCTGGTTCCCCCCTGTCAAGTACGGCGCGGCCCTTTCATCCCATCACGGAGGTATTCACATATGGAACTGCATTTTCCCCTTATTCTGGACGGTGCCACCGGTACGGAGCTGCAAAAGCGCGGCTACACCGGCGACGTCAGCGCGGAGCAGTGGGTGCTGGCCCATCCGGACAGCATCCTGTCCATCCAGCGCGATTACGTGGCCGCCGGCAGCCAGGTGCTCTACACCCCCACCTTCGGCGGCAATGCCGTGAAGCTGGCGGAGCACGGCGTAACGGAGGACACCGCCGCCTATAACCGCCGTCTGGCGGACCTGTCCCGTCAGGCCGCGGACGGCAAGGCCCTGCTGGCCGGCGACCTGTCTCCCACCGGCCTGTTTCTGGCCCCTCTGGGCAGCGCCTCCTTCGACCAGCTGGTGGACGCCTACGCCCAACAGGCAGCCGGACTGGAAGCCGCCGGTGTGGACCTGTACGTCATTGAGACCATGATGACCCTGTCCGACGCCCGTGCCGCCGTGCTGGCCGTGCGCAGCGTCTCCGCCAAGCCCATCTTCGTCACCTTTACCTGCGACCAGAATGGCCGCAGCATCTCCGGCACCGACATCACCGCCGCCCTGCTGGTATTGCAGGGCATGGGCATCGATGCCTTCGGTCTCAACTGCTCGGCGGGGCCGGACCAGATGCTGCCCCAGCTCCGCCGCCTGCGGGAGTACGCCCGCATCCCCCTGATCGCCAAGCCCAACGCCGGCATGCCCACCATCGTGTACGGCAAGGCGGTGTACGACTGCACGCCGGAGCAGTTCACCGCGCTGGTGCCGGACATGCTGGCCTCCGGCGTCATGATCTTCGGCGGCTGCTGCGGCACCACGCCGGAGCATATCGCAGCCCTGCGCGGTGCGCTGGACGGCGCGGCCATCACGCCTCCCGCCCCGCTGCACACAGATCTGCTGCCCGCCGCCACAGAGAAGCTCCCCGCCCTGCTGCCCGCCGACGCTGCCCACGGGCCGGTACTGGACGTGACCCCCGGTCTGGAGGATGCCCTGTCCGACGCGCTGGAGCGGGACGACCCCATGGTGGCCCTCCGCGTTGCCTCCATGGCGGACGTAAACGCGCTGGCGGCCTGCCAGTACCTGCTGACAAAGCCCCTGTGTCTGGTCTGTGACGATGCCGCCGTGCTGGAGCAGGCCCTGCGGGTCTATCAGGGCCGCGCCCTGTACGAGGGCAGCCTGCCGGAGTCCGTTCTCCGGCCCCTGTCCGACAAATACGGCCTGCTGTTCTGAACCGCATAAAAAGAGGGGCGCTTCCCCGAGAGAAGCGCCCCTCTTTTTCTCATTTTTCGGCCTTCATGCGGAAGGTATAAATGCCATCGGCGCACACGGTGCCGCCGTCGTCCTCCACCCACGCCCGCATCACCACGATGCTGTGACCCATCCGCACCGCCTCCGCGTGGGAGGTCAGCGTACCGCCTACCGCGCCCGCCGCCAGAAACCGCACGTCGCAGGTGACGGTACGGCACAGCGCGCCGCGGCTGCACGCCGCCGTCCCCGCCACCTGGTCCATCATGGTGCAGTACACGCCGCCGTGTACGATGCCCATGGGGTTGCCGTGCCGCACCTCGGTGCGCAGCTCCCCACGGGCCCAGCCCTCGCCCATGGCCACGATGCGCATACCGTTCTCCACGCCGAAGGTGTCCTTCTGGTTGGCCCGCTCCATCACGTCCGCATACAAGATTTCCTTTTCCTGCTCTGTCATTTGCTCCTTATCCTTCCGCTATCAGCGTCATCTCGCCCAGCACCACATACCGGTAGTTGTCCGCCTCGTAGGAGCAGGTACACAGCCCCACGATGCGTCCCGTGGGGATGCCCCGTCCCGCGTAGAACGTGGACTGGCTGATAAACCGCTCCAGATCCACAGTCTGGAACGATGTGTTGAATACCTCGTGCTCTCCGGGTACAATGAGGCCCGCGAACAGATCCACCCGATACGTCCCCGCGTTGGTGTAGACGTAGAGACACGGGTGCGCGTCGTAATACCACTGCTCCTTGTAGCCGTCGATGGACGCGAACATGGTGCGGTCCTTCATGTGGTGGCCGTACAGCATATTGCACTGTGCGCTGAAATCCCGCGGCGCCCGGGCGTCCAGAAAGATGGTGCCGTACTCGCTGTAATTGCCGTCCAGATCGTGATGCAGGTAGTATTCGTTGTTGCCATCGTAGGCGATAGGATAGCTGATGGGCGTCCCCGGACAGTACACGTAGCCGATGATGTTGGGATAGCGGGCCTGCCACCAGCTCAGGTCGATGTCCGCCGGCGGGCCGCTGTGCAGCGCCTTTTCCACCGTCTCGTCCACACTGTCCCGCAGCTGCTGCACCGCCGCATCCAGCGGCTCTGCGGCGGACAGCGCCGCCTCCATCGCCGTACCGGCCCGCACCGCGGCTGACGCCAGCACCGGTACGGCATCCTCCCCGGCCGCGGGCGCCGCCGCCCCCGCCAACTGCACCGCCAGCCATGACGGCACGCCTACCACGGCCAGTGCCAGCAAAAATGCCGCCCAACGTCTCCTCATACTCCACGCGCCCCCACACAAAAATATGCTTCATTATACGCGGCACGGCGGCGCACCGTCAAGCACCGCACGGAAAAATCTCCATTTTCCCGCCCTATGTCGCCGCGTCCTCGCCGCAGAAAGCCGCCGCATCCCCGCACGGCCACCGCCACCCGCCCTCAACAGCCGCTCGCCGCGCTCCCAACACAACGCTCCCGTTTCCCTATAAAAGCGCCGCAGCAGCAAAAAAGGACCGCCGCGCTTACGCGCGGCGGTCCTTGGCGGTCCTTTTTTATCGCATGTCCGTGAAGGGGTACGACTTATTTGTCGTACATCTCCACCAGCTTCTGCAGGTGCTCGAAGCGGGCCTTTGCCTCGTCCTCGTTGCGCTGGAACAGCACGTCCGCGCGCTCGGGGAACTCGCGGGTCAGACGGGAGTAGCGGGCCTCGTTCATCAG
>ERZ827088.4203-NODE-4203-length-12212-cov-3.172164_pt1 | contig 12212 bp, 8 predicted proteins | sample MGYA00519922_ERZ827088 | MGnify/ENA primary metagenome ERZ827088 (study PRJEB31778, sample SAMEA3449254) | human gut metagenome | biome: human gut; feature: human-associated habitat; material: faeces | place: United Kingdom | collected 2010/2012 ... | reverse complement strand
CCAAGGCCTGCGGCTGGGGAAGCTGGCCCATGATGAGCTGGCTGATGTCGCGGGGCTGGGTGAAGGGCGCCACCGCGATCTTGTACTGATGGGACAGCGAGCGCGGCACGTCCGCCGTGCTGGCAGGTTTGCGGTTGCAGCCGCCCGTCAGGACCAGCAGGGACAGAAGCGCACACAATATCCACAGGAAACGGTTCTTCATCAATCCAGCCCTCCCTTGGTGCTGCGGATGACGTTCCCGCTACGCCGGACCGCCTGGGCGAGCGCCAGGCCCAGGCTTTTGGCGACGGATTCCAGAAGGTGATGGCCATTTTTGCCATAATGCATGGTCACATGCAGGTTGCAGCGGGCGCTGCTGGCAAAGGCCTTGTAAAACTCCCGCCAGAGGTCTTTTTCCTCCCCGGCGATGACCGGGGGCAGGAGTTCATCACCGCGCCATTCCAGCCAGGGGCGGCCGGAAAGGTCGATGGTGACATCGCTCAGGGCCTCATCCATGGGGACGCGGCCGTAGCCCACACGGGCGATGCCCACACGGTCCCCCAGGGCTTCCAGCACGGCCTGGCCCAGGACCAGGCCGATGTCCTCGGCGCTGTGGTGGGCGTCGATGTGCAGATCGCCCTGACAGCGCAGGTGCAGGTCCATTCCGGCCCAGAATGCCGTCAGGGTCAGCATGTGATCCAGCATGCCGAAGCCGGTCTGGATATCGGTCTTGCCCGAGCCGTCCAGGGTAAGGCTCAGACTGATGTCGGTCTCGGCGCTTTTACGGGCATGCCGGGCCGAACGCTGGGGCAGAGTCGCTTCCATCATCATTCCTTGTCCTTGGCAGGCGTTGCGGGATCGTCGTCAGCGGCAGGGACTTCCGCCACGGAAGCGGGATCGTCCTGCTGTTCCGCAGGTGTGGCCGTATCGGCAGCATCGGGCGTAAGGCCTTCCTGCTCCGCAGGATAGTCCTCAGCCCCTTCGGGGAGTTCCTCGGACGTCCGTTCCGTTTCAGCTGCTTCGGCCGTAGAGCTTTCGGCCGTCTCCATGGCGGAGGCGGGCGTTTCTTCTTCTTCGGGCGGCATACGCTGGGCGTCGTCATCGCTCATGGCAGCCACCGTGGCGGCAGCTGCGGCAGCGGCCGCGACCGTCGTGTCGTCCGGTCCTTCGGGAGCGGGAGAGGCGGGCGCAGGGTCGGCCGGAGCGGGATCGCCGGGCGTCCCTTCTTCCTCTTCCTTCTTTTCCTTCTTCTTGCGACCAAAGGCCGCAGCCACGAGGATGCTGATCTCATAGAGCAGCAGCATGGGCATGGCCATGAGCAGCTGGGAGACCACGTCCGGCGGCGTCAGGATGGCGGCCACGATAAAGATGCACAGAACGGCATAGCGACGCACCTTGCGCATCATCTGGGCCGTGATGAGCCCCATGCGGGAAAGGAAGAAGGAGAACAGGGGCATCTCGAAGATGAGGCCGAATGCCAGGAGCAGCTTGATGACGAAATCAAGGTAGTCCGTGATGCGGGGCATGGCCTGGATCTGCTCGGAGGAGAAGCCCAGGAAGAAATTGAAGGCGTACGGGAAGACGATGAAGTAACAGAACACGCCGCCACCGATGAAGAAGATGGCGGAAAGCAGGGCGATGGGCAGCAGGCCCTTTTTCTCTTCCTCGTACAGGCCGGGGGAGATGAAGGCCCAGATCTGATAGAAGATGTACGGGCTGGTCACGAACAGGCCGGTCACGAAGGCCACGAACATGCGCACGAAGAAGGGTTCGGGCAAGGTGGTGTACATGGCCGTGCCGTGTGCGGGCAAGGCGCTGAGCAGCGGGGCCGTGATGAAGTTGAAGATGGGCTCGACCACCGTCCAGCAGAGCAGGAAGCCCACACCGGCGGCGATGAAGCAGCGCACCAGGCGCCAGCGCAGCTCGTTGAGGTGATCCATGAGGCCCATGGTCTTTTCTTCGGGCTCAGGCGTCCCGCCGGTACCGGCAGCAGCCGTGGCAGGCGGGACGGGCGGCTGGCCTGCATCATCCCCACCTTGCGGCGCGGGAGCGGCCACGGCATCAGGAGCCGGAGCTGCCGCGTCCGGCAACGGTTCTGCAGGGGCTTCCGCCGCTGCGGGGGCAGCATCGTCTGCCTGGGCTTCGGGAGCGGGGGCGGCAGGCTGTTCCACAGGGGCGGGAGCTTCCTCGGCCTCGGCCCGGGCCTTGGCAAGGGCCTGGGCCAGAGGGCTGTCCGCCGGAGGTTCAGGGATGGCGGTTTCTCCGTCCGAAGCAGAGGGCACGGTGCCTTCCTGTACGTTCAGGGGGGCCGTCTGTTCCGGTTCCGTAGCGGAGGCCATGGCAGGAGCGGCCTTGTCCGCAGCCGCTTCGGGCAGATCTTCGCCTGCTGCGACCGGTTGCGGAGCCGCGGAAGCGGCGGGAGCGTCCTGTTCGGGAGTCGTGACCGTGACGGTCAGATCCTGTTTGTCCTGGATGGTGCTCATGCTTTTGCTCCACTGGCAGGCGTGGCGGCATTACCGGCTTCGGCCTGGGCCTTGGCAAGGGCCTGGGCCAGAGGACTGTCCGTAGGCGGTACGGGCGCGGCAGAGGGGACGACTTCCGGCTGGACAGCAGGACGGGCCGCGGTCTCCGTTGCCGCAGGTGCGGCAGCGGGTGCCGCCTGGGGCTGGGAGGCTGCGGGCTGGGCCGTTGCCTGCGTCTGGGCGGCTGTTTTGGCCGCGTGTTCAGCACGAGCTTCGGGGCTGAAAAATTCCTTTTCAGCTTCCTGCTTGCGCTTGAGATGCTCCTCCTGCTCCACTTCGGCATTCAGCGTGCGCTGAAAATCGGTGGAGACGCGGCGGAATTCACCCATGGCCTTGCCGAGGGTGCGGGAAACACTTGCCAGACTCTTGGGCCCCAGCACCACAAGGGCCACAAGAAGGATAACCAGAAATTCCGTACTGCCGATACCGAACATATCTTCCTCTGCTGTTAGTCCTGTGCGTCATGGACGCGGAAATGCTAAAACGTAAAATTACCTGAGCCCGCAGGCCTTGTAAAGTACGCCGGCCGCCTGCTGCATCCACTCTTCAAGCAGGCAGGAGGCTCTGTGGATGGAGGCTGGATACTGCCTGAATGGGCTTCGTATCCAAAAGCGGGATGTCAGGGCCTCAGGGCCGCGCGGTACCGCCCCGCAGCAGCATGGGCTGCCGAGCCAGCCAGTCCACAGACAGGCGGGTGATGTCCTTGATGAGGGAGAGGTTCGTCTCGGGGCTTTCCAGCGAATTGCAGAGAAAGACTGCCAGGGCCACATGGCGCCCATCGGGCAGGCGGAAAAAGGCCAGATCGTTGTCCGCCAGCTTGAGGCCCTGGGCCGTCCTGTCGGAAGAGCCGGTCTTGTGTCCGGCGGTCATGCCCTGCGGCAGCCCCTCAAGGATCTTGCCGGGCAGGGCGGGCGTCCCGGCCATGATGCCGGCCATGAAGTCCTTGTGCTCCTGGGGGATGTCCGGGGAGTTGAAAAAGCCCAGCAGCATCCGGGCCATGCTGCGCGGCGTGCTCCAGTTGGCATACTGGTTGTAGATATTCAGGTGCATCCAGTCTTCATTATGGCCGATGAAGACGCTGTCAGCCCCCAGACGGCGGGCGCAGGCCTCCACCACGGCCGGGCCGCCCACATACTCCATAAGGATGTCGCAGCCGTTGTTGTCGCTGAAAGTGACGGTATACCGCAGCAGATCCTCCAGGCTGACTTTCATGTCGCGGCGGCCACGCTGGTCGCGTAAAGGACTATGGGTGCCGGTATGGAGTTGCTCCGCCCGCACGGGGATCCTGGTCGCCAGTGTGGCCTGCTCGTGCTGCATCTTTTCCAGCACAGCCACAGCCAGGGGAAACTTGATGACACTGAGCAGGGGGAAGGGCGCATCCATGTGGACACCGGCGCAGAGGCCGTCTTCGGTGAGCAGGGCCACACCGGCCAGGGCCTTTTTGTCCCGCATGAGGGTATGGATGTCCCGCTCCAAGGGCAGGGCGTCCACGGCGGCTTGCGGCGTAGCGGGCAATCCTTCGGCCGCCTGGAGAGGCATGGCAGGGGAAAGCAGTGCCAGGGAAAGCAAAAGGGCAGGGAAGATGCGTGACATGGAAAGCTCACAGGGATGCGGTGTTCTATGGAGATACCCGAAGATACGGGCTGGCCTCGTCATATGTTTTCGGGAGGATAGGGACTGGCTTCGGCAAGGACAAGAGGAAAATGTGCCCCGGACAGGGGCGTACTGTACCGGAACGGAAAGCGGAGTCCAGCGGGGCCCAGGGTCTGCCCAGCGGCGGACGACGATGATAGCTCGATATCGCCGTCAGGTGCGGATAAGGGGATGGACTGCTTCGGGAAGACGGACGAGGTTGTTGAATGCCGCGGCCGGGAAGGATAGACTGTCATGGTAAAAAATATCCTGAAAGCACCTGCCATCATGAGGGGGAGCATCTGTGGCATTCAGCAAAACGATACAGATGTATATTTTTGACGGTAATCCCAATGGTCGCATCATGTGCGAGCTCTCCAACTGGAACGGCCGCATCTACAAGGTCTCGCGCAATGAACTTTCTGTCTTTTCCCAGCGGGCCGATGCTGAGAACACCGGCGTCTATTTCCTGCTGGGGAAGGATGAGAACAATACGGATACCGTCTACATCGGTGAGGCGGAAAAGGTCTGCACACGTCTGAAGCAGCATCTGCATGATGCGGATTACTGGAGCGATGCCATCGTCGTCATCAGCAAGGATGATCTGCTCAACAAGGCGCACGTGAAATATCTTGAGAACAGGTTCTATTGCCTGGCACAGGATTCGGGAAGGGCCGTCATCATCAACAGCACGGTCCCCACCTGCTCCTCGATCTCGGAATATGACGAGGCCATGTTGCAGGAGTTCATCAGCAACGCCCGTCTGCTCGTCAATACGCTGGGCTACAAGCTTTTCGATACCCTGGAAGAAAGCAGCGTGGGGCAGCAGAATGAGCCGACCTGCTTTTTCATCAATGCTGCCAGGGGGGCCGCCGCCAAAGGGCTTGTCGTGGCGGATGGTTTTGCCGTGCTCAAGGGATCGACCATCGCTTCGCCCGTGGTCCCCAGCATGGCAGAGAGCTTGCGCCGTCTGCGTGACAGTCTGCTCGAAAAAGGGATCGTCGATGCGGACTTCCATTTTGTGAAAGACCATATCTTCACCAGCCCTTCTCTGGCGGCGGCTATCGTCCTGGGCAGGAACGCCAATGGCCGGACGGAGTGGAAAACGGCGGGGAACAAGGCGCTGCGTGATGTGGAGGAAGACGAGCTGGCATAGCGTTGCAGCGCCATGATAAAAAAAGAGCTGACAGGCAAGCCGTCAGCTCTTTTTTTATGCTGTCTTCACAGTGCGCCGGCACTGTGGCCGGGAGCAGGACAAGGAGCCTGCTGCTTCGGCATTATTCCCACTCGATGGTGCTCGGGGGCTTGGAGGAGACGTCGTAGACCACGCGGTTGACATGCTCCACCTCGTTGGTGATGCGGTTGCTGACAGTAGCCAGGATATCGTAGGGGATGCGCGCCCAATCGGCAGTCATAAAGTCATCCGTGGTAACGGCACGAATGGCCACCAGGTGATCGTAGGTGCGATGATCGCCCATCACGCCCACCGTCTTGACACAGGGCAGCACGCAGAAGAACTGGGCCATCTCTTTCTCGTACCCATTCTTGGCCATCTCGTCCCGCAGAACCCAATCCGCCTCTTGCAGCACCCGGATCTTATCCGCGGTGATCTCGCCCAAGATTCGCACGCCCAGACCGGGGCCGGGGAACGGCTGGCGCCACACCAGCTCCTTGGGAATGCCCAGCATGGTACCCACCTTGCGCACCTCGTCCTTAAACAGGTCGCACAGCGGCTCTACCAAGCCCAGGAACTGCACATCCTCCGGCATCTTTACCTTATTATGATGGGTTTTGATGGTATCCGCATCCCCCTTGCCGGACTCAATGCAGTCTGGATAAATGGTGCCCTGGGCAAAGTAGCCCAGCTCATCCTGGTGGCGGATCTCGTCCCAAAACACATTAAAGAACTCGGTGCCGATGATCTTGCGCTTTTGCTCCGGGTCAGTGACACCCTTCAGCGCCTGCAAAAAGCGCTCCTGGCAGTTGACCCGCACAAAATTCATATCAAACAAGGAAGTAAAGGTCTTTTCTACAAAATCGCCCTCGTCCTTGCGCATTAAGCCCTGGTCCACAAACACGCAGGTAAGCTGCTTGCCCACCGCGCGAGACAGCAGGCCCGCTGCCACGGAGGAGTCTACGCCGCCGGACAGGCCCAGAATCACCTTTTTGTCACCAATCTGCGCACGCAGCGCAGCTACGGTCTTTTCGATAAAATTATCCATCTGCCAGTCGCCGGAGCAACCGCAAACATCAAACAGGAAATGATGAAGCATTTCCTTACCATAGGTGGTGTGGGTCACCTCCGGGTGGAACTGCACTGCATACAGGCCACGTTCCGGGTTCTCCATCGCCGCACAGGGGCAGTCCGCCGTCTTACCGGTGACGGTAAAGCCCGCCGGGGGCTGGGCGATATAGTCCGTATGGCTCATCCAAACGGTGGAGTCCTGGGGCACATCCCGCAGCACACTGCCGCCCAGCACGGTCAACTTGATCTTGCCGTACTCGGACACCGGCGCCGTCTCTACCTTGCCGCCCAGCATCCATGCCATCAGCTGGCAGCCGTAGCAAATGCCCAGCACCGGCACGCCCAGCTCCAGCACTTCCGGGGTGTAATGGGGCGAGGCCGGGTCATACACGGAATTGGGACCGCCGGTAAAGATAATGCCCTTATAATTTCCCTGCCGAATGGTATCCAGCGAGGTGGTATAAGGCAGAATTTCGGCAAACACGCCGTGATCACGCACACGGCGGGCGATCAGCTGATTGTACTGACCGCCGAAATCCAAAACAAGAATTTTTTCCATACTATTCCTCCAAAGCGCAACGCGCATTCATACGGGTCTATTATAGCGAAAAGCCCGCCGCTTTGCAAGGAAAATAGCGAAAAAGCGCCCCTTGGGTCTAAACATGCCCTATCCGGCAAAATACCGGGGCAGCACCGGCGGCTGCTCCACCGGTCGCCCGGCCTGCTCCCGGGCGGTACACAGCCGCAAAAGCAGCATAGACAGGGTAGCGCACTGGCACACAGGCGCCAGTAAAGGCAGGCTGTCCGGAAACAAAAATACCTGCCGCGCGCCGGACAGCTGCCCTGCCAGGCTCTCTACCGTGCAAGCCACCGTACCCGCGCCCCGAATGGCCGCCAGTTGCAGGGCAGCGCAGGTTTTTTCCGTCAGTTCCCGACTGCTGATCAGCGCCACCAGCGCCGTGTGACTGTCCACCGTAGGCAGCAAGGTGTGGCGCAATTCCGCCGCAGGCACCGTCTCCACCGGCACGCCCAGAGTACGGCTCCACACGCCGGCCATGGCTCCCGCTGCCGCCAGGTCAATGTTTTGACCCACAAACAGCAACCGATCATAGCCGGTTAGGTACGCCGCCAAAGCGTCCAGTTCGCTGCCGCTTTTTAAGATCAACCGCAGCTTGTCCGGCAGGGTGGCGCACAGCTTTACCGCCATGCGGCCGAATAAGGGGGTAATGGTCTTTTGGCGCAGCCCCCAGTCCACCGCCACCAGCGCCAGCAGCACATAGCCCAGCACAAAGTGGGTCACCGGCGGCAACCCGCCGGGCAGGCTGCAAGGCAGGGACAGAAGCGTGCCCCCGGCACGAGCCAAGGGGCTGTCCGGGTCGCCGGTCAGCGACGCCGTGCGGGCGCCGAAGGCCGCCGCCTTTTGCAGCGCCTCCGCCACCTCTGCCGTTTGGCCGCTGGCAGAAATGCCCACCACCAGCGCGCCTCGGTCGCACACCACGCCCCCGGCGCAGAACTCACCGGCAGAATAGGCAAAAGCAGGCACATCGCACACCGACTCAAAATTACAAGCCGCCGCTTGCGCCAGCTGATAGGAAGTGCCGCAGCCTACCAGCAGCACCCGACTGATGCCCCGAGGCCGCAGGCGGCTTTTGCCCAACCGAGGTTGATCCCCACGCACAAAGCGATGAAGCAGCAGCTCCAAATCTCCGGGCAGCGCCTGTAACGCCTCTCCCGGGTCTGCAAAGCCCGCTGCCGGCGGCCGTCGCAAAGTCACCGCGCAGGGGGATTTTTTGATTTTCTTGCCCTTGGCGTTCCAAAACTGCAGCTTGCCCGGGCGTAGCTGCACGCACTCCCCGGCAGACAGGGCATAGATTTTCATTTGATCCGGTTCCAGTGCCGCCAAATCCGAAGAAACGCAAGCGCTGCCGCCGCCTACCGCCGCATACAGCGGCGCACCGTGGGCGCAGGCGAACAGGCATTCCTCACCCCGATGCAGCACGGCCAAAGCATAATTGCCCCGAGCCTCACGGCAGCACAGACGCAAAGCGGCAACGGTGCCGCTGTCTGCATACGCCTGCAAAAGCGCCGCCAGCACCGCGCCGTCGCTGTCCGGGTAAGACAGCAGGTTCAGCGCGCTGCGCAAGGCAACGGCGTTCTCCACCGTGCCGTTCATTGCCAGGCAATAATCATCGGTCACAAAGGGGTGCACATTCTCTGCGGTGCGCCCGCCACAGGTGGCAAACCGGGCGTGTACCAATCCGCAGGGCGCTGCGCTCTCCGGCAGCTGCTGTGCCAATGCCGCCACGCTTTCTTTGCTTTTAACACACAGCAGCTCTCCCCCTTGCATTAGGGCGGCGCCGTAACCGTCCAGCCCCGGCTGGGTGCAGGCCTGCAACTTCTCCAGCAGCAGCCCGCCACAGGGGGCGCTGCCGACAAATCCGTATAGAAACATGGTATTCGCTCCTCCTTAATTTGGCAGCAACCGGGCCACGATCACGCTCATATCGTCTCGTCGATCCGCCGGGGTGTGGGCCTTGGCATAGGCCAGCACCGTATCTGCCAGCTCCTGCTGATCCTGGGATTGGAAGCGGCAAAGCAGCGCCTCCAGCCCTACCGCGTCCGCGTCTGTAATGCCGTCGCTGAGCAGCACCACCGTGTCCCCGGCGCCCAGCACCGCCGTGCGCTTGGCAAAGGTAATGCCCCGCAAAATGCCCGCCGGCATACTGGCCAGCTCGCACCGGGTCAGCCGCCCGTGGCGCAGCACATAGGATCGGGGTGCGCCGGCTTTGTAAAAGGCGCACCGACCGGTAAACAGGTCTACGCAAGCACAGTCCAGGGTAGCCAGACTCTCCTCATTGCTCTTGACCAGCAGCGCAGAGTTGACGACTTTCAGCGCCGCGTCAAAACCAAAGCCTGCACTGAGCAGACGGCTCAGCAGCCCGGCGCCCATAGCGCCGTCCAGCGCTGCCCGAGAGCCGCGACCCATACCGTCGCTGATAATCAGAATTTGGTGACCACGGCCGTCCCGGGCCACCTTTACCGTGTCACCGCACAGCCGTCCCTCCGCTGCGTACTGGGCGTAACCCACAGCCAGACAATACAAGGGCTTTTCGTTAAAGGTCAACAGACTTTCGCTGCCATAGCGGGTCACCTGGCCTGCCTCCAACGAGCGCCCGCAGGTCTTGCTGATCCTGGCCTGGAGCACCGGACTGGACAATCCCGGTGCCGGATCGTCACAGGCGATCTCCACGCGCATACGGTCAAATTTGTCTAAAATCACAGAGATATTTTTGGGATAAATTTCGCTCTCGCCCAGCAGCCGCCGCAGCTTTCCGGCTGTTTTGGCGTCAAAGCACTCCGCCTGATCAAACTCAAAAGCCAAATCGGACAGCATGTCGGAGATGGAATAAAACTGGTCCGCCGCCACCATGCGCATATCGCTTTTTTCCGGATCCGGAGGCAACCCCCTTTTGCCGTTAATGCGGTCGATCTTCTCCCGCACCTCCCGCACATTGTCGCTGACGCTGGCCATGGCGGAGGCGGCAAATCGCAGCCGCAGTACCAGGCTTTGGCGCAGAGAGCCCTCCGGGGCAATGTCCGCACCGTTTTCAAAAAAGGCGGTGCACCGATCGCCCCAGGCGGCAGGCAGCAGAAGCAGTAGCACACCGGCCACCGCACTCTCCACAAAGGTGCACACACTCAAATGTCCCAGGTTGGCCGCCACAGAGAAAAAGCCCATAGACAGCACAAACGCCCCGGCGCAGCCCAGGGAGGCAAAACGATCAAACAGCGCCGCCAGCAGGGCGGAAAAGCCGTAGGCGCCCAATAAAAACATGGTGTCTTGCCCGGCCAGACCCAAGGCGAACCCCAGGCACAGCGCCAGGGTGACCCCCAGCCGAGACGAACCAAAGCGTAAGGTAATCAAGATCAGCAGCACAGCCGCAATCCGCGCCGGTGCAATGCCGAAAATCGTCAATCGAGACAGGCTCATTAACAGCAGCGAACCACTAATGAGCACGCACACCAAGTCGCCGGTAGGCGCAGCCTTGCACCGCAGGCGGCGATAATTGCAGTGCTCTGCGCGGAAGAAGAAATATCCGCCGCCACCGGCCAAAATGCTCTCGCCCAGCACCAGCGCATAATCTGCCGCGCCGCCGCCCAATCGCAGTTGCAGCACCGCCCCGGTCATCCCCACTGCCAGACAAGACAGCGCCATGGGCAGCCGGGCGTCTCGCCGGGGGAGAAAGGCAGCCATTGCCAACGCGCCTACCAAGGCGATGAGCACTGCCGCAAAGTACCGCACACGAGCCGTGCCGGTACCAAAGATCATATATCCTAACCCGGCACCCAGGGCGGAAAAGAGAAAATCCCGCCGCCCGGATACCGCCACCAGTGCCACCGCAAAGGGGCTGCACCCGCCGGCTACCGCCCCGACGGATAGTACAAACCCACCCAGCAAGTGCCCGGCGCACCCCAACAGCGCGCGCTTGGTCCCGGCGCGGCTGTGGGCGGTGGTGAATTTTGGCTTTTCCAGTAGTTTCATAAGCTTGTCCTCAACGGTCTTTTTGGACCAGTATAACCTATAAAATTAGCAGATCCTGTCACTCGCCGTCCCCGGCAAAAAGCGCCCCCTTTCCCCACAATTTCCCCTGTTTTATTCCACGAAGGCAGCAATTTGCTCCCCCGCATAACATAAGAAAGCCACCGATCATCGGTGGCTTTCTGCTTTGCTATTCGTCGTAATCCTCGATTTTCTGTTCTTCCTCTTGTCTCTGTTTTCCCGGGCTTCTTCCCGCTTGCCTTTGCGGGATTTGATGATCCCCGCTACCAATGCAATCACGGCTGCTGTGGCTAAGGCAATGGCAAGATAAATTAAAATATTCGCTACGGTGGAACAGTGCGTAGGCGCCCCCGCTGCCCACAAAAGCGGTGTCCGAAACAAGCCCTGAATACACAAATTTTACATTACACAATTAAAATAGTTGCCATGGAGAATAAAGCGCGATATAATGTCCTTGATGATAAAATTGTCATTATTGTAACTTTACCGGACAAATTGCGTGATCGTCCTCTGCGTTGCCTCCGTTTTTGCGGAAGATATAGTGCCACAGCGGATTTGTGATTCTGTTCAAACTTACTGGAGAATTTATACACGCATGTCTATAAAAGTCGCACACGATTGCAGGGGCAGGTATTTTAGCGTATGTTGCACGACGGACTGTATGAGCAAATTATCAATAAGGGATTAGAAACGGAGCTTGCCTCTACGGACAAGCGCTCTACTACCGCGCCCATTGATCGTGCCGAGGCGTCCAAAATACTGGCAAAATACATTGCCGAAGTTGTAGAAAAAGGGCTTGATAATGTTGCTGATAATGGCGGTGACGTGCACGCACAAGTAGCGCTTGCAAACCGTATTATTTCTACGATTATTCACGAAACTAAGGAAAACGAACTTGGCAAAATGACAGTCGCAGAACAGGCTGAGCAGTTGCTCTCGCTCTTTGACAAAAAAAACAGCATTCTTGCTCTCAATGAAAAAGCAGCGATTATTCGCCCCGAAACGTCTATTGCACAAAGCTCGTTATTTACAGGAGCAATCCATGAGCCGCAGATGTTTACCGAGCTCAAGAAGGAAATTATCTCCTGTAACCGCATAGATATGCTGGTATCTTTCATTAAATGGAGCGGCCTGCGCTTAATTATAGATGAGCTTACAACCTTTACGAAAAACGGTGGAGAACTCCGCATTATTACAACCTCTTATATGGGAGCGACTGATGTAAAGGCAATCGAAGAACTCCGCAAACTTCCTAACACAAAAATCAAGGTGA
>ERZ827088.4201-NODE-4201-length-12218-cov-2.628463_pt1 | contig 12218 bp, 10 predicted proteins | sample MGYA00519922_ERZ827088 | MGnify/ENA primary metagenome ERZ827088 (study PRJEB31778, sample SAMEA3449254) | human gut metagenome | biome: human gut; feature: human-associated habitat; material: faeces | place: United Kingdom | collected 2010/2012 ... | reverse complement strand
ATCCGGTGGAACGCAGAAAGCCTTCCTTGTCGGCATCGAGGATGCACACCAGCGAGACCTCGGGGATGTCCAGACCTTCGCGCAGCAGGTTGATACCCACCAGCACGTCGAACTCCCCTTGCCGCAGGGCCCTGATGATCTGCAAACGCTCCAGGGTGTCGATATCCGAATGCAGATAGCGGGCATTGACGCCCATATTGCAGCAATACTCGGTCAGGTCCTCGGCCATGCGCTTGGTGAGGGTGGTCACCAGCACCCGCTCCCCGCGCCGGATGCGTTCCCGGCATTCTCCCAGCAGGTCTTCCATCTGTCCCTTGGTGGGGCGCACCTCCACTTCCGGATCCACCAGCCCCGTGGGCCGGATGATCTGCTCAGAAATGATGCCTTGGGACTGGTCCATCTCGTATTTGCCCGGTGTGGCCGAAACGTAGACCACCTGATGCAGCAGGGAGCGGAACTCGTCGAACTGCAGGGGACGGTTGTCCAGGGCCGAGGGCAGGCGGAAGCCGTAGTCCACAAGGGTCTGCTTGCGCGAGCGGTCGCCTTTGAACATGCCGCCCACCTGCGGCACGGTGATGTGGGACTCGTCCACGAACAGGATGAAATCCTCGGGGAAATAGTTGAGCAGGCAGGACGGCGGTTCCCCGGCCTTGCGGCCGTCCAGATGGCGGGAATAATTCTCGATGCCGTTGCAGTAGCCCAGCTCCTCGATCATCTCCAGATCAAGCTGTGTCCGCTGCTCCAGACGCTGCGCCTCCACCAGGCGCCCGCTGGCCTTGAAGGCCGTCAGCCGTTCCAGCAGCTCCTGCCGGATGTCGGCCGTGGTCCGCTTAAGGTTGTCCTGGGCGGAAACGAAGTGACTGGCCGGATAGATGACGGTCTTGCCCACTTCCGCCAGCACGTCCCCGGTCAGGGGATCCACCTCGCGCATGGAGTCGATGTCATCCCCAAAAAATTCGATGCGCAAGGCCCGCTCATGATGGTAAGCGGGGATGATCTCCAGCACGTCCCCGCGCACACGGAAGGTCCCGCGATGGAAGTCATAGTCGTTACGTTCATACTGGACTTCCACCAGGCGGGTGATGAGGGCATCCATGGACATATGCTGCCCCACTTCCACCGGGATGATCATGCGGGCGTAGAATTCGGGGGAGCCCAGGCCGTAGATGCAGGAGACCGAAGCCACGATGATCACGTCGCGCCGTGTCAGCAGGGCATGGGTCGCGGCATGGCGCAATTTATCGATATTATCGTTGATGGACGAATCTTTCTCGATGTAGGTGTCCGAGGCGGGCACATAGGCTTCCGGCTGGTAGTAGTCGTAATAACTGACGAAATACTCCACAGCGTTCTGCGGGAAAAATTCGCGGAACTCGTTGTAGAGCTGGGCGGCCAGCGTCTTGTTGGGGGCCAGCACCAGCGCCGGGCGTCCGCAGCGGGCAATGACATTGGCCATGGTGAAGGTCTTGCCGGAGCCGGTCACGCCCAGTAGGATCTGTTCCGGCACGCCGGCTTCCAAGTTGGCCACCAGGGAATCGATGGCCTCCGGCTGGTCGCCTGTGGGGACATAGGCGCTATGGAGCTTGAAAGGAGACTGGTTCATCATCGCTCGTCGGGAAGCCAGCCCAAGGCAGCATCATGGCGAAAAGACATCCGCCACGGCTGCCACGGCAGCTGGGAGACAGGTTCAGGATCAGGGACGGGCACAGCCTGCCGCAGGAGCGCCAGGAATTCCTTGCGGGGGATCTCCCGCGCGCCCATGGCCAGCATGTGGGGCGTGGCCTGCTGACAATCCAGCAGGAGGAAATCCCGTTCGCGCAGGAACGCCACCAGGCCCGCAAGGGCCGCCCGCGAAGCTTCGGGACAGAGGTGGAACATGGATTCCCCGAAAAAGGCCCGCCCCAGGGCCACACCGTATAGGCCGCCCAGCAGCTCCCCATCCCGCCAGGCTTCCACGGAATGGGCATAGCCCAGAGCATGAAGGCGCTCATAGGCCGCTATCATCTCGGGCAGTATCCATGTCCCTTCACTGTCGCGACGGGGCGCCGCGCAGGCCCGGATGACGCGGGAAAAGGCCGTATCCATGCGCAGCTCGAACGGATGGTTGCGCAAGGCCCGGGCACTGCGGCGCGGCAGATGGAAGGCATCCGGCGGCAACACGCAGCGGGGATCAGGACACCACCACAGCAGGGGCATGTCCTCACCGTACCAGGGAAAGATGCCCCGGCTGTAGGCTGCCAGCAGACGTGCCGGCAGCAGATCGCCACCGGCACACAATATCCCTTCCGCGGTGCAGCATCCCGGCGAGGGGAACTGCGCCGCATACAGGGCTATCTGCTTACGCATCGTTGCGGCCGTCATCCCCCTCCTCCGCTTCCGCGCCCTGTGCAGGGGCCGCGTCAGGGAACTGGAGTACGAGTTCATTGTCCTTGACTCCCAGGCGGACGAGCCCGCCGTGGCGCAGACGGCCGAAGAGCAGCTCACCGGCCAGGGCGTCTTCCACCCGGCTGCGCAGCAAACGCCGCAGCGGACGCGCGCCCATGGCGGGATCATAGCCCTTTTCCGCCAGCCAGGCACGGGCACGGGGCGTAGAGGCCAGCGTGACCTGCTGTTCCGCAAGGCTGTTCCCGATCTCGCGCAGGAACTTGTCCACGATACGCTGCATCATGGCAGGCGTGAGGGCCCGGAACGGGATCATGGCATCGAGACGGTTGCGGAATTCGGGCGTGAACAACCGTTCCACAGCCCCCAGGGCCTTGCGGGCCGCATCTTCGGGCGCGGCCTTGCCAAAGCCTATGCTGGCCTTGGACATCTCGAACGTCCCGGCATTGGAGGTCATGATGAGCACCGTGTGGGAAAAGTCCGTCTTGCGGCCGGAATTGTCCGTCAGGGTACCGTAGTCCATGACCTGCAGCAGGATGTTTTAGATGTCGGGATGGGCCTTTTCTATCTCGTCCAGCAGGACCACGGAATACGGGGCCTTGCGCACGGCCTCGGTCAGCAGGCCGCCCTGGTCGAAGCCCACATAGCCTGGCGGCGAACCGATGAGGCGCGAGACCGTGTGCGGTTCCATGTATTCGCTCATGTCATAGCGCAGGAACTCCACGCCCATGGTCTGGGCCAGCCCGCGGGCCAGCTCCGTCTTGCCCACCCCGGTGGGGCCATAGAAAAGGAAGGCGCCCGTGGGCCGCTGACGCTGCCCCAGGCCCGCACGCGAACGCAGGATGGCGCGCACGGTCTGCTCCACGGCTTCTTCCTGCCCAAAAACGATCTGCTTGAGGTTCTTTTCCAGATTGGCCAGGCGGTTCCGCTCCTGCCCCGAGACCGTCCTCACGGGCACGCCGGCCATACGGGCCACGATGCGTTCCACGTCGGACACCGTGACGGCGGCCGTCCGCTTTTCATCCTTGCGGCGCAGGTCCACGGCGGCCCCCACTTCATCCATCACGTCGATGGCCTTGTCAGGCTGCAGACGGTCACGGACATAACGGTTGGAAAGGTCCACGATGCTGCGCAGCACGGCCTCGCTGTAGCGCACGCGGTGATGGCCCGCGTAATGGGACTGCAAGCCGCTGAGGATGGCAAAGCAATCCTCGGCATTGGGTTCCCCCACGTCGATACGCTGAAAGCGCCGCGTCAGGGCCCGGTCTTTTTCCAGGTGGTTGCGGAACTCCTCATGGGTGGTGGAGCCGATGCAGCGCAGCTCCCCGCTGGCCAGTACGGGCTTGAGCAGGTTGGAGGCGTCCATGGAACCGCCGGAAGTGGCCCCGGCGCCCACGATGGTGTGGATCTCGTCGATGAAAACCACGGCATCCGGGATGTTCTTGAGCTCTTCCACGATGGCCTTGAGGCGGCTTTCGAATTCGCCGCGATAGCGGGTACCGGCCAGGATCAGGCCCATATCGAGGGCGTAGATCTTGACGTCCTTGAACTTTTTGGGGACCTGCCCCTGGGCGATGCGCAGGGCCAGACCTTCGGCCAGAGCTGTCTTGCCCACGCCGGGATCGCCCACGAACAGGGGATTGTTCTTGCGGCGGCGGCACAGGACCTCGATGGCCCTGTCCAGTTCTTCCTGACGGCCCACCAGGGGGTCGATCTTGCCGTCACGGGCACGGGCGGTGAGCTCGGTGGCGTACTTTTCCAGAACGTTCTCCCCGGCTTCGCCTTCTTCCTTCTCCCTGGCGGCATCGGGGGACACGCCCCGGGATCCGCCTCCTTCCGGCATACCGTGCGAGATGAAGGTCAGCGCGTCCAGACGATCCACTCCCTGACGCGTCAGGAAGTAGTGGGCATAGCTGTCCTCTTCATCCAGGATGGCCACGAACAGGTCGCCCAGTTCCACCTGGCTCCGTCCCGAAGCGTGGATATGGCCCAAGGCCCGTTCGAGCACCCGCTGCACACCGGCGGTCTGATGGACTTCGTGCTCGCCCTGATCCGGCAGCACCTGCATCTCGTTACGGAAAAAGCCTTCCAGCTGTTCGCGCAACACCGCCACACTGGCCCCGCTGCCTTCCAGCAGCAGACGGCCGGGGGCTACGGTCGTCAGTGAGAACAGGATGTGCTCCACCGTCAGCAATTCATGCCTGCGGCGTTGCACTTCCTGGACGGCAACCTTCAAAACTTCCTGAACAGCAGCACTGAGCATATGATCCTCAACGATATTTTTCCATGGTGCAGCGCAAGGGGAAGCCCGCCGCGCGGGCCCGCCGCCTGACGAGCGCCACCTTTGTTTCCGCTATCTCATGCGTGTAGACGCCGCACTGGCCGATGCCCTGCTGATGGACGGCCAGCATGATGGCCGTGGCTTCTTCCGGTGTCTTGTGGAAAATGTCGCACAGGACGCCGACGACGAAATCCATGCTCGTATAATCGTCATTGTGGAGCAGGACCACATAACGGTCCGGTTCCTTGACCTTCTTCTTGACGATGGTGGCAGTATCCGTTCCCGGCTCGTTCCAGGTTTCATCGGCCATGAGGGCTATCCTCCACGGTAGACAGGCCCAGATCCCGGCGCCAGCGGGCCAGTTCTTCGGGCGTGAACACAAACGACAGGTCGGGCGGCAGATTATTCCGCTGCCGCCACTCCTGATGAAGATAATGATAACTTTGAGTACTAACCGGGACATCGTCAAGTCCCAGCAGAGCTTCCAGACGCAGGATCTCTTCCTCGGGCCCTTCCAGCTCCACCACGCGGGCAAAGGGGACGATATCCATGTCGATACTGGTATGCTCCAGCGTCCAGGTCTCCCGGATCTTTTCATAGCAGGCACGGACCACATAGCCCAGGCCTTCCAGGATGCTGTGCATCTGCGCGGCATCGGTGACGGGGGTCTCCCGCTCTTCGCGGACCTTGAAGGCCGCATCCGGCGCGGAGACGGGCGGCAGCTTGAGCGTCAGCACGTTTTGCGCATGGTCCGGCCATTCCTGCGAGCGCAGGCGCAGCAGGTGATGCCCGGACCGCAAGGAGCCGTCAGGCAGGTCATAGATGCGGTTCCGCTCCAGATGGACGTCACCTCCCTGCGCACCATACTGGCGCAGGCGACGGCGCAAGCTGTCGAAATCGACCTCGAGATATTTGCGTTCTATTTCAAGAGCCATGGCATGCTCACTGTTTGCGATGAAAGAGTTTCTGCTGCAGGTCGGCGATGGTCGCGATGCCGCCCTTGCCGGGATGGATCACGGGCTCGAAGCCCAGACGGCGCGCCTGGGCCAGACGAAGGTCGTGGGCGGCCACGGGCCGCACCTGACCGTTGAGGTCCACCTCGCCCCACAGGACACACTTTTCCGGCAGCGGCACGTCATAATACGACGACAGCACCGCCGCCACCAGGGCCAGGTCCAGCCCGGGCTCCTGCAGCTTCATGCCGCCGCCGACCTTGGCATAGATGTCCACCTGTCCGAAATTGAGTTTGAGGCGCTTTTCCAGCACGGCCAGCAGCAAATGCAGACGGTTGGCATCGAAGCCGAGGGCCGCACGCCGGGGGATGCTGAGGAAGGTCCGGGCCACCAGGGCCTGTACTTCCACCGCCAGCGGGCGCTGCCCGTCCACGGCCATGACCACCGCCGTGCCGGACAGGGAGGCGTCGCGATCGCCCAGGAAAAAGGTGGAGGGGTCATCCACCACTTCCATGCCCCGGCCCCCCATGCGGAAGACCAGCAGCTCTTCATTGGGGCCAAAACGGTTTTTGAAGACGCGCAGCAGGCGGAACATCTGGCGGCGGTCGCCTTCAAGAGAGATGACGGTATCCACCATATGCTCCAGCAGGCGGGGACCAGCCAGGACACCGTCCTTGGTCACATGGCCCACCAGCACCAGCGTGACACCCAGACGGCGGCAGGCTTCCAGCAGGGCCATGCTCACGGCACGCACCTGATTGACATTGCCGGGAAGGCCTTCGGCATCGACGCTGCTCATGGTCTGTACCGAGTCCACCACCAGCAAACGGGGCGGAGCCAGCTCTAGGGCGGCGATGACCTCGTCCACACTGGAGGTGGACATGGCCAGCAGGTTGTCATGCAGCATGCCGAGCCGCTGGCCCCGCGCCTTGATCTGCGGCAGGGATTCTTCGCCGCTGGCATAAAGCACTCTGCCCCCCTGGGTAGCGACCAGCCCCGCCACCTGCAGCAGCAGGGTGGATTTGCCGATGCCCGGCTCGCCGCCGATGAGGATGGCCGCACCCGGCACCAGCCCCTTGCCCAGCACCCTGTCCAGTGAGGCGATGCCGCTGGGATAGGGATGATGCCCGGTCTCGGCTACGTCCTGCAAAGGAACAGGCCGGTTGCCCGCAGGGACGGATACCCTGGTGTTGCTGCGGGACAGGGCCTTGGGCTGTGCCGCGGCCTGAAGGGTGTTCCACTCATGGCAGCCGGGGCATTGACCACGCCATTGCAGGGTCTGCGCGCCACAGGCTGAACAGATAAAGACTTCTCTCGTTTTAGCCATGGCATAAAAATAAAAAAAAAGTGCAGCCCATGCAAGCATGTGCAGCAAAGTTCAGCTCTTGTGTTCGGTGTGTTGCAATATCGCGCCGTCACGGATGCAGTCATGATGCGGAATTGCGTCATGACTGTGCATCACTATTTGTGTTTTTTATCACATGACTCCCATAGTTCTTTCCGATGCGCCCTTTCGCGGTATTGCAGAGTTTCTGGGGCCTATCCGCCCCGCTTTCCGGCATCACCGATGTATCCCAAGGGCATAAAAAAAGCCCCTTGCGGGGCTTGAGAACAGTTTTGCCGGGATGTCTAGCGGGGCAGGGGCACTCCCTTCTGCGCATCCACGATGGCGACGTAGAACTCGCTGACATCGTTGGGCGGGCTGTCGAACACGACCATGAAGGGAGCGCTGGCACCGGGCAGCAGGGTCACATTGGCCCCCTGCTCTTTCTCGGGGTCGGCCAGACGGCTGGCCATGGCTTCCTTGTCCAGTACGGAGAGCTGCAAGGGGGTCAGCTGGTTGCCGGCGGTCTGGCGATTGGAGGCGATGACCTTCTGATCCTGACCGTAAAGCACGGCTTCCACGGTGATCATGCTCACGGGCTGGGGGAATTCATTGACCACCCTGCCCTCGATGACCAGGATCTTGCCCATCTTTTCGTTGTTCACATAGTACTGGCGCACGTCCTTCATGGTCAGCAGGGCGATGTTCTCAGCGGTGGCTGCCGTTCCCTGGACAGGTGTCAGGGGGCGCTCATGCCAGCAGTACCAGTAGACGGCGGCACCGCCGCAGGCCAGCAGAAGCAGCAGCATCAGCCAGAACAGCCAGCGGCGCCGGGGGCGGGGCTGCTCCACATCGTCCGGCAGAAGATCCGGGATGGGCGCAGGGGCAGGCTCAGGCAATTGCAGGGCAAAGACCGTCTTGCATACGGAGCAGCGCAATTTCGCACCCGGCCGGGCAAGATGTTCCGGCAGGTTGAAACGGCTGGCGCAGTGAGGGCATTGAATTTCCATCATTTGGCTCCAGGTGCGGGCAGGTGCTAGTCCTCGGCGGATTCGAAGACCAGCTCTTCCACATCAGGCAGGGCCCGATATTTTTCAGCATAGTCGAGGCCGTAGCCGACGATGAACCCTTCCTCGAGCTTGAAGCCCGCAAAATCGACGCGCACGTCCACTTCGCGGCGTTCGTTCTTGTCCACCAGCGCGGCCAGACGCAGGCTGCGGGCCCCGCGGGCCTCGAACTGGCGCATCAGGAACTGCATGGACAGACCGCTGTCCACCACGTCCTCGACGATCAGCACATGCTTGCCGGTGATGTCGCAGTCCACGTCCTTGCTGAACACCACATGGCGGGAACTGGACGTCCCCTTGCCGTAGCTGGACAGACGGACGAAATCCAGTTCGAGGTTCTCCGAACGCATGGCCCGGACGAGGTCGGTGAAGAAGAACACAGCGCCCTTGAGGACGCATACGGCCACTAGGGGCTCATCACCGTAAAAGGCATCGATCTCGGCGGCCATGGCACGCACGCGTTCGGCGATCTGGCCGGAGGTATAGACGATCTTGCGTTCCTTGATGACGTTCATCTTAATCGAGCTCCAGGAACATGGCGGTTTCGTCGCAGTCGGGGTACTTGGCGCAATGCACGCAGTCGGCCCAGATCTTCTGGGGCAGGACGCCCTTGTCCACCTCATGGAAACCGATGCGCTCAAAGAAAGCCGCCTGATACGTCAGGGAGAAGACCTTCTTGAGGTGCAGGATGCGACAGTCATCGACACAGGCCATCACGATCTTGCGGCCCAGGCCCTGCTTGCGCAGATCTTCGCGCACGGCCAGGGAGCAGACTTCGGCCAGATCCTCCCAGACAGGCGCCAGGGCGCAACAGGCGGCCAGGCCGCCCCGGGGGTCGTCGATGACCAGGAAATTACGGACATGGCCGTACAGAAAGATCAGCGCACGGGGCAGCAGCAGGCCCTTACGCGCATTTTCCATCAGCAGGGCATGGATATCCTTCACATCGTCCATGGTCGCACGGCGTACCGTGTAGGTGTCGCTCATTATTTTTGCTCTCCGAGAGAATCAAAGATTTCCGTCAGTTCTTTTTTCGAGACCATGCCCGACCCCATCAGGGCCAGACGCCCGTTCTTGCCGTAAAAAACATTGTGCGGGATGGTGCGCACGTTGAAGGCGCGGATCACGCCTTCACTGGCCCTGTACACAGGGTAGTCGACCTTCAGCCGCTTGAGGAAGGCCGGGAGCGTGCTCGCGTCCTCATCCACCGAAAGGCCCACGATGACGACCTTGCCCTCGTACTTGGGCGCCAGGCTGACAAGATCCGGGATCTCCTCACGGCAGGGGGGGCACCAGGTGGCGAAGAAGTTGAGCATGACGACCTTGCCCTTGTTCTGGGCCACTATGGAGGTCAGGTCCTTGAGCCCCACGGTCTTGTACTCCTGGGCCTGCGCCAGGCAGGGCAGGAACAGGGTCAGAAGCAGCAGGGGCAAAATAAATCGCTTCATGGGATTATCCTGTGACAAACTGTTTGGCGGCCCGCACTGCGCTGACCGCATCTTCGCAATAGGCATCCGCGCCGATGGCATCGGCAAAGGCCTGGGTCACGGCAGCGCCACCCACCAGCACCTTGATGGGGAGATTGCGCTCCCGCACCAGACGGATGGTATCTTCCATCCGTACCATTGTCGTGGTCATCAGAGCCGACAGGCCGATGATACGCGCCTTATGTTCCAAAGCGCAAGCGACAATCTGCTCCGCCGGGACATCCTTGCCGGCGTCGATGACGTCGAATCCGTGGTTGCCCAGCAGCAGGCAGACGATGTTCTTGCCGATATCGTGGATGTCCCCTTCCACAGTGGCCATGACGATCACGGGACGTTCCTCGGGGCCGCGGCTCTTCTCCAGCAGGGGCTTGAGGTGGGCAAAGGCCTTCTGCATGGTCTCCGCCGCGCGGATGAGCTGCGGCAGGAAGTACTCCCGGCGCTCATAGCGCGTCCCCACTTCGGTGATGGCCGGGATCAGGACGTCCTGCACCAGGGCGAAAGGCTCGGCACCGGCGGCCAGTTCCTTTTCCAGCAGGGGCAGCACGTTTTCCAGATCGCCGAAAAGGACGGCATCCCCCAGGGTCTCGGCAGCGGCGCCCGGGCCCTTGCCGGCCCTGACCACACCGCCGCTGGCCTTCCAGCCGGCATAGGAGGCGATGAACGACCCGGCGTTGCTGTCGCTCCCCTGCAGCACGGCCACGGCATCGCAGGCCTCATGCAGACGGGGAGCGGAAGGATTGGCGATGCAGGAGGACAGACCGGCGCCCACGCACATGGCCATGAAGGTGGCATTGAGCAGGTCGCGGGCAGGCAGGCCGAACGAAACATTGGAAAGGCCCAGTGTGGTCGCCAGACCCTGGCTGCGGCACCAGCGGACCATCTCAAGGCATTGCAGGGCGCCTTCAGGCTTGGAGGACACCGACAGGGCCAGGATGTCCACCATCACCAGACGGCGGGGGATGCCTAGGGAGTCGGCCTGCTCCAGCAGCTTTTCCACGATGGCGATACGCTCGGAGGCCCGGACGGGCAGCTTCGTCCCCTGCAGGGGAAGCAGGATGAAGGGCGCGCCGAAATCGCGGCAGACAGGCCCCAGCAGCTCCATGCGCCCGGCTTCGCCGCTGATGGAATTGACAAGGAAGGAGCCCGGACAGTAGGGCAAGGCACGGGCGATGGCCTGCGCATTGGAAGAATCCAGCGACAGGGGCACGTCCACCCGGGAGACCAGACGCTGCACCAGATCGGGCAGGAGCACGGTCTCGTCCACCAGAGAGGCTCCTACGTTCACATCAAGGATGCGGGCCCCGGCCTGCAGCTGCTCATCGGCCAGGCGGAAGGCCTCATCGAACTGCCCGGCCTGCAGCTGGCGGGTCAGTTCCTTCTTGCCCGTGGGATTGATGCGCTCGCCGATGACACTGAACGGCTGCCCTTCTCCCAGGCGCAGGAGCTGCGAACGGCTGGTCAGGCAGATGCCCGAAGGGCTGACCACCGGACGCTCGTCGCAGGTCACGCTTTCCAGGGCCTGACGCAGGGCCGCCAGATGCTGGGGCGTGGTGCCGCAGCAGCCGCCCAGCACTCGTGCCCCGCGGGCGGCGAAGGCCGCCGTTTTCTGGGCGAAGGCCTCCGGCCCCAGAGGGAAGACGGTCTCCGAGCCGCACAGCTCCGGCAGACCGGCATTAGGTTCCGCGACGACGGGGCAGGAACAGACGGACAACAGCTCTTCCACCACGGGCAGCATCTGATCCGGCCCCAGACTGCAGTTGGTGCCCAGGGCCGCCACGCCCATGTTCTGCATGGTCTCGGCAAAGATGGTGGGCGAAGAGCCCGTCAGGCTGACGCCCTGCTCGAAAGTCATGGAGACCATGACGGGTAGGTCGCAGACCTGACGCGCAGCCGTCACGGCGGCCCTGGCTTCGGCCAGGTCGAACTGGGTCTCGATGAAGATGAGGTCCGCCCCGCCGGCCACGAGGCCGCGGATCTGTTCCGAGAAGGCCTTGATGAGTTCCTCAGGCTCCATATCACCCAGCGGACGGGCAAAATGACCGCTCGGGCCCACGTTGCCGGCTACGAAGACAGGACGCCCGGCTTGGGCGGCCGCGGCGCGCGCGGTCTCCACCATACGCTTGTTGAACGTAAAAACATCCAGGGAGGCCGGGAGTTTGCAGGGATTGCCGCCGAACGTGCACGAAGTGATGATGTCCACTCCTGCATCGAGATAGGCTTTGTGGATACCCTGAAGGATATCCGGTCGCTCCATGCAGAACTCTTCCGGGCTCACCCCGGCCGGCAGGCCGGAAGCCTGCAACATGGTCCCCATGGCGCCATCGAGCAACAACGGGCGCCTTTCGCAAGGCGCTGAACAAATTTCATTCCTGTACCCAGCCTTTGTAATAAAATGTGGCATCTGCCCGTCAAAGGGCCGGCTGCAAGGCAGCCGCAAGGCTTTTACTACTGAAAATCATTGAAAAGGACAAATCAAAACTATAGCATGGGGCTACACCGACATCAGGGATGTCATCAGCCCCCTGAGGAAAATAATGAAGAAAAACAACAAGAATGTCCCCGATCACCCTTCTTCCGCGCCTGTGGCGGACGTGGAAGTCCTGGATGCCGCAGACGAAGACAGCTCTCTGGACTCGCTGGAAGAACTCGATGAGGACAGCCTCGACCAGGGCGAGATACTGGATGTGGGCGACGACGGCCCCATGCTGCTTACCGAAGGCAGCC
>ERZ827088.4200-NODE-4200-length-12226-cov-4.745789_pt1 | contig 12226 bp, 10 predicted proteins | sample MGYA00519922_ERZ827088 | MGnify/ENA primary metagenome ERZ827088 (study PRJEB31778, sample SAMEA3449254) | human gut metagenome | biome: human gut; feature: human-associated habitat; material: faeces | place: United Kingdom | collected 2010/2012 ... | reverse complement strand
AAGTGGACATTCAAGACAAAAAAGTGGATATTGAAAGTGTACTTTCCGAAAAAGGTAGTGATTTCTCGGTAAAAACGACGATTCATATCCATAGACTTTTTGAGAAGTTTGGCTTTGATGAGGTGTTTGGAAGAAGTGCAGTTATGGAACTTCTTGAGCTGAAAGGTTCAGGTGCTTCAAAACTTCTTTCCAATTTGGTAAAGGCAGATATTATTGAACCGGTATCCGGTCACGGAAAAGGGAAATATAAATTTAAGAAGTAGTTTATAAGGCTTCCTTGAAATTATCGACATGGTGTGTAGACAATCTGATGTTTTGTCTTCGGCAGTAGGATAAAGAAGATAAGGGAACAGAATAGAAATAGATTATAAAAGGTCTGTTGGGCAGTATAGCCTAATGAAGCCTACAGAAAAAGGTTGCGTGAAGCCACATAAAAATGTATAATTAAGAGTAATGAATTTCATATTAAATGATATTGGAGGTACTCATGTCACAGTCGGTTACGATAAAGAGTAATAAATATGGAATCAATTTAATTTTAGATGCGGATATGTCATTTGCTGATTTGATAAAGGCAGTTGTAGAGAAGTTTAAGGCATCCGCCAATTTTTTTAAAAACGCAAAGCTTGCTATTTCATTTGAGGGAAGGCATCTTTCAGATGAAGAGCAGCAGCAGATAATTGCAGCTATTGAGGAAAATACCACAATTGAGATTTTGTGCATTGTGGAGAGTGGTACCGAGCAGGAAGCCATTATGAAGGAGCAGGTTGAGGCATTTAATGAGGCAGTGCAGAAGCAGTGTGAGAATGTTGCAACAGTCAGTGTTCCGGAGCAGTTTTACCGTGGTACGCTCAGGTCTGGCCAGGTGATTACCAGCGAGTCTTCGGTCACAATCATAGGTGATGTCAATCCGGGAGCCAAGATTATAGCTCAGGGCAATATCGTTATTCTTGGTGCATTAAAGGGCAATGTTCATGCCGGATGTACAGGTGACAGGAGCTGCTTTGTATTTGCACTTGACATGCAGCCGATTCAGATTCAGATTGGTGATTTGATTGCGAAGAGTCCGGACGAGCCTCAGCCAAAGCACAGGGTAAGGCGCAAGGAAAAGCCGGCACAGGAGCAGGCACAGATAGCCATCGCAAAGGATGGATATATTTACATCGAACCAATTACTAAAAATATTTTAAATAGCATTTAGGAACGTAGGAGGAATAAAGTTCATGAGCGAAGTAATCGTTATCACATCAGGAAAGGGTGGTGTGGGCAAGACCACAACCACAGCAAATATTGGTACAGGTCTTGCACAGTTAAATAAAAAGGTTGTTATGATTGATACTGACATCGGACTGCGTAACCTGGATGTTGTTATGGGACTTGAGAATCGTATTGTATACAATCTCGTAGACGTCGTTGAGGGCAAATGCCGTATACGTCAGGCTCTTATCAAGGATAAGAAATATCCTGATCTGTGTCTGCTTCCATCAGCCCAGACAAGGGACAAGGATGCTGTTACACCGGAGCAGATGGTTGAGCTTATCAATGAGCTTCGTGAGGAGTTTGACTATATTCTGCTTGACTGCCCGGCAGGTATCGAGCAGGGCTTCAAGAATGCCGTTGCAGGAGCTGACCGTGCACTTGTTGTCACTACACCTGAGGTATCAGCAATCCGTGACGCTGACCGTATTGTTGGCCTTCTCGAGGCAAATGAGATGAAGCGCATTGATCTGATTGTCAACCGTCTGCGTGTCGATATGGTTAAGCGCGGTGATATGATGAATGTGGATGATGTAACAGAGATCCTTGCAGTCAACTTAATCGGTGCAGTACCGGATGATGAGCAGATTGTTATTTCTACAAACCGTGGTGAGCCGTTAGTTGGCTCAGACAGCCTTGCAGGAAAGGCATATATGAATATCTGCCACCGTATCATGGGCGAGGAGGTTCCTTTCCTTGATTTAAACCAGAAGCATGGTGTCTTTGAAAAGCTAAAGGATATGTTTAAGAAAAATTAAAGGGGGATACGTACCATGGGTATAATGGATTTATTTAAAAAGAAATCTTCTGGTAATGTTGCAAAGGATCGCCTGAAGCTGGTGCTGGTTTCTGACCGTGCAAACTGCTCATCGGAGATGATGGAGATGATGAAAAGGGATATCATTGAGGTTATTTCCCGCTATATGGATATTGATGCGGAAGCTCTTGATGTGAAAATCACAGAGACCGAGTCTGATTCTAACAACGGAATGGTTCCGGCACTTGTTGCCAATATTCCTATCCGTGACATGAAGCATCGTCCGGATCCAAGATAGAGTAAATAAAATAATAGGATATGATAAGATATGAGGGTCAAAAGGTGTTTTGGCCCTTTAATTATTATATTGAATAAAAAGACTTGATTTGATATTAGAGTGTGATATACTTTAATACGTTACAAATAAATAAATTTTAGCAGAGTAGACACATGTGCGTTAAGTGCCGGATGAACAGGGAGTTGTCACCCGGACGAAAAGAAAATCTTGCGGTACATGAGTCGCATCCCGCTGCATCCGAAGATATTAATTATCTCCTGTTGTAGTTCGGTGAGGTCTGCAAAGGAGGTAATTTTTTAATGAAAAAAATCGTTACTTTGTTCACCGATTCTGCCCGAGAGCTTAAATCGGTCAGAACCATCACAACTATGGCTATGCTTGCTGCAGTTGCCGTTATCCTTGGATATTTCTCCATCGAATATGGACAGTTTATCCGTATCGGTTTTTCCGGTATTCCAAATGGTATCGTTGATTACCTGTTCGGGCCGGTTGCCGGAGCTGTTTTCCACGGAGCGCTTGACATCATCAAGTATCTGATGAAGCCTACAGGACCATTTTGTCCACAGCTTACACTTGTTGTAATGCTTGCAGGTGTTTTATATGGATGTTTCTTTTATAAGAAAAAGCTTACCATATGGAGAGTGCTTGCTGCGAAGTTTGTAGTAATGCTCATCTGCAATGTCATTCTCAATACTCTGTGTCTGCAGGTACTGTATGGACAGGCGCTTATGGCAATCCTTCCAATGCGTGCACTGAAGAATCTTATTATGTGGCCGATAGATTCAATTGTATTTTTCGGCATTGCAAAGGCACTGGAGCAGATTGGATTGTTCCGCACCTTCCGTAAACAGGAGCTTGTAAAGAATGCATAGCAACAGGTGAATGGACCGGGTACTCAAATGAGAGTACCCGGATTTTTTATTTAATGGAAAGAAATACGTATAATGTGGTATGTGTATCATGTTCTTTATAATGTATATAGATGATGAAAAGGAACATAGCAACAGAATAATGCACAGACAATATAATGCACAAAACATTACATTAAAATGATATTTTAAGCATTAAATGGCAATTTGTGTTAATAATTTTAAGGATAAACACCTTTAAACTGACAATTATGAGGTATTTCGCATTTTTAATGAAAATTGTTGACACAATATATTGAACGTGATATTGTTTACTTGTTCAAAATAATACACAAAAGAAAACGAACAAACAACTACATATTAATTATGAATATTTAAGAGCAAAGACGCTAACCGGTGAAGCACTTTGCTCTTTTTTATTTATCAAAATCACAAGGATATTTAAATTAGGAGGCAATATATTATGAGATTAAAAGACACAGGATTAACAGCACAGGACATCAAAGACAAAGTAAAGAAGTATATGATTGAGACATATGAGCGTTTCGATTTCATCGCTGAGACTGCTGAGGGCATGTATCTATATGATGAGAATGGCACACCATACCTTGACTTTTACGCAGGAATCGCCGTAAACAATGCCGGCAGCAGAAACCCTAAGGTTGTTGCAGCAGTCAAGGATCAGGTGGATGACATCATGCATACATTCAACTATCCATACACCATTCCACAGGCGCTGCTTGCTGAGAAGGTCTGCAAGACTATCGGAATGGACAAGATTTTCTACCAGAACTCAGGAACTGAGGCAAATGAGGCTATGATTAAGATGGCTCGTAAATATGGTATAGAGAAATATGGTCCAAACAGATATCACATCGTAACTGCTAAGGATGGCTTCCACGGCAGAACCTTCGGTGCTATGTCAGCTACAGGACAGCCTGGAAACGGATGCCAGGTGGGCTTTGGTCCAATGACATACGGCTTCTCATACGCTCCTTACAATGACTTAAAGGCATTCAAGGATGCTTGTACAGAGAATACAATCGCTATCATGATTGAGCCTGTACAGGGCGAGGGCGGTGTTCATCCTGCAACACCTGAATTCATGAAGGGACTTCGCGAGTTCTGTGATGAGAAGGGCATGCTCCTCCTTATCGATGAGGTTCAGACAGGATGGTGCAGAACCGGAGCTGTAATGAGCTACATGAACTACGGCATCAAACCTGATATCGTTTCTATGGCAAAGGGCCTTGGCGGTGGAATGCCAATCGGTGCTATCTGTGCTACAGAGGAGGTTTCAAAAGCATTCTCAGCCGGTTCACACGGTACAACCTTTGGTGGACATCCTGTATGCTGTGCAGCAGCACTTGCAGAAGTAAACGAGCTGCTTGACAGAGATCTTGCCGGAAATGCAAAGAAGGTTGGTGATTATTTCGCAGCTAAGCTTGAGAAGCTTCCACACGTAAAAGAGGTAAGACATCAGGGACTCTTAGTTGGTGTTGAGTTTGACGATACAATCTCAGGTGTAGATGTAAAGCATGGCTGCTTCGACCGTCATATGCTTATCACAGCAATCGGAAGCCATATCATCCGTATGGTTCCACCGCTTATCGTAAGTGAGGAAGAGTGCGACAAGGCATTTGATATTATAAAGGAGACTGTTGAGTCACTTTCATAGAAGGTTTGAATTATATTTGAGGCAGGCAACAGAATATATTGCGGCAGATTTTACGAGCCGGATAAAGGACAAGGGCGTCACGATTAGCTTCGTGCGCCCTTCTTTTGAACAAAGAATATAGGTAACTAAGCGGAACAAGTTTATATAACAACATATGATTAAAGGGTCAAAAGGTATCGTCGATGCATACCTTAGCGACTTTCATATCAACATAGCATAAAGATGTATATATAAGAAAAGCGAGGGGAACGAAATGGCACATCTTGTTATTACAATAGGATGCGAATATGGCGCTAAAGGAAACCAGATTGGCAAAAAGGTTGCTAAAGACCTGGGAATCAAATTTTATGACAGGGATACTGTAGATGAAATCATAAAAGAGGTCGGTATTCCGAAGGATATCATGGAAAAGGTTGAGGAAGGTATCACTATCGCCGGAAAAGGTGCAGAGGGTGATGTCAGAGGCTCTTTCTCCAAATATGCAGACCTCACAGAGCGTGCAATTCACGTCCAGAAAACCATAATCAGAAAATTATCAGACCGTGAGTCATGCGTGATTATCGGTCGTTCAGCAGACTATATACTAAAGGAACATAAACCGATTTTACGTATTTTCATATATTCACCGGATGAAGTGAGGATTGAAAACGTAATGAAGAGCCACAATTTGTCGGAGGATGATGCAAAGCTTTTTATTACTGAAAAGGATAAGCGTTATCATAAGCGTCATATGGCGCTGACAGGAAGCAACCGAGGCGATAGACACAACAGGGATATGCTTATAGACAGCAGCCTGTTAGGAGTGGATGGCACAGCGGAGCTTATTGAGTCTCTGGCAAGAAAAGTGGTAGAAAATGAAAGTAAGACAGAAGCTGGAGGTGACAAGTAATGGAACAGAAAAAATCAGAATTTAACAAAGTCCTGAATGCCTGGGACGTACTTGTAATTGCATTTGGAGCCATGATTGGCTGGGGCTGGGTTGTCTCAACCGGAGGCTGGATTGAAAAGGGCGGAGTGCTCGGTGCCGCAATCGGCTTCGTAATCGGCGGTATCATGATATTTTTCGTGGGAATGACCTACGCGGAGCTGACAGCAGCCATGCCTCAGTGCGGTGGCGAGCATGTATTCAGCTACAAGGCAATGGGTTCGACAGGTTCATTCATATGTACGTGGATGATTATCCTTGGATATGTCAGTGTGGCATGCTTTGAGGCGTGCGCTTTCCCAACAATCATCGCATATCTGTGGCCGGGCTTTTTGAAGGGCTATCTGTATACGGTAGCAGGCTTTGATATTTATGCTTCTTGGCTTATTGTGGCGATAGTTGTGGCATTTTTAATTATGATGATAAACATTATCGGCGCAAAGACAGCAGCGATTTTGCAGACTGTGCTCACATGTATTATTGGTGGCGCCGGAATTTTGTTGATAATTGCATCGGTAATCAATGGAACGGTTGATAACCTGGATGGACAGATGTTTGCAGGCAGCTCTGCAGGTCTGAACGTAAAGGCAATTATCGGAGTGGCAGCTCTGTCACCATTTTACTTTATCGGATTTGACGTAATACCTCAGGCGGCTGAGGAGATCAATGTTCCGGCAAAGAAAATCGGCTCAATACTTATCTTATCAGTAGTTCTGGCAGTTGTGTTCTATGCACTTGTCATTGTTGCGGTAGGTCTTGTCATGGGCCCACAGGCAATTGTTGATTCAGAGCAGGCAACAGGACTTGTCACAGCAGATGCAATGGCTGCCGCATTCAACACAAAGATAATGGCAAAGGTTATAATAGTCGGCGGAATGTGCGGTATCGTAACCTCATGGAACTCATTTTTGCTCGGTGGCTCGCGTGCCATGTACTCAATGGCAGAGTCATACATGATTCCAAAGTTTTTTGCAAAGCTCCATCCAAAGCACAAGACACCAATCAACTCACTGATTCTCATTGGAGTACTCACAATGCTTGCACCTTTTGCAGGCAGAAAAATGCTTGTATGGATCAGTGATGCCGGAAACTTTGGCTGCTGTGTGGCATATTGCATGGTTGCTCTTTCATTTATTATTCTTCGCAAGAAGAAGCCGGATATGCCAAGACCTTACAAGGTTCCCGCATACAAGTTCTTTGGAACGATGGCGGTCATCATGTCAGGCTTCATGGTTGCCATGTACTGTATACCGAGAAGCGGCGGAACACTTATCGTCCAGGAGTGGGGCATCGTGCTTGCATGGTGTGCGCTCGGCGTGGTATTCTTCGTCTTCTGTAAAAAGAAATACAAGGAGTCATTTGGTACACTTGTTGAGCTCATCTCAGATGAGGATGCTGCAACACTTATGCCGGAGGCAGATGAGGTTGAACTGGATAAGGTTATCGATGCTGCAATAGACAGGGTACTTGCCAAGAAAGCAAGCTAGGAAACAGAAAGGACAGATTATATATGGAAACATTTAATTTCTCGGTGCCACAGGACATCACAGTGGGAAAGGGCAGTCTTTCAAAGCTGCCGGAAATAGCCAAAAAGCTTGGAGGTAAGCATGCACTCATCATTTCAGGACCTCATCTTGAGAAGATGGGACTTGTAAAAAAGGCAGCAGATTATCTGGCATCAGTTGACATAAAAGCAGACACTTTTACAGATATAGAGGCAAATCCATCTGTCACAACAGTGGAGAAAGCCACAGCAAAATACCTGGAGTCGGGCGCAGACTTTATCGTGGCATTCGGAGGCGGCTCACCGATGGATGTGGCAAAAGCAGTGGGTGTAGTTGCCAAATATGGCGGAAGCGTCACAGACTATGAGGGAGCACACAAGGTGCCGGGACCAATCGTACCGCTCATTGCGATACCAACCACCGCAGGAACCGGCTCAGAGGTGACAGCATTCTCTGTAATCACAGATCATAGCAGAAACTATAAGCTCACAGTATTCAGCTACGAGATATTGCCAAAATATGCAATACTAGATGCAGAACTCATCACAACAGCACCGGCAAGCGTAGCGGCAGCATGCGGAATTGATGCATTTATCCATGCCGAGGAGGCGTATGTATCCACAGCAGCTTCGCCATTTTCTGATGCACTGGCAGAAAAAGCGATGGCACTTATCGGAAAAAATATCCGCAGATTTGTAGCAAACAGAAACGATATCGAGGCTGCAGAAGCTATGATGACAGGCTCACTTTTTGCAGGAATAGCATTCTCGTTTGCAAGGCTTGGAAATGTGCATGCAATGAGCCATCCGGTCAGCGCATTTTTCGATGTGCCTCACGGAGTGGCAAACGCAGTGCTGCTTCCTGTAATCGCAGAGTACAATGCACTTGCAGATCATGGAAAGTATCTGACTATCTACAATGATATAAGCCCGATTCCTGCGTATGCGGACGAATTTGAGCCGATGATGCTGGTAGATGCAATCAGGGAGCTTTGCACAGACATCGGAATCCCGGAGAATCTGACCATCGCAATCAACAATGCCAGCAAAACCGGAACAGTCACAAAGGAAGAGATAGAAAGCAAGATAGAGCCGATGGCTGTCGATGCCATGAAGAGCGGCAACATTGCTGTCAATCCAAGGACTTCACGCCAGTGCGATATCGAGATGCTGTATCGCAGGGCACTGTAAACTTATAAAATACAACATGTAAGGTAACTGTTCCGAATAGTTACCTTACATGTTTATAAACAGTATAGTTAGAAAATTAAATGCAAAAACGGAGATATGAGTATGGATTATCTGTCACACAATGTATCTGAAAATTTAAAAAGAATACGCCAGTCAAAGGGCATGAGCTTAGATCAGGTAGCGGAACAGACCGGTGTGAGTAAAAGCATGCTTGCTCAGATAGAAAAGGGCACAGCAAATCCATCTATCGGAGTGCTTGGTAAAATCACAAGCGGTCTGCGAATTGAGTTTCAAAGACTTATAGATCCGCCAAGAGTGGACTATGCGCTCATATCTCCGGATGATCTGGTCCCGACAAAGGAGCTTTTGGGACAGTACAGGGTATGGACCTGCTTCCCATACGAGGACTCAAGGGAGGTTGAGGTATACCGTATCGATGTGGAGCCGGGCGGCGTGTATACAAGCGGTGGGCACGGCGAGAAAACACGCGAATATCTTACAGTCACAGACGGTGTGCTAACGGTCGAGTGTCACGACCATGTGCAGGAAATCCATAGGGGACAGGTGTATAAGTTTGAGACCGATCAGCCTCATTTGTATCGCAATGATGGTGATAGGGTGGCAAGCTGCATGTGCTTCTTTTTGGATTATACTAATATTCGGTGAGATTTTTAGCCTCTCCTCACCACAGCACTTTTCCCTCTAAAAGCAATACCGATGCTTATAATTGAATTCACACCATTATCGCGCAGCTCTGTGTCGTATTTCTTTGCTTCTATCTGTTGCAGGGCGCTGTCGGCTAATGCAGATAAATCGGTATGTTCATCTTTAGTGTGTTTAAATTCAAAGATAAATCCGGGCATTCCCTTTGTTAAAGGCATAAGCTGAATATCAAATCGACCGAGGCCTGATTCGCGGTTTGAGCGTATCTTGTAGCGGTTTCCAAGTATGGCACAAAGACCAAGCATCATTCCGTGATAGAAGCCTTCATTAGCTCCATCAATAGAAGAAATGCTTTTTACCATAAAATCCTCCAGCAGAGCCTGGAGTTTTTGCGTGTCCTTGGAAAAGATAGCCTGACTGATAGATATGGCAAGGCTATTTTGGTTGGTGCGGTTTAGAACCTCCTTTTCGTAAACAAAAGTAATTTCTTTGTTCGGAATAGCAACGTCACACATGAAATTTCCATCGCTTTGCGGATAAATATTGGCAACCTTCAGGTATCCGGCTACCAGAAGAAAGCTGTATATACTATATGGATTATTCTGAACCTCGGGATAGATAACACCGGTATCAATATAGGCTGCGATTTTTTCACCACAGAGCAGCTTATAAAGGTCTTTGGTAATTTCAGGCGTAGCTGCCTGGATAATTTCTCCGATTATCTCATTGCTGCCGGTGGATTGCCAGAATGCTTTCGGAAAGCAGTTGTCAGAGATATAATTGATTACAGACCATGGATTAAAGATTTCTGTATTGCCAAAACGATATCCATCGTACCATTCGCTGAGCTCATTATATTTATCATCTTTTCCATAGTATCGCAGCATGTCTTTTACCTCTTTTTCAGTAAAACCAAAATAAGAGCTGTAGCCATCATCGAGAATAGAATAGGTTTTCAGATTGTTCATGCCGCTGAAGATACTTTCCTTTGCTACACGCAGTATTCCTGTAAGAAAGCCAAAGGCAAGGTGTGGATTGTCCTTGAGTCCTCCTGAGAAAAAATTGCGCATGAAATTTACAATTTCCGGATAGAAATTGCAGGTATGCCCCTGCTGGATGGGTGTGTCATATTCATCAATGATAATGATACATTCCCTTCCATAATGCTTATGAAGCAGTAATGATAAAAGCTGCAGACCCATCTGACAATCGACTTCATCCCCGCTGTCTCCGGCAAGAAGATGATATTGTTCTTTTTCGTAAGCGGTTAAAACAGAACTTGTCTCAAGCTCGTTATGTCGTATAAATTCTAGAGATATAAGCCTGCGGATTTTCTGAAAGGTTTCTTCCCAGGTCATGCTTTTAACATCTTTGAACGTCAAAAAAATGACAGGATACTGTCCTTGGTGTTTAGTGTAGTAATCGCCGCATTGCCATATCTGTTTGTCTTTGAAATAAACAGATGTATCCTCGTTTGTTTTTTCAAAAAATACGCGCAGCATATCCATATTCAGAGTTTTTCCAAAACGCCTTGGGCGTGTGAAAAGAGATACCATCGGCTTTTTATCCAGAAAATCACGTATCATCAGAGTCTTATCTACATAATAATAGCCGGTGGTTGCAAGCTTAAAATCAGATACACCTATTGGCAGAGATTTATTTTTCACGAAATGATTCATGTGTATGGTTTCGTCAGGGATTAACCATTTACGTCCTTCCTTTATTGCACCGGGCAATTCACCGTTTTTGCACATCTGTTGGATTCTTCGTACAGAAAATCCCATTGCTTTTGATGCATCTGAGCAAGATAAATATTCCATGTGGCACCTCCGCATAATAATTTAATAGCAATACTTTGATTATATTTATTATATGTCATTATGCGAAATTTAACAACTGTGATTTCACATGGATTTCGCATAACAATGTGAAAATTTCGCATAGATTTCGCCTACGAACGAAATGCTATGTTATGTTATTTATCAGGTGTTATCCTGTGTTTTCATTGGTTATCCTATTGCATATATAGGTTTACCTATATATAATGATGTGAGTTAAGAAACAAATAGTTTCACCAACAACACACAGGGAGAACACAATGCAAACATTAAAGAAATTCATCAAATACTACAAACCCTACAAAACAGTCTTTTTCATAGACCTGCTTTGCGCAACAATAATCAGTGCCATAGATCTGGCGTTTCCGCAGCTGCTTCGCACGCTGACCCAAACCCTTTTTGCAGGAGCACCGGGAAAAATCATTTCTGCGCTGATTCCTATTACAATAGGCCTTTTGGTGGCATATATCATACAGACTGCGTGCAGGTATTATGTGACATATGCGGGGCACATGATGGGAGCGAGGATGGAGCGCGACATGAGAAAGGAGCTTTTCGACCAATATGAAAAGCTTTCTTTTTCGTATTATGATCAGAATAATTCCGGACAGATGATGAGCAAGCTCGTATCCGATTTGTTTGATATATCGGAGCTTGCGCATCACGGACCGGAGAATCTGTTTATCTCACTTATAAAGATAATCGGTTCGTTCATTTTTCTGTTTATGATAAACCGTATGCTTGCGGTTCCTATGCTTATTCTTGTGGTGCTTATGCTTGTATTTTCATATGGACAGAATAAGAAAATGCAGGAAACCTTTATGGATAACAGGCGAAAAATCGGTGATATTAATTCGAGTCTTCAGGATACTCTGGCGGGCATAAGGGTGGTGCAGTCATTTGCCAATGAGCGTATCGAGCAGGAAAAATTTAACAGAAGTAATGAAAATTTCCTGATTTCAAAGGATGCAAATTACAGATGTATGGGTAGCTTTATGAGCGGAAATGCATTTTTTCAGGGGATGATGTATCTGATGACGCTGGTGTTTGGAGGCTGGCTGATTGCACATGGACAGATGGAGTCGGCAGATCTGGCAATGTATGCGCTTTATATTGGCATTTTTATCAGTCCGATCCAGATTCTGGTAGAGCTTACGGAAATGATGCAAAAAGGGTTGTCCGGATTCAGAAGATTCTTAGATGTCGTTGAGACAGAACCGGAGATTGTGGATGCAGAAGATGCGGA
>ERZ827088.4198-NODE-4198-length-12229-cov-2.785198_pt1 | contig 12229 bp, 10 predicted proteins | sample MGYA00519922_ERZ827088 | MGnify/ENA primary metagenome ERZ827088 (study PRJEB31778, sample SAMEA3449254) | human gut metagenome | biome: human gut; feature: human-associated habitat; material: faeces | place: United Kingdom | collected 2010/2012 ... | reverse complement strand
TTTTGAATATCGGCACGGAGGATACAAAGGGCGGCGAGCTGCAAAAGGCGGCGTATAATCTTATGAAAGAGGCGCCCATAAACTTTGTGGGCAATATAGAATCGCGCGAAATGCCTAAAGGCGTGTGCGACGCGGTTATAACCGACGGCTTTACGGGGAATATCGCCCTAAAGCTTATAGAAGGCACTGTTTCAACCCTTTTCGGGCTTATAAAGCAGGTGTTTTACAAAAATCTTAAAAATAAGCTTGCCGCGCTTACCGTAAAGGGCGATTTGGGCTCGCTTAAAAGCATGATGGACAGCTCCGAGGTGGGCGGCGCGCCGCTTATGGGCGTTCGCGGCACGGTTATAAAGGCACACGGCAATTCGGACGCAAAGGCTATAAAGAACGCGATAGGTCAGGCGGTTAAATTCACTGAGACCGACGTGGTGGGTAAAATTTCCGCCTCGCTTTCAGAATAAAAAAGAAGGAAAAATAAAAATGGAAGGCTTAGAAGAAAAATTAGGCTATAAATTTAAAAATATTGATTTGCTTAAAAACGCGCTTACCCATTCCTCATACGCAAACGAGGTGCGCGGTGGCTTTTCTTCAAACGAAAGGCTGGAATTTTTGGGGGATTCGGTGCTTTCTATTATAGTTTCGGATTATATTTACAGGCACTTCCGCTCCATGCCCGAGGGCGAGCTTACAAAATTAAGAGCCTCGCTTGTGTGCGAAAAATCACTTTGCACCTTTTCAAGAGAGCTTGAACTCGGGAAATACCTCATGCTCGGCAAGGGTGAGGATAAGGGCGGCGGCAGAGAGCGCGATTCTATTTTGGCAGACGCGTTTGAGGCGGTGCTCGCCGCAATTTACCTTGACGGCGGAATGGAGCCCGCAAAGCGCCATGTCATGAACTTTGTTTTAAGGGAGCTGAAGCACACCGACGACGAGGTCTTCAAGGACTACAAAACCGCCCTGCAGGAGATAATCCAGCGCAACCCCGAGGAGAGCGTTAATTATGTTCTCACGGGTACCAGCGGCCCCGACCACGATAAAAGCTTTAAGGTTGAGGTGCGCCTTAATTCCAATATTATAGGCATAGGTATCGGCAAAAACAAAAAGCAAGCCGAGCAAATGGCGGCAAAAGAGGCACTTAGGCTTATGGGTGCCGAAATATGAGCCGAAAGCACTCTAATATATCGATTTTTGTGCCGCATATAGGCTGCCCGAATAAATGCAGCTTTTGCAATCAGCGCTATATAACAGGCGTCTGCAAGGGTCCGGGGGCGGATGATGTCGGCGCGGCGGCAGCGGCGGCGCAAAGCAGTAAAGGCTACGACCCCGCTACCACCGAAATTGCCTTTTTCGGCGGCAGCTTTACCGCAATTAATCGCAATTATATGACCGACCTTTTAGAGGCGGCGGCGGTTTTTGTGCGCGAGGGATCGGTGCGGGGAATCAGAATTTCAACCCGCCCCGACGCGATAGACGAGGAAATACTGTGCATTTTAAAGGGCTACGGCGTTACCTCAATAGAGCTCGGCGCGCAGAGCATGAACGACCGCGTGCTTAAAATGAATAACCGCGGGCATACGGTAAAGGATGTTGAAAACGCCTCCGCTCTTATAAAGCGGCACGGCTTTGAATTGGGGCTGCAAATGATGACGGGGCTTTACGGCGACAGTGATTCTTCGGCAATTCATACCGCCGAAAGAATTATTGCTCTGCAACCCGATACGGTAAGAATTTACCCTACCATAGTATTAAAGGATACCGATTTAGCAGCGCTTTACGCCGATAATATTTACAAGCCGCAAACGCTTTCGGAGGCGGTTAAATTAGCGGCGGAGCTTTATACAATGTTTGAAGAAAACGGCGTGAGGGTTATAAGGCTCGGGCTGCACTCAATTGAAGAAGATGCGTATATCGCAGGCCCGTGGCACCCTGCGTTCAGCGAGCTTTGCCAATCGCAGATAATGCTGACGGGCGTGCTGAAAAGCCTTAAAGAAAAAGGAAATTATATAATTTATGCATCCCCCGGCTGTGTTTCAAAAATGACGGGGCAGAAAAGAAAAAATCTTATTTTCCTCGAGGGAAAGGGTTATAACTGCCGCGTAAGGGAGGATAAAGCCCTTACGGGACTTAATTTCAGAACAGAAAGAGAAGTGTGACAAAAATGCTGTTAAGCTCCATTCAGATACAGGGCTTTAAATCCTTTGCCGATAAAACGGTACTCAAATTCGGCAAGGGTATAACCGCGGTCGTAGGCCCTAACGGCAGCGGCAAGAGCAATATATCCGACGCGGTGCGATGGGTACTGGGCGAGCAGTCTACCAAAAGTCTGCGCGGGCAGTCTATGGAGGATGTAATTTTCGGCGGCACCGAGACCCGCCGTCCGCACGGCTACTGCGAGGTCACGCTTAATATAGATAATTCGGACAGAACGCTTAATTTCGATAACGATACCGTTGCCGTTACCCGCCGCTATTACCGCTCGCACGAGAGCGAGTACGCCATAAACGGCGTTTCGGTCCGCCTTAAGGACATTCACGAGCTGTTTATGGATACGGGACTCGGGCGTGACGGCTACTCTATGATAGGTCAGGGCAAGATTGATAATATAATCAGCTCAAAATCGGATGAGCGGCGCGATATTTTTGAAGAGGCGGCGGGAATTTCAAAATACCGCTACAGAAAATCGGAGGCGGAAAGAAAGCTTACCGCCGCAGAGGACAACCTTTTAAGGCTGCATGATATTTCGGACGAGCTTGAAGCCCGCGTAGGCCCTCTTAAGGAGCAAAGCGCAAAGGCGCAGAAATTTTTGGAGCTTTCCGACCGAAAAAAAGAGCTTGAAATAGGACTTTGGATTCACACACTCGATAATTCAAAGGAGGCTCTGCGCGCGCAGGAAAGCAAAATTGCCGCGGCGCAGCTTGCCTACCGCGAAATTGACGAGGAGTTGAGCAGCTTTGACCGCCGCTCAGAAGAAAACACGGCGTATTTCGCCCGCCTTACCTCGGATATTGAGGGGGAGCGGCTTAATATTTCGCGCCTGAATGAGGAAATTCTCAAAAACGACGGCGCAATTACGGTTATAAAAAACGATATGGAGCACAACCGCCAATCCTTTGAGCGCCTGCAGGCGGAGGCAGAGCAACTGGGCGTTTCCGACGCGGCTGCGGCAGAGGAAATTGAAAAAAGGCAGGCTGCGGCAGATGAGAAAAAGGCGCAAAAGGCGGAGACAGAGCAAAAGCTCGCAGAGCTTGAAAAGCACCTTTCCGACCTGCTTACAAGCAGCGAGAATATATCCCGCAAAATAGAAAATGAGGTTAAGCGCCTGAACGCCTTAACTGCTGAAAGCGCCGATAAGCGCGTGGAAATGGTAACGGCGGAAAGCGCCGCCGAGGAGACCGTTTCCCGCCGCGAAAACGCGGGGCAGCAGATAGCGGAATACACAGAACAGCTTGATAAGCTGACAGAGGAATTTAACGAGACCCAAAAGCTGATACAAAATATCGAGGAAGAGATTATAAGTCGCCAAAACGCCGTAAAGGGCTATGAGCTGCGCCTTACCTCTAAAAAAGAGGCTGCCGAAAAAATTAAGGCGGAGCTTGAGAACTCGCGGCTTGATGCAGAGGAAAAGCGCCGCAGGGCGAAAATTCTGCGCGACCTTGAAAACAGCATGGAGGGGTTCAGCCACTCTGTAAAGGAAATTGTAAAGCAGGCGGAAACGGGCACGCTGCGCGGCATTTGCGGCCCTGTTTCAAAGCTTATAAGCGTGGAAAAGCAGTACGGCGTTGCGGTGGAAACGGCACTTGCCAATGCTATTCAGAATATAATAGTCGAAACCGAAGCGGATGCAAAGCGGGCTATAGGCTACCTTAAATCCACAAAGGGCGGCAGGGCTACGTTTTTGCCCGTAGCCACCATAAAATCGCGCGAATTTAAAGAGCACGGCTTTGAAGATATGGCGGGCTTTGTGGGCATTGCGAGCGACCTTGTGGAAACCGATAATAAGTACCGCGAAATACTTAAATATTTGCTCGGCGCCGTTGTTGTGACCGAGGATATTGACTCCGCCGCGGCAATAGCAAAAAAATTCGGCTACCGCATAAAGGTAGTATCTCTTGACGGGCAGATAGTAAACCCCGGCGGCTCGCTTACGGGCGGCTCGCTTACCAAAAACGCGGGGCTTATTAACCGCGCGGCGGATATTAAAGCCCTTGAAGACGCAGCCGAAAGCCTAAAGCAAAAAACAGCGGAGCTTGAAGAAAAGCTGCGGGGGGCAGAGGAGTCAGCCGCAGCGGTAAATGCCGATATAACTGCGGTGCGCGCGGAAATCACCACCGCCAATGAGGATAAAATAAGGGCGCTTGCCGAGCTGCGCCGAATAGGAGACCTTAGGACATCCGCCGAAGGCGCAATAAAGCAGCTGACCGCCGAAAAGGGCAGTTATGATGAAAAGCTTAAGCAGCTAAAGGAGACTGCCGCAGCGGCGGCAAGGGCTATTGCCGAGCTTGACAAGCAGAAAAACGAGGTTCAGGCAAGCGTTGCGGATATGACGGGCGGCAGGGATAATCTTAACGCCGACCGTGAGGACTCAGCCGAAAAAATAACCGCCCTAAAGCTTAATATAATAGAAATGCAAAAGGATATTGAGGCGGCGGACAATTCGGTTGCGGCGCTTAAGGATTCGGTGAGCGGCAGGGCGCAAAGGCTTAAATCAATTGCTGCGGAAACAGAGCAACTGAATGCTGCAAACGGCGCGTTGGAGCAGAAAATTCAGAATACCGAAAACGCTATCGCGGCCTTAAGGGAGCAGATAAAGCAATCGGAAAACAATATAAACGAAATGCTCGAAAAACGCGACCAAACCGAAAAAGCGGGTGTTGAGCTGCGCACGGGCGAACGCGAAAAAACCGCGCTGCGCGAGAAAACGGGCGGAGAGTTAGCCCGCCTTACGGAGCGGCGCGAGGTAATGCTCAGAGAATACGACGACGTTATAAAGCAGCTTTACGATGAATATCAGCTTACCCGCAGCGAGGCCGAAAAGATAGGCGTTGCAATCGATAAGCCGGCAGAGGCTAAAAAGAGCCTTGCCGAGATAAAGACCAAAATACGGTCGCTCGGCAGCGTTAATGTTTCGGCAATCGAGGAATATAAGGAAGTAAGCGAGAGGTACGAGTTTATGTCGGCACAGATAAACGACGTGGAGACCACACGTGCCGAGCTGCACAGGCTCATAAATCAGCTTACTCACCAAATGCAGGATATTTTCACCGAGGGCTTCGGCAGAATAAACGAAAACTTCCGCAAGACCTTTACCGAGCTTTTCGGCGGCGGCAGCGCAAGCCTTACCCTTTCCGACCCCGAAAATATACTTGAAAGCGGAATTGATATAAATGTTAAGCTGCCGGGCAAAAACGTGCCGAGTCTTGACGGACTTTCGGGCGGTGAAAAGGCACTTATAGCCCTTTCAATATACTTTGCAATAATGCGCGTAAACGCGCCGCCGTTCTGCTTTCTTGACGAGGTTGATACCGCGCTTGACGATATAAACGTTGACCGCTTTGCCGATTATATGAAAAAATCGGGCTTTGCCACGCAGTTTATCTGCGTAACGCACCGCCGCGGAACTATGGAGGCGGCAGATATGCTTTACGGCGTTACAATGCAGGAAAAGGGCATAACAAAGCTGATTGAGCTTAATGTGGCGGAGCTTGAAAAGACCTTATTGCAGAATAAGGGTGCGTAAAATTATCAACTAAGCCTATTTTTAGGCAGTTGGCTAAAAAATGCGAATGACAACCCCTCAGTCAAAACCTACGGTTTTGCCAGCTCCCCAAACACCGGGGAGCCACCGATTTGTACAAGCCATAGGCTCCCTTGTGCAAAGGGAGCTGTCAGCTGTATGGCTGACTGAGGGATTGTCAGAAAACAACCGTAATATATTTCCGCAATCAACATTATACGGCGTCAAAAATATATTTCCGAAAGCAGGGTTAAAATGGGATTTTTCAGTAAAATTAAGCAGGGTCTTCAAAAAACGAGGGACTCAATTGCAAACGGCGTAAACAGCGTTATAAACAGCTTTACCAAAATTGATGAGGAGCTTTTTGAAGAGCTTGAAGAAACGCTTGTAATGTCCGATATAGGCGTTACGACGGCAGGTGAAATATGCGAAAAGCTGCGGCACAAAATAAAAGAAACGGGAGCGACCGACCCCAACAAAATCAAGGGTATGCTAAAGGAAATAATAGCCGAAATGTTAGGCGAAAACGAGGGGTTAAGGCTTGAAACCAAGCCCTCGGTAATACTGGTTATAGGCGTAAACGGCGTTGGCAAGACCACTTCAATCGGCAAGCTGGCTTCACAGCTTAAAAGGGACGGCAAGACCGTGGTGCTCGGCGCGGCAGACACCTTCCGTGCGGCGGCTATTGACCAGTTAGGCATTTGGGCGGAGCGTGCGGGCGTTACAATGGTGAAAAGCCTTGAGGGTACAGACCCCGCTTCGGTTGTGTTTGATACAATAGCCTCGGCTAAATCAAAGGGAGCGGACGTTATTATCTGCGATACCGCGGGCAGGCTGCACAACAAGAAAAATCTTATGGATGAGCTTGCAAAAATATACCGCGTTATAGGCAGAGAGCTGCCCGATTCATCGGTTGAAACATTGCTTGTGCTTGACGCGGCGACAGGGCAAAACGCCGTCAACCAGGCACGCGAGTTTTCAAGCGTTGCAAATATTACGGGAATTATTTTAACAAAGCTTGACGGAACGGCAAAGGGCGGTATAATAGTAGCTATAAAGAATGAACTGGGCATACCGGTGAAATATGTCGGCGTGGGCGAGGGAATTGATGATTTGCAGCCATTTGACGCAGCCGAATTTGCCGACGGAATTTTCGGGGAGTAAAAAATGAAAATATTTATTGCAACCAAAAACCACCATAAATTAGAGGAGCTTGAAAGAATTTTAAAGCCTATGGGCTTTGAGGTGCTCAGCGAAAATGACCTTGAAAGCCCGCTGCCCGAGGTTGAGGAAACGGGCGAGACCTACGAGGAAAACGCGCTCTTAAAGGCGTATTCGGGACTTAAGGTAACGGGCATTACGACCGTGGCGGATGATTCGGGATTGAGTGTTGATATTTTAGACGGTGCGCCGGGGCTTTACTCTGCGCGGTACTCAGGCAGCGGTGCTACCTATTCTTCCAATAACGAAAAACTTTTGGCGGCGCTGAAGGGCGTGCCGAAAGATAAAAGAACCGCCACTTTTGTATCCGCTATTGCCTGCGTTTTCCCCGACGGCAGAAAATTCACCGTAAGGGGCGAGTGCAAGGGCTTCGTAGCAGAGGAATGCCACGGCAGCGGCGGCTTCGGCTATGACCCGCTGTTTATATGTGATGCCGGCTGCTACGCCGAAATGACGGCGGAGGAAAAGGACAAGGTAAGCCACCGCGGAAACGCCCTGCGGCTTTTTAAGGAAGAGCTTAAAAAATATATTTGATTCGGAGAAGAAAAATGTTAAACAGCAGACAAAGAGCACAATTACGCGGGCTTGCAAACAGCCTTGATACAATTTTTCAAATAGGAAAGGGCGGCGTTACCGAAAACACGGTAAAGCAAGTTGACGACGCGCTTGAGGCGCGCGAGCTTATAAAGCTGCGTGTGCTTGAAGCAAGCCCCATTTCTTCACGCGAGGCGGCGGACGAGATAGCCGAAAAAACACATTCGGATGTGGTGCAGGTTATAGGCACCCGCTTTGTGCTTTACAGGGAAAGCCGCGATAACAAGCAGATAAGGCTTGTGAAATAATGGGAATCACCGCAATTTTCGGCGGTACCTTTAACCCGCCGCATATAGGGCATTACGAAATGCTGCGTTCGCTTGAAAACAACCCCGATATTGAAGAAATTATGCTACTGCCCGACCGTATACCGCCGCATAAGGTGTGCGATTTTTTAGCGTCGGATTCAGACCGCATAAATATGTGCAGGCTGCTTTCGGCGGATTTTAAAAAAGCCGCCCTTTGCCTTATAGAATTTGAGCGTGAGGGCAAAAGCTACTCTATTGATACAGTGCGGCTTTTAAAGCGGAAATACCCGCAAAAAAGCTTTGCGTTTGTGTGCGGCGGCGATATGCTTATATCTTTTGATAAATGGTATAAATATGAAGAGCTTTTGCGGGAAATACCCTTTATAGTATTTCGGCGCGAGGGGTGCGACGGCGAGGAATTTGACCGCCGCGCGGAGTATTTTATATCACTCGGGATGGATCTTACGGTACCGACGGACAAAATACCCGCCGTTTCTTCAACCTTTATAAGGAACAACGCGGAAAAGGCGCGGGAATATTTGCCCAAGCCTATTTATGAGTATATTAAGAACGGGGGAATTTACCGTGTGTGAAAATAAAACCGATTACGAAGCTTTAAAGCTGATTTTAAAGCAGCGGCTTAACGAAAAGCGGTATTATCATTCACTATGCGTGGCAGACGAGGCAAAGCACCTTGCAGAAAAATACGGCGGAAACGCCGAAAAGGCTTATCTTGCGGGGCTTTTGCACGATATAACCAAAAACGCCCCTGAGGCAGAGCACTTGAAAATCTTTGCTGATTTTGGTATAATACCGAATGAAATAGAAAAAGGCGCCGAAAAGCTGTGGCACGCAATGTCGGGAGCGGCATATGTAGAGCATATTTTGGGAATAAAGGACCCCGAAATAATAGACGCGATACGCTATCACACCACGGCAAAGGCGAATATGTCATTGCTTGCTAAAATTCTTTACCTCGCGGACTTTACGTCAGCCGACCGCGATTATGAGGATGTGGACGTAATACGCGAATACGTGGACGAATCGCTCCAAAAGGCATTTGTTTATGCATTGCAGTATTCCATAAAGGATTTGGTGGAGCAGGCGCGCGCGGTGCATCTTGATACCGTGGCGGCATACAACGAAGCGGTGCTTTGAAATCGGTGAAATTATGAATTTTGAAATTAAAAACGGCGATTTTTATAAGGACGGAAGACCTATAAAGCTGATATCGGGCGCGGTGCATTATTTTCGCAATATGCCCGATACCTGGGAGGATATTTTCGCAAAGCTGAAAGCCTTGGGCTGCAACTGTGTCGAAACCTACTGTGCGTGGAATCTTCACGAGCCCGAGCCCGGTAAATACGATTTTTCGGGCAGGCTGGATATTGAAGGCTTTATTAAAGCCGCCGAAAAAGCGGGGCTTATGGTAATCGTCCGCCCGGGACCGTATATCTGCGCCGAGTGGGAATTCGGGGGACTCCCCTGGTGGATTCAGTGCGATGAAGAAATTGAAATACGCTGTATGAACAAGGCTTATATCAAGCATTTCGACCGTTATCTTGATGTGCTTCTTGCAAAAATAAAGCCGCTGCTTGCAACAAACGGCGGGCCCGTAATTATGCTGCAATGCGAAAATGAATACGGCTATTACGGCGACGATAAGGAATACCTGCTGTATTTAAGGGACGGTTACCGCCGCCGCGGAATAGACGTTCCGCTGTTTACATCGGACGGTACGGGTTATTCCGACCTTGCCGACGGCACGGTGGAGGGCTGCCTGCCGACCCTTAATTTCGGCAGCAGGGTTGAAGAGAATTTTGCCTGCCACGATAAAATGTTCCCGAACGTGCCTAAAATGTGTATGGAAATGTGGAACGGCTGGTTTGACGCGTGGGGAGATGAAAAGCACCACACAACAAGCGCTGACGCGTATGCGGGCGTTGTGCGGGATATGCTTAAAAAGGGCAGCCTTAATATGTATATGTTTATAGGCGGCACAAATTTCGGGTTTACCTCGGGGGCTAACCATTATGAAAAGTTCGCGCCCGATGTTACAAGCTACGATTATGACGCGCTGCTGTCGGAGTGCGGCGATACCACAGAAAAATATTTCGCTGTACGAAAAGTTATAGCCGAGGAAACGGGTGTAACACCGCCCGAAGTGCCCGCAAACCGCAAAAAGTATGCTTACGGCAGGGTTGGGCTTACAAACAGCGCGGGGTTACTGCCCAATCTTGATATTATTTCAAGCCCGATACACAGCGATGTGCCGCGTGCTATGGAGCATTACGGCACGGGCTACGGCTATATAGCCTACACCACCGTTTTAAACCGCGATTATACGGACACACCGCTTACATTCGCAGAGCTGGGCGACCGCGCGCAGGTGCTTGTAAATGACGAATTACAGGGCATTGCCTATATAAACGAGTCGCTTACGGTGAATATAACCGCAAAGGCGGGCGATAGGCTCACGGTGCTTGTTGAAAATATGGGCAGAGCGAATTTCGGCAATAAAATGATGCGCAAAAAGGGGCTGCCCGGCAGGGTGCTGCTCGGTAACAAGATTCATTTTTCGTGGGATGTATACCCGCTGCCTATGACCGATATATCCGCGCTTAAATTCGGCGAAAAAGCTACTGCGGACATTCCGGCGTTTTACAGGGGAACATTTTCGGCGGACGAGGCTTATGACACATTTTTAAGAACGGATAATTTCAAAAAGGGCTTTGTGCTGCTTAACGGCTTTAATCTCGGCAGATACTGGGAAGCAGGGCCGCAAAAAACGCTTTATGTGCCGCGCTCGCTTATTAAAAAGGGCGAAAACGAGGTTATTATTTTTGAAAGCGACGGACTGAAAGGAAAACCGGAAATCGAATTTACCGATAAACCGGAGTTGGGGTGAATTATGGAAAGTACAGAAATATTAAAAATCGCAGCGAACGCGCTGAACGAAAAAAAGGCGAAGGAGCTTGCCGCCGTTAAAATAGATAAGCTAACCGTAATTGCGGAGTATTTTTTAATGTGCACCGCAACAAGCTCTACACATGTAAGGGCGCTGGCAGACGAGGTTGAAGAAAAGCTCGGCGAGGCGGGCGTTCAGCCCCACCACATAGAGGGCAAGACTACGGGCTGGATTGTGCTTGATTACGGCTCGGTTATAGTGCACGTTTTCAGCCGCGACCAGCGCGAGTTTTACGCGCTTGATAAAATGTGGAGCGACGGCGAACAGGTAGATTTAAGCGAATTGCTTACAGAGGTTGAGGGGGATTAGCGTGAAAAATCACGCTAAACACAATATAGGGACGGCATTCCGCTCGCCTTTTATTTAATAAAAGGCAACCGCGAAATATACCGGTATAATCTCCGTTCGCCGCTAAAGGGAGATTTCATAACCTATTTGTGCCGACTCTTTAGCGGCAGAATGGAGATTAAAATGTCAAAGGGTTACGATTACGCGCAAATTGAGAAAAAGTGGCAGGATATATGGGATGAAAAGCAGACCTTCGCCGCAAAGGACGATTATTCTCTGCCTAAGTTTTACGGACTGGTTGAGTTTCCGTATCCGTCGGGGCAGGGCTTGCATGTGGGTCACCCGCGCTCATACACGGCTATTGATATTGTCTGCCGCAAAAAAAGGCTTGAGGGCTACAATGTGCTTTACCCCATGGGGTGGGACGCATTCGGCTTGCCGACCGAAAATTTCGCCATAAAGAACCATGTTCACCCGGCGGAGGTCACCAAAAAGAACATTGCCAACTTTAAAAGGCAGCTTAAATCCTTGGGCTTTTCGTTTGATTGGAACAGGGAAATAAACACCACCGATCCGGCATATTACAAGTGGACGCAGTGGATTTTCTTACAGCTTTATAAAAAAGGGCTTGCCTATAAAAAGAAAATGTCGGTCAACTGGTGCACCTCCTGCAAGTGCGTGCTTGCAAATGAGGAGGTTGTAAACGGTCACTGCGAGCGCTGCGGCAGCGAGGTCATCCACAAGGAAAAAAGTCAGTGGATGCTTAAAATTACCGATTATGCCGAAAAGCTGCTTGAGGGGCTTGACGAGGTTGACTTTATAGACCGCGTAAAAACGCAGCAGCGCAACTGGATAGGCCGCTCCTACGGCACGCAGGTCAAATTCTCCACCAATATCGGCGATACGTTCGAGGTGTTCACCACCCGCGCCGATACGCTTTTCGGCGTTACCTATATGGTAATGTCGCCCGAGCACCCGCTTATAAATAAATGGGCGGATAAAATAACCAATATGGACGAGGTTACGGCATATAAGCAGGAGGCTGCCAAAAAGTCCGACTTTGAGCGCACCGAGCTTGCAAAGGATAAAACCGGCGTTAAAATTTCGGGTGTTACCGCAATAAACCCCGTAAACGGCAAGGAAGTGCCGATTTTCATTGCCGATTATGTGCTTATA
>ERZ827088.4186-NODE-4186-length-12266-cov-3.735075_pt1 | contig 12266 bp, 8 predicted proteins | sample MGYA00519922_ERZ827088 | MGnify/ENA primary metagenome ERZ827088 (study PRJEB31778, sample SAMEA3449254) | human gut metagenome | biome: human gut; feature: human-associated habitat; material: faeces | place: United Kingdom | collected 2010/2012 ... | reverse complement strand
CATGCACGGTAGTCTTCCACATCGTAGATTTTCATCAGGTGATGGAATACCTTCATCAGACGGAGCATGTTCTTTTCCTTGGTTTCGGAAATTTTCCCCATCGCAAATACGTCAAATCCCAGACGCAGAGGGACGCGCAATAGAAGCACTTTTGAAAAGAAAACCTTTCCCTGTTCGTCTTCTTCTACACATTTGATGAGCAATCTCACTGCATTCGAACCAATATCAATGGCTCCATAGTACGTCTTGCAGTCTTTTAGCATATTGTCCATAATATCACATTTAAGTTATTGTTCATTTTCGGCCAGGTAATAATTGTAGAGTGCTTCCTGCGAGCGGAAAGGAGCTTCTTCCGTTTCTTCACTCCAGAACAGATTGTCGCCTGCACCGTCTACTATACGTCCTTGCAGGGTATCCTTCAGGCCGTATTCTACAATGCGTTTCATTTCTCCCTTGATGGCCGGATCGTAGACCGGAGTAATTACTTCGATGCGATGATCCAGGTTGCGGGGCATCCAGTCGGCAGAGCCTAAGTATATCTTTTCTTCTCCTCCGTTGGCGAAGATGAAAATACGTGAATGTTCCAGATAGCGGTCGATGATGCCATGAATCCGGATGTGTGTGCTGACATCGGGTACATTGGTAATCAGCGAGCAGTTACCACGTACTACCAGGTCAATATCTACGCCTGCTTCCGAAGCTTCATACAGTTTTTCCACCATAATCGGGTCGGTAATGTGATTGATCTTTATCTTGATGTAAGCAGGCTTTCCGGCTTTCTTGTTCTTTATTTCGTTGTTGATTAATGTCACAAACTTGTTTTTCATCTCATTAGGTGAAACAAGCAACTCCTTGAACCGTATCTGAGTGTAAGGACGTTCAATGAATTCGAACACCTGATTTACATCCTTCACGATTTTCGGATAAGCTGTCATCAGCATGCAGTCTGTGTACATTCTGGCATTTCCTTCGTGGAAGTTTCCGGTACTGATACAAGCAATATCCGGTCCGCTTTTCATCTCAATGTGTGTAATCTTGGAGTGAACTTTCAAGCCTTCTACACCGAAAATCACCTTAATGCCGGCATCCTGCATTTTCTTTGACCAGTTGATGTTGGACGCTTCATCGAAACGAGCCAGCAATTCAATGACTACGGTTACCTTCTTTCCGTTGCGGGCAGCTCCGATAAGGGCCTTTACTACCTTTGATTCTTTAGCCAGACGGTAAAGCGTAATTTTAATGCTTGTAACCTGCTTGCTGACAGCTGCTTCCTGAAGTACACGGATGAAGGAGTCGAAATTATGATAAGGCACATGGATAAAGCGGTCTTTTTCCTGAATCTTTTTCAACAGACTTTCCGGTCCGTCAAGTTCTTTTTTCAGGATAGGAGGCCATTTCGGATATTTCAAGTTGCTGTGTCCGCAGTCCGGGAATTTCATTAAGTCCTTGTGGTTCTGGTAACGTCCACTTTCAATTACCGTGTCCAGGCTGTCGAGTTCAAGTTTTTTCAACACCCTTTTCAACAGGTCTTTCGGCATGTTGTTATCATAGATTACGCGAAGAGGTTCTCCTTTTTTACGGCTCTTTACCCCTTTTGAAATCTTTTGAAGTGTACCGGTGCGCAAGTCGTTGTCAATTTCCATTTCCGCGTCACGAGTAAACTTAAAGGCATAAGCTTCGTATTTGTCGTATCCCAGTCCTTCGAACACCAGCGGAAGGCAGCAACGGATCGCGTCATCCAAGTACATCAGGTAACTTTTATTTTCATGATCCGGTAATTGCACAAAACGTCCGCAAATATTTACCGGGAGTTCCAGGAAAGCATAGTCTGCCATTGGCTTGTTGCCGTTCTTGCTTACCTTTACGGCCAGGTAGATATTTTCATCGTTTTCGTAATCCAATAACTTGACCGCTGAGAACCAGACGGGCACAATAAGTCCATTCAGCTTTTCTTTATAGAAAGACTGGATGAACTGTAGCTGTTCGGGAGTAACTTCTGAATTGGATACCAGATAGATATTTTCTTTTTTCAGATCCTCTGTCACACTGCTTACAGCTTCTTCGTAATCCTTTACGTAACGTGTGTTCAGTTTTCCGATTTGCTTAAGCAGTTTTTTTGCTTTTTCTCTTTCCTTGGCAGCCGATTTATCCATGCATTCCGCAATGCGGCTTTGAGAAGCTACTCTGACACGGAAAAACTCATCCAAGTTGTTGGAATAGATGCCAAGAAAGGCCATTCGTTCCAGCAATGGCACATGACTTCGGGTTGCTTCCTGCAGGATTCTGCGGTTAAAGTACATCCAACTGATGTCTCTTTCCAAATAAGGCTTTTCTTTTTTTCTATTTCTTGTTACCATAAAATCACTTTTTTTGCAAAGAAAATGATTTTATGTTACAATATGATTTCAGAACGATTATTTAGATTTTTTTACACAAACTCCTCTACCAGATACATTCCTTGCAGGGTATTTTGCGGAGCAAATCGCTCTATTTCATTCAATATGATGTATTCTGCCGATTTCACCCATTCCACAAACAGACGGTTGGGCTTGTAGTTTTGAGAAAAACGCAGCAAGTTACTCAAGTTAAAATTGTGGTCGATGATGCCTGCTCCGTTCTGCATGGCATCGAAAGCATTACACTCTTGTTCAATATGGGCTGGTACCATTAGGATGGGTTTTCCTAAATACATGGCTTCGCATACCGATTCGAATCCTGCTGTGCTGGCGTATGCTTTGCAACCTGCCATCTGGCGAAGAAACTCTACATCGTCCAGCTGGTAGAAAGAAAGTGTGGAGTCTATTTTTTTCACGGGTTCTTCTTCCCAGTGGTCCCAGAAGAAACGGAGAGGAGTATCCGGATGTTTTTTATGCCAGTTCAGAATATTTTCAGAGAATCCTGCATTTAGCATATATCCATGGATGTAGTCGCCTGGTTTGCTTTCCTGCTGCAATACATCTTGTCGCAACAAAGGAGGAACCACACTGATGTGCTGATGATTGTCTTCCGGCATGGAACGGAAGGAGAGGGCCAGTTTTTGTGAGGACCCCAATGCAGTCAGTCGTGTAAAGAAATTCAGGAAAAACAGACTGTATTTGTTCTTTTTGGGTAATTTGAATTGGTTGTGAAGGAATAGGTACTGATGACCGATACAGATTTGAGGAACTGTCGGACGGAAAAAGAAATAAGTCAGTCCGGTCAATAATTCATAGAAATTGATGACCAATTCGGCACCGGTTTCTTTGATATGCCGGTTAATATAGCATATACTTTCTGCATATTCCGGCACTTTCAACAAGTTATATAAGATGCTTCGTGTCAGGTTTACCCGTTTGTTGGCGTGGGTAGGTAGGAAATTGGGGCTGATAAACTGTTTGACAGGAGCCTGGATGTTCCGGATAAAAAATCCCGGAAGCCGTCTGGATTCACTTTTGCCGACGAGCACTTCTACCACTTCGTGTCCGTTGCTTCTAAGCAGTCTCTCCATTGAAATGGCTTGTGTGAGGTGTCCTCTTCCTTCTCCCTGAACGATAAATAAGATTTTCATGATGCGATAGGTATTAGCGGTATGACATTGTTTTCTTCAGGTTTCGTAGCCTGCTGTTCCAATTCGGTGTAATAGATTACTTTCCATTCCCCATTTTCATCTTCAGTTAGTGCCGACATGGTTTCTACCCAGTCGCCTGAGTTCAGGTAGTGTATCTGGTCAATCATGCGGTTTTCCGGATGGTGGATATGGCCACAGATAACCCCTTCACACTGACGGCTTTTCGCGAAGTCTACCAGTACGTTTTCAAAATCAGAAATGTAAGATACGGCAGATTTTACTTTCTGCTTGATGGCCTGTGAAAGTGAATAATAAGGTTTTCCTTTTCTTACGCGATAGCGGTTGTACTGGCTGTTGAGCCACAGCAGGAGTGTATAGCCTATATCTCCCAGTTTGGCCAGCCATTTCATGCTGGTAGTTACCTTATCGAACACGTCGCCATGTGTTACGAAATAATGCTTTCCGTTGCTTTCCAGTATATAATCTTTTGTAATGGTCAGGTTGGCGAATTGCAGGGGAGCAAGATTGTCAAGAAAATCGTCATGATTGCCACGTACATAAATGATTTCCGTACCGTGTTTTTCCATCATTTTCATGATGATTTTAAAAAAGTGCGTATGTTCCGCTTTCCATTTGCTGATGCCGGATTTCTGCAGATGCCATCCATCTATGATATCACCGTTCAGAATCAGTCGTCCGCAGTCTACTCTACTAAGAAAATCACTGATTTGGTTTACTTTCGAATGGGTAGTTCCCAAATGAATGTCCGACACCACAATGGTCCGGTAATAAGGTCTTTCTTTCATGCTTCATGTTTTTCTTAACGCTGTACAAAAGAACGGAATGTATATTACAAGGGTATGACTGTCAAATGAATAACTTGTTTCAACAAGCGAGAAGACGGAGCAAGAAGAAAGCCATTCCTGCGTCCCACAGAAATGGCTTTTGAGAAATGACTAAATATCGGCAATTTACTTACAATGTGCGTTTTTTCAATATAGTATCAGGCTATATCTTCTATGTAAAAAATAGAATTGAATTCATTATAGAATTCTTCTTCTGCGGTTTCCAGATTTTCCAGCGCTTCTTCTTCGGTTTCACCGTATGCAAAACATTGTTCATGATTGCACAGGTAAGCGTAATATTCACCGTCGGGCGTACATTCTACTACATATTTGTCTGCAACTGTTTCCATAATAATCTCCTTTTTTTAAAGTCTGCCCAAAGGTCCGTGTTTTTTATTACAGAAAAGTTGCTATGTAGTTACGTTTACGTGAAGTTACGTGTCTGTCTTACAGGTTACAAAATAATGAAACGAAGAAAGGCACGCTGAGGTTAATCAGAATACCATGCAGGATGGCCAGCGGAATAGCATCTTTTCCGGAGTATTTGGTGATGGCGGCCAGCAGAATGTCGGAAGAGCCGATGCCTGCTGCCGAAATAGGAGCCAGACGTCCAAAATATTTCCGGATGAAAGGTGCGCCGACCAGTGCAGTCATTTCACGGAAGATATTGGCCAGCAAGGCAATTGTTCCTAATTCCGTGGCTACTTGCAGTCCCATGCTCGGTGTCTTGAGTTGTGTGATGAAGACCGATGAAATGGAATAATACGCAAATCCGCTTCCTACTGCCATGCAGTCGAACACACTCCACTGGCTCAGAATAAAGCCGGCGATGGCAGAGAAAAGAAATGTGCCTGATACCGTGGCAATGGGGACGAGCAGCATCTTGAAATTAAATTGCGCGACAAATCCTTTTAAATCTTGATTACCTCCCAGGTTCATTCCTAACAGGAGCATTAATACATAAAGTACTTTTACTGACATTTCATGAATGTCGAATCCGATGGTATAAAAATAGCCGATGAGGCATCCCATCAGGAAAAATATCAGAATCAAAAGACTACCCTTCACGGTTTGCTCCTTTCTTAAAGAAAAAGTGAGACACAAGGAGAGCGGCTACAGAGCTTCCCAACAGACTCAGCATGGAGATGATGGCTGCCTGCTGGCAGAAATAACTCAGGTTGCCAATGATAAGTTTGTTTGTTCCGATAGACAGTCCCAAAATAAAAAGTAACAGACAAACTACGATTTGTATCAGTACGGGTATCTTATGAATGCTTTGTTTACGGCGCAAAGGATAGCCTATAAGGACTCCGACAGCCATTATAGAAATAAAAGTGAACATGAAAATTTATTGATTATAAAATGAAACATAGAAAGTTTTTCTCTCGCCAGGAACCCTTTCTATGGCACGTTTGTAAAGTTAAATGACCGGATAGACCAGATAATTTTCATACTATACTTTCAAATTATAAGTTTTTGTGTGGTTGAAATCGGGCGCAAAAGTACGACTTTTCTCTGAAAGTCAGAAGTTTTATGCAATAAAAAACTTTATGTATGATAAATAGCTAATATTATACGTATTATTGTTTTAAATTATTGCTTTTTGTGTGGTTTTAAATTGGTAGAAATAAGGATTAAGGTATAATTATATATGCCTTATTCTGATTGAGAACCTAGAAAAATCTCTATTTTACTATTAAAGTCGTTTCTTCTTCTGTTAAATTGAAACCCAATTAAGGAAAGAAAATAGGATATAAAATGCTTTTGTGTGAAAATAGTTGGTTTGAAGTGTGAAATCTATGTTCCTGAGTTGAAAACATGAAGGTGATAGAGATATTATATGAAAATCACTTACATCTTTTATCTGCTGTATTATTTTAAGTGTATACGAAGATTTTGTTTGTATCAAATTATAATAAAATCAGGATATTAAGATGGATTTTGTTTGTTCTTTTATATTAAATAGCTAAATTTGTTTTTAGTGATTTTCATTTTCTTATCTATTATTTTAAATCATATTACAGATGGAAACAAAGCAGAAATTTTTGCAGTTACAATTTTGTATGCTGCTTGTAGTGTGTACGTTATTGCCCGATTTGGGGTCGTTAGTGGGGTCATTAATTGGTATGCCAGACTTTGACATTCCGGTGTTCTGTTGCCAAATTATTGGAATTGTGGGAGGTGGATTAGCACTTTATTCGTTTTATAAGACATTGGGGAAAGAATCACCTGTACCTTTCTTGGGGGTTGCAGGTGGTGGACTTTTTATTGCTTTACTGACTTTGATTCCTAATACACCTATGTGGCTGGATTATGTGAGTCTGATAGCTTTATTGATAGCTGTATTTATGGCTAAAGGAAGTCTTGGTATTCAATGGAATAATCAGGGAAGTCAAGGGGCTTATTTTATCTTGTTAGCTATTTTGCTGCACGTGTATGACAGTATTGGGGATAATACATTGACAGCTATAGCTGCTTTGTTAGGATTGATTCTTTATCTGGTAGGACTGGGTAAGTTAAAAGCAAATCTTGATGCAGATGGAGCTAAGGGAGCTTCTCGTTTGAAAATTGCTGTAATCTTAGGAATTGTAGCTGTGGTATTTGGTTGGATTCCATTATTGGGAGGCATTATTGCCGGCATTTTGCTGATAATTGGTTTCATTTTCGAGTTCTTAGGATACGGCTCAATGAAACAGTCGGCTTCATTAGGAGCAGATGGTCAGAAAGGAGCTGGTTATTTGCGTAACAGTATGATTGTTTTATTGGTGGGAGCTTTTATTGACCTGTTTCCTTTGACAGGACTTATAGTGGGACTTATTTCATTGATAGCACTTTGGCTTGTATTTAAAGGCTGGAATCTTATCCTTTTAGGAATGGAGGTTGAAAAGGAAGCTGAAATCGAGAATTGATAAATATTGAGATAGAAAAAGAAAGCCCTAAGAGATTCTCTTAGGGCTTTTCTTTGATTGGTTGTTGGACTACCAGGATTCGAACCTGGACAAACAGAACCAAAACCTGTTGTGCTACCATTACACCATAGTCCAAACTTCTTGGTGTTTTCCTCAGAAAACGCTGCAAAGATAAGCGTTTTTATGAATACCTTCCAAATAATTTCTGACTTTTTTTCTGTTTCTGACGGGAATCCTTACCTTTGTTTGCAAAACAACTTAGCTTATGAGGAAAAAAATATTGTGCACATTGTTGCTGGGGACTACTTTTGCACATGCCATGGCGGTTACTCCGCTATGGATGCGTGATGTACGTATCTCTCCAGATGGAAAAGAAATTTTGTTCTGTTATAAGGGGGACATTTATAAAGTGTCTGCCAAGGGTGGAGAAGCGGTACAGCTGACTACACAAGAGTCGTATGAGTCATCGCCGGTGTGGTCGCCGGACGGTAAACAGATTGCTTTTGCCAGCGATCGTTTTGGTAATACGGATGTGTTTGTTATGCCGGCTAATGGAGGATCTGCCCGCAGACTGACTACGAATTCTGCTTCGGAAATTCCTTCTGCGTTTACGCCAGACGGAAAGTTTATTGTATTTTCTGCAAGCATTCAGGACCCTGCCAGCAGTGCATTGTTCCCGACTTCTGCCATGACAGAACTGTATAAGGTTCCTGCGGAAGGTGGAAAAACGGAACAAATTCTGGGAACTCCTGCCGAAATGGTTTGTTTCAATGCGACAGGTGACAAGTTCTTGTATCAGGACCGGAAAGGATTTGAAGATGAATGGCGTAAACATCATACTTCTTCTATTACACGGGATGTATGGATGTACGATATGGCTTCGGGCAAGCATACCAATCTGACCAAGCGGGCAGGAGAGGACCGTAATCCGGTGCTTTCGTCGGATGGTAAGGAGGTTTTCTTCTTGAGTGAACGCAACAAAGGCTCGTTTAACGTCTATTCTTTCCCGCTGGATAATCCGGAACAGGTGAAAGCGCTGACTTCATTCTCTACACATCCGGTACGTTTCCTTTCTTTGGGAGGCGACGGTACGCTGTGCTATACCTATAATGGAGAAATTTATACGCAGAAACAAGGCGGAAAGCCAAGTAAGGTGAATGTGTCATTGACGCGGGATGATCAGGAAATTCCGGTTACATTGAGCTATACTCGGGGAGCATCGGAAGCAGTAGCTTCGCCCGACGGCAAGCAGGTGGCTTTCATTGTACGTGGAGAAGTATTTGTGACTTCTGTGGAATATGGTACTACCAAGCAGATTACGCACACACCTGAAGCAGAAGAAGGACTTTCTTTTGGGGCAGACAACCGTACACTGGTATATGCCAGCGAACGCGATGGAAACTGGCAGCTTTATAAGGCGGAAATTGAGCGGAAAGAGGATTTGAATTTCCCGAATGCGACATTGATAAAAGAAGAAGTGCTGTTGCCTTCGAAGACTGTGGAACGAATGTATCCTAAGTTCTCACCCGATGGCAAGGAAGTGGCTTTCATTGAGGACCGTATCCGCCTGAAAGTGCTGAATTTGGAAACAAATAAGGTACGTCAGATTACCGATGGAAGCACATGGTATGAATTGAGTGGAGGATTTAATTATGCCTGGTCGCCCGACGGCAAATGGTTTACACTGGAATTTATCGGAAACAAGCATGATCCTTACACGGACATTGCTTTGGTCAGTGCAGACGGAAAGGGAGAGTTAGTCAACCTGACGAACAGTGGCTATACAAGCAGTTCTCCGAAGTGGACAATGGACGGTAATGCCATTTTGTTTACTACAGAGCGTTACGGTATGCGAAATCACGCTTCATGGGGTTCACTGGACGATGTGATGATGGTATTTGTTAATCAGGATGCATACGATAAGTTCCGCATGAGCAAGGAGGATTATGAACTCCAGAAGGAGCTGGAAAAAGAACAGGAAAAAGCTGCGGACAAGAAAGACGGAAAGAAAGAAGATAAAAAAGAAGATAAAGATAAGAAAGAGGAAGCCGACAAGGTGAAAGACATCGTGGTGGAACTGGAGGGCATTCAGGACCGCATCGTACGTCTGACTCCGAATTCATCGAGTATTGCTTCGGCCATTCTTTCAAAGGATGGAGAAAGCCTGTATTACCTGTCAGCTTTTGAGCGTGGATTCGATATGTGGAAGATGGATTTGCGCAAACGGGAAACCAAGTTGTTACACAAGATGGGTTCCGGCTGGGCCGATATGGAAATGGATAAGGAAGGAAAAAATCTTTTCGTATTAGGTTCAGGTTCCATGCAGAAAATGGATTTGGGCGGTGAGAAGCTGAAACCGATTTCTTATCGTGCAGAAATAAAGATGGATTTGGCTGCCGAACGTGCTTATATGTATGATAATATGTGCCGTGAGGAACAGAAGCGTTTTTATGAGGTGAATATGCACGGGGTAGACTGGAAGGCCATGACCGCTAATTATCGTCGTTTCCTGCCGCATATCAATAATAAGTATGATTATGCGGAAATGCTGAGTGAATTGCTGGGTGAACTGAACGTATCGCATACAGGTGGCCGTTATCGTCCGGGAGTGAAAGAAGCAACTGCCAGCTTGGGATTGCTTTATGACTGGAGTTATACCGGAAAAGGCATGAAAGTGGACGAAGTGGTGGAAAAAGGTCCGTTCGACCGGAAAACTACACGGGTAAAACCGGGTGTGGTGATTGAAAAGATTGACGGTCAGCCGGTAGATGCTGATTTCTCTGCGTTGCTGAACGGAAAGGCAGGCAAGAAGATATTGGTTTCATTCTACGATGCACAATCAAAAGAACGCTGGGATGAGGTGGTGAAGCCTATCAGTGGTGGAACGCTGAGCAGTCTGCTGTATGAACGTTGGGTAAAACAACGTGCGGCAGATGTGGATAAATGGTCAAATGGCCGTCTGGGATATGTACATATCGAATCAATGGACGACGGCAGCTTCCGTACGGTATATTCTGATATTTTGGGTAAATACAACAACCGCGAAGGTATTGTGATTGATACCCGTTTCAACGGAGGAGGTCGTTTGCATGAAGATATTGAAGTGCTGTTCAGTGGTCAGAAGTATTTGACACAGGTGATTCGTGGTCGTGAAGCATGCGATATGCCGAGCCGTCGCTGGAACAAGCCTTCTATCATGTTACAGTGTGAAGCCAACTATTCCAATGCACACGGCACCCCGTGGGTATATAAACATCGCCAGATAGGTAAGCTGGTAGGTGCTCCGGTACCTGGAACCATGACCAGTGTAAACTGGGTACGGATGCAAGACCCGGATTTGATTTACGGTATTCCTGTGATTGGTTATCGTCTGCCGGACGGAAGTTACCTGGAAAACAAAGAGCTGGAGCCGGATGTATATGTGTTGAACGCGCCTGAAACAGTAGTGAAAGGAGAGGATACACAGTTGAAGGCTGCGGTAGATGAATTGCTTAAAGAACTGGATGCAAAGAAATAAGTGCTAAAATATCTGGAAGGATTGCTTTCCGGACATATCCTAAAGTACCGGTTGATTCACAAGGAGTCAACCGGTATTTTTTTGCTCTCAGGCTTTATTTTCTGAGGTGATTTCCATCTCCTGCCAGTACTTCTTAGTCAGTACTTCAGTACTTCCTTGAAAGTACTAAAGTACTGCTTAGGGAGTACTGCAGTACTGGCCTGAAAGTACTGGCAACTTGACCCTTGCTGTTGGATAAAGAGTTATGGACGGAACTGTAAGACATAAGAAAGGCTGCCCCAAATTGAATTGAGACAGCCTTCCGGTATTTTTTCTAAAAGAATTTACTTGGCAATTACCAGATAATAGTTTTTCTTTCCGCGCTGTACGAGCAGGTATTTTTCATCCAGTAAGTCGGCGGTGGTAATTTCCTGGTCAAATGCAGCCAGTTTTTCTTTGTTCAAAGAAACGCCGCCGCCCTGTACCAGCTTACGCATCTCACCTTTTGAAGGGAAGATAGCAGCCTTTTCAGTGAATAAATCTACCGCTTTGATGCCGGCTTCAATATCCGATTTGGCTACTTCAAACTGAGGAACGCCTTCGAATACAGAAAGCAGGGTATCTTCATCCAGTTTCTTCAATGCTTCAGAAGTAGCGTTGCCAAACAGGATGCCAGAAGCTTCTACAGCAGCGTTGTAGTCAGCTTCAGAGTGAACCATGATAGTTACTTCCTTAGCCAGACGTTTCTGGAGTACACGCAAGTGAGGAGCCTGTTCGTGTTCTGCAATCAGGCCTTCTATTTCTTCTTTGCTCAGTGAAGTGAATATCTTGATATAACGCTTAGCGTCTTCGTCGCTTACATTCAGCCAGAATTGATAGAACTTATAAGGAGAGGTATATCGTGCGTCCAGCCAGATATTTCCTGATTCTGTCTTACCAAATTTACCACCGTCGGCCTTTGTAATCAGCGGACAAGTCAGGGCAAATACTTCACCTCCGTTGGTACGGCGGATTAATTCTGCTCCCGTGGTGATGTTTCCCCACTGGTCAGAACCACCCAGCTGAAGCTTGCAGTTTTTGGTTTCATACAGATGCAGGAAATCGTATCCTTGTAACAGCTGATAAGTAAATTCAGTGAATGAAAGACCGTCGCGTGCTTCTCCGTTCAGACGTTTCTGAACCGATTCCTTTGCCATCATGTAGTTCACGGTGATGTGTTTTCCTACGGTGCGGGCAAAATCCAGGAAAGAGAAGTCTTTCATCCAGTCGTAGTTGTTTACCAGTTCTGCACGGTTAGGGGCATCCGATTCGAAATCGAGGAATTTGCCCAACTGCTTCTTGATACACTCCTGATTGTGGCGCAGTGTTTCCTCATCCAGCAAGTTACGTTCCTGTGACTTACCTGAAGGGTCTCCAATCATACCAGTTGCACCTCCTACCAGAGCCAGCGGTTTGTGACCGCAACGCTG
>ERZ827088.4185-NODE-4185-length-12272-cov-5.134648_pt1 | contig 12272 bp, 14 predicted proteins | sample MGYA00519922_ERZ827088 | MGnify/ENA primary metagenome ERZ827088 (study PRJEB31778, sample SAMEA3449254) | human gut metagenome | biome: human gut; feature: human-associated habitat; material: faeces | place: United Kingdom | collected 2010/2012 ... | reverse complement strand
CCGACTTCGATAAATCAAGATTATAAACGGGATTTGTCGTGTATTGAAGCTGAGTTGGACCGGGGAGAATATTGCGCTGTGGGTGAAATCGGTATGGACTTGTATTGGGACAAGACATTTTTAAGGGAACAGATCGATGCCTTTACTTCACAAGTACGTTGGTCTTGCAATAAGAAAATACCTGTGATAATCCATTGTCGGGATGCTTTTGACGAAACTGTTGCGGCATTAAAATCTCTTTCGTCGTTATCGTTGACCGGTGTTTTTCACAGTTTTGGCGGGACTCCCGATCAAGTAAAGATAATTCGGGAATTGGGAGATTTTTATTTCGGTATCAATGGTGTGGTGACTTTTAAAAATGCCCGTCTTGATGAAACGATAAGGGAGATAGGTGTCGATCGGGTTTTACTGGAGACGGATGCACCTTATTTAGCTCCTGTACCGTTTCGCGGGAAACGTAACGAACCTTCTTATATCGTAAAAACCGCAGAGAAGATTGCGGAAATATTGGGCCTTTCTAATCAAGAAGTTGAGGAGCGGACTTCCCGGAATGCTGAAATTCTGTTTAAATTGTAGTGGTGAATCAATTGTTAAAAAACATAAATCGATAAAATGCGGTTTGAATCTTTGTGACAAATCGTCTGTAAAATCAGAAAAAAGAGTATCTTTGCACCGCAAATGAAGATTCGCAGAATCTTGGAGTGATGCTCGAGTGGTTGAAGAGGCACGCCTGGAAAGCGTGTATACGCCAAAAGCGTATCGGGGGTTCGAATCCCCCTCCCTCCGCAAAGTAAATGTATGCCTGATAGGTTCAGATAATTTCTTTAAAAGTTTTCAAAAGGGGTTTTGATATTTGTTTTTATTGATTTTATTTATGTTATTGAGCGGATACTGCAATTTTGCAGGCATGCAGGCTTTTTGAAAGCCCTCCATATTGCAATGTCGCAATATAAAAGATGAAGATTGACAGGATTATTTTTTAACATATTGAAAACATTGCTTGTTATTTTTGTGGCACAGCCTTTGCTTTACACAGACCAAGAAATCAACAGGAGTTTCCCAATGGCAAACCATAAGATCACCATTTACCATGACGGTACCATCCTGACCATGGATGCGGACTTCCCCCAGGTCGAAGCACTGGCCGTGATGGACGGGCGTATAGTGGCCACGGGCTCCCTGAAGGATGTGAAGCAGGCTGTGGGCGATGGCGCCGACCTGGTTTCTCTGGAAGGGGGCACGCTGCTGCCGGGATTCATCGACGGGCACAGCCATTTTTGCAGCGGCGGCATGAACCGCCTGTATGCGGCCGACTGTGCTGTGGAGAACATGGAAGCCCTCAAGGAGAGCCTGCGCCGCAAGCTGCATGACGACCGTCCTTCCCAGTGGGTCGTCGGGCACAGCTTCGACGAAAAAGGCATGGAGGAGCAGTGTTATCCCACCCGCGAGATCCTGGATGAAGTTTCCACGGACGTTCCCATCTTTTTCCGCCATGTGACGGGCCATACGGGCATCGCCAACAGCAAGTCCCTGGAGATCGCGGGCATCACACGCGATACGCCCGATCCGGCCGGCGGCATCATCGGCCGTGATGCCCAGGGCGAGCCCCACGGCATCCTGGAAGGCATCCCGGCCCAGACCCTGGTGCGCAAGCACATCCCCGGCTTTACCCTGGACGAGATGCGTGCGGCCCTGGCTGACGACAGCGTCCGCTATGCCTCTTGCGGCATCACCACGGCGCAGGGTGGCCCGGCCTTTTCGCCCATGGATGCGGAACTGGGCCACAAGGTGACCGAGCTGGTCCTGGACTGCGCGCACGACGGCACCCTGACCATCCGTACCGTGCTTTTCATCCGCGCCAATGACATGAGCCGCCTGGCTCCGTATCCCAACCATGTGCCCGGTACGGATCTTTCCGGCAACGGCCGGGTGACCATGGGCGCGGCCAAGCTGTGGGCCGACGGGGATCCGCGCGGCCATACCGGTTACTTCCTAGAGCCCTATCCCTTCGTGGATCCTGCCAAGGGCGCGGATTACCGCGGTGAATTCCTCTATACCGTGGACGAGCTGGTGGAAAAGATCCTGCCCATCCACAAGGCCGGCTGGCAGATCGCCATTCATGCCAATGGCGACGGTGGCATCGAGATCGTGACCCAGGCCTACGAGCGCCTGCAGCAGCTCCATCCCCGTCCCAACGCGCGGCACCTGGTCATCCATTGCCAGTATCCCAGCTACAGCCAGTTGCAGCGTCTCAAGGCTGCCGGGGCCTGTCCCTGTTTCTTCATCAGCCCCCTGTACCACTGGGGCGAGATCCATGCCGGTTATGTGGGCGCGGACCGTGTGGCCCGCTTCTGCCCCTGCCATGACGCTGATGAACTGGGCCTGCCCTACAACCTGCATACCGACGCCCCCATCACGCCGGTGGATCCCCTGATCCAGGTCTGCACGGCCGTGACCCGCACCAGCCGCAAGGGCACCGTGTACGGGCCTGACCAGGCCGTGACGGTCATGTCGGCCCTCAGGGCCGTGACCATCCATGCTGCCTTCCTCAACTTCGAGGAGCATGTGAAGGGTTCCCTGCGCCTTCCTGGGGGGCTTTGAGGCAGTGGCCAGCCTGTCCTCCGGCAAGTACGCCGACATGGTCCTGCTGGCCGAGAACCCCCTGACGGTCGCCCCCGAACACATCAAGGACATTGCCGTGCTGCGCACCTATGTGGGCGGCGATGTCGTGTACAGCCGCTCCTAGGATGGAGGAGATCATGGAAAACCGCCGCGCCGTGCGCACGGAATCGGGCAGCCGCGCGCCCCGGCCGGTCGAGTCGGCGGAGGATCACGCCATCGCGGTGGCCGCGCCGATCCTGGCCGAGGGCGACGTGCTCGGCTGTGTGATGTTCCTCTCGCACCCCGGCTCTCCGGCGGCGACGGATCTGGAATTCAAGCTCGCGCAGACGGTGGCGGGATTCCTCGGGCGGCAGATGGAGGGCTGACGGCGAAGACCGTCAAAATATTTTTTCGTTTGGGTGTTGACGGGCGGCACAAACTGTGGTAATATAACTCTTGCAATATCGCGGGGTAGAGCAGTTGGTAGCTCGTCGGGCTCATAACCCGGAGGTCATTGGTTCAAGTCCATTCCCCGCAACCATGTTGTGCAACCAAAAAAGATATTGCACCGGAAAACCCCGATACCACAACGGTTTCGGGGTTTTTTCGTGCCCCAATTTTCAAGTGCAAACAAAAAGATATTTTTCTTTGTTGAGAGGACTTGAACTACCGACCCCCACTATTTCAGGCGGCTTTTGAGAGATGTATTCTCCCGAAAGCCGCCTTTTTTCGTTTCCACTGAAAAATTATTTTCTAAGATCTTCCCTAAAAAGTAAGGATGACCTCCCCGCTTGTTCAGGAAAGAGGTTTGCCCTACATTTTAGGGCAAACCTCACTTAACTTAATAACACCGTAATCTATGGGCTGACTTTGCAGAAGTAATTCTATGAAGTCAGCCCTTTTTTATTTTCTACGAAAGGAATGAGCACCATGATCAAAATCAGAATCAAAAACGCCGATCACGAGATTGACATCCGCTTCCCTATCAGCGAGAGCGAACTGTTTGCAAAGCTTGGTGAGATCCACGCTGTCGAAGGAAGGGACGCCGCTCAGTCCGCCCTTGTGACGGAGGTCTACTGGCCGGAGGAATTCTCCATGCTGAAAGACCGCTTTGCCAATCTGGACGAACTCAACTATCTCGGCAAACGCATGGAGAGCTTCGACACACTCGAATACGACCAGTTTCTCATTGGGATCTCCAAACTTGACAGCAAGGATGTAAAGGATCTCATAAACCTGACATTCAATCTGAACCATTTCACGCTGTGTCAGGATGTCAGCAGCTACGGTAAGATCGGCAGAGAGTATGTGCTGAACACGGAAGGAGCTGTTCCCGCCCATGACGAGGACGATCCGAAATACGCCACAATCGGCAAGGATCTCATCGACCGAGGGCTGGCGCAGATCACAGAACGAGGACTTCTCATCTACAATCCATTCGATGAGTTGGAGGAAGTGTATGACGGTCATACCTTCCCCGAGTATTACTACATCAACAGCCTTCTCATCCTCAATGCAGAATACGGCGGCCGCACTGAGCTCCTCCAACTTCCAGATGAAGCCCTTGCCATCAAAAAGGCTATTGACCGGCTCGGCGCTCCGTCCGCCGAGGACTGCTCCTACACGGTTACCTTTCACAATTTCAAAGGAGATGACTGGCTGGCTCGCGTTCAGGAAATCATCGCCAAAGAAGGAATATATGAGACGAATGCGATGCTGAAGGCGCTTGATGTCGAAGGAATGGATTGGAGCAAGCTCTCCGCTGTGGTTGAGCTCGCCGATGTTCAAAAAGCTTCCAATATCGCATTCCTGGCTGAGCACCTTGATGAGTTCTCCTTCATACCCGAAGCCAAGACGGAGGAAGACGTCGGACACTTCCTCGTAGACAATATAAGCGAGTACAGGCTCAATCTTGAGATGGAGGACTATTTCGACTTCTCCGGGTTTGGAGAGCACATCGCAGAGGAACACAACGGGCAATTCGTAGATGGCGGCTTTATTTACTACGACAGTTACGAGAGCCTTGATGAACTCCTCGATGGGCTCGACCCCGAGGACGAGGGCATGAACATGGGAGGAATTTGAGCATGAAAATCAACGCAATCATTGAAAGCAAGGACGGCGGCACACTCGTGCTGGACTTTCCCCGCAGCATCTACGATGTGTATGAAAAGCTCCAGTCAGTAGGTATCAGACAGTCCCCGCATCAGATCACCCTTTCCGATGAGGAAGGCGATGACGTGCGAGTCAAGCTGTATTCCGAAGACGAAATAGGAAAGCATTTGCTTCTCACTCTCAAGGAGCATAACTCGCTGGCTGACGCCAATATGCTGGCCTTCATGGTAGACAATGCCAAGCCTGATTTCCGCTCCAAGCTGGAACAGAATCTGCTCAACGATCAGTACAGCTCCATGCAGGAGGTCACGGACGACATCAAGCAGATGCTTTATGAATCAGGACCGGTCAAAGCAGTGTTCTACTGTCCCCTCGTCGGAGAGGTAACCGATGAAGAGGGCTTCAGTTCTCCCGTCGACGGACGTTTCCTCAAGAGCTATGCGTGGGCTGTCGAAGAAGCTCTGGAAGCCGATACTGCCGACGATGAAATGGATATGGCTGAGTTTTTCGACGAGGATGACAGCGTTAAGGCAAAGCTCGTCTCTGCAAAGTGGGGCGTGGAAACCTACCGTGGACGGCTCTTCGGCAGGATAGAGTGCAGCCTCAAGGAGGAACTCACCGACGCGGAAACCGAAATCCTCACCGACTGGATCAGCGGACAGAACTCAGACGGTTACGGAGAGCACTTTGAGCAGCAGCCGATTGACACCGAGGACGGCGATCTGTACGTCTCCTTCTGGAACAGCGGCGACAACTATTCCATCATGACTCGTGACGAGTTGGATGAGTATATAGATAATCAGGGCATGACGATGGGAGGAATGTGATATATGGCTGTGCTCTTTTCGGCGGTAACGCTTACCGCAGACAATAATCAGGTAGAGTTTCTCGCTGCCGGTATTCCGAGAGACTCCGACGATCTCGAGGGCTGGACTGCCTATGAGAACTTCATGGATGAGCTGGATTCCGAACAGGAAGTCAGCGTCCATGTGGAAGCCTACCTCTATGGTGAAGGTGAAACCTTCAAGGCAACGCCCGAGGAAGTGGCGTATTTCAAGATGCGAGCTGATGCAGACGAAGAATTCCTGCACGACCACTGCGACAACATCGAGGACGCAGACTTCACCATCCAATGGTCGCCTGACGAGCTGTACGGAGTGGAGCTGGAGCTATAACGGCAGAAAAGAAAGACCGCAAGCCGCTCCGGATCAAGAACCTTGCAGACCTCAAGCGGCATATCAAGCTCGGAACCGAGCTGGTGGCGACGGCGCACCAATACCACCCCGATATCATCGGCCTCACCCGTGTGGTGACGAAGGTGCAGACCAACGGCTTCTACTCCAAGATCAAGGATCAGCCGGATCATAAATGGTCGACCTGCAATCATGGAATGGGCTTTTGGTCGCCCTTCACTAAGGCCGGAGCTTACCACTTCACGGATTCTACCGTACAAGTGCTCAATACGAGGAAGAACGATGGCAGCGTCCTCTATGAAATGGAACTCTACGACGGCGAACAAAGCATGTCAGAACAGAACAAGGAGGTAACCGACATGAATGAATGGGATCGCCTGCACAGACAGGCACAGCGATACAAGGAAGCCTATCCCCCCGGAACGAGGATTATGCTTCTCGGCATGGGAAACGACCCGAACCCCGTGGAGAGCGGCACAAGAGGAACGGTCAGAGTCGTGGATGACATCGGCACCCTGCATTGCGATTTCGACAATGGCAGAAGCCTTGGCGTTATCCCCGGCGAAGACTCCTTCCGTAAGCTGACGGACGAGGAACTTGCCGAGGAACAGGCAGAAGACATGGACGAGGACGAGAGCGGCCCCGTCATGGGAATGTGAGGTGCCTATGGAAGAAAGGCTCGAGATTGAAATCCCGCCTCAGCTTATCAAACCGCTTCTGCAGTATGCCTCTGAAACGGAGCTTCCCGTAGAGGACATCGTAGAAACCGCTCTCAGAAACTATTTGGAAAGGAGCCAGGACAATGCCTAACGGCGAAAAGAAAGGAATCACCGTGCGGATCGATGCCGACCTCCATGCAGAGGTCAGTCAGTACCTTCGGGATCACAGCATGACTATGGCAGAGTTCGTCAGTCTGGCACTGGATGACGAGCTCCACCCGAAAAATCAGATGAAGGAAGGAAACACTATGGCAAACACAAGAACCATTGCCGTGCAGGTGCCGGAGGATCTGTTTCAGCGGATCAAGGACTACCTGCAGCGAAACAACGTGACTCAGCGGCAGTTCCTCATCGGACTCATCGAGGACGAGCTGGAACGAGATCAGACCGAGCGTGAGAGCCAGAACGAGGCTGTGAGCGGTGATCCCGACCAGGACGAAGATGATCCCAAGCAGGACGAAGACGCCGCCCTTGACGATCCTGAAGCCGATTCCGACGAGGAGGAAGACGAATCCGAGGATGAAGGTCAGGGATTCACTATGGGAATGTGAGGTGACCAAGTAAAACAGGAACAGGTCGGATGCCCTATGGCAATCCGATTTTTTGATATGTTCGCCGGTATCGGCGGTTTCCGGTCTGGCCTGGAGGCTGTCGGCGGGTTTGAATGCATTGGTCACTGTGAGATCGACAAACACGCAAACATGGCGTACTGCGCCATCTATGACACGGAAGGAGAATATTACTGTGACGATGCAAGAAAAATCAACCCCGACGAAATGCCCGACTTCGACCTGCTCTGTGCCGGATTTCCTTGCCAGAGCTTCTCAGTTGCGGGAAAGCGGCTTGGATTCGAAGACACAAGAGGAACTCTGTTCTTTGAAGTTGCCCGACTCCTTGCAGCCAAACGACCTGCGTTTTTTCTTCTGGAAAACGTCCCGGGACTGCTATCGCATGACGGGGGCAAGACGCTTGAAACCATCTACGCCGCGCTTATTGAAATGGGGTATCATTTTGAATGGTGTGTGCATAACAGCAGATATTTCGGAGTCCCCCAGCAGCGACGGCGCCTGTATATTGTCGGATATCTTGATCCCCGATGTGCCGGACAAATATTTCCTCTCAGCGGCGGCAATGCGGCGCATCTCCGGCAACTTATCGGCGGCGCCCAGGGGCAAAGGGTTTACGATCCCAACGGAGTAGCCTGCACCCAAGCGGCGACCAGCGGAGGCTGGGGCGGCAAAACAGGTCTGTATTTCATTGACATGAACTCCGACCCCGTCGTGACTGACGTCGCCCGATGCATCACCGCCCGTCAGGATTCCGGAGTCAGCAAGCACCGAGGCGAGCACTCTGCCGTGTTGATCGAGGATGCGCCGAAAGCCATCCTCACTCCCGACAGAGAAAAGGTGCGTCAGCAAGGCCGCCGGATTAAGGAGCCGGATGAGCCGATGTTTACGATCACCGCCCAGGACAGGCACGGAATCCTGCACAGAGGCAGAATCCGAAAACTCATGCCCATTGAGTGCTGGCGTCTGCAGGGATATGCCGATGAGCAATTCAATAAGGCGGCCGCCCTTGGACTGAAGGACGGTCACCTGTACAAGATGGCCGGAAACAGTGTATCTGTTCCGGTCATTTCTGCTATCGGGCAGAGAATCAAAGCAGTCAATGAAAAGTATGAAATAGTGAGGTAATTGCCTATGAGAGACAAAATCAGAATCGAGCTCTCATCAGAGAGCAGACTCGGATGGGAACCCTTCTATGCTGTGCTGGATCTTCCCGCCACAGCCCAGCAAATCAGAGACGCCATGCAGAAAGCGAGAATCACCGGCAGAGAGGATATGACCTATCAGTCAATCAGCTTCCTTGGCTTCGATCCGCTTCCCGATCTCGAACACATCCGGCTCGACACCACCACCGTGGAGGAACTGAACTACCTTGCCAAGCGGCTGGACTCGCTCTCGGACGAGCAGTTCACTGTCTATCAGGCGCTCTTCGACCAGCGCTTCGGTGATGTGGACTCCGACGAGCTTCTGTCGGTCAAGGATCTCATCAACATGACTTATGGTCTGGACAACGTGATGGTTGCATCCAACATCCACAACGACGAGCAGCTTGGACAGTTCGTGATCGAAAACGACCTCCATCCCGATGTTGCCGCTATCCCGGATGACTCTCTTTATCTGCTGGACAAGCGCAGGATCGGAGAACTCCAGCGGAAGAATGATGGCGGCGTGCTGATCGATGGCTTCTATGTGGTCACCGGCGACTATGAGTTTCCCGAGGTCTATGACGGAAAGAATATCCCCGCTGCGGCTGATGACGGCGTGTTCAGACTGAAGGTCGGCCCCGCGGATCTCAACAATCCCGAAACAGCGGAGGCTCGCGCCGTGTGGATCGCCCTTCCGATTCCGAGAGCGGATGCGGATGCCATTGTCAAGGACGCCTTTGGCGTGGACTCCATTGAGGACTGCTCCTGCTTCGACTTTGAATCCGGCATCCCTCAGATCACAGCCATCGCTGCCAAGGAAATGTCTTCCTTTGACGCTCTGAACGCTGTCGCAGATCGGTACCTCACAATGGGAACCGATGCGCAGCTCCGCTTCAAGGCGATCCTCGAAGCGGAGGACGTTCATGACGCGGACGGCGCTCTGTCGGCCGCAGACAGGCTGAACGAATATGAACTGTCGTATTTCGACAGCGACGCCGCCTCCTTCTTCAAAACCTACGTGTGCCACAACCTGGACGTCCGCTTTGACGATCACTGGCTGGATACGCTCTTGACGCAGAATGAAGGAAAGCGGCTGGTTGAGCGTCTCGGAGCGAGCATCACCGACTATGGTATTCTCTCTGCCCGTGGCGGTCACCTGTTCGAGCCTGTCACCGTTAAAGCGCCGGAAGCCAAAGAACTGAAGACACAGGCCATGACCGACGAAAAGCTCGAGGTAGTCGAAGTGCTCGGTCAGACCGCGCTCTACACTAACGGCAGAGTCACGCAGAAAGAGCTGCCGGACGGCCTTTACAAGTATGATCTGCGTGAGGGCGAATCCATCGCCTTTGCCACCGTCGAGCCAAGCGTCGCCGTCAATCATGCCGGAACGATCATCACAAAAGAGCCGATCATCTTCGGCGAGGAAGGATACATCGAGCTTGACGATGATTCCTCGCCCAACTTTCTCGGCGATCATATGTCTGTCGAGGAATTTCAAAACACGGACTTCAGCCAGGACGAAGATGAGTCTCTGACAATGGGAGGTATGCGGTTATGAGCGTGAAAACCATATCCAAAGATGAGCTCCGCCGGATGGAAGGCTCCGAAGGCTTGATTCTTCAGGGCTGCGGCGGCAGCCTCGACGAATGGGTGGACGGCATCAACGAAAAGTTGCGGAGAGGTTACGCAGCAGATGAAGTATGTCACCACAAGGCGTGTGCCCCGCTATGAGCTGAATGAGGTTAAAGTACTTGTTCCTCTTTCGCAGAAATAAGAGTAAAGGAGTACGGCGATGCTGGATTGGATTATTTACTCCTGGTATTGCCCGAACTGTAAGGAAGAAGTTGCGGGGCTGAAAGACAAGAAAAACCAGATAAAAGTAAAATGCAGCCGGTGCGGAGCTGAGATGATCCGCACGATTGTAGGCCGGAGGCACGATGTAATCGACATCTACGCTCCGGCTGGTGAGAAACACCAAGATGCAGAAGTGCAGCTGAGCTAAGTACAGCTCGCATTACCCGCAGAAAAGAAGGGCGTGATATGAGAACCTATGGAACGAACCTACATCTGCATTGATCTCAAGTCATATTACGCATCCGTAGAATGTGTTCATCGGGGACTCGATCCGCTTAAGGCAAACCTGCTGGTAGCGGACGAGTCCCGATCCGACCAAACGATCTGTTTGGCGGTCTCCCCCTCTCTGAAGGCAAAGGGCGTCCCAGGACGGCCAAGGCTCTTCGAGGCAAAGCAGAAGATCAGGGAGTACGAGATCCGCTGCCATACAAAGGTCGACTATATTATCGCAGTACCGCGGATGGCAGAATACGAAAGGATCTCCGCTCAGATCTACAGCATTTACCTGCGATACGTGGCGCCGGAAGATATCCACGTCTATTCCATTGATGAATGCTTTATAGACTGTACCTGCTATCTCCACGCATACCGAAAAGAAGCCGAGAAGCTGAATACCAATGCGGCTCATATCATGGCAATGACGATGATAAGAGACGTGCTGAAAACGACCGGCATCACAGCTACCGTCGGGATCGGCACAAACCTCTATCTGGCGAAGGTGGCAATGGACATAGTCGCCAAGAAGCAGCCGGCGGATAAAGACGGCGTCAGGATTGCAGAACTCAATGAAGACTCGTACAAGTTCCTGCTGTGGGATCACAAGCCGCTCACCGATTTCTGGCAGATAGGTCACGGAAAGGCCAGGCGGCTTGAAAAAGCATACATGTTTACGATGGGCGATATCGCAGCTCGCACACAATGGGATGAGGAGTTCTTCTACAGGACCTTCGGAATTGACGGTGAGATCTTGGTCGATCACGCCTGGGGTATAGAGCCTGTTACGATGGCAGATATTAAGTCGTATAAGAGCGACGGACACGGCCTCAGTAACGGGCAGGTACTTCCAAGACCGTACAAGTACCAGGAGGCACGGCTCGTTTTTCGTGAGATGATTGAAGTGCTCTGCACGGATATGTTCTCGAAGAACCTTGTGTCGCCTGCATGCTCATGGTGGGTCTCGTATGACTATAAGAGTCTGGAAGCCTGTCCCTTCTACGACGGCCCGCTGAGCATCGACTTCTACGGACGCCTCCACCCCAAACACAGTAACGGCACCGTGAAGCTGCCGACCGTCACGAACAACATCCAGATTATCACGGCGCCGCTGCTGAAATCCTTTGATGACAAAACGGATCATCGGCTGCTTTATCGAAGGCTGGGAGTCTGTGCAAATGACGTAAAGGAAGACAGCGGAGTGTTTCAGCTTAACATGTTTATCGACTATGAAGCTCTCGAGAGAGACAGAAAACTCCAGGGAGCCATGCTTGAAGTACGCAGAAAATTCGGATCAAATGCCTTGTTTAAGGGGATGAACCTTATGGAAGGCGCCACCACATTAGAAAGAAATCAGCAGATAGGCGGTCATAAAGCCTGAGTCGCTTCCTGCTGATGCAGGAGGTAAACTCAAGTGAGCAGCATAGGCGTTATGGCGATGCCTGCCGACTTTCGCTATCGGGACGTATTTCTGAAAGGAAAGCCGCAGCATGATCGCTTTGACCTGTTTCGCATTCGGCATCCAAGCATGGATGTCGGTCGCAGAGCAAAGATATTCTCCCCCTTCGACGCGCTGAAGGGATTCAACGAAGCCATTGCTTCAAAGGATGTTCTGTACCGTGAGCGCGTTGAATTGAGCGATGAAGATCGAACCGAGCTGGATCGCAGACTCCGTATTCTCAAAGGGCTCACATACAACGGGAATATGGCTCGGAAAAACCGCGTTAAGATAACGGTGTTATTCTATGTCCCCTGCCTCGATGAGCATAACGAGGCATTCGGAATCCGTGGACGCTATCGGAAGATAACAGGCATCCGCTGAACAGCATTAAAATCATCCCGAGACACAATTGCCGTGTGATGATT
>ERZ827088.4183-NODE-4183-length-12283-cov-2.704040_pt1 | contig 12283 bp, 7 predicted proteins | sample MGYA00519922_ERZ827088 | MGnify/ENA primary metagenome ERZ827088 (study PRJEB31778, sample SAMEA3449254) | human gut metagenome | biome: human gut; feature: human-associated habitat; material: faeces | place: United Kingdom | collected 2010/2012 ... | reverse complement strand
CAGTTAACCCTCTATTCCGCATCATGACCAAGATTGCCAAGAGTACGTTCATCACGGGAGCCGGAACCCCGGGACAGTTTTATTCACTGCCAGCCTTGGCGGAAAACGGCTATCCTCGCCTGAACCGCCTTCCCGTTTCCATCCGGATCGTTCTGGAATCCCTGCTCCGCAATTGCGACGGCCTGAAAGTGACTGAAAAGGACGTGGACAACCTGGCCTCCTGGAATGCCAACAATCCCGGTTCCTATGAAATTCCGTTTACGGTAGCCCGCATTGTCCTGCAGGACCTGACAGGCGTCCCTCTTCTGGTGGACCTGGCGGCCATGCGCTCCGCTGTAGCAGGATTGGGAAAAGACGCCTCCGTCATTGAACCTCTGGTCCCCGTGGACCTGGTGGTGGACCACTCCGTCCAGGTGGACTGGGCAGGATGCACGGATGCTCTGGAAAAGAACCTGGACATTGAATTCCAGCGCAATGCGGAACGCTACGAATTCCTCAAATGGGGCCAGCAGGCCTTTCAGACTTTTTCCGTGGTTCCTCCGTCCGTGGGCATTGTCCACCAGGTCAATCTGGAATACCTGGCGCAGGGCGTGATGGAAAAGGATGGCGTTTACTTCCCGGATACCCTGGTGGGAACGGATTCCCATACCACGATGATTAACGGCATAGGCGTTGTGGGCTGGGGTGTTGGCGGCATTGAGGCGGAAGCCGGGATGCTCGGCCAGCCCGTCACGTTCCTGGTGCCGGAAGTAGTGGGCGTCCATATGACGGGAGAACTCCGCGAAGGAGTGACCGCCACGGACCTGGCGCTGCATGTCACCCAGATGCTGCGCAGCCACGGCGTCGTAGGCAAATTTGTGGAATTCTTCGGAGACGGGGCGGCGGCCCTGCCTCTGGCAGACCGGGCTACCGTAGCAAACATGGCCCCGGAATACGGTGCCACCATGGGCTTTTTCCCCATGGATGAACGCTGCTCCGACTATCTGCGCCAGACAGGCAGGAGCGAAGAAGCCATCACTACGTACGAAAACTACTTCAAGGCACAGAACCTGTGGGGAATGCCCCGCAACGGAGATCTGGACTACACGGACCAGCTGGAACTGGACCTGTCTGCCGTGGAACCAGCCGTCTCCGGCCCCAGACGCCCGCAGGACCACATTCGCCTGAACTCCATCAGGGACAGTTTCCGCAAGCTTGTCAGCATGCCCGTGGCGGAAGGAGGTTACGGCAAGAAGGAATCTCCGGAGGTCACGGTTTCCATGCACTCCCCGGCGGGCGTCCCCGTTCCGGTGGACGGCTTCAGCCAGGAAGCGAAGCTGAAAGACGGCAGCATCCTCATCGCCGCCATCACCTCCTGCACCAACACGTCCAACCCGGGGCTGATGCTTGCCGCCGGGCTGCTCGCCAAAAAAGCGGTTGAACGGGGGCTGAACGTGCCTCCGCACGTGAAAACGTCCATTGCTCCGGGTTCCCGTATTGCCTCCGATTACTTTGCAACCAACAGCCTCCAGGAATCCCTGGACGCTCTGGGCTTTGAAACCGTCGGCTACGGCTGCACCACCTGCATCGGCAACTCCGGGCCGTTAAATCCGGAACTGGAACAGGCCGTCCGGGACAATGACATTGTAGCGGCTTCCGTCCTGTCCGGCAACCGCAACTTTGAAGCCCGCATCCATGCCTCCATCAAGACCAACTTCCTGATGTCCCCTCCCCTGGTCGTCGCCTTTGCGCTGGCCGGCCGCGTGGACATCGACTTCCAGACGGAACCGCTGGGCACGGACCGCAGCGGGAACCCCGTATTTCTGAAGGACATCTGGCCCAGCTCCGGGGAAATTGCGGAAGCCGTTGCCAAATCCCGCAACCCGGAAGCATACCGGGAGCTTTACACCATCACGCCGGACAAGAATCCCCGCTGGGCGGCCGTATACGCGCCGGAAGGCTCTGTCTTCCAGTGGAATGAACAATCCACCTACATTCAGGACCCTCCTTTCTTCAGCGGCTTCAACGGCCAGCCCCGCACACTGGCGGATATCACGGATGCCCGCCCCCTGGGCATTTTCGGCGATTCCGTAACCACGGACCACATCTCCCCTGCCGGAGCCATCCGGGAAACAGGGCCCGCAGGGCTGTACCTGCAGGGCATGGGAGTGGACAGAAAAGATTTCAACTCCTTCGGCTCCCGCCGCGGAAACGACCGCGTGATGACCCGCGGCACCTTCGCCAATGTCCGCATTAAAAACCTGATGGTAAACGGCACGGAAGGCGGTTACACGCTGTATTTCGGCAACCGCTCCGTTCCCGCCCCGGACAAGGAAATAATCCCTGCCGCGGGAACGCCTGCCTTCATCTATGATGCGGCCATGGCCTACGCTCAGGACGGCGTTCCGCTCATCGTCATCGGCGGAGAAGACTACGGCATGGGTTCTTCCCGCGACTGGGCGGCCAAGGGCACGAATTTGCTGGGCGTCAAAGCCGTCATCACCAAGAGTTTTGAGCGTATCCACCGCTCCAACCTTATCGGCATGGGCGTCCTGCCCCTCAACTTCGCCGACAAGGCGGATTATGACCGCATCACTCCGTTGAAGGACGCCACCTTCTCCATCCTGGGCCTGAACAACGGCATCGCTCCGCGCCAGCAGGTCACCCTGCGCGTACAGCCCGCGGATGCGGAAGCATTTGACGTGCCTGTCATCGTCCGCATTGATACGCCTATTGAAAAAGAATACTATCTGGCGGGCGGCATCCTGCAATATGTCCTTACCCAAATCCTCAGATAACGGGATATGTACCGGGCGTTCCCGGTACGGCTTCCCCTCGCGGACGGGCCCCTTCCTCCCGAAGGCGCGGCCCGTCCGTCTCATCCGCACCGGATATACCTGCAACTTCACGGCACGACCTGATTAGTTCATCCGAACTAATTCCAAATTCTTCTTGCAATCCTTCCAGGCTGTTCCTAGAACAAACGCATGGAATATAGATTTGTCTGGACGGGCTTTTTTGCCGTATTCGCCGCCCTGACGTTCTGCAGCTGTTCGCAGAACGACAAAATGAGGCCGCCGGCCGTCTCCTTTAAAATTCAAAAGGCGCCGGTAGTTCCCCGCACACCCGGCCAGATGGGCCGTGAAGTAGGCATTAAAGTTTCCTACATGCCCAAAAACACGTATGCCCGCAAGCGCGCATCCTCCATGCGCCCCCGCTTCATCACCATCCACAGCACCGCCAACCCCAAAGGAGACGCCAATGCCCACTCCCGTTACCTGAACAGCGGCAAGTCCCGCAGCCTGAACTGGCACTTCACTGTGGACCAATTCGGCGCCTACCAGCACATCCCCACTACGGAAACCGGCCACCATGCGGACCATTCCGGACCGGGAGACCAATACTCCGTAGCCATTGAAATGTGTGAATGCACCACGCATAACCCTGTCGTCATCTACAACAAGACGGCCAAGCTGGCTGCGCTGCTGATGATGCGCTACAACGTCCCCCTGCGCAACGTAGTGCCTCACAACTACTGGTCCGGCAAGAATTGCCCCGCCCCGCTGATGACTAATGGGCCCCGGGTACAAATGGAGCTGGTTCATTTCCCGCGTGGATTATTACTACCGCTGCCTCCAGGCAGGAAGATAATACTGCCGCATATGCCGCACGCCCCTTTGCCGCTTCCGGCATAAAGAAGGCAGGAAATGTTTCAGGAAAGAACAGGAATCACTTCTTTCCCTGAAAATATGCATTGGCTGAACACCGGGAATTCAGCGCATCTCCGGCTCGCGGAAAGCAGGATCCGCCTCCATTGATACGGCTAATGTACACGGCCGTAAAAGACGGCAAATAACACCCGTCCGGGAACAATCTTCATCAACATCAAAATTCGGGACACGGACCGGGAATAAGAAATAGTGCTGAAAGCTTTTGATGTCTCCTGAACCACCCCGGAACAGGTTATTTGACCTGAATCCGATTCACCGGTCCCATCCTCTCCGGATGGATCGAAAAAGACTGCGGGAGACTCAACATCAACAGGGAAACTTGAAAACCATGAAGCGCTTTCACAGGATGCTCAGATGCGGACCATCGAAGCCAGCAGCTTCTTACCCGCCATATGGAAGCATTGAGGGAACAATCCGGCACCATGTTCATGGAAAACCAGCAGGAACTCAAACTGAAAGGCTCCAGAGAAAACAGCCTCCTCATGCCAGAAACATGGCATTTTAGTGGAATCCCGGCCCCTCGGCATACCAGAATCTCCCATTTTATCCCGTATGGCGGATAAATATAAAGGGCCCGCAGCTCAACTGTGCCTTTGCTGAACGCCGCAGCATGGCGGCATGCCCCCGGTAAAATCCGCGCCTTCGGGCGGAATTAAAGCCAATCCGGGCATTTTCAACTTCTCCCGAGATGCGAAGGCGTTGCTTCTCCGTTGGAACGCCGGACACTCCTATTCAGCGCCTCATCCTCCCCGGGGTCTTTCCCGGATAATTATTATTTTGTTAGATATTTTTGTAACTATCTATCAAGCAATCATTATGTAAAACATATTAAAAATATGTTTACATATATCAAAATTGTCCCATAATTTTAGGATGAAAAAGATATTGCAGTTATTGGGCATTTTGACCTTTGTTATTTGCAATTATGGGAATGCAAAGGAATTAAAATGTGAATACGAATTAAAAAATTTAAACATAGAGCCAGTCAGGGTAGCCAACGCCAAACGCACTTACACAGTCTATATATCCTGTAAGTATACAAGCGTTCATCACACGGGTGAGACAGGGGGGCCAATACCGCTGCGAAAGACAATTACCCCGGTAGTAACCGGTACAGATGATGAAAAAGAGGGCAAAGCCGAGGCATATGCAGAAGGAGAAAGCACAGTCATCGCAATGGCCCGGCTGCGTTTGACAGAAGAATGCGGTTTGCAATGCGGCAACTGCAACGAAGCAGGCTGCACCTGCGCCGGCTGCAATGACAACATAAATAAATAAAACTGATTAATAAATAAACTGATATGAAACCATTACTGAAAATTGCTTTTTTGTCGATAGCCTGCTTCCCCTGTTTTTGCATTAATAATGCCGCCGGTTCGGAGGATGTAATTCCCGGCAGTCAGAAAATTGACAGGGAAAATTCAATCATCAATCCTATTATTCTTACAGGAATCAAGAAAACAGACGATATCAGAGAATCTCAGAAGGAATATATCAGGAAACACTATGAGGGATATGGCATACTAGGGTACATATATACCATGCATGATGGCAAATATATTCAGATTATTTCTATTAGAAATGATCAGGGGCAGGAAAAATTAATCTACTTTGACATGACCGATATTTACAGAAAGCTAGGAAAATCGAGAGATAAAAAAACAAGACAAGATATCAAAAGATTGATAGAAGATCACAAACCGCTGGAAAAAGAGCCAACCGAATCCGTGTGATGGGTTTGTTCCGCACCGTGGAACTTTCAGATAACGGATAACAACAGCGTTTTTTAATTATTTCGGATAGTTCTGAAAAATTCCCCGGCAGGAATAAATAATCAGCCTTTCTGAAAGACTGGAAAATTCGGCAATACGCCAGGGCAGCGCTCCTGAGAAGAACATTCACGAACGCTTTCCAGAAAAGAAGGATACCCGTCGCGAAAAGACAGGAACTATTTTCAGGTATTACGCTTCCTGGCGGATTCCACCAGGCGCCGCCGGGCTTCCCGCCTGGCCCGGAATGCCTGTTCACGTTTTTTCTCCTCCGCCAGAGCCGCCTTTTTCTCGGAATCGCGTAGTTTCCCGTAAAGCAGCGGGTTCATGGCGGCCTCATCTTCCGGGCCCTCATGATAATACACGGGCAGGCCGTCTGCAGCCAGCGCCACATGGTAGTAACGGCCTTTCTCCTTCAAGCCCCTGCCTTTATTATCCAGCCGGGAAAGAATCACGGCATATCCAAGCCCAGGGGCGTTCATCAGCTTCCGCCGTCCATCGAATAATGCGGCCACGCGCATGTTGTCGTAGTCCAGCTTCATGACGCCGCAAACCATTTCACCCTCCGTATTCCAGTACATGACCAGCTTTTTTCTTCCCAGGGAATTGGGCTTGCACGTTTCATAGGTTCCCTTGACGGGGCGGTTTTCCACAAGCAGGGAGTAATCCGCATTCCTGTAATTTTTTGATTCTCTCGCGGCAAGCTGTTCTGCCGGAGGAAGCAGAGAGGAAACGGGAGCGCGCATTTCCGTCCGTTCCTCAGACAGGCATTTGGAGGGAATAAGAACACCCTTATCCATATCATAATAAGCGCAGCGGCTCCCCTGCTCCAGAACCACATCGAAATTCTTCTGCCCCCTGCCGCTTTCCGGACGCGTCTGCGGACGGAAGTATTCCCGGATACGGAACGGAGGCCCCTGAATGATGGAAAGCGATGTGGCACAAACCAGTCCATCCACTTTTCTGGTTCCCGTTAAAGCTCCGGCATTCTTCTTCCGGGCCATTTCATGATACCGGGGCGAGATATTCTTTTCTGCCGGCGTCCACGTCACCTTCTGCAGTTCCTTCATCAGGAAAGGCCAAAGCATCGCGGCCAGTTTCAGGTTCCGGCGCGCCTCCGCTCCCGTCAGAGAAGCCGCAAGCGCGGCGTCTTCCTCATCCAGACGGGTTAACGGAATTTCCACATGCCTTCGCCCTATTTTCAGAACTGCCCCGGCCCCTGTGCAGGAATGGAATCTGCCCTTCACCACATCTCCAAATTTGGAAATCCATTCCCGTTCCCCCGGAAAGGCATATTCCTCCGCCGGCGCACAAACCGCGCCGCACCACGCCAGCACAGCAAATAAAAGGCATTTCATCGTCAGGAATCCAGGGGTGCGCTTTCAAGCTAACATACGGGAACAGCCGGGAAGAAGCTTTTTCCCGGCTCTTTTCCCAATCTTCGTTCCCGGCGGAATGTTTCCGCTGCCGTTATTGCTTGCGCCCCTTTTTGGCAGCTCCCCCGGATTTGGAGTCTTTCCCGGCAGTTTTAGCGGCGTTCCGGCCCGTCTTCTCCGCCTTGCCTTCCGTTTTTCCGGCAGCATTTTTAGCGGGATATTTCCTTTCCCGCGGCGGGAATTCAAAACCTATTTTCCCCGTCTTTGCATTGAAGACCAGATAAGCGTCAAACGGGCGCTTGGTACGCTGCGAAATGAACCCCTTCATCAGATCGGATTTTCCTTCCGCCAAAATCTTCAATACCTGGTCCAGCGGGATTTCACGTCCCAGGATAGTCCGGGAAACGGAGACGGCGGCATGTTCCTTTCCAAGGGTCAGGGAAGGAATTTTCCAAGCCTTGGCCGTTTCCATCACATCATGCTCTCCCATGTCCGGAATGGCGACGGAAGCCACTTTCACGGCTTCCTCCACCCCTGCGGCTTCATCTTCCTCCCGCGCCGGGAAGTAAAGCGTGGCCCGGAATTTGTCGTTGAGTTCCAGCCCCGCCTCAAAGGGCTTGCCGAACCGGGAGGTAAATCCATGGAGAATTCCCGTCCTGCCGTCCACAATAAGGGTCTTCAATTCTTCATCCGTCATGTCGCGGCCGGAGATAACTTTGCGGATGCTGAACTTGCAGGAACGGCAGGAAACGGCGTCCAGCGTGTTTTTCAGGCCGTGGGCATGGCAGGAAGGGCAGTCCAATTCCATTTCCGGCAGTTCCACCTGCTGCTGGGCTTCCCGGAAATCCTTCACCCTCTTCACGATTTCCCCGGTCAGGGTCTTAATGCCCTCCATGAAGGAATCCCTCGGCAGGGCGGCCTGTTCCATCTGCTTGAGCTTGTATTCCCATTCCCCGGTCAGGCTGGGGGAGGTGAGCGTTTTCAGGCCGATGCGTTCCAGCAGGGCAATCAGTTCAATCCCGCGGCGCGTCGCCAGAAGTTCGCGGCCGTCCCGGACGATGTATTCCTGGGAAATCAGCCCTTCAATGATGGAGGCGCGGGTGGCGGGAGTGCCCAGGCCGCGTTCGCTCATGGCAGCGGCCAGTTCTTCGTCATGCACCAGTTTTCCTGCCCCCTCCATGGCGGCCAGCAGCGTGGCTTCGTTGTACCGGGCGGGCGGCTTGGTCATGGCGTTGCGGATTTCAATCTCACGCAAGGCGGCCTTCTCCCCGTCGCGGACGGGCACCAGTTCTTCCTTGGAGGAAGTGCCGGCCTTCCGTCCGTAAACGGCCTGCCAGCCCGGCTCCACAAGCACCCGGCCCGTGGTCAGGAAAGCGTCCGTCACGCCGTCCTGGTGGGTAATGAGCGTGGTTCTCCGCGTGTCTTCAAACACGGCAGCGGGGAAGAAGACGGCCAGGAAACGGGCCATGACCATTTCAAAGAGTTTCTGCGCGTCCCCGGTAAGCTTCTCCATCTTCCCGGTCGGGATGATGGCAAAGTGGTCGCTCACCTTTTTTGTATCAAACACGCGCCGGTTGGGCTTGATGCGCTTGTTGTCCAAAATGTCCCTGGCAAAGGGGGCGAATTCCGGGTTCTGCTCCGCCACCGTGCCTACGATGCCGTAAACCTTGCCCAGATAATCTTCCGGCAGGTAGCGGGAGTCCGTACGCGGATAAGTGAGCACCTTATGCTTTTCATAGCATTCCTGGGCCAGCTGCAGCGTGCGCTTGGCGGAAAAACCGTAGCGGTTGGCGGCTTCCCGCTGAAGGGAAGTCAGGTCATACAACAGCGGGGCGACCGTCGTGACCGGTTTCTTTTCTTCCGTCACCGTGCCGGCTTTGCCGCGGCAGCGGTCGCGGATGACGGCCGCCTGTTCCGGATCCCAGATGCGCTCCGCGCGGGAGTGGGGATGATCGTTTTTCTTCCAGTCACGGTCAATCCAGCGGCCGGAGTAAGAGCCGGACTGAACGTCGAATTCGGCCCATACTTCCGAATAGGGCTCCGGTTCAAACGCCTGGATTTCCAATTCCCTCTGCGTCAGAATAGCCAGCGTGGGTGTCTGCACGCGCCCGGCGGGGGTGACGTTGAAGCCGCCGCGGGATTGCAGGATAGTCAGGGCGCGGGTGCTGTTCAGCCCCACCAGCCAGTCTGATTCGGAACGGCACACGGCGGCATTCGTCAGGGGCTTCATGTCAGCTTCGCTGCGCATGCCATGCCATGCGTTGAGGATGGCCTCATCCGTCATGGACTGCATCCATAAGCGCCGCGTAGGCTTGGTCCATTTTCCGTAACGCACCAGATTGTGAAAGATCAGTTCCCCTTCACGCCCGGCATCGCATGCGTTGACGATTTCCGTGACGTCCTTGCTCCTGGCAAGCTGAAGAACCTTTTTCAAACGGTCTTCCGACTGCTTGATAGGTTCCAGTTCAAACTTCCTGGGGATGACGGGCAGATAGTCGAATTTCCACGGCAGGGACTTTCCTTCTTCCGTCATGGGTTTTTTCTGTTCCAGCAGATGACCTACGGCAGAGGTGATGATGGCCCGGTCATTCTGGTAAAATGCCCCGGACTTGTCCCGGGTGAATTTTCCAAGCTCTTTGCCGAGCACTCTCGCCAAATCAGTGGCGACGCTCGGCTTTTCTGCTATAATTAACGTTTTGGACATATCGGCGGCTCGGAAAAAAGTGCTGAACAATAAAAGCGACGCTGCCCGCACGGGAAAGGGGGCGTTGCATTTGGAGCTGAATTCCTACTCCCCTACCCCCCATGCTTGTCAATAACCAATTATGTATTTACGGGAAAAGCGCACTTTTATGTCAAAATAACGGATTCCCTCATCTCCATTTTTCCGAAAAGCCGCTCTGCCACCTTGCCTGCCATCCGCCGCCGTGCTATTTACGGGATGATGAAAACCGGTTTTTCTTTCGTTCTTCTTCCTTCCTGCCTCGTGCTGCTGGCAGCCTGCTCCCCTGCACCGTCCGACCGCATTGCGAAGAATATGCCGGCTTATGAACAGCTCCCGAAGGAGCATCAGGCCAAAGTGGCGCGCGGGGAGCTGGAAAAAGGAATGTCTCCCATGGCGGTTCTGCTGGCATGGGGGGAACCCGAACAGAAAATGGCGGGCAGGATGAACGGGAAGAATACGGAACGGTGGATTTACACGCGGAGCGGCACGGGCTGGTCCCTGGGCCTGGGCGGAGGAGGATTCCGGGGCAGGGATTCCGGCATAGGCACCGGGATAGGCGTCACGATGCCCCTGGGCAGCCGCTCGCCCGTCTCCTGCAATGTCCTGTTTGAAGACGGGAAGGTCATCGGCTGGGAAGCCGTCAATGGCTTTTAAACGGCGTTCCCCGCCTTGTATTTCCCATCTGCCCGGCCCGGCGTTTTCCCTATTTGCCGGCGGCCTTGACGATGGCTTCCACCAGACCGTTGATATCGTGTGTTTTCGCTGTAATTGAAGGGGCATGCCCCAGCTCCTTGAGGGTTGCCGTGGTTACCGGGCCGATGCTGGCGGCCCTGCATCCCTCCGGCCACGGAAGCCCCAGCTTGAAAAAGTTCTCCGCCGTGGAGGAACTGGTGAACGTCACGATGTCCGCTCCGCATTCGCGGAAAGCCGCCTGGACTCCCGCCACATCCTCCGTTTCCGCTTCCGTTTTGTAGGCGATGCATTCGTCCACAATGGCGCCCAGCGCATTCAACCCGTCGTAAATCACGCGGCGCGCTTCTTCTCCGCGCACCCACAGGAATGTGCTGTGTTCAATGGTTCCTATTTCTTCGCGTGCGTCCCTGAACGCTTTAACGAGGCCCTCCGCCACAAACTTTTTAGGCATGACATCCACGGCCAGCCCGTATTCCCGGAGCTTCGCCTCCGTCCCTGGCCCGATGGCCGCAATCCTGGCTCCTCCAATGCTCCGGATGTCCCTGTACACGGCAAAAAACGCCTGGAAGAAGCGTTCCACCCCGTTGGGGCTGGAAAACACCAGCCAGTCATATGTGTGGGCATGCACCACGCTTTCCGCAAATTCCCTCCTGTTGGAGGGCGGGGCAATGCGTATGACAGGCATCTCCAGCACTTCCGCCCCCAGGCGGCGCAGGCGCGCGCTCAATTCCCCGGCCTGGGCACGGGTGCGCGTCACCACGATGCGCTTGCCGAACAGGGGCAGTTTTTCAAACCAGTTCAGGGACTCGCGTTCTTTCACCACATCCCCGATGACAACTACTGCGGGAGCGCCCAACCCGGCCTTCTGCACCCTGGCGGGCAGTGTTTTCACAGTTCCCGTAACCGTACGCTGAATGCCCGTGGTGGCCCACTGGACGGCGGCGGCAGGCACAGACGGTTCCTGCCCGTACCCGATCAGGGCTTCGCATACATCCGCCAGTTTCTGCATTCCCATCAGCATGATTTTCGTGCCCTGCGCTTCGGCTATTCCCCTCAAATCCAGGGAAGACGCCTTCTTGTTCTCGCCTTCATGGCCCGTAAATACGGTAAACTGCGTGCAGTACCCGCGGTGCGTCACCGGAATGCCTGCGTAGGCAGGCCCCGCAATGGCGGAAGTAACGCCCGGAACAACTTCAAAAGGGATGCCCGCTTCATGCAGGGCGTCCGCCTCCTCCCCCCCGCGCCCGAAGACGTAGGGGTCGCCCCCTTTCAGGCGCACCACTTTTTTCCCGGCACGGCCCAGCCTGACCAGCAGGGCGTTGATTTCCTCCTGCGGCAGGGCGTGGCGGGAAGCCCGCTTGCCCACAAAAATCCTTTCGCATGCAGCAGGAGCCCAGTTCAGCATTTCCGCCGAACTCAGCGCATCATATACCAGCACTTCCGCCATTCCCACCAGTTCCCGCCCGCGGACGGTTATCAGGCCGGGGTCGCCGGGACCCGCTCCAAGCAAATAGACAATACCCTGTTGCATGCCGCCATTCAACTCCACCATCCGCTTTTTGGCGACAAGAAACCCCGCCATGCCCGGATTCATTTCATTGATGGCTAAATTGTCACAAAACATCCGCAAAAGATTCTTGTTTTTTTAATAAATACAATTATTCCGTATTTATGAATATTTCACGCACCCTTACAGCTACTCTTGCCGCGGCATTCACTTTGCCCGCCCTGGCGGATATCCCGGCCTCCCGCGTTCCCGCCCCCGTGAAAGAGCAGGTACAGAAGCAGTATCCGAACGCAGGCGCCATTGAATGGGATTTCGACAATGACGAAGATGTCTATGAAGCCGAATTCCACCTCAATGGACTGGAATACGAGGTGAAATTGTATCCCGACGGCACTGTCAGCCTGGTTAAGGCGGATATTTCCCTCCAGCATCTTCCAGCCCCCGTTACGGCGGCCATCGCCCGCGATTTCCCGGGGTATGCCCCCCGCCGCGCCAGGCAGATT
>ERZ827088.4180-NODE-4180-length-12294-cov-4.064466_pt1 | contig 12294 bp, 11 predicted proteins | sample MGYA00519922_ERZ827088 | MGnify/ENA primary metagenome ERZ827088 (study PRJEB31778, sample SAMEA3449254) | human gut metagenome | biome: human gut; feature: human-associated habitat; material: faeces | place: United Kingdom | collected 2010/2012 ... | reverse complement strand
GGGGACGCATAGGCCGGTCGATCAGGCGGCTGGCCAGCACGGCGGGCAGAGAGGGGCGGCCCTCCCGGCGCATAAAGCTGCCGGGGATGCGGCCCACGGCGTATAACTTTTCCTCAAACTCCACGGACAGGGGGAAGAAGTCGATGCCGTCCCGGGGACGGGGGGACACCGTGACCGCCACATGGACCGTGGTGTCACCGTACTTGACCCAGGCGGCGGCGGAGGCCAGCTCGGTGGTCTTACCCACTTCAATGGTCAGAGGCCGGCCGCACAAGTCCATGGTCCAGGTCCTGTACTTGGGGAACTGTTTGTGCTTGATGATAGTTGACATCTCGGATTCTCCTTTGTTTCAAATTTTTCCGAACGTCCAACAACTCTTTAGCACTTGAATACAGGCCGAAACGGATAGGATCGAGCCAGAAAGTTCCTTTCCTGGGTTCTCGCCTTCGCCCCGGTCTAAGCACCCCTGCTGGGAAATTCGGCGCTTCGGCTCATATTCAACTGCTAAAAAAGTGCGGGAAATTCGGAGTTTTCGTTTGGTTTTATATGCGAACATAGGGCAGCACGCGGAACGCGCTGCCCTATGCGGCATAAACTTATTTTCTAATGCCCAGCTTGGCGATAATAGCGCGGTACCGCTCGATGTCCTTGGCCATCAGGTAGTCCAGCATCTTGCGGCGCTTACCGACCATCTTCAGCAGGCCGCGGCGGGAGTGGTTGTCCTGCTTGTGGACCTTCAGGTGCTCGGTGAGCTCGTTGATACGGGCAGTGAGGATGGCGATCTGGACCTCGGGGGAGCCGGTGTCCGTGGGATGGGTGCGGTTGGCCTCAATCACGGCCGTCTTTTCGTCCTTGCGGATCATGGGAGATTCCACCTTTCCAATGATTTGCCCAAAGGGCTGCGTAACAGGTGGGTGAAGCCCCGGGCTCTTGTCCGGGCCGTACCCTGAAACGAAGCGGATGGGCAGGATGACGCATGATTCCATGCTGGGATACTATATCATAGTTTGGCCCGGCTGTAAAGGAAAAAATCGGGGTTTTTCGGAAATTTTCCGCGGTGTGCCGGGGAGAGAAAAAACACCGGAGGTCCGGGCGGACCTCCGGCGGAACGGTTCATTCCGGGATGGAGTAGTGCTCCACGATATAGTCCCGCACCCTCTGGGCAGCGGGAGACATGGGGCGGGAGCGGGACCAGGAGAGATAGACCGTGCGGACAAACTCCTTGTCCTGGTCAGAGATGGGGATGATGGACACCTTCTCCGTGTCCATGGCTGGAACCTGGGGAAGCACTGACACCCCGAATTTCAGGGCCACATACTGGAGGGCGGCATTGCACTCCCGCACCTCGAACATCACGTTGGGCACCGCGCCCCGCTGGGCGAAGATGCGGTCCATCTGGGTGCGCAGGCTGCTGGGCTTGTCCAGCATCACCTGGGGCTCCCGGGCAAAGTCATCAAAGGTGACGGAGTGGCGGGCAGCCAGGGGGTGGTCGCTGGGGACCGCCAGATACAGGGGCTGACGCATGATGATGACCGATTCGGCCCAGTCATCCCGGTGCATCCCGAAGGCCATATCCAGCTCCCCGGCCTTCACCTGGTTAAAGATATCAAAGGAAGGGCCCTCTGTAAACTGGAAGCGGATGCTCCGGTTGTCCTCCTCCCGGTAGAAGCCCTCCACCAGCGCAGGGATCAGGGAGGCGGAGATGCTGTGGAAGTAGCCCAGCTTGGCTACTTGGGGCAGATTGCCCGCCATCTGTTCCAGAACAGCGGCCCCCTCGTCCAGCAGGGCCAGGGAACGCTGCACATAGGGGAGAAACTGTTCCCCATAGGCGGTCAGGCTGATCTTCCGGTTCTCCTTCTCGAACAGCTTGACCCCCAGTTCCTTTTCCAGCTCGCTGATGGAATAGCTGAGGGAGGGCTGGGAGATGTGCAGCTCTTCCGCCGCCCTGGTGTAGTGCAGGACACGGGCCAGGACCTGAAAATATTGGAGCTGAAGCAAAGTCAAGAAGTCCACCTCCCTGCATGGTTTGGCGAAGCCGGAGTCGAGCCTGAGGGAGTCGATTCCTGGTGCCGGGTCTAATTTAAGGACATATTATAAAAGATATTCTATTCCGGGGCCGGTGTCAAGCATAACCATTGTCCCTTCGGGGGAAAGGAGAGGAAAAATCATCCATATGACAGAAAAAAGGCCAAAGAATGAAAAAGTTTTTCATAAAATGCCTCTATCATTTTCATTGAAATGAAGTATTGGACGGGAGAGGAAGAAGTGGTATAATGGCGACAGTAAGGAAAGCTGGACGGAGGTCCGGCAAATAATAAGGAAAAGGAGATCATTACAATGGCGAAAGAAGTCACTCCTGAGCAGATCGAAATGCTGGACGGGATGGTCGCTAAGGCCCGCGCTGCGGCGGAGATCATCGCCACCTATGACCAGGAGCGCGTGGACCGGCTGTGCCAGGCGGTCGCCGCTTCTGTGATCGACATGAAGGTTTGGGCGAACCTGGCTGACGAGGCGGTGGACGAGACCGGCCTGGGCGACAAGGTGACCAAGCGGAACAAGCGGAACAAGCTGAAGCTGATCCTGCGGGACTGCCTGCGTCAGAAGAGCGTGGGCGTGATCGAGGAGATCCCTGAGAAGGGCATCGTGAAGTATGCCAAGCCTGTGGGCGTGATCGCGTCTCTGGTGCCCACCACCAACCCCTGCCTGACCCCTGCCGGCCAGGTGATCTATGCCATCAAGGCCCGTGACGTCATCATCTGCAGCCCCCATCCGCGCGCGAAGAAGACCACCAACAAGTGCATCAACATCATCCGTGAGACCCTGGTGCGTGAGGGCGCTCCCGCCGACATCATCCAGGGCATCGAGGAGCCCAGCATCACCCTGACCCAGGAGCTGATGAAGCGCTGCGACCTGGTCATCGCCACCGGCGGTCGTCCCATGGTCAAGTCCGCATACTCCTCCGGTGTGCCGGCCTACGGCTCCGGCGCCGGCAACGCGACTGTCATCATCGACAACACCTGCAACACCCCCGAGCGTCAGGCTGAGGCTGCCATGAACACCCGGATCTCCAAGTGCTCCGACTTCGGCTCCGGCTGCTCCTGCGACGGCAACCTGATCATCCACGAGGACGTGTACGACGGGTTCGTAGCCGCCCTGGTGAAGGAGGGCGCTTACCTGGCCAACGAGGAAGAGGCTGAGAAGCTGAAGGCCGTCATGTGGGACGAGGCGGGGCACCGTCTGCCCAACACCGTGGCCATCAGCCCGCAGAAGCTGGCGGAGGCCGCTGGGTTCGAGATCCCGGCTGACCGGAAGTTCATCGCTGTGACCGGCGGCGGCATCGAGAACGTGGGCAAGGAGCACTTCTTCTCCAGCGAGAAGCTGACCACTCTGCTGACCCTGTTCAAGTACTACGGGGAGTTTGAAAACGCGCTGACCATGATGCAGGCCATGTTCAACGTGGGCGGCAAGGGCCACAGCTGCGGCATCTACTCCTTCGACGACGACCACATCCATCGTCTGGGCATGTGCGCCCCCGTGTCCCGCATCATGGTGCGCCAGCCCAACAACCGCGGCAACTCCGGTTCTTCCACCAACGGCATGCCTCCCACGTCTTCCATGGGGTGCGGCACCTGGGGCGGCAACATCGTGTCCGAGAACATCTGCCTGAAGCACTACATGAATACCACCTGGGTGGCCCGTCCTCTGCCCGAGGATATGCCCAGCAACGAGGAGCTGTTCGGCGAGTTCAACAAGCCGGACATGGACGTGGAGTGATCTGAGAGCCAGTTCTGATCCATTCCGTGCCGGCCCGGCCGGGCCGGCACGGTTTTCCAGAGAGGCGGCGCGAGGCCGCTGAAAGGTCCAAGGCGGAAAGCCGAGGCCGGGGCCCCGAAGGGGGCCGCTGACCTCCGTTTCCATCGCTACCCCTGTACAGAAGGCCGCCGGACATGCCTGCCAGTCGGCAGGCCGGGGCCCGGTCCCCTTTTGTATTGTCTCCTTCTTCCCACAAACGCCCGGTCCTTTCGGACCGGGCGTTTGTGGTGTTTGCCAATGAGGCGGGACAGGCCGCGGGGACTTTCCCCATTTTTCTGGACTTTTTTCTTCACCCATGCTATAATAATTTTTTGTCCGCGTCCGGAGGGCAGGAGACCCGCCCTCCGTTTCTTTTCGTCTATTCATGTCAGGAGTGATCCCGTTGCAGCAGATGTCCGGCACCCTTCTTGATCTGATCCTCTATCTGGCTCTGGTGGCTCTTGGGGCCTTTCTGGGCTCCCGCCCCCAGATCCAGTCCCTTCCCATGCCCTGGCTGGGCCGGTTTCAGACGGCGGCTCTGCTGCTGCTGATCGTGACCCTGGGGGCCGAGCTGGGGTCCAACGAGGAGATCATCTCTTCCCTGGGCACCATTGGGCTCAACGCCCTGGCGGTCACCCTCACCTCCATGGTGGGCAGCATGCTGGCTGTCCACGCCCTGAGAAAATATCTGCTGAAGCTGAACGCTCAGGGCCGTTCCTGCCAGGAGGCACCGGAGGACAGCGACCCGGGTTCCGGGGAGGCGGTCCACGTGGACCACAGCCTGACCTTCGCCATCGTCTTCACCGTAGCGGCGGGCATTCTGGCGGGCCGCTTCCTGCTCCCCGACGCCGCCGTAGCCCACTGTGGCACGGTCATCCGCTGGGGGCTGTACCTGCTCCTCTTTCTGGTGGGCCTGGATATGGGCCGGCAGGGTAGCCTGATCCGGGATATTCGGGCCGCCGGGCTCCGGGTCCTTCTGGTCCCGCTGGCGGTTATGGCGGGCACCTTTGCGGTGACGGCCCTGGTAGGGCTGTTCCTGCCCCTGGGCCCCAAGGACTGCGTAGCGGCAGCGGCCGGATTCGGCTGGTATTCCCTGGCCCCCACCCTGCTGGCTCCGTACTCCCTCACCGTATCTGCCACCGCTTTCCTGTCCAACATCATGCACGAGCTGTTTTCCATTGTGGCCGTCCCCATCGTGGCCCAGAAGCTGGGCTATATCGAGGCGGTGGCCCTCCCCGGTGCCACAGCTATGGATACCCTGCTACCGGTGGTAGTCAGCGCCACTGCCGACCGCATGGCCATCTACTCCTTTGCCTCGGGACTGATTCTCTCCCTAGCCGTCCCAGTGCTGGTCCCCGCCATCATCGCGCTCCCCCTCTGAACACTTTCCAGAACAAGAGCACCGGCTCAGGCCCACGCCCAAGCCGGTGCTCTATTTTTCCCGCATGGCGTCCACCAGACGCTCCAGCGCCTCCGCCTCCCGCTCCGAAAGGCCGTCCATCCGCAGACACCTGCTCTCCTCCCTGCTCTGGAACACCAGAGCATCCACGGAGAGATCCAGAAGCTCCATCATCTGGAACAGAAGAGGCACCGAGGGCTTCCGACGGGAGCCCTCGATATTCTTCAAATGAGTGGGCGTGATATCCAGAAGCTCCGAAAGCGCATCCTGAGTCAGCCCCTTCTTCATGCGGGCCGCGCGGATTGCATCCCCCAGGGCCCTTGTTTCCATGCTCATTTCTGACAACTCCCTCTCCGTTATCTTACAGATAATCTTTTCCCTTGCGAATTATCTGAAAGAGTGCTAGCATAGTATCTATAAGATAACTAAAAAAGATACCTGAGACGAAGAGGCCGCCGTCTATGATGAAGTCCGTCATTCTGCTTTTGATGATATTAGGGGTGGGAGGATGGGTCCTTTCTCACAGTGCCTCTTATATCGCCCACAGGAGGGCGGCTCATGGGCCGCTGACCCGAGACTTTTTTCATGGAAACTCAGAGATACCCCCGGCATTCCGCCAGGCCCTGGAGGAGACCATCGTCTTCCTGGATAACCGGCGGGACTGGGCCGCCGGGAGTGCGCTGGACGCCGGCACGACGGACCTGTGCTGGATTGAGATCAAGGACCGTGACCTCTTGCTCCGGGCTGGTCTCTTTTCTCCTGGAAACTTGGGCCGCCTCCAGATCCGCAGGCGTCTGCCCCTCCTGCCCCCGGGTGCGCTGCCCCTCAGCGGATCGGAGGCGGCCCAACTGACTCATTTTCTCCTCGCCGCTCTTCAGGTGTATTACCGGGGCGCACCGGAGGTCACTTCCGCCGGCCCCCGGTGTCTCCGTGCGGACTTCTCCCCTCTCCATGGCACTCCAGAGCACTAAAAGGGCGCTGGGCCCGATCCGCAGATCGGGCCCCGCGCTCCTTCAATATGGGCACCGTATCACCTTCCCCCATTGGAAAGGTTTTGGCATGTTCTCTCCCCTTGACAGAAACATATGTTTGGTCTATTATAATACATATGTTCGATTTCAAGGGAGGGAGACCCCATGGACCTGATGGACAAGCTGACCATCCTGGCGGACGCCGCCAAGTATGACGCCGCCTGCACCTCCAGCGGACTGGACCGGGCCGGACGGGCGGGCCGGCTGGGCTCCACCATGGCGGCGGGCTGCTGCCACTCCTTCTCCGCTGACGGGCGGTGCATCTCCCTCCTGAAGATCCTCTATACGAACATCTGCGCCTACGACTGCCAGTACTGTGTCAACCGCCGGTCCAACGATCCGCCCCGGGCTGCTTTTACTCCCCGGGAGCTGGCCGAACTCACCATCCAGTTCTACCGCCGCAACTATATTGAGGGGCTCTTTCTCTCCTCCGCCGTGCTGCGGGACCCGGATTATACCACCGAGCGGATGATCGAGGCACTGCGCCTGCTCCGCCAGGATTATGGCTTCGGCGGCTATATCCACGCCAAGGCCATCCCAGGTGCAGATCCCCTCCTCACCCAGCAGCTGGGCCTGCTGGCCGACCGGCTCAGCGTCAACATCGAGCTGCCCAGCGCCAAAAGCCTGGCCCTGCTGGCCCCGGACAAGGGCCGGGCCGGCATCCTGGCCCCCATGGCCCAGATCCGGGATGGGATCACCCAGTCCCGGCAGGAGCTGGCCAAATATCGCCATGCCCCCCGCTTCGCCCCGGCGGGCCAGTCCACTCAGATGATCGTAGGTGCCACGCCGGAGAGCGACCGCCACATCCTGATGCTCACCCAGGGGCTCTACGACAAGTACCATCTGAAGCGGGTCTTCTACTCCGCCTATATCCCCGTCTCCTCCAGCTCCCTGCTCCCCGCTCCCCAGGGCTTTCAGCCGCCCCTGCTGCGTGAGCACCGGCTGTATCAGGCGGACTGGCTGCTGCGCTTCTACCACTTTCGGGCCGAGGAGCTGCTGGACGAGGGGCGGCCCGACTTCGACCTCCGTCTGGACCCCAAGTGCGGCTGGGCCCTGCGCCACCTGGACCAGTTTCCTGTGGAGGTCCAGCGGGCCGACTATGAGGCCCTGCTCCGGGTGCCCGGCATCGGGGTCACCAGCGCCAAGCGCATCCTCACAGCCCGGCGGGCCGGACCCCTGTCCTTCTCCGGCCTGAAAAAGCTGGGGGTGGTCCTCAAGCGGGCCCAGTACTTCATCACCTGCTCCGGCCGCATGCTGGAGGGTCTGCGAGTGCGGGAGGAGGGCATCCTGTCCCATCTGGCTGCCCTGGATCGCCCCGCCCTGGCCCAGGTCCAGCCGGAGCAGCTCTCCCTCTTTGGAGAGGAGGGGGCCTCATGAGCTGGCAGCAGGTCTGCTTCGATTATGACGGCAGTTATCCCGGCTTTCTCACCTGTGTGTTTGAGAGCTATGCCCACCGCGAGGAGGCCGTCTGCTTCACCTCACCGGAAGAGGACCGCCTCACCCTCTGGCCGGAGCGGCATGTGGACACCGACCAGGCCAAGGCGGAGCGGGTGTACCGCTCTCTGTCCAAAAAGATCTCCCCCCAGGCCTGCCGACTGGTGACCCAGGCTTTTCTCACCTGTCTGCCCGAGCGGGAGCTGCACATGTACCGTTTCCTGCGGCTGGGCTACCAACGGGGGGCGGACATCATCCGGGATCTCACCGACGACCGGGTCCACGTGCTGTGGAAGGCGGTGCAGCACCTGGGGAGCGAGGCCCATCTGCTCAAGGGGTTCCTCCGCTTCTCCGATCAGCAGGGGGTGCTGGTAGGGGAGATCGAGCCCAAAAACCGGGTGCTTCCCCTCCTCCGCCCCCACTTCTGCACCCGGTACTCCGGGGAGCACTTCCTCATCTACGACCGCACCCACCGGGAGCTGCTGATCCATCAGCCCGGTCGGTGGGCCATTCTGCCCGCGGAAGACTTTGCCCCTGCCCCGCCGGGGCAGGAGGAGGTGACCTACCGGCGTCTGTGGAGGCGGTTCTATGACACCATCGCCATCCGGGAACGGGAAAATCCCCGGTGCCGGATGACCAACATGCCAAAGCGGTTCTGGGGCACTATGACGGAATTCCAGCCCGACGAGGGCGCACTCCCCGCCCCTGGACCGCGGGGGAAGGGATGGTGAAAAAAGCGCAGCGCCTGGAGAATACTCCGGGCGCTGCGCCTTATTTGCAGAGCTTTCTGTCTGGTCAGCCCAGGCTCTCCCGGAAGATCTGAAGGATCTCCTCCCGATCCAGATCCTTGTAGCCCCCGGTGAGGTGGATGGTCACGTCGGCCAGCCCCTCCAGCATGTCCTCCGTCACGCCCAGCGCACTGGTATTCATGGTCAGCCCAAGCTCCTTCATCCAGCCCTCCATGGCCGCCAGCCCCTCCTCCGCCGTCTGGAGGTCGGTCTTGTCCGCCGGGTCCACTCCCCACACCTGGACGGCGAACCGCTTGAATTTGTCCAGCCCATAGGGGAGGATGTGCCGGTAGTAGGGCAGGGAGACCGCCGCCAGCGTCATGCCGTGGGTGGCGTTGGTGTAGCCCCCCACCGCCTGGCCCAGCATGTGCACCATCCAGTCGGTGGACTTGCCCCGGGACACCAGGGTGTTCAGCGCCCAGGTGGCGGTCCACATGATGTTGCTCCTGGCCTCGTAGTCCTGGGGATCCCGGTTGGCAGCCCGGCTGGAGCACAGGAGGGAGCGCATCAGCCCCTCGCTGAGATAGTCGCTGGTGTTGTCATCCTCCCCGGAGAAGTACTGCTCGCAGATGTGGTTGAAGATGTCGTAGATACCCGCGACCATCTGCTCCCGGGGCAGGGTGAGGGTGAAGCGGGGATTCAAAATGGAGAAGCGGGGCATCACCGCCTCGTCAGCAAAGACGTGGCCGATCTTCTGCCGGGTCTCCTGGTTGGTGATCACCGAGCCGGCGTTCATCTCTGAGCCAGTGCCCACCATGGTGAGCACACAGCCCACCGGCAGGATGGGGCAGTCTGGCTCCTCAAAGCGGAGATAGTATTTCTCCCATGGGTCCTCCGGACAGTGGACCGACACAGCGACCGCCTTGGCATAGTCGCACACCGAGCCTCCGCCCACCGCCAGCAGCAGGTCAGCCTGGTGCGCCCGAGCGACCCCAATGCCCTCATACAGTTTGGCCAGGGTGGGGTTTGGCATGACTCCGGCGATCTCCGCCACCTGTTTTCCCTCCTGGTCCAGAATGGCCCGCACGGCGTCATAGATACCGTTGCGCTTGATGGAGCCCCCGCCGTAGATGAGGACCACCCGGTCCCCATATTTGGGCAGCTCCTTGTGGAGCCCCTCCAGCGACTGCTCTCCAAAGTACAGCTTGGTGGGGTTGCAGTAAGTAAAATTTCCCAGCATGACAGTTCCTCCTTATACTTGACGGCCCATGGCCCGGGCCCGCTCCAGGGCGGGATGCCCGGCAGTCTCCCCCGGTCCATTCACCCCTCCGGCAAAGACTGTCCCTGCCAGTCTGGCCTTTTCAAAACAGTCGATCCACCCGGTCAGGCCGCTCTCCGCCCGCGCCGGGACCTGGTCATCCTCCTCCGCCGCCGCGGTGAGCAGATAGATGTCCCGGAAGGCGTAGTCCGACGCAAACAGGGCATTGGCTCGGTCCAGCAGGGTCTTCATCTGCCCGCTCATCTCGTAGTAATAAATGGGGGTGGCAAAGGCGATGACCTCTGCCCGGCCCATTTTCTCCGCGATCTCCACTGCGTCGTCCTGGATCACACACTGGCCGACGCTTTGACAGGCCAGACAGCCCATGCAGAAGGCGATGGATCTTCCCCGCAGGGAGATCTGCTCCACCTGGTGACCCGCCTCCCGCGCGCCGGCGGCAAAGGCGTCCCCCAGGGCTTGGGAGTTGCTCTTCTCCCTCAGGCTGGTGCTGATGACCAAAATGCGTTTTGACATATTCGTTCCTCCTCATTCCTGTTCTGCTGCATCTGCGAACCCATCATAAACCCTGGAGTCCACTTCAAGTCAAGCGTTTTTTTACTGATTTTTTTGGGGGGAGCCGGTCTCCTGTCCCCCGATGTCCCCTGAAGCAAAACAGGCCGGCCGGCGCAGCTCTTTGGCTGCGCCGGCCGGCACAAAAATCGTGCGTTTTCAGTTTTCTTGATCTCGATCGCACTCCCGGGACAGAGCCCTCCCCCGGTGTCCCCATCTCCCGGTGGCGGGGACTCAAAAACAGATCGAGACTTGGAACTTGGGGAAAGCCTTCCGGCTCACACCATCAGGGAGCAGACCAGCTGCGCGTACTCCGCCGGGTCCTCCAGCGGCAGATCTGCCAGCAGGAGAGCCTGTCCGTAGAGCAGCTTGGCGTATTTGGAGACCGTATCCTTGTCCCCTGCCTCCACCGCCTTTTGGAGCGCGGCAAAGGGAGCGGAATCCGGGTTGAGCTCCAGCACCCGCTGGGCCCGGGCGGCGCGGTCCCCATCCACCTTCCGCATATACTTCTCCATCTCCAGGGAGACCGGGCCGTCAGCCGTCAGGCACACCGCCCCCGACTTCAGGATGGAGGAGGCACGGACCTCCTTCACCTCCTCGCCCAGGGCCTCCTTGACAGCCTCCAGCACAGGTTTGCCCGCCTCCGCCTTCTCCTCGGCCGTCTTCTTCTCCTCATCGCTCTGGGGCAGGGCATCCTCGTCATTCACCGACTTGAACGCCTTCCCGTCGATCTCTCCCAGGCCGCGCATGACAAAGTCATCCACGTCCTCGGTGCAGTACAGGATCTCGTACCCCTTGTCCAAAATGCGCTCCACCTGGGGCAGCTTTGCGATCTTCTCAGCGCTCTCGCCGCAGGCGTAGTAGTAATAGGGCTGATCCTCTGGCATCCGCTCCCGGTACTCCGCCAGGGTGGTGTCCTTCCCCTCCTTAGAGGACCAGAACAGCAGCAGATCCTGGAGCAGCTCCTTGTGCTGGCCGTACTCGGCTACCACGCCATACTTGATCTGGGTACCGAAGGACTTCCAGAATGTCTCGTACTTCTCCCGGTCCTCCTTCTGGAGCTTCATCAGCTCCCCCTTGATCTTCTTCTCCAGGGCAGAGGCAATGACCTTCAGCTGGCGGGTGTGCTGGAGCACCTCCCGGCTGATGTTCAGGGAGAAATCCTGGGAGTCCACCACGCCCCTGACAAAGCGGAAGTGGTCAGGGAGCAGGTCGGCACACTTGTCCATGATGAGCACGCCGGAGCTGTAAAGCTGAAGTCCTTTCTCATACTCCCGGGTATAGAAGTCGTAGGGGGTGTGGGAGGGGATATAGAGCATGGCCTTGTAGGTGACGGCGCCCTCGGCGCTGGTGTGGATCACGGTCAGGGGGTCCTGCCAGTCCCCAAATTTCTCCTTGTAGAAGGCGTTGTACTCCTCCGGCTTCACTTTGCTCTTCTGCCGCTGCCACAGGGGGACCATGGAGTTGAGGGTCTTCCACTCCTTCACTGTCTCCCACTCGGGCTTGTAGTCCTCTCCGGCGTCGGCGGGCTTCTCCTTCTGACGGTAGTCCTCCACCTCCATCACGATGGGATAGCGGATATAGTCGGAGTATTTTTTGATCAGCTCTTGTAATTTATAGGTCTCAAGATACTGATCGTAGTTCTCCTCGTCGGCGTTGGGCTTGATGTGCATGATGATATCGGTGCCCGGCGTCTCCTTCTCGCACTGGGTGACGGTGTAGCCATCCGTGCCAGCGGACTGCCACATCCACGCCTCCTCCGCGCCATAGGCCCGGGAGATGACGGTGACCGCGTCCGCCACCATAAAGGCGGAGTAGAAGCCCACGCCGAACTGACCGATCACATCCACCTTGGAGGCCGCCTTGTCGTCCCGCTCCAGCTCCTGCTTGAACTGGAGGGAGCCGCTCTTGGCGATGGTGCCCAGGTTGGACTCCAGCTCGTCCTTCGTCATGCCCACTCCGTTGTCGGACACGGTGAGGGTCCGCTTCTCCTTGTCGGGAACGATGGTGATCTTCAGATCCTTGCGCTTGACCTCTACGCTGTCATCGGTGAGGGCACGGTAGGCCAGCTTGTCCTCTGCG